>WNGJ01001190.1_pt2 | contig 31419 bp, 36 predicted proteins | sample 5400611 | NCBI WGS metagenome assembly WNGJ01 (sample SAMN13153375, study PRJNA577476) | soil metagenome | isolation source: 40 cm soil or saprolite under Garry oak tree replicate 1 | place: USA:California | collected 2016-06-15
CAGGACGGCGACTGGGTCGAGGCAACCTACGACTGGCGCATCGCCGCCAACAAACCGCTTCTCCGCTACGGGAGCTTCGCCTTCCGGCCGATCTTCGCCGCCAACCACCGGTGGGCCATGGAGCGAGGCGCGGAGAGCCTCGAGCTGGAGCTGCGGCGCCGGCGCGCTCGAACGAGCGAGGAACGCGATGCGGTGCCGGCTCCGCCGGCGCCGACCTTTTACCGCTGAGCCGCGCTTCGTCGTATCGTTAGCCCAGGACAGATGCACTTCGCCTACAGCGAAAACGCCCAGGTCATCCGGGCCGCCCTCGGCTCGGTCCTCCGGACCCGCCGGGAGGCGGCTCGCCGCACCTTGAGCGAGGTGGCCGCCGAGGCCGGGCTCTCGCCCGCGCACCTGTCCGAGGTCGAGCGGGGCCTCAAGGAGATCTCGACCGAGCGCCTGGTCGCGGTCGCGCACGCGCTCGCCATCTCGCCCGCCGGGATCTACTCCGAGCTGGCCCGGCTGCTCGGTGCGGAGCCGGACCAGCGCGCGTGGCCCGAGGACCCGCCCGTGAAGCTGCGCCTGGCGACGGCTTCGCTGCCGCTCGAAGCGCTGCGCAGCGTGGCTGACTTCAGCGCCTACCTGGCGATGGCCAACCCGCCGCCCAAACCCAAAGAAAGAATCGGATTTACACCGCGGAGGTAGGGAGATGCATCTGATACCAACAGTGATCACCAATGACGGGCGGGGCGAGCGCGCCTATGACATCTACTCGCGCCTGCTGAAAGACGGTGTCATCTTCGTCCGCGGAATCATCGACGACGATATGGCGAGCACTGTCACCGCCCAGCTGCTCTTCCTCGAGAACGAAGCGCCCGACACCGACATCCAGATCTACATCAACAGCCCCGGCGGATCGTTGACCGCGGCGCTGTCGATCTACGACGCGATGCAGTACGTGGGTCCGAAGGTGGCGACGTTGTGCACGGGACTCGCGGCCAGCGGGGCTTCGATCCTTCTCGCCGGTGGCGCCGTGGGCATGCGCATGTCGCTGCCGCACGCGCAGATCCTCATCCACCAGCCGTTCACACAAGGCATCCAGGGCCAGGCGTCAGACATCCAGATCCACGCCCAGGAGATCCTCCGCCAGCGCGAGCAGGTCGCGCGAATCTACGCCAAGCACTGCAAGCGACCGCTCGAGGAGGTCGAGCGCGCGATGGAACGCGACTTCTTCATGACCCCCGAGCAGGCGAAGAGCTGGGGCCTCGTCGACCTGATCGTGGAGAAGAACCCGCACCTCGCCGCTCTCGCTGACAAGGAAAAGGCCTGAAACGCCCTTCTCGGCTGGACAACGTCTGACCCGACAGAGACCCTGCGCGCCACGGCCCGCTGGCATCTGGACCATCCCCCCGGCTGACGCAGACACCGATTTTTCCGCTGACGATCGCGCACTGGCAAGCGTCTAAGCTTCGCGACAATCAATGTCTCGCCGCTATCGTCCCTTTGATCCTTTCGAACGCGGCGGTCCACTCGACGCGCGGAGTGAGTTCCGGATGCCGCAGGTGCCGCGACGGTTCTGGGGCGGCGTCGCGCTCTTCGCCCTCGCGGTGCTCATCTTCATCGCCGCGAGCCCGATCGTCTCGTTCATCACCGAGCTGCAGTGGTACGACTCGCTTGGATTCCGCGACATCTACACCACGCGGCTCGGGCTCGAGTGGTCGATCGCGCTCGGCAGCCTGCTTTTAGGCTTTGGTTACCTGGCGGTCAACGTCTACATCGCTCTGAGGGTCCGTTCCGGCCCCGGCCTGCGCGCGGTGGGGATCCGCCGATCAGTGCTGCGCAGCACGGCCGGGTGGGTGACCCTGGGCACCTCCGCCGTGATCGCGATCATCCTCGCCGCAGGCGCCTCCTCGCAGTGGCAATCACTGGCGCTGTTCACGCATTCGTCGCCAACCGGTACCACGGATCCTGTCCTCGGCCAGGACGTCTCCTTCTATCTGTTGACGCTTCCCTTCCTGCGCGCCGCCACCAACTGGGCGCTCGGTCTCGACTTCATGGCGGTGCTGTTGATCGGCGCCCTCTATTCGTGGCGTGGCGACAGCTTCGACTTTCGGCCCGCCCCGCGCGCGCTTGCACACGTCTCGGTGCTGATTGCGGCCTTCGCGGTGACCCTGGCCGTTTCCGCATGGCTCGGGCGCTACGACCTGCTGTTCGCGCATAACAGCAGCGTCGTCTGGGGCGCGGCCTACACGGACGTGAACGCGCGGCTGCCGCTGTATACATTCCAGGCGGGGGCCGGCATCGTTCTCGCCGGCGCCGTGCTGGCCAACGCCTGGCTGCGACGTTTATGGATTCCGGTGGCCGCGGCCGGCGTGTGGATCGTGCTTTCGATCGTGAGCCAGGCCTACCCCGCCGTGGTGCAGGGCGTGTCGGCGACGCCCAACGCCGGCACTTACGAGCTGCCTTACATAGCTCGAGAGATCGATTACACCCGCCGGGCCTATGGGCTTTCCGACGTCACCGGGAACACCGGATTCACCGGTGACCAGCCGCTCACGCTGCAGGACGTGCAGAACGACCAGGTCACCGTCAACAACCTCCGGCTGTGGGATTACGGACCCCTCAAAGACACCTACCAGCAGCAGCAGGCGATCCGCACCTACTACACCTTCAACGACATCGACCTCGACCGCTACACGGTGAATGGCCAGTACCAGCAGCTCGAGATCAGCGCGCGCGAGTTCGAATTCGCGCGGCTTCCGTCCTCATCGCAGAACTGGTTCAACCAGCGCCTGACCTACACCCACGGATACGGCGTGGCCGCGAGCCCCGTCAACGCCGTGGTCGGCGAGGGCCTGCCTGACTATGTCGTGCAGGACCTGCCTCCGACCGGAGCGATCAAGATCACCCAGCCCGCGATCTACTTCGGCGAGGTCAGCCCGCCCAACGGAGACTATGTCCTCGCGCCGTCCACCACGCGCGAGTTCGACTACGCGAAGGGCAGCCAGGACGTCTTCACGAGCTACACCGGCACGCACGGAGTGCCGATGAACAGCATCAACCGAGCGCTGTGGTCGCTGAAGCTCAGCGACTTCAGCCTGCTCGTCTCGGGCCAGATCACCGACAAGTCGCTGATGCTGTACCGGCGCAACATCCGCGACCGCGTCCAGGAGCTCGCGCCGTTCCTGTCGTTCGACGCGGACCCCTACGTCGTCGCGGTCGACGGACGCCTGTACTGGATCATGGACGCTTACACGACGGCCTCGACGTACCCGTACTCGCAGTCGCAGCCATTTCAAGGCAACGACATCAACTACATCCGCAACTCCGTGAAGGTGGTCATCGACGCGTACGAAGGCATGCCGACCTTCTACGTGATGGACCCGAAAGATCCCTTGATCAAGGCATACGCGGCGACCTTCCCCTCCCTCTTCCAACCGTCCTCGACGATGCCGTCGGGGATTCGCGCCCACATCCGCGCTCCGGAAGATCTCTTCAATGTGCAGGTCGCCATCTACGCGACCTATCACATGACCGATCCCAAAGTCTTCTTCACGCGTGAGGACGTGTGGGACGTGCCGACCGCCCAAACCTCGCCCGGGGGCGCGCCTTCTCCGGTGCAGCCCTACTACGTCTTGTTCCGGCTGCCCGGCGAGCAGAGCCCGGAGTTCCTCCTGATCATGCCGTTCACGCCACACGGGAAGACCAACCTGGTTTCGTGGCTCGCGGCCCGCAGCGACGGCGCCCACTACGGGCAGTACGTTTCCTACGTTCTTCCCAAGGACCGCGTGATCTTCGGTCCGCAGCAGGTCGCGAGCCGCATCAACCAGGACCCGACCATCTCGCGTGACTTCACCTTGCTGCACAGCACCGGCTCGCAGGTCCAGCAGGGCAACCTGCTCGTGGTGCCGATCGGAAACTCGTTCCTCTACTTCGAGCCCGTCTACCTTCGCGCCACGACGTCGACCGGGATCCCGGAGCTGAAGAAGGTGATCCTGGCCGACCAGACGGGCGTTGTCTACGCGGACAACTTGAACGACGCGATCCAGCAGCTGGTCGGAAACGCCACGGGACCGCCCACGAATCAGCCGCCACCCACGGCCACGCCCGGGGTGGTGGCTCAGATCGCCAGCCTCGTGAATCAGGCCAATGCGCACTACAAAGCCGCCTACGAAGCGCTGAAGCGTGGGGACCTGACTGCGTACGCCACCGAGATGACGACCGTGGGCCAGATCCTGCAGCAGCTGCAGGCGCTGACGGGCACCTCCTCAACGCCCGCGAGCCCGTCGCCGTCGCCGCGGCCGTCGCCCAGCCCTTAGCCGGTTCGGAGCGGGACGAACAGCACCGGGAACAGGGAGCGGTAGAGGACGTCCGCCCCGCGGCGCAGGTAGACGCGAAGGTCCTGCGGCTCGTGCGCTGAGACGGCGACCGGGATGACCATGCGGCCACCGTCGGCCAGCTGGTCGATGAGGGCCTGGGGGACGGAGCCGGCCGCCGCTGCGACCAGGATCACGTTGTAGGGCGCCTCCGAAGGCCAGCCCTGGCTGCCGTCGCCGACCGCCACCTCGACGTTCTCAAAGCCGAGCCGGCGCAGCGTCTGCGAGGCCTGCTCCGCCAGCGCCGGCTCGCGCTCGATGGTGATGACCTTGCGGCACAGGCGGCTCAGCACGGCCGCCGCGTAGCCGGAACCTGTGCCGACCTCGAGCGCGATGTCGTCGGGTTGGGGTGAGGCGGCCTGCGTCATCAAGGCCACGACCAGCGGCTGCGAGATCGTCTGGCCGCAATCGATGGCGAGAGCGCGGTCCTCATAAGCGTGCCTGCGCATGCGGGGGGCGAGAAACTCTTCGCGCGGGACCGAGGCCATCGCCTCCAGCACACGCTCATCAGTCACGCCGTGCGGACGCAGCTGCTCGGCGACCATCCTCTGCGCCGGTGTGCTCACTGGGACCTTCCTGCCCCGAGCGTACAATCAGCAACGTCTCATTGGCGTCGTCCGTCCATTCCTCGATTCCTCAGAAATGGCGCCGCCCGGTCAGGCAACGATCACGCCTGGTCAGACGAACGGGCCCTGCTCACTCGCGCGTCGAGTTCGCGCACCCCTCCGAGCAGGAATTCGCCCGCTTCCTCGACTACTACCGGATCCGCTGGCTGTACGAGCCGGTGTCGTTCCCGATCGCGTGGGAGGGAACCCGCGTGGCGGAGATGTTCACGCCCGACTTCTACCTACCCGAGCACGACCTCTACATCGAGCTGACGACGATGAAGCAGTCGCTCGTCACGCCGAAGAACCGCAAGCTGCGCATGCTTCGCGAGCTCTACCCCGAGCTCAACGTGCGGTTGCTCTACCGCAAGGACTACCAGCAGCTCCTCGCCAAGGCGGGCTACGGCGCGCTGGAGGTCCAGCACCTGCGCAAGGAGGATGTGGGCGAGATCCTGATCTCCCCGGTGGAGCTCGAAACGCGGCTGCGCGCGCTCGCCCGCAAAATCTCCCGTGACTACCGGGGCCAGTCGCTGGTCCTGGTCGGCGTGCTCAAAGGCATCACATTCTTCCTCGCCGACCTGGCCCGCCAGATCAAGGTTCCGTTCGTCATCGACTACCTCGACTTGCAGCGATTCGCGGGTGCGCTGCCGCAGGACCGGGTCCGGATCGTGCGCAACATCGACTATCCGATCGAAGGCCGGCACGTGCTGCTGGTCGAAGACATCATCAACACGGGTTTCACGCTCGACTACGTGCTGTCGGAGCTGCGCCGCCGGCAGCCCACCTCGCTCGAGGTCGTGACACTGCTCGACCGCCCTCTTCGCCGCATGGTCAGCCTGCCGGTGCGCTACGTCGGCTTCCAGATCCCGAACGACTATGTGGTCGGCTACGGGCTGGACTACCGGGAGCTGTACCGCAACCTGCCATTCATATGCACCCTGCGGGCGAGCGTGTACGACATCCCGTCCGCGCCCCCGGACCCGACGGCCTGACCGGGAGCTCCGGCGCGAGGCTTTCGCGTCTTCTGGCCTGGATGGCGACTCATGACTACTCAGAGCTGACTCGTGGCGAGCTGTTAAGGGATGTGGAGGAGATCGTGGTCGCGGCCCATCGCACGCTCTACAGAACGGAGGGGAGGCGATGGTCCAAACCGGCTGCTTATCACTGGCTCCGCTACGAGGATCCGGACCCCGTGGCGCGCCTGGCGGACGGGGTCAGGCGACTGCGCAAGAGGGGGGCCAAGTTCGACCCCGGTGCTGTGGACAAAGCCTGCGCTGAGGCCTCCAAGAGGGGCTTTTTGAATTGAAGCCCGGTGTGGAGGTTTTGGGGAAAAGTAATGCCCCAAGAGACCTTCCTGTTTACCCTGAAGTCCCCTATGCGTTTTTCGGTTTCCATCCCGGATTGCTCCGGACCTTCCACCTACTCGACGTTCGGTATCCTCAGGTTTACCGTACTCAGCCGAAAGAAAATCGCATCGCCAGGCAAAGGTTGGTGGCTTGACACAGAGCTTTCGGACTCGTTATTGGAGGCCTCCTGAAAAATGCGCGAAGTCGTGATCGTCGAAGCCGTCCGCAGCCCGATCGGCCGCCGCAACGGAAAGCTCAAGGACGTGCACCCGGTCGTCCTCGGCTCGCTCGTCTTGAAAGAGGTCGTCTCGCGCGCCGGCATTCAGCCCGAGCAGGTGGAGGACGTCGTCTTCGGCTGCGTGGACCAGGTGGGTGAGCAGAGCCTCAACATCGGCCGCAACGCGTGGCTGACGGCGGGTTTTCCTTACACGACCCCTGCGACGACAGTCGACCGGCAGTGCGGATCAAGCCAGCAGGCTGTGCACTTCGCCGCCAACCTCATCCAGTCGGGTGTATGCGACATCACCATCGCCGGCGGCGTCGAATCGATGACCCGCGTGCCGATGGGCGCGAACGCCGTCTCGCCCGGGACTCCGTTTCCACCCGAGCTAATGGAGCTGTACGACCTGGTGCCACAGGGCATATCGGCCGAGCTGATGGCGCGCAAGTACGGGATCTCGCGTCAGGCGATGGACGAGTTCAGCGTGGAGAGCCACCGTCGCGCGCACCAGGCGACCGAGCAGGGTCACTTCAAATCACAGCTGATGCCGGTCGACATCTCGCTCCACGGCAACGGCCACCACGAGCTGTTCGAGCGCGATGAGGGCATCCGCGCGAACGCGAGCTACGAGGCGACGGCCGCGCTGCAGCCTGCGTTCAACCCAGAGCACTCGATCACCGCGGGCAACTCGAGCCAGATCTCGGACGGTGCGGCAGCAGTGCTGCTGATGTCGCTCGAGAAGGCAAAGGAGTTGGGCCTCAGGCCTCGCGCCCGGATCCGCGCGCAGGCGGTGGTCGGCACCGATCCCGTGCTGATGCTCGAGGGTCCGATCCCCGGCACGGCCGCGGTGCTCAAGCGCGCCGGCCTGGAGTTGAAAAGCATCGACCTGTTCGAGGTCAACGAGGCGTTCGCTTCGGTCGTCCTCGCCTGGCAGAAGGAAACCGGGGCAGACCTCGCGAAGACAAACGTCAACGGTGGCGCCATCGCCGTCGGCCATCCGCTCGGCGCGTCGGGCGCGATCCTGTTGACCCGGCTGCTCCACGAGCTGGAGCGTCGCGATGCGCGCTACGGGCTGGAGACGATGTGCTGCGGTGGGGGGCTCGGGACCGCGACCATCATCGACCGCGAAGTCGAGTAGCGGTTAGGCGGCGGGACAGGTTCGGAGAGTCGACGCAGAAGCGGAGCAGCCGCTTCTCCCAGCGTCCGGTGCCCTGCACACCGATGCGTGGCGTGATAAAGACGCGACGTGGAGGTACACCGTCGTCGACCACATAGAGGTCTGGCGGCTGTAGCGGCGCTCCGTTGAGGGCCCGGTCGATGCTCAACGCACGCGTGACCAGGCCTGGACCGCCGCACCGACCGACGCCCGGCCCCGGCTCCAGCGCCCGCACCAGCACCGCCTGCGGGATGCCCCTCTCGCGGGTCACGAAGTTCAGGCACCAGTGCATGCCATAAGTGAAATAGACGTAGGCGTGGCCCGGCGGACCGAACATGACGTCGGTGCGCGCGGTCCTGCGGCCGCCTCGAGAATGCGCCGCCAGGTCGTCAGGCCCAAGGTAAGCCTCGACCTCGACGAGCCTGCCCCACAGCCGGCGGCCGTCGATCTCGCGGACGAGCACCTTCCCCAGCAGGTCGCGCGCCACCACTCGCGTGTCCCGTTCGAAGAATGAGGCGTCGAGGATCCTGTCCTCCCCATTCATGGGGAGGTGGCTCCTCCCCACCTGTGGGGAGGTGGCGGGCAGCGGCGGAGGGGAAGCGCCGGAGGGGCCGCCCTCAGTCGCTGGGAGTTTTAACGGGAGCTTCGCCAAGCCTCTTCTTGACTGAATGCCGGCGGCGTTTGTCCACGTACAGCGCTTTGTCCGCGGACTGGTACATGGCCTGCCAGTCGAGGCCCTGCCTCCAGGCGGTGATGCCGATGCTGAACTCCACCGGCACCGGGAGCTTGGCCGTGCGGTTGAGATGCTCCAGCGCCTCGCGCACGCGGAGCCCGACCTCGCGGGCGTCGCGCTCGTCGGCGTCCGGCATCGCCACACCGAACTCGTCCCCACCGAGGCGGCCACAAGTATCGGTAGCGCGGACGGCCCGCTGAAGCTCGGCGGCGAGGACGCGGATCGCCTCATCACCGACGTGATGACCATAGGTGTCGTTGATGTCTTTGAGGTTGTCGAGGTCGATCATCATCAGCGCCAGGCGGCGCTTGTGCCGTTCCGCGGACGCGACCGCACGGTCGATCGCGCGCTCGAATTCCGGACGGTTGGCAAGACCGGTGAGGTAGTCGGTGCGCGCCTCCTTGGTGTGTTGACGGGCGCGGTCGAGCGCGACCGCGATCTGGTCCGCCACCGCCGCGACGAACTCCAGGTCGCTGGATTCGAAGGTGCGCGGCAACCTGGTCGCGACGGTCATCGCCCCGAGCAGCACACCCTTGGTCCTCAGCTCGGCGCGGATGGCGCTCCACTCGCCGGCGATCCGGTCCACGCGCGACTCGGCCGGGCCGGATGAGACCTCCACGACTCGCATCAACCCCGACCGGCCCGTTTCGGAGAACTCATCCTCCTCGCCGGGCTGCATGCCAATCGTCTTGGCCAGCTTGAGCCGGGCGCCATCGCGGATCCAAACCGCTCCGGCCTGCAGGCCGAGCACCTTGAGCGTCTCTCGGAGCCCGACCTCGGCGATCTCGCTCACGTCAAGCGAGCGGCCGAGGGCGCTGGCGATGTGGTAGAGGCCGTGGAGCTCGCTCTGCCGGGCGCGGTGCTTGCTCTCCGTGTAGTCGAGATAGCCGCGGATGAACATGGAGTTGAGGTGCTCGATGACATCGCCGATGCGGCTCTGGGCGAGCAGCAGCACCTCATCGGCGTACGGGCTCTCGCCCAGTTCGTCGGTGACGCGGGCCAGGACCGTGCGGCGAAAGACCGCCAGCCCCTCCATGAGCGACTCGAGGGGCACTCCCTTCTCCGCGTAGCGCCGGGCGTATTCCCGCGCCTGGGTGTAGTACTCGGGCCAGGGCAGCTTCGAATCCAGCCGGAGCGACCGAAACAGCGCCTGGAGGAAGGCGACCGACATCTTGACCAGCTCGTCGAGGGAGCCGTCCCGGTATCCCTTGAGCAGCTCCGGTTCGATGGCCCTCACGGCCTCGGCCGCGACCATCCCGCTCTCGGTGGCGTCAGCCGAGAGCCGGTCCGCCACCTCCCCAAGCAGATCGCTCGCCCGCTGCGTCATATCGGCGCACTATAGAGTGACGGATGGCCATTCGCGAAACCTGCGGGCCGTGCTGATCAAATGTGTAAGAGGCAATGATGGCAACAGTGACCAGAGGATCCCTGGAGAAGATTGAAGAAGTCCTGGGCAGCGACGCCCGGGACCTCCTGGAGCACAAGTGCCAGACGATCCCGAAAGACCAGCTGCACCTGCCTGGCGGGGACTTCGTGGACCGCATCTGGAAGGACAGCGACCGGCCGACCCGGGTGCTCCGCAGCCTGGAATCGATGCTCGATCATGGGCGCCTAGCCGGCACGGGCTACTTCTCGATCCTGCCCGTCGACCAGGGCATCGAGCACACGGCGGGCGCCTCGTTCGCGCCCAATCCGATCTACTTCGACGGGGCGAAGATCGTCGAGCTGGCAATCGAGGGTGACTGCAACGCGGTCGCCTCGACCTTTGGAGTTCTGGGCTCGGTGGCGCGGCGGTACGCGCACAAGATCCCTTTCATCTGCAAGCTCAATCACAACGAGCTGCTGACCTTCCCCAATCACTACGACCAGATCCTGTTCGGGACCGTCAAGGAGGCATGGGAGATGGGGGCCGTGGCGGTGGGCGCCACCATCTACTTCGGCTCGCCGGAATCCGATCGCCAGCTCCAGGAGATCGCATTTGCGTTCCATGCCGCCCATGAGCTCGGCATGGCGACCGTGCTGTGGTGCTACGTGCGCAACCCGGCCTTCAAGAAAGACGGTGTGAACTACGAGACCGCGGCCGACCTGACGGGCCAGGCCAACCACCTCGGGGTCACCATCGAGGCCGACATCATCAAGCAGAAGCTGCCCACCACCAACCGCGGGTTTGAGGTCATAGGCTTCGGCGTCACCTCACCCGCCGTCTACGACAAGCTCTCCACCGACCACCCCATCGATCTCTGCCGCTACCAGGTGATCAGCAACTACATGGGGCGAGCCGGTCTCATCAACTCGGGGGGTGAGAGCAAAGGCGCGACGGACCTCAAGGAGGCTGTCCGCACCGCCGTCATCAACAAACGCGCGGGCGGAATGGGTCTGATCAGCGGCCGGAAGTCGTTCCAGCGCCCCATGAAGGAGGGCATCGAATTACTACACGCAATCCAGGACGTGTACCTGAACTCATCGGTGACCATCGCGTAAGGCTCGCGTTCCTCGGCAGCGGGGCGGCGTTCTCGCTTGACCGCTACAACGGGGCCGTCGTGGTCGACGGCCGCGTGCTCCTGGATGGCGGCGCGCCTCTTTTGCCGCACATGCACCGACTGGGCATGGACCCCGGCGATATCCAGGTCGTGTTCCTTACGCACTTCCATGGCGATCACACGCTGGGCCTGCCGCCGTTCGTCCTTCACCGGGTGTTCGTCGACCGCCGGCCGCTCACGTTCGTCGGGCCGTCCGGCGTGGCCGAGCACCTCGAGAAGCTGTGGGAGGTCAGCTGGGGCGCCGACTGGAAAAGGGTGATGCGCCCGCAGTTCAAGGTGAAGTACGTGACCGCCAGAACGTCAGGCACCGCCGCGCGCATCCGCTACGAGTCGGTGAGGCTTGACCACGGAACGATGGGCAGCAATGGTTACCGGATCCACGTCAACGGCAAGGTCGTCGCGTACTCGGGCGACACGGAACCGACGGCGCCCCTCGACAAGCTGGTCAACGGCGCCGACGTCGCGATCGTCGAGGCGACCGGTCCCGGGGACGTCTTCAGCCACATGAGCTGGGAGGCCGCCCGCAAGCTGAGGAAGCGACATCCGCACACCCGCTTTCTCTTCAACCACGTGTATTCGGGAACGGTGACCGGCGCGGTCAAAGACCTGCAGGTGATCGAAGTCTGAAAGCTCGTAACAACACCGCCGCGCTGGTGGGCGCGGTGGCAGGTGGCATCGCGGGCGCGGTCGTCTTCGCCGCGCTGGCGGGCCTGGGCAGCCTTCTTTCGAGCCGCGTCGGCAATCCGATCCCGGTCATCGTCCTCGCCGTCGCCGGCATTTATGGAGGCTGGCTGCTCGGGGTCATCGTCTTCGGCGCCATCCGCGGCGGCAACGAGGGAGAACGCGGATGAGCCCCGATGTCGCATCGGCGCGACCTCTGCTCGACAAGCTTGGGGTGAAACCCGGCGCGAAGGTGGCCGTGGTCGATCTCGACGACCCGGGTTTCATGAAGCTGTTACGCGAACGCACGTCCGACATCGTCCAGGGCAAGCCGCGGACCCCGTGCGACATCGTCTTTCTTGGCGCGACGGCCATGCGCGACCTTCAGCGCTTGACAGACATCAAAAGCTGGATCGAACCCAACGGCGCCATCTGGGTCGTCCGGGCCAAGGGGCCACGCGCCGCTCTGCGCGATACGGACCTGATCGACGCCGGCCTGGCGGCGGGCCTGGTCGACAACAAGATCGTCAGCTTCTCGGAGACCCACGGGGCGATGCGATTCGTCTTTCGCCTGCGCGACCGGCCGAAGTGACGCTGGGCATCCGGCCCGGGGAGCTTGCCGACGTGCCGCTGATCGCGGAGCTGATCCGCGGTCTCGCCCGTTACGAGAAGCTCGGGCATGAGGTCACGATGACTGAGGAGAAGCTCACCGACACGCTGTTCGGCGAACACCGCTACGCGGAGACCCTGATTGCTGAAGAGGATGCTCAGGCGGTCGGCTTCGCGCTGTTCTTCCATAACTTCTCGACGTTCCTCGCTCAACCCGGCATCTACCTGGAGGACCTGTACGTCGTGCCGGAGCATCGCGGCGGCGGCATCGGGCGTGCGCTGCTTGAACGCCTCGCCCAGATCGCTGTCGACCGCGGCTGCGGCCGCCTCGAGTGGGCGGTGCTCGACTGGAACCAGGACGCAATCAGGTTCTATGAACGCCTCGGCGCGAAGCCCAACTCGGACTGGACCGTGTACCGCCTGACCGGCGAGCCGCTGCGCGCGCTTGCCGGAGAATAGAGCTCAGATGGAGGTGCTTCGCCCGAAAGAGCTGGACACGCATCCTGGCGACGAGGTCGTCGCCTGGGCTCGGGATCAGCTCTCGATCGCCCGCTCCATCCTCGACAACCCCGGGGGCGGATTGCTTTTCGCCACCCAGACCATCGGCCAGGTCCGCTCGGGGCTGTATGAACGCGACGCCGCGCGCTGGCGGGAGGTCGTCACGGTTCTCGATCGGGCCGAGGACGCCGCCATCCACCGCGAGTTCTCGACCGCGCGCCGGCTGCTCGAGGAGGCGGCGGCGAAGCTGCGCTAGAAATCCCCACGAACTCAGAGGCTTCGCCGTGAGTTCGCGGGGACCCCTTTAGACGGACGCGACCGCCTCGAGCGTCGCTTCGAAACCTTTGGCCCCCTTGTGGCCGCCGAACGGACCCACCCCGGCAAGTGTGACCCCGGCTTCCTGGAAGCGGCGGACCGCCGCACGCACCTGCTCTTCATCGCCGATGCCCGCAAGCTCGTCCAGTGTCGCCTCACCGACATCGCCGGCCTCGAGCTCGGACTTGAGCCCGCTGGCATCCATCATCTTTCGGTAGTACGGAAGCCGTGCATAGCGAGCCACGGTCTGCCGAAACACGTCCTGGCCCGCGGCCCGGTCCGAGGTCAGGCAGACCGGCACCGCCGCCACGATCTCGAAACCGTCGAGCGCCTTGCCCCGCTTTTCGCGTCCGGCGGCAATGGCCGGCACGATGTGGTCGCGTATGTAGGCGGGCAGGCACATATAGAGGACGACGCCGTCGGCCATCTCGCCGGCCAGCTCGAGCATCCTGGGATTGAGCGCCGAGATCATGATCGGCAGGTCCGGGCGCCGCGGCGCCGAGTAGGACCAGCGCGCAGTGAAATGGCGGCCCTCGAAGCTGCTGCTGCCCTCCCGCAGGCTGGTGCGCACGATGGTCAGGTAATCGCGCATCGCCTCCACCGGGCTGTCAAGGCGCATCCCCCACATCCCCTCGACCGTCACCTTGTGGCTCACGCCGATTCCCAGGATGAAACGGCCGCCCGACAGCTCATCGAGCGTCGCCGCCATCTGCGCCGTCGCCGTCGGGTGACGGGTGTAGATCGGAAGCACGCCGGTGCCGAGGGTGACCCTCTCGGTCGCATTCGCGTAGGCGGCGAGCACGAGCGAAGCGTCGCGGGCGTCAGGAAGCTGTGTCGTCCATACCGACTTGAAACCAAGGCGCTCGGCCATCTTCGCCCGTACCACCGACTCGTCGAGGGTTCTGACTGCCGGGTTGAAAACAGCGAGCCGGGCCATTGCTCGACAATCTAGCAAGTGAGTCTGGCCCAAGCATTGTTCATGGGCCTGCTCCAGGGCGCCAGCGAGCTCTTCCCAGTCTCATCGCTCGGGCATGCGGTGCTCGTGCCCAGCCTCATGCACTGGAGCTTCAAGCAATCCGACCCGTCATTCGTTCCTTTTCTCGTCCTTCTTCACCTGGGCACCGCGACCGCGCTCCTGATCCTCTACCGCGAGCAATGGGTGGCGATCATCCGCGGATTTTTCACCGCCGCGATCCGCGGCCAGATGAAGACCGACTCCGAGCGTCTGTCCATGCTGCTTCTCGCAGGCACGATTCCCGCGGCGGTCCTCGGCGTGTTCCTGGAGAGCCGGATCAAATCGCTGTTCGCGAGCCCGTATGAGGCGGCCGGCTTCCTGATCGCCAACGGCATCCTGATGCTCGGATTCGAGGTGCTGCGCCGCCGGGCTGAGCGCCGCGCCGCCTTGTCGGGCGAGTCGCGCGACGAGCAGGAAGCCCATTTCACAAGCGCCGAGCGCATCAGCTTTCGCGCCGCCGCCCTCGTCGGCGCCTGCCAGGCGCTGGCCTTTCTGCCAGGCATCTCGCGTTCGGGCATCACGATCGGCGGTGGCCTCCTCGCCGGGCTGAGGCACGAAGAGGCGGCGCGGTTTTCCTTTCTTCTCGCCACGCCGGTGATCCTCGGCGCCGGCATCCTCGAGGTCCCGCAGCTCTTCTCGAAAGGGGTCCCGGTCGGTGAGTACCTGGCGGCGGCTGGGCTGTCGGGGATCGCCGCTTATGCCAGCGCGCGCTTCCTCCTGCGCTACTTCAGATCGGGACGGCTTGACCCGTATGGCTGGTACTGCATCGCCGCTGGGCTGGCAGGCCTCGCTTTGTTACATTTCAGCCTGTGATGAGGTCACGTTCAGTCGCGATGGGCCTTGGGGTGTTGGGAATCGTTTTCATCATCATCGCGGCGCTTTACGCCGTCGGCGTTTTGCAAATCCTGACCACCGAAGCGTCGGGGCCGCACTACAAGCACGCGGTGTTGTTTGCGGTCCTTGCCGTGGCCAGCTTCGTCGCGGCCAACTTCGCCCGACCGAAAACCGCCTAGGCCTTAGCCGGAACTCTCTCCGGGACCTGACGGCCGCTGAGGTCGCGCTCACCGAGCCTGATGTCCTCGTGGTAGACCGCATCCGCGTTCACCTTCCACGGATCGAGCCGTGAGCCGCTCGCGATGTTCCGCGCCACCAGCAGCGCGGTCATCATCGAATGGTCCTGGTTGTTGTACTTATGCATGCCGTTGCGCCCGGCCAGGTGCAGGTTCGGCAGTGAGCTCGCCAGGTAGTCGCGCACAACCGCGACGTTGGCCTGATAGCTGTCGTCGTAAACCGGATATGCCTTCTGCTGCCTGACGACGACTCCGTCGAAGACTTCGCCGGCGAAGCAGATGCCGAGCCGCGCGAGCTCGCTCGTCGCCAGCTTGATCAGCTCCCGGTCTGGCATCGTCCACAGGCCGTCTCCCTCGAAGCAGAAATACTCGAGGCCGAGGCACGTCTTGCCCTGGTCGGGCACCATGTCCGGGCTCCAGTTCTTGAAGTTCTGGATCCGGCCGACCCGCACGCTTGGATCGTGGATGTAGATCCAGTTGTCGGGAAAGACGTTGGCCCGGTCGATCATCAACGCGATGCTTATGAAGTCCCGATAGCCGAGACTGCTGGCCGCCTTCCGAACATATTCGGGCGCCGGTGGGTCTAGCTTCGCGACCAGCTCGCGGATCGGGATGCTGGAGACAAAGTCGCTGCCTGCGTGCGTCTCGGCGTGGCCGTCTTCAGTCGTCGTGGTCACGGACACGACCCTTCCGTCCTCGTGGTTGACGTGCGCGACCGCCCGCCCCAGCAGTACCGGGTGACCCTTCGCCTCGCTGATGCTCGCGACCCTCTCCCACATCTGGCCCGGACCGAGGCGTGGATAGCGAAAGCTGTCGATCAGCGTGGTGACGATCTCGCCGCGACCGCGCCTGCTGTGGCCCGGAAGCAGTGCGCTGCGGATGACGACCCAGAGGTCGAGGCTCTTGATCCGCTGCGCCGCCCAGTCCGCGGAGAGCTCTTTGGTGCTGATGCCCCATACCTTTTCTGTGTAGGTCTTGAAGAAGATGCTGAACAGCCGCCAGCCGAACTGGTTGCGGACCCACTCCTCCAGGGTCCTGGGATTCTTCACCGGCTGCAGCCGGGCGCGGACGTAGCTGGCCAGGCAGAGCATTGCCTCCAGGGGGCCGAGGTTCCACAGCGCGTTGACCGCCTTGATCGGATAGGCAAAGAAGCGGCCGCGGTAGTAGATGCGCGAGAGCCGGCCGCGGGTGAGCATGTCGGCGCCGAGGATCTCGGTCCAGAGATCTTCAACCTCGCCGTTCTTGGAAAAGAAACGGTGGCCGCCGATGTCGAACCGGTAGCCCTTGTACTCGACGGTGCGGGCAAGCCCTCCCACCTGGGTGTGGTCCTTCTCGACCACGGTGACAGGAACGTTGCGCTTGAGGAGCTCGTACGCGGCGGTCAGGCCCGCGGGCCCCGCGCCCATGACGACGACGTGCTTCCGTCCGCCTTCGGCCAGGGGTCCCCGCGAATTCACGGCGAAGCCTCTGAATTCGTGGGGATCTATCAAGGTGGCCACAGTATCAACGGGTATGACTAGTTCAGCGGTCCTTTACTGCGAACTTCGTCGACCTTGACCAGCGCATCGCGGAGGCCCTTGATCCAGTCGGCCTGGTGCATCCCGACCAGGCGCACGCACCAGGCGAGCGCCTCGCTTCGGCTCCGGGCGACACCGCCGGCGACCAGGGTGTCGAGGATCGATCTCTCGTTCATCCGCAGGCGGGTCATGACCGGGACGCTGAGGGTGGTGAAGACCTTCAGCTCGTCGCCGCACCTGGCCCCCCAGGCAACCTTGCGCCGGAACCGGTGCTCGGCCTCGCGGGCGATCCGGATCCTGTCTTCGCGCGTCTCCTCCCGGAACCTCTCGATCCGGGCGGAGCGGGCGGCGGCACGAGCCGCCGGCGATGTGCCTCCCGCGAGCTCGACGTCGGCCAGGGTGCCCAGGACCAGGATCTCTTCCCCGTCCGCCACCACCTCAGGCGGGCCGACAAACCAGCCGGCCGGGATGCGGGCGGCGAACCAGGCGGAGGCGTCCTCGGGCATCGTGATTACAACGTTACAGCCCGAGGACCCACCCTGTCCCGAACTCAGGCTGCGGCCGCTTGTGGCCTCGCACCGACAAACTTGAGCTCGTCCACGACCACCTCGGTGCGGAAACGCTTCTGACCCGCCGCGTCCTCCCACGAGCTGGTGCGAAGCCGGCCCTCCGCATAGACGGCCCTGCCTTTCTGCAGGTACTGACCCGCGAACTCAGCGAGCTTGCCAAAAGCGACCAGGCGGTGGTACTCGGTCTCCTCCTTCGCCTTGCCTTCATCGTCCTTGCCGACATACGTATGGGTGGCCAGCCTGAGGTTGGCTACGTATGTTCCTTTGGGCGTCGCCTTGACCTCCGGATCCGCTGCCATATGGCCGACGAGAATGACCTTGTTAACCATCGCATCACCTCCGAGATATTGAGATCAGGTTAGGAACGGACCGGCTGCATGGCTACCCAGCCTGTTAAGAAGTCAAGAAGGCCTCAGGGTCCACCGGATGGCCGTCGATGTTGACCTGAAGATGGACGTGGGCACCGGTCGCGAGCCCGGTCGCTCCCACCAGCCCGATCACCTGACCCGGCGCCACAGCGTCTCCTGTGCTGACCTGAAATTCCGACAGATGGCAGTAAATGACCCGCGCGTGGTCGTCGACGACAACCACGACGTAGTTGCCTGCGCCCACCGGGTCATACCCGACAAGCGCCGTGCCTGGGGTCGCTGAATGGACCTCGGTGCCTTGGCGCGCGGCGAGGTCGATGCCGGTGTGGATGTGATGCGAAGGGCACAGGCGGTCGAACGGCTCGAGGTCCAACGCCGTGCAGCCGAACGGCTGGCTCACTTTGGCTCCAAGCACGACCGATTCCAGCGGCAAACGCTCCTGGCTCGGCACCTGCATCGCGGTGACAAGCCACACCACCACGGCTCCGGCCACGATCGCGACCAGCCGCATCACGCCTTCACGAGCGCGCGACCGATATGTGTGAACGCCGTGTGCACGATCGACTCGAGCTTGTGGGAGGCCTTCTCCGCGCCGCCCAGCGCCCCGGGCACCTTGAAAACGATCAACAGAGAGGCGAGGGCAAAGAGGTGGTGGACTGGGCTGATGCCGTCGTGCTCGAGCGCAAAGCCGATCGAGAGCACGAACAGCTGCGCCGGCTGCATGAAGAGGTTGGTCGTGAAATGGGTCGCCCACATCTTCGCCAGGTGGTCGGTCTCCGGGAGCATGAACAGCAGGCCGGCGAAGGGGGCTGTGACCGCGAGCACGATGAGCACCGCGTAGCGCACGAGATAGCTGATGGCGAGGACGCCGTATCCCGCCGCCAGGGCGGCGGTGGTGATGATCTCCCAGGTGCCTGCGTTGGGGTTGTGGTTGTAGCTCGCAGCAAAGGTCGACAGGTCGTCATGGGTGCTGAAGCTCTGGAGCGCCTGGCATATCGCGTTCGTGGCCGCGACCCCCATTTGAAACAGAGGCATCGCGAAGTTGATCAGGACGACGGCCATGAATAGGCGCGGGAGCAGGATGCGTGCGGTGTACTGCGTGTAGAGCCCGTGTCCCCACATGATTCGGTAGGAGGCCCAGAGCGCGATGAGGACCAGCGCCGCATCGGCGACGAGCTGCATGCTCGGCTCGAAGCGCTGGATCGTGGCGCTGTGGACGAAATCGCCGCCGGTCTCGAAGTCGGTGGTGCTGAGGATGAACTTGAACCAGACGTTCAGGAGCAGCCCGACGCTGTCCTCGAGCAGCTTGGCCAGGACCAGGTTCGGATGGACGATCGTGTACAGATAGCCGTCGATCCGGCCCAGCTCCTCGTACAGGCCGTGGAGCCAAGGCAGGTCCACCTAGCGCGTCGGCACCGAGCTCGTGAGGATGCTCACGAGAGAGCTCGCAACCTCGACGCCGATCGTGCCCACGACGATGCGTTGGATCCACTGCTTGGCAGCGAGCGCCGACTTTGATTCCACGGCCGTGATCTTCCAGATGAAGGCGAAGATGAACGAAAGCGCCCCGATCGACCCGACCAGGGCCTGGCCGATGTGGATCCAGGTGTTGATGAGGTTGGTGATCGGGGTGATGTCGGGATCGCCGGCGAGGAAAACCATGTGCGCCTCCAGGTCTTTTGGAGGCAGGCTACTTATCGATTTCCTGCGCAGGAACCCCGGTTGTTAAGAACGGATACGTCGGCGAGATTGAATCACTTGCCGGCTGGAACGCGCGGCGTCAGTTCCCTGGCACAGCCGGCATCGAGCCAATATTGCGCGCGACGAGGAGACCAGGCTCTTAGCGCCGAGACTTCACATGGGCCTCCACGCCATCGAGCAGGATCTCGAGCGCTGAAACCGCCTTGCCTTCCGGCTTCGTCGCCGTCGGCGCCGGATCGGCGCGTCCGACTTTCGGGACGTAGGTGTCGATCTTGAAGTCCACCACGCCGCTGCTGACATCCAGGTCGAAGCGATCCCGCGACTCCAACGCTCCCTCGCTCTGCCAGTGCACGTCGAATATCGCCACCTTGGTCGAAAAATCGTCCAGCTTCAACTTGACCGCGCCGGTATGCACGAGTCCGACGACCGCTGTACCTCGCGGCCGGTGCACCGAAACGTTGACCACGCCGCTCGAGATGTGGATCGGCACGACACCGCGTGGCTGCGGCAGGAAGCACTCGAGGTTGGTGGCGCCGCTGTCGACATAGATCTCGCGCACATCGAGTCCGCCGACATCGAGCACGGTGTTCCAGGTCGGCGCCTGGATTTTGAATCTCCACGGCCGGCGCGGATTCAGCTCGATCTCTGCGCGGCCGACACCGCGTAGACGCCGCACGACCACCTGCTCGCCCCGCACGATCGCCGGCGCGGCGCCGCTCTGATCTGGTGGGACCTGAATCAGGGCATCCATGTCCGGCGGACCCGCCCGGAGGATCACGCCGCGCGACCCGCTGTCGACGGCAATCGACGCAGGGGCGCCGCCCTCCGGCATGGGCCGTTCAGCCGGGGTCCGCTCGCCGATGACCTGGGTCATCACCATCAGGGCCACCTCGCCCGCTTCGGCCGGCTGCAGGCCTGCCGTCTGCATCTGCCCCTTCAGGTCGGCGTAGGTGTTGCTCCGCTCCAGGGCGTCGGGGACCTCGAGCAAGATCCGGGTGGCGTCCTTCTGAGCGGACACCCGCCGCCGAAGCGCATCGCCGGTCGCCATTGCGCTCTGCCGCCAGCCGGCGCCCCGGCGCGGCTGGACCACAGTTTCCAGGATCGATTCCGCCAGCAGCTCGAGCAGCTCGCCGCGGTCGCGAACGTGCCAGTAGAGCGAGGCCGCCTTGACCTCAAGGCGTTCTGCCAGCGCTCGCATGGAAAGCCCGTCTAGGCCCTCCTCGTTGATCAGCCCCAGGGCCGCCTCGACCAGCCGATCCCGGGTCAGTCCGTGCGGTCTTTCCTCTTCTGGGCTCACTCGAATGATTCTCCTCTAAAACTTGTAGTGATGGTTGTATTCCTAACGTCGTTAGGGGTATATTACCACCACTGGTACCTAACATCGTTAGATAAGGAGGAGAAGATGAGCGAACAGCAACGTCAATTCCAGGAGATGGACCCGGTCGTCGGGGCCTGGCATGGCTGGGCGTCCCCGGTCGGACTCGGCCTGTTCTTGGTCCTGGTCGCAACCGCGGTCGACCTCGTCCGGCTCGCATTCAAGTAATTCGACAAGGAGTTGAAACCCATGACCCGGATTCGCAATCACCCGATGGCCGCGCTCGGCGTCCTCGTGCTCGGCCTTTTCATGACGCTGCTCGACCTGACCATAGTCAACATCGCGATCCCGTCGATCCTCGACGGGCTGCACGCCAGCCTCGATCAGGTGCTGTGGGTGCTCAACGCCTACAGCCTGCTTTACGCCGTGCTCTTGATCACATCGGCGAGGCTCGGCGACATCTACGGCCCGCGCAACCTGTTTGCGGTCGGCGTGGTCATCTTCACCGCCGCCTCCGCCTTCAGCGGGCTGGCGCAGGATCCGACGCAACTGATCCTGTCGCGCGCGTTGCAAGGCCTCGGCGCGGCGGTGCTCGCCCCGCAGGGACTGCCGTTGATGATGTCACTCTTCCCGGCAGAGAAGCGCGGCGGCGTGTTCGCCATCTACGGCGTGATCGCCGGCGTCGCGGTCGTCGCCGGCCCCACGGTCGGCGGGTACCTCGTCACGCACTTGGGCTGGCGGTCGATCTTCACCGTGAACATCCCGATCGGCGTGATCACGTTCGCGCTCGCCATGCTGCTGATCCCCGACCTCCGGCCCGGACGCCGGCACCGGCTCGACCTTCTGGGCGTGGCGCTGGCCACCGCCGGTCTGCTGGGCGTGATCTTCGGCCTGATCGAAGGCCAGCGCTACGACTGGGGGGTGGTTCGCGGGTTCGTCACGATCCCTGAAATCATCGGCGCCGGCATCGTGCTCCTGGCGCTGTTCCTCTACTACCAGGCACGCCGGCAAGACCGGGAACCGCTGCTTCCGTTCGAAGTCTTCAAGGACAGAAACTTCACGCTCATGACCCTCGTCATGGCCGCGATGGGGTTTGCGATCCTCGGCATCTACCTCCCCCTCACCATCTACATGCAGTCGGTGCTCGGGTTGAGCGCCATCGACGCCGGCCTCACGCTTGCGATTCAGCCGGCGGCCATGTTCTTCTCCTCAGGCCTGGCGAGCAGCCTGGTCCAAAAGGTGAACGGCAAGTACCTGCTGGTTCCAGGCTTGCTCGCCCTCGCTGCCGGCACCGGTTACATCGACTGGGCCGCCCAGGCCAACTCGGGTCGCTGGGACTTCACGCCCGGTCTCATCGCGAGCGGCCTCGGCATGGGCTGCATCTGGACCCCCGTGTTCAGCATCGCGACGCGCGACCTACCGGTTCGCCTCGGCGGCGTCGCTTCCGGCGTCATCAACACGATCCAGGAGCTGGGGGGCGTCCTGGCCAGCGCCGTGATCGGCGCTTTCCTCCAGAACCGTCTCGCGGTCGCCCTGCACGACCGGGCGGTAGCCTCTTCCGGCCAGCTGCCGGAGCAGTACCGAGGCCCGTTCGTGGACGGTTTCAGCCACGCCGCGCGCGCCGGATTCGAAGTCGGCGTCGGGCAGTCAGGCGCCGGCCTCCAGCTGCCGGCCCAGGTCCAGGCGATCGCCCACCATGTGTTCACCCACGCCTTCGTCGACGCCATGCACCCGACGATGGTCGTGCCGATCGCCATCCTGGTCCTGGCCGCTGCGGCGTCGGTCTTCGTCCGCGCTCCGCGGCAAGACGCCGTGACGGCTCACGAGGAGCAAGCGGCCGTGGCATAACCTTGTCCTGTGGCGAAAAAGCTCGCCGAGTACGAGGCCAAAAGAGACTTCAAACGCACATCTGAACCCGGCGCCAAGGTTCTCCGCAAGGAGACCAAGGCGCCGCGGTTCGTGGTCCAGGAGCACCACGCCCGCCGGCTGCACTGGGACTTCCGACTCGAGAAAGACGGAGTGGGAGTCTCGTGGGCGGTCCCCAAAGGCATCCCGCCGGATCCAAAGAAGAATCACCTTGCCGTCCACGTGGAGGACCACCCGCTCGAGTACTTCAAGTTCGCCGGCGAGATCCCGAAAGGCGAGTACGGCGGCGGGCAGGTCCTGATCTGGGACGAAGGGACTTACGACCCGATCAAGTGGTCTGACCGAGAGGTCATGGTCGACCTGCACGGGAGGCGGCTGCAGGGACGCTACGTGCTTTTTCAGACGAGGGGAAAGGATTGGATGATCCACCGCATGGATCCGCCGCAGGATCCGGGCCGCAAGCCGATGCCGGAGAAGCTGGAGCCGATGCTGGCCAAGCTCTCCCCCAAGCTGCCGACCCCCGATGACGCGTGGGGCTTTGAGTTCAAGTGGGACGGCATCCGCGCCGTCGCGTTCGTCGAGGGCGGCATCGTGCGGCTGCAGAGCCGGACCGGGGAGAACATCACAGCGCGCTACCCCGAGGTCCATGCCATGGGTCGTGCCCTCGGGTCGAACGAGGTGATCCTCGACGGCGAGGTCGTGGCACTCGATGAGAAAGGGCGCCCAAGCTTCGAGGAGATCCAGCAGCGCATGGGGCTGACCGCGGAATCGGAGATCCGCCGCAAGATGAAAGAAGTGCCGGTCACCTACATGGTCTTCGATCTGATGTGGCATGACGGCCACTCGCAGATGGAGCAGCCATACATCGAGCGGCGGAAGGCGCTGGCCCAGTTGAAGCTCGCGGGCGCGTCGTGGCAGACGCCTCCCTACGAGGCGGGCGGCGGCCAGGCGATGAAGGAAGCCAGCGCCAGGGCCGGCCTCGAGGGCGTGATGGCAAAGAAGCTCGACTCGAAATACGAGCCGGGGAAGCGCAGTGGCGCATGGCAAAAGATCAAGAATCGAAACCGCCAAGAGCTGGTCATCGGCGGATGGCTCGACGGCGAAGGCAAGCGCCGAGGCTATCCCGGCGCACTGCTGGTCGGTTATTACAAGGACGGGAAATTCGTCTACGCGGGTAAGGTCGGGACAGGCTTCACGGACAAGATCCTGGACGAGCTCAACGCGAAGCTCAAGCCACTCGCCTTGGACAAGAATCCCTTCGACGTCGGGGCCCCTCCTCGCGCGGCGCACTTCGTCAAGCCCAAGGTCGTGGCCGAGTTCGAGTTCGTCGAGTGGACCCGTGGGGGACAGCTTCGCGCGCCAGCGTTCAAGGGCTTCCGCGTCGACAAGCCTGCCAAGGAGGTCGTGCGCGAGGGTGGCTAAGGAAACGTCGGTCGAGGTTCAGATCGAAGGTCGCACCCTGAAGCTGACGAACCTGGAAAAGGTGCTGTACCCGGAGGTCGGCTTCACCAAGGCCCAGGTCATCGACTACTACACGCGCATCGCTCCGGTGCTGCTTCCGCACACACACGACCATCCGCTGACGCTCAAGCGCTATCCGAACGGTGTGGACGGCGAGTTCTTCTACGAGAAGAACTGCCCGAAGCACAGGCCGCCATGGGTGGAGACCGCGAAGGTTTGGAGCGGGGGCAACAACCGCGACATGTACTACTGCCTCGCGCAGGACCTCCCGACGTTGGTCTGGCTTGGAAACCTAGCCACGCTCGAGATGCACACCTCGCTGTCGCTGTGCAGCAACCTCCCCGAACCGCGCACGCTCGTCTTCGACCTCGACCCGGGCCCGCCCGCGACCATCGTCGACTGCTGCCGCATCGGCCTGATGCTGCGCGACCTGTTCGCTGAGCACGGGCTGGAGTGCTGCGCCAAGACGTCCGGGTCCAAGGGCCTGCAGCTGTACGTGCCCCTCAACACCAAGGTCACCTACATCGAGACCAAGGTGGTGTCGAAGGGGCTGGCGCAGTACTTCGAGGAGAAGCACCCGGACCTCGCCGTGCACAAGCAGCTGAAGGAGCTGCGGACCGGACGTGTGCTCATCGACTGGAGCCAGAACGACCAGTACAAAACCACCGTCAACGTCTACTCGTTGCGCGCTCGTGTGCGGCCGACCGTGTCGACGCCGGTGTCGTGGGACGAGGTCGAGAAGTGCTTCAAGGCCAAAGACCCCAGCCTGCTCGTGTTCGACTCCGGCCAGGTGCTCAACCGCGTCGAGAAGCTGGGTGATCTCTTTGCGCCCGTGATCAAGAAGAAACAGAAGCTGCCCAAGTCACTGCTTCAGGCCACGGGCGGCGCGGCCGCACTGGAGAAGATGGCCAACCGGAGGCACAGCGGTGGAGGCCGGCGCTACCCCCCGCAGTGAAGCGTCCGCGTGTCGTCATCGCGGGCGCGGGCTTCGGCGGCCTGACCTGCGCACGAGCTCTCCGATACGTGCCCGTGGACGTGCTCCTGATCGACCGTAACAACTATCACCTCTTCACCCCGCTGCTCTACCAGGTCGCATCGGCGCTGCTCGACCCGGGTGAGATCGCGCGGCCGGTGCGGCAGCTGATCCGACCGCTGCGCAATGCCGACTTTCGCCAGGCCTTCATCACAGGGCTGAATCTGGATGCGCGCCAGCTCCTGACCGACCACGGCCCCATCGGCTATGACTACCTCGTCCTGGCGAGCGGCGCGCAAAGCGACTACTTCGGCAATGAGTCATTGGCGGAACGCACGCTGGGACTCAAGGATCTGGACGAAGGGCTCGCGGTCCGCAATCAGATACTTTCCCAGTTCGAAGCGTCGCGCTGGGTGGACGAAGCCGAGGAGAGACGCGCTCTCCTGACCTTCGTCGTCGTCGGCGGAGGGCCCACCGGGGTCGAGATGGCGGGGGCCGCCTCGGAGTTGATCCGGCTCGTTCTGCGCAAGGACTACCGCGACCTCGACATAAACGAAGCCCGCGTGGTGCTTATAGAAGCAGCGCCATATGTGCTCGGAGCCTTTGTGCCGTCGCTGCGCCAGGCCGCCTTGCGATCGCTCCAACGGAAGGGCATCGAGGTGATGCTCGGCGCGAAGGTCGAGGCGGTGGCCGCCTCCGGCGTGAAGCTCGCCGGCGGCCAGGAGATAAACACGCGCACCGTGATCTGGACCGCCGGCGTCAAAGCGTCGGCGCTGGCACAGGGCGCCGGTGTGCCGCTGGCGCGCCAGTCCCGGATCAAGGTCGAACCATCGCTGCAGGTACGAGAGCATCCAGAGGTGTTCGCGATCGGGGACGTCGCCGGCGCAAGCGATGGCGGCGGTTCGCTGCCCATGCTGATTCCCGTCGCCATGCAAGAGGGCAGGTATGTAGCGAAGTCGATCCGAGACAGGCTCGCCGATCGCGCTCCGCGTCCTTTCCGCTACAAGGACCCCGGCATCATGGCGACCATCGGCCGGAATTCCGCCGTCGCGCAGCTAGGTCGCGTCCACCTGTCTGGGTTTCCCGGCTGGGTGTTCTGGCTCGTCGTGCACCTGGTCAACGTGATCAGCTTTCGCAGCCGCCTCATCGTCCTCGTCAACTGGGCCTGGGAGTACATCTTTTATGACCGGCCGATCCGCCTCATCGTCCGCGCGGGCCCATGAGACGAACCGTGGCGGCAGCGACCATGGCGCTGATGCTGGCCGCTTGTGTCGGCGGCGAGCAGCCGCCTGATCCAGCGAAGGTGCTTCGCGACGGCGCCGCGGCGATGGCGCACCTGAAAACAGTCAATGCGACCCTCAAGCTGACCAAGGGCGTGGTCAGCATCCAGGGCTTCGCGTTGGTAAGCGCCAAGACCGCGGTCCGGCTGCCGGCGGACAGCGACACCATCTACACCGTCAAGCAGCAGGGCGTGACGATCGGGCTGGAGGTCATCATCGCGGGAGGCCATGTCTACCTTCATGTCCCCTTCTCGAACTTCCAGGAGGTGACCGGAGCGGAGGCCACCGCATTCCCGGACATGGCCAAGCTGTTCGACTCGAGCACGGGCCTCCCGGCCGTGATTCCTGCGGGGTCGAATCCGAAATACGTCTCCACCGACCAGGTCGATGGCAAGAGCGCCTACCAGGTGTCGACGAGCTACGCGGCGGACCTGGTTCGCGGCCTCCTCTCGGAGCTCAGCTCGAGCGGACCTGTCAGCGCACGGGTCTGGGTCAACAGCTCGGACCACCTGATCCCCAAGGCGGTTCTCACCGGCGCGTTCGGAGACGGCGGCACGGACGCCACCGTCGAAGTCGACATCACGGGTTTCGACGCCACCGTCAGCATCACCTCGCCGAGCATCGCCTCGCCGTCCGCCTCGCCGAGTCCCTAGCTTGTCGAGGCCCGTCCTCCTTGGATTGGCGGGTGCGGGTCTTTTCATCGCGGCGCTGGACGCCTACGTCGTGGTCACCCTGCTCCCCGCGATGGTGGGGGACGTCGGGCTGACCATCGAGCACTTCGAGCGGGCGACGCCCATCGTGACCGGCTTTCTGGCCGGGTATGTCGTCGCTATGCCGTTGCTGGGTGCGTACTCCGACGTCCGCGGGCGGGTCCCGGTCTACGCGGTGTGCATGGCGGGATTTGCCGTGGGGTCGGCGATGACGGCGACGGCCGGTTTGTGGGACTTTGCCGGACTCCCGTGGCTCGTCGCCGGCCGCTTCATCCAGGGAGTCGGTGGCGGAGGGCTTGTCCCGTTATCGCTCGCGCTTGCGGCAGACCTCTATCGCGATCGCACACGCGCATATGCCCTGGGCTCGGTGGCTGCGGTGCAGGAGGCGGGCAGCGTTTTCGGGCCGCTGTACGGGGCGGCGCTGGCCGCCGCGGCGGCGGGCGCGGGCGGTTGGCGCTTCGCGTTCTGGCTCAACCTGCCCCTGGCCGCGATCTGCACGGCCGGGCTGACCGCCGGCACCCGGCGCAGCGAGCTTCCGTCGGGCGCCGCGAGCTCGTCGATCGACTGGCTCAGCGCGGCTCTTCTCGGCCTCGGCCTCGGCCTGCTGGTGCTCGCGCTTTACCCCGACGACCCGGAGCACCGCGCGACGAATGAGCTCCTTGTGCCGGCCGGCCTCGGAGCCGTGGCCGCGCTCGCGCTCTATGGGTGGCGACAGCTCGGCCGACTCGAACCGCTGATTCCGCGCGAGCTGCTGCGAAGTCGCGCCTTCGCCGGTGCGACGGCGGCCAACGTTTTGATCGGAGCGGCCCTGATCGTGGCCCTTGTCGACGTGCCCATTTTGGGGCGCCTGGTCTTCAACCTCGATGAGCTCGGCTCGGGCCTTCTCCTCACGCAGTTCCTGATCGGCGTGCCCGTCGGGGCGCTGGCCGGGGGCCTGCTGGCGGCGCGCCTCGGCGAGCGCGCGACGGCGGCGGTGGGCATCGTGCTGGCGGCGATCGCGTTCCTTCAGATGTCGGGCTGGCGCGCCGACGAGCTCACCCTGCACGCCGGGCCGTTGCGTCAGGCCGATATCGCGCTGGCGATCTGCGGACTTGGTTTTGGCGTAGTCATAGCGCCCCTGACCGCGTCCGTCCTCGCGCTCACCCGCGGGCAGAGCCATGGCCTCGCCACGAGCCTTGTCGTGCTGGCGCGGACGATGGGAATGCTGGTCGGGTTGTCGGCGCTGACCGCGTTCGGCCTGCACCGCTTCCACCAGATCCTCGGCAGCCCGGTGCTCACAGACCCAGACCTGCGCACGCGCATCAAGCACCTGGAAGAGCTGGTCGCGGCGGCCTTTCTCCAGGAATACCGCGAGATTTTCGTGATCGCCGCCGCGCTCTGCCTGCTGGCGGCGCTCGTTATCGCTTTCGCGCTACGGCCAGCACGTACGAGTGGTGATACCTGAACGCTTCGTCGGGGTCGCCCAGGCTCGCCATCGCCGCCTCGACCTCCGCTTCGAGCTCGTTCCGATAGCGCGGACCGAGAGAGCGGATCAACGTGTAGGGCAGCGGCCCCGCGCCCGCCATCAGCTCGGTCCACTCGCGGGCGTCGTGCGTCCGGCCGCCCGTCACCATCTCCGTCATTCTCATCACGTCGAACCCCGCCGTGGCGAGGATCTCGGGTAGGACATCAGGCTCACCGAACCGTGAGCGCTCCGAGCTGTAGCGGGGAAGGCTGAGGTAGTGACGGCGGGCGAGCGGCACGAGGCCCTGAAAAAAAAGGTCCTGGGCGCGGGTGTTGAGGCTCCGCCGCTGGCAAGAGACAGCGAGCCGGCCGCCGGGACGCAGCACCCGGTTCGCTTCGGCGAGCGCGGTCGTCGGGTCGGCGAAGTAGGCCAGGGCCTGACCCATGGTGACGAGGTCGAAGGTCGCCGGCCGGAAGACAAGGTGCTCGGCCGCCATGCCGACAAACTGCACGTTCTTGGCTTTGTTCGCCCGCGCGATCGACAGCATGTTCTCAGAGAGGTCGACGCCGATGACCAGTCCAGGGTTGACGCGCGGCGCGACAAGATTGGCGACCAGCCCCGTGCCCGTCCCGACGTCCAGCACCTGCTCGTTCTGCGAGGGGGTCGCGAGGTCCACCAGCCGCGTCGCCACCCGCCCGTGCTGACCGCCGGCCCAGGTGTCGTAAACCGGGGCGACGCGGTCGAAAAAGTCGACCAGATGGTCGACCATCTCGTCCGATGCATCGGGATCCATCAAGGCCACCGCTGCTGCTTAACCTTTGTCGACGCCTGGGGGCACGGCTGTTACGATGCTAGCTCCCTGAAATCCCGGCTCCGCCTTTTTATCGGGCGCAAGTCCGTTTTGGCTGCCAGAGTTGGGATGGATTATGGAAAACCTAGTGGAGGATTCGATGGCTCAAGCAGAAAAAACCGCCAGTCAGGCTTCCAACGCGACTCAGAACGGCGGCCACAACATCGTCAGTCTCGGCCCCCGCGACATCCTGCAGGGCCGGCTCGAGATCCAGGGGGATCTCAAGATCGCCGGCAACGTCGAGGGCGACCTCAAGGCTGGCGGCGACGTCACGATCGACCCGACCGCCACCATCCAGGCCGCGATCGAGGGCGCGAACGTCAGCGTCCGCGGACAGGTCACGGGCAACGTGACAGCCAGGAAACGCCTCACGCTCGGCGGCTCGGGCCGGCTGAACGGCGACGTCAAGGTCAGCCGCCTCACGGTCGAAGACGGCGCGACCCTGAACGGCAACGTGACGATGTCGTCTGAGAAGGCCTAGCCGAAAGCCTGATCTCCCGCGCGCTCAGGTTCCTTTTTCGGCGCGCCGGACCGCCGGGAGGACGACCTTTTCGAGGTAGCGCCTGATCGCGTCCATGCCGTTGTGCACGATTCGCCACTCGAGCTGCGCCAGCAGCACCTGGTCGCGGTTGACCTCGGCCAGCCTGCTGCGCCAGAAGGAGCTGTCGAGGTTGAGGCCGGGCAGAGGTCCGCGCGGCTGCGTGACCACCGGCATGTCCGGCAACGGATCCGTCGCCTCGGCAGCGGGCTCGCCCTTCGTGCCGGGCGGCTGCACAGCCGGCGAGGCGAGGGCCGGCCTCGAGGCGGACATGACCATGGTCCATGCGACAGCAACCAGGGCGACGACGACGATGAGCTCGGCGGCCACCATCCATGTGAGCGGAGAGCGTAGGAAGTTGCGCATGTCGACAGGCTAGGCATCGCGGGCCGGACCTGGAACCCAGCCCGTTAAGGACGGATCGAGCGCAGCGCCGTCAGCCCCCGCTCGATCGTCTCGATCCTTTTTGGGAAGCTGAACCTGACGTGACCTCGACCCAGAGCGGGGTCGTGGTAAAAGCTCGAGGCCGGCACGGTCGCCACGGCCACCTCTTCGATCAGGCGCCGTACGAACGAAATATCATCCAGAGCTCCAAACGATTTGATTCCCGCCATCACGTAATACGCGCCGTCCGGAGCCGACGCTTCGAAGCCGCACTCCTGCAGCCCGCTCACGATCGCATCGCGCCGTTCCTGGTAGTCGCCGAGCAGCTCCACATAAAAGGACGCGGGAAGCTCCAGTGCCTCGGCGATCGCGATCTGCAGCGGATGCGCCGCGCCGACGGTCAGGAAGTCGTGAACCTTACGGATCCCGGCGGTCAGCGCGGGTGGAGCGATGAGCCAGCCGACACGCCATCCAGTCACCGAATAGGTTTTGCTGGCGCCGCTGATCGTGATCGTTCGGTCGGCCATGCCTGGAAGGGTGGCGATGCTGAGGTGGCGGCCGCGATAAACGAGGTGCTCATAGATCTCGTCGGTGATCGCAATCGCATCGTGATCGATGCAGAGCTGCGCGATCAGCTCGAGCTCCGAATGCGAATACACCTTGCCGGTCGGGTTGTGCGGCGTGTTGACCACGATCGCCCTGGTCCTCTCGTTGAACGCCTCCCTCAGCTCGTCGGCGTCGAACGACCAATCCGGCGGCCGCAGAGCCACGTAGCGCGGCACCGCGCCGCTGATCACACAGTCGGGACCGTAGTTCTCGTAGAACGGCTCGAAGATGATCACCTCGTCGCCTGGGTCGACCGCCGCCAGCATGGCCGCGACCATGCCCTCGGTCGCGCCGCAGGAAACCGTCACCTCTCGATCGGGATCGACGTTCCGGCCCCAGGCCGCCGACTGCTTTCGCGCCACTGCGTTGCGAAGCTGGGGCGCTCCCCATGTGGTCGCGTACTGGTTGTAGCCGTCGCGCAGCGCTTTGGCCGCCGCGTCGAGGATCCGCGGATCGGGATCGAAGTCCGGGAAACCCTGCGCGAAGTTGACGGCCTTCTCGGGACCGTGGAGGGCGAGGTTGAGACGGGTCATCTCGCGGATGACCGATTCGGTGAAGCTCTGCGCCTTCAGCGACAGAAGCGGGGCCACTTGCTCAGTGTCCGGGATCGGCACGCTCCAGGCGAAGGTCGGTGCTCGAGCAGGAGAAACAGCGCACCGGGCGCTCGAGGTTGCGCTCCCACCAGCCGCACACGCTGCACGTCCAGCGCGTCTTG
>WNGJ01001202.1_pt1 | contig 31396 bp, 33 predicted proteins | sample 5400611 | NCBI WGS metagenome assembly WNGJ01 (sample SAMN13153375, study PRJNA577476) | soil metagenome | isolation source: 40 cm soil or saprolite under Garry oak tree replicate 1 | place: USA:California | collected 2016-06-15
AGGTTCAAGGGGGTATATGTTATCTCCTTATCTTGGATGCCTCGTGCTGTCCCCGGTACGTTATCTATCTCAGTTGCTCTTAGCCCTCAATACTTTTATCAAACATGTTCAGGAAACATTTGGACGTCTTTTCCCCTCTGGGGTGGATTGTAACCCTTTGCCCTCAAAACTTGGGATGAGCACGGTTCTTCATGAACACTGCAAGGTTTAAAAGGGGGCATACATGTAAGTCCTCTTTCTTCACCGATCCATGCCTCCCCGCAAATCTCAAGTCACTCAGTCTCAGCCTCATTCACCAACCGCTACTGCACAGACTCAACAAGCTCAGACTTGTGTGCTGGCAGTTTGTACAAAAGGAGAGTCATTTAATTTGAGCGACATTTCTGGCAGTGACGATGATGACGATATTCATGTCGACAATCCCAATTCCAACCACCCTCACAACCATGACACAGCTAGTACCTCTCAAGCAGCAGATGCTGGGATCAACAACTCAGATTTGGTGGCGCCAAAATCGAGCACCATGGCTGATGTCCACTATTTCTTTGAGAGGGACGAGAAGGAAAAGAAAATGGTCTGCATTGAATGCAGGTAAGTCTTCCTGCATGTTCACATCTCAGTCGGTTTTGATTCGGCCAAACATTGCATAGGAAGGCGCCACCTCCAACGGGTGTTCGATGGAAATATTCTTTAAAGATGTCAAATATGTCACTCCACCCACATATTGAAAAGAACCACCTCGACCTTTACCTGTCCTTGGTAAAGGAGAAAGGCTGGGAAATCAAGTTGCTGGGACTTTTAACACAAACCCGATCCCAGGCTAGTGGTGCGGTGGCTGCATTGGGCAGTGAACATGAAACATTCAGTGAAATTGCCTTCAACAAGCATCTTGTAAAGTTCATTGTTGTCAACGACCAGGTATGTTCTCATTATCTCTTTATTTAGTATTCTTATGCTTACTTTTTAACTTTCAAGTCTCTGAATCTCGTGGAGTGCCATGAATTTAGACAGCTTTTACTTCTGTTGTGAAGTGATTTAAGGGAATCAATGATCCTGCATCGTACAAAGCTCCATGAGCTAGTTATTCAAGCCTGGAAAGAATACTTTCAGGCTCTAAAGCTTTAACTTGCAGTACGCACACCTCAGTTCATTTGGTACTCTCATCTGTCGTGTTCTCATTTTTTTCTAGGCCATAATGGGGCAGATTTCTTTCACCATCGACACCTGGTTGGATCAAAATAGACGACCATACCTTGCAATTACAGCCCACTGAATCGTGCAACACACAGGAACAGGTGCTTTGAAGCTCAAGATGGCGCTCATTGCCTTTCACAGGATCCATGGTAGGCATGATGGCCTATCACTTGCCGAGGTAGTCATTGGCCTTCTTGATAGGGCAGGCATTACTGGCCAGATACTATAATTAGGTTTATCTGTGGGATTTTGATGCCATGTTCTGATGCACTTTTCTTGAGGTTGGCCATTTTACTTTAGACAACACATTGAGTAACAAGACATTAATGGAGGCGCTTCAACTCAAGCTCTCCTACCGAGACATTTTGTTTAGTGTGAGCGATCATTGTGTCATGTGTTTTGGGCATGTGGTCGATCTCAGTTCAGAGCGCATTATCCAACATGTCGACCCTAAAGCCAGCAAGGCCGGTGATGATATTGATGGTGGTTGTGATGATGCTGCTACTTCTAACCCTATAACACTTGCCCATTTCATGGTCAGAGCCATTTGGGCGTCAGGCATGCGTCGAGATGCTTTTGATGATGTCATCAAGAATGGCAATAAGAAAGGCTGGTTTCAGCAAGGGCAGCCTCTCAAACCTGTGCAAGTCCAACATCAACAACTCTTGCATGATGTACAAACGAGATGGGATTCTGTGTACTACATGCTCGAGAGACTTCACACGATGTGCCCAGTAAGGCTCAATGTTCTGCTGAATGCATGCTGAACAACAACTTGAATTGATCTATCAGGCTATCGATTACTTCCTCGCTCTCCCTAACAACAAAGATCTTGCCAAGTTTAAGATCTTGCCTGACATCTGGAATTATCTGCAGGATGTTGAGGTAGTTCTAGGTGTTAGTCACAACTAGATGGTATCGGATAATAGCCTGACTCCATGATTTCACCAACAGGTCCCGCATGTGGTACAGCAAGTTATGTCTGAGGAGAGCAGGCCAATCCTGTCTGGTGCCATTCCTGCATTTAAGATGTTCATGATGAAATGAGAGAAGCTCGCTGCAGAACACGCTAAGTTGAGACCAATTGTTCAACCAGGTCTTGACTGGGCATACAAATACTACAGTCAGATGGATGAGACCAAAGCCTATGTTGTTGCTATGTGTAAGCAAATTATCTCTTAACCCAGCAAAAACTAATTTTTATTTGCAGTTCTGAACTCTGGAATACACTTGAGCTAGGTCAGGAACCATTGGGAAGAGAAGTACATTGCTATGGCTGAAAGGAGTATTCAGGAGCTGGTGTGTTTGGTATTCATCTTTTAAATGGCGTCTCATCTGCTGCTCCCAAGATGGCCCAGTACTGCAAGAAGGGTGCCACTAATGAGATTGCAGAGCAATCGGTGCAGAATACAGTGAGGTCTCTAGTTTCAAATCTTTACGGCAGTCGTGATCTCGATTTACAATATGGAATTCAAATGGAGATGGGCATAGGAGGCAGTAATGAAAACATGTAGACCGTTGAGCAAGAATACCAGGCATATGTCATGGGAGCACTGTTATGGGGTGGTGTTGACATTCTCAAATTCTGGAAGGTAAATAGTGATGTCATTTAATGATTTTTCAATTTATGCTGACAAAGCACTACAGACTAACCGCACCACCTATCCCACTATTTTTGCGATTGCCATGAATTACCTACCGATTTAAGCCTCCTCAGTCCCTTGCAAAAGGGTGTTTTCTTCAAGCGCTGAAACAGACACGAAATGGAGGAATCACATTAGTCCACTTATAATGGAGGCACTTCAGATGTTAAAGTTTCAACTACGGAAGGAATGCCTTGATTTTATGATGGGTTGGAAGACCTTGCAGGAGGAAATGATAGATGATGACCCAGAGGAGGACCTTTTGCAGAAGGTGCTTCTGGCAAATTTTCAAGACAATTTGGACTCCCTTATACAAACTATTAACAAGGATGAAGACGAAGATGAGGATGAGGATGAAGACAAGGACTGACTGTGGTAGCTTGCATCACTTGTGTATCTCTTAAATTCAGACATCACTACTATGTTGTTGCATAGCATGCTTTTGAAATTCTTACATATACATGTGCCTTATCATCATGTGCAAGTGGGGGGAAAATTGTTGGATGTTTCTTTATGTAAACATGTTGAAATGTGAACACATTCACCTTGAAAGTGAATGTGGATAGCAGATAGCTTTTGCCTGCCTTTATCACACCATGAGTAATGCTTACTGCTTTGACCCATGTATTTTGTCATCTAATTTATCCACCACGAAGCTGATAATTCCCATGGAGATTGTTTGAGTAGCCAGGAGATTCAGGTTGCAAGAAAGACTGCCAGCAGGGGCCTCTCATATGTCTGCAAAAGCAAATTCTCCTATCTTTGACTCACAGGTCTGGGTGAATAGATGAGATATATCTTGCGCACAATATTTTTATATGGGGGAACTGTCATGCTCAAACTCAAGTGCCTGGAAGGAAAAGATCACACCCTACAGCATGAGTTCTTTGTCTACAAGAAGCTTAACAGAGGGATTGGCATCCCTCTTGTACATTATTTTTTGCACAGAATCTGGCTTTGATATAATGGCAATCGATCACCTTGGCCCATCTCTTGAAGACATCTTTGTTTGCTCCCGTTTCCAGTTCACAATCAAGACTGTTTTACTCCTGGCTAGGCAGCTTGTAAGTAAATTTGACTTCTGAGGTCACAACTGATGGGTTAATATGTGCTATGTCAAGCTTCATTGCCTATAGTACGTTCATTCCCACAACTTCATTCACCGTGACCTCAAACCAAGCAACATTGTTATGGGCATTGGCAATCAGACGAACTTGGTGTACCTCATCGATTTTGGACTATCAAAGGAATTTCAGGATGCCAATACACATGTACACATCCCATACAACAAGGGTCTTGGCTTCACAGGAACGACTACCTTCGCATCCATTAATAGTTATATGGGCTCCAAGCTTGGAAGGTGGGATGATCTGAAGTCTCTTGCTTATGTCTTACTTTACTTTTTTTGGGGTTTTTTACCATGGCAGGGCCTGAGAGCAAGGAAGGCCATTCTGAAAAGCAAACATACAATCACCACGCACAAGTTGTTCCTAGACCTCCCAGTGGAGTTTCACACTTTTTTTGAACACTGCCGCTCACTCTCTTTCGATGGCAAACCCAACTATGATCACTTTTATAACCTTTTCGGCAACCTCCTATTGCAAGAAGGATTCCAACTTGACATGGCATTTGATTGGAATGTTGCTGGTGGCAAAAACCAACTGAGTTGTACAGATAAGAGTGGGGCTCTTCAGCACAAACGCGATCATTCTCCCAAGCATGTTACACAGTAAGTACCCAACATACTTAAATCATCGCATTCTGACAATGGGCTATATGCAGATTGCATCCTCAGACTCTTCAGCGTGGCAGGAAGCTCACTAGGATTTAGTCATGCCAGTAGTTCCCAATTTCTCATATTTTATATAACTGTTGTTACCTTTACCATTGTCACCACCACCCCTTCTGTATGTAATGTGGCTTAGTATGAGCTGTTGAAACATAGGCAAGGTCTTTTGCGACTTGACTTTGCAAACGTGAATGAATGTGATTTGACTGATAACATTTTGATTATCCATTACCATACCGTCGGTAATGAGATTAACATTTCAAATTCAGTTCACATGACCAAAAGGTCCAAAACCACACCACACCACATTTCTATGCCCACTTGTGTCCCTGCTTTCTCTCTATCTTTACCTCTACATTATCCCTCTTGTTCTGCACAACCCCCATCTCAAACAGACCTGACTCATCGTCGGTCTGTCTTGGTTGAATCTGTTGCTATTCCCCACTACCCCTCTCTACACCCGTAGTTCTGGACATTACTCAAGTTGCCATTGTGGCCATCGTCGCCCCACCCCTTCCGCACAATGTCCATCTCAAGCAGACTTGACGCATTGTCTGTCTGTCTTGGTTGGATTTTTTGTTGTACCCCACTACCCCCTCTCCATGCCCGTGGATGTCAAGTTCACCATCATTGTTACCCAAACCATTCTGCATAACAGTCAGACTTCATTGCTTCACGACCCTGATTGTGTCATTTGTCATCTTTTACATTTGGTATGTGTTCATTTACTAATGTGCATCTGGTTGACACGTGCCTGCGCTGCACATCGCTGGGTGGTCTCATTTGTCTTCTTTTATGCTTGATACATGTTCCTTTATTCATGTTTACAACATCTGGCTGACATGTGTCTGTCCATCTTGGCTGAAACCATTGCTGTTCCCCACCATCTCTGCCTACCCCTCTCTGTGCCCTGCACTGCACATAGTGTATGGCACGGGTAACCCGCAGGTTTTTTGTATTTTGGGTGTAGCCCTTTACTGTGCGATCAAAACGAGCCCTTAAGCATGTCAAATGGTTAAGAATTGACTGAGTTATATCTCCATCAATTTTTAACAGATTTGGACAATTAGAGGCTCGTTTGAAAGCTAATCTTCACCTGTACACCTGCGGGTAAATACCCGCGGGTGTACAGACATATATTAGCTTTCAAACGAGCCTCTAATTGTCCAAATCTGTTAAAAATTGATGGAGATATAACTCAGTCAATTCTTAACCATTTGACATGCTTAAGGGCTCGTTTTGATCGTACAGTAAAGGGCTACACCCAAAATACAAAAAACCCGCGGGTTACCCGTGCCATACACTAACCGCACGTGGACATCAAGTCCTTCCAACTCCTTTGGCCCCCTTGCCCATCTCTTGAAATGTTCGTCATTACTCAACCTTATCAGCACTTACTGGCATCATTTCAGAAAACCAATTATGCAACAGTGTCCACAAATGGCTCTTCCCATTGGATCCGTCGACTAATCGTACCCCCCTCTGCACGTTCTTCGATGTCAAGTTTGCCTTTTTCTATGACTTTTTTTATTTTGCATGGGGCGCCTCCTCTGCAGCCAACAGCCACTGTAGGCACATAAGCACATGTGTATCGGTGCCTTCTACCATCAGTGCACATGTAGCCTGCACCATGCCTTGCACATGATGCAGTGCATAGCTGGTGCCCGAGCGGTGGCATGGCACCCTGCAGTGCCATACATGGTATTGGCAGACTGCAGGGCAAGAGCGATGGTTTGCTGATCTGCAAGTTTCTTACCATCATCCGTGCGAAAAGGCCCAGTAGACCCATGCACTCTGTGCCGTTAGCAGTCGTAATGAGAAGGGAACCTCACCCTATCTGGGAGACTTTGCGTGGGTGACATCCTCTGCCGACATTCGCAATGGCAATATCTGTGCAGCCTGCGGTCTGATGTAGTGCCATCAATGCACCTTCCAGCCTCCAATGGAAGCCTTTGGCACATTGGAAGGAGTGGTTGGCACATGAGCCATGAGTCAGGTCACCCTACAAGTGCTTGATCCTCAGGTTGCACCTCTGACAGGGAAAGAGCGATGGTATGCCGACCCCTGGCCCCCCTTTGCCTGGGGCGCCTCCTCTACAGCCAACAGCCACTGTAGGTACATAAGCACGTGTGTATCAGTGGCTGCTACCACCGGTGCACATGTAGCCTGCATCATGCATTCTGTGTGATGCAGTGTGTAGCTGGTGCCTGAGAAGTGGCGTGGCACCCCGCAGTGCCATATATGGTATTGGCAGACTGCAGGGCAAGAGCAATGGTTTGCCAATCTGCAAGTTTCTTACCATCATCCACACGAAAAGGCCCAGTAGACCCATGCACTCCATGCTGTTAGTGGTCATAATGAGAAGGGAACCTCACTCTATCTGGGAGACTTTGCATGGGTGACATCCTCTGCCGACATTCACAATGGCAACATCTGTGCAGCCTGTGGTCTGATGTAGTGCCATCAGCACACCTTCCAGCCTCCAATGGAAGCCTTTGGCACATTGGAAGGAGTGGTCGGCATATGAGCTGCGATTCACATCCCCCTACAAGTGCGACCTGCTCAGGTCGCACCTCTGACTGGGAAAGAGTGATGGTATGCCAAATGCCCTTGACCTCAAGCCTGTTCTTCTGCTCAACCTCAAGCCCCTGGCTCACTCTCCTCCTCGCATTGACCTTACCCACTCAGTAGATCCTCACTCCTCGTTCACCAGTGACTCTGACTCTGACGCTTCCCATAACAGCACTCCCATAGCATAAACATCACAAAAGGGAATGACAACGAAATCCACCACCACCATTGACATCTCTGGACCAATGAGCACTCTTCACCCCTCTTTCACCAGTGACACCAGCACTCACACTTTCCAGAAGAGCACTTGTACAGTGTAAACATCAAGAAAAAGAACATGAGCGAAAATCTTCCAAAAACTCACATCACTAAGCAAAAATGTTGTAACAGAAAGGGCTTCTCACACCACTCACCAACACACCCCTTAATCTCAATGTCCTCTGTCAAAAAGACATCTCGCTTAGTGAAATCGTCATGAAAGGGAAAGAGCACGTAGAACTGTCCAACCAATCACACATCATTCATATGTGTTGTCTGTTCCAACAATACATATGCAACATGGGTTTTGACCAACCAGAACCGTCTCCGATGGGTAGAGACTCATCAACCTCAGCTCTGTGCTGCCACGATTTTCAATAGCAGTAAGTGCCAGTAACTCTTAATACTTATTTACCATGCTCGTGGACATCAAGTACTTCACCGTTGTTGTCCCACCCATTCTGTACAACCTCCATCTCAAGCAGAGTTGACCTGCAGTTGCTCTGTCTTGGTTGGATTCGTTGTTGCACCCCCTTTCTGTGCCCATGGACATCAAGTACTTTGCCGTTGTCACCCCATCTGTTCTGTACAACCTCCATCTTGAGCAACCTGATGCATTAGTATGCCCTTGTCTCGCTAAACCTCATAAGCCGTTGCATGTCCATGCATACCATTGGATGGACAGTCAGTGGTACATCCCTGATTCACTTACAACCTTATCACAATACTAACTCAGAACAACACTTGAGCTTTAATCAAGTGCTCACGAGGTGCTCTCACATGTCATGTCATCCTATCCCTCTTCTTTCCATTTTCCTACTTTTTTGCAGAACCTCCTTTCGACAATTGGCTCCCTGACTTCTCCTTGCCATCTCTCAACAGATTCCCTCATGGCACACCCTCTGCCTTTGCCCTTTGTAAGCACATAGGCATGGTGGGTTGGTGGTCTGATCCCATCAACTCATCTATAGCCTGTACAAATGCCCTCAGCATTTCTCATCGATCTATGACATTATTCCAGCTCAGACCAGAGTTCTTATCAGACAGCTCAACCTCTCCAGTCCTACAACCCGCACATGGCTTCCACAGTAAGCCAATGCCAATGCCAACACACCTTCTCAGCACCCAAAGGACTCCAACCAACATGCAACACTGCCAAGTGTCTAATAATCCTGCACTCAATGAAGACTGAATGGGAATTTAGAGCAGCCACCAACCCGGAGGCCATTCCACCTTACTCTACTGCATCATTAGCAAGATCGAAATTGTGCACCCAGGCCCAAGCCTCCAAGTTAAAGTTGGCATTGCTGATCTTGAAGGCGACTAACTTAAAGTTGTCAGCGATGGTGGTAGCAGCAGCAATGGATGATCGAGGTCATAGTCGTTGGACATTGCCCCTCAAGCTGCCTCCACCTCTTTGCCAAATGGCCACCCCCAATTGTCTCACCTCTTCAACCACCTGGGGTGCATCCAAGACATGCTTCATTTCCTGAAGGAGGCTAGTGCCTATGTGAGATTACAGGCGATTTGGGAATCATGAAGAGAGGATGTCCCAACCCACTAAAGGATACCCCTCAACTCAGATCTCACGCTGTCCATGATCAGCTTTTGTTAGTTGTCTTTGTCACACACAATTGAGCATAATATGTAGTTTACATATGTGACCCTCTGTGCGGGGCTGTATGTGTGTGGAAAAAAAATTCAGATTCAAAAAAAAATTTACCACAGAGGTCGACTCAAGTCAACCCGAGGTCGTGGTTGAGTCGAAGCCGCAGCTTCTGATTGGCAGTTTATGGCCAGTCAAGCTGAATTTGGAAAAAGCCGCAACTTTCAAAGTCAGCTCGCAACTAGCCGAGTCACGGCAACACTAATAAGACTCATTATAGGCCACAACTACACCTTAATAGGTAAGATTTGTGCCTGTCAATAGGAGGCAAGTAGAAGGGAATCCAGAGACTCACTTCAAGAACAGACTAATGAGTTAGTGTATTGTAAGAAGGTGTCTTACATATACACCATCAGGGCTGATGTGCAATCTTATAGGCTCATGACAGCATTTAAAAACACCCATTCAACATCTGTATGGCCATGACAGATGTACATTAATGGTCTTTAATGGGCCTAAACCATCCTGTTCACTATCCATTCAGGTAGTTGGAGCAAGCTCAGAATGACATGAGTATGGGACCTGTTCAGTCCATAAGGTACGAGTATGGTGCACACCTTTATAAAGTGGGCAGATCAATGGATAGCAAAAGAAGCAAAGTTAGTGACCTATAGTGTCAAGTGGAACTCTAAAAGTCATCAGACCATCGCTCCAAAGGTTATAGCCAATCACAAACACTACAAACCACCACATCAAAACTAAGCAGGCCATATAGGCATATCAACAAGTTGGCCGACATCAATACTCATCAATAACTATCAGACAGATGTAGAGACATACAATGGATAGTAGAGTGATTTGTTGGTGCTTATGCCTAAAGGGAGCATTGAAGAGTCACAGATTTCACCTGCGATGCAAAACTTAAGATAAAGGGTTTTCACAGCCTAAGGAAGGTCTATATGGCTGCTGTAGGAGGTATAAAGGATATATTCATACTCATATAGATAGAGTAGTTTCAGTTCTCCATTAGTGTTCTTTCATCATACTTATTTCATTCTCTATCATTATACGATACAATGGCCAACAACACAGCAACTAGCAAAGGCTCTCATCAAGACTCACTATAGCAAAGGCATTGGTCGGACCAATGGTATTATCGGACAGCATCAGAGACTGATGATACAGCAACTTCGAGACTCAAGCCAATTCTAAGCTCTTCTTTACAGTTGGGGTTATTGGAGTTTAAAGCAGAAATATGATCTAACAAAGCTAAAGATACACCTTACTACTATGGATAGAGAAATAGCATTCTAACTTAGGTTTATTTAGGCGACACATGACATATCGTAATAGTGATAATGGGTCCCCTTGCCTCTAACTAATTGTATTTTAAATAACAATCTGAGAAGTAGAACTTGAAAGGGAAGAAGGTCTGCAAGAGTAGTTGAGATAATTCTTGCTGCAGAATATGCAAGCATTTCTATCACCTATCAAAAGAGTGTGTGTGTCAAAAGGACCAAAAGGAACCTCTTTAAGTTTGATACAAAGATCTTTATATAAGAGGCTGATGTGGTCGAGGGGATGACAACCCCAGCTTTGGCCAAATACATCCTTTTTGTAGGCTCCAAGACCTTTACCCCATACAATGCCTAGCTGAATAAGGTTGTTGTAAGTGACACCCTTTATGGCTGAAAAGAGGGAGGATGAGAACAAAATAAATAAATAATAAAAAAACTTAACAATGTTTTATTGTCCAATGGTCACCAAGGCCCCTCCTTTTGGCTGAGTCCATATGCTTCCTCAGAGGGCTGTTCTTCTCATATATTATAATGATAAAGGTGGTAAACATCCCAATAAAGATAGATCTCTTTGCCATGCCCTTTTTGCTTTTGGAGATCCAATCTATGTTATCAAAGATCTTATGAACATCATCCTTCAACTTTGCATCCTAAAATTAGTTTCCTAGACCTTACAGCATAAAAAGATTTGGATGAAGCAATGAAATGACAATAATGGCGACTAGTAAAGCAAGATGATGAAGGGGTTTTGTATCATCATAGTTTGCTTTAACCCAGAGATAAGTGCCATTGACATATTCAATGTTAGTAAGAGTAGGGATGATGAAATCAGTCGGAAGGGAAGTTTTATAAAGGAAAGATTTGAGGGTGTTAAGGGTAAGGGCATTTGCAGACCAGTCAGCATTCTAATCTTTGGCGATCGCGTTATTAAAGGTGACAGTTGCGGGATTAACGATGGGACGAGAAAAAGGGCTGTTGCTTGATGGAAGAGAGGATTTTTCTTTATCTTTACCTTTAAGATCACCTCAAGAGTTAAAAATAGGCTTAATGTTAGGGGTGCTGGCAGTGTGAGTCTTAGGGTTCAGGGCTGAGAAGAAGTGAATTTTAAAAATGGTAAGAGATTTTCTAAGCATGTTTATAATGAACCCATTTTGGGCTTCAGTGTCAGTTGGGACATTGCTCGCAAGAGAAATGAGAGATTTATGTGCAATTTTGAGCATAGGAAGAAAGGTCCCATTTCTAAGAACAAGAGCTTTAGGGGCTGAAGGTTTGATGGGTGTGGACATATTGAAAAGAGACTTGATAAAATCGAAATGGGTGGTATGAAATAGATTACAATTAAGAAGACCTTGGGGAATGGAATGGTTATCTGGAGAGATGGCTTGTAAAAGATGTTTGTAAACATCATCACCTTCATGAATGTATGCAAGAGGAAAAGGAACTTTAAGCTAAGATGCAAGGAAAGACTTCTTAAAGATGGCACAAGAAGAAACTTGAGACAATTCTTTAGGAGAAGAAGTAGTCGCCTTTTGATGTGCAATGTCTGCATGAATGCCCGCTGCGACGAGATGCCTGGTGTCATCAAATAAAGTGTCAAATGCGATGTTGCAAATATGGAGGGCCTTTATCATGCTTGGGGAAGAGATGCCATGATAAACCTTCTCTGAGTGTATATTAAGGGCAAAGTTGATGCAAAGGAAAGCTTGATATATTTAGAGAAGGAGATAAGCAAGAAGCAAAATGATTAGATTAAAGAAAAGAAAAGGACTGCATAAGAAAAGAAGAAAAACATGGCCATATATAGAAAAACAAATATAAGATGATATATATGTAGGAATGTCACCAGATAAAAGGGGGCTGTGGATAAAAAGGGGGTGTATACAGTAAGTAGTGGAATGACAGAATGAAATGGGGCTGTGGATAGAAAGGGGGTGTATATGCAGTGGAATGATGGAATGAAATGGGGCCATGGATAGAAAGGGGGTGTATAAGTGGGGGAATAACAGGATGAAATGGGGCTATGAATAGAAAGAAGGTATATAAGTGGTGGAATGACAGAATGAAATGGGGCCAAAGATAGAAAGGGGGTGTATATGTGATGGAATGACAGGATAAAATGAAGCCGCAAATAAAAAGTATATAAAACAGTTGTTATAAAGAACAAATGCATCATAAAATAATCTAGAGAATAAGTAAGGATTTGTGCCCTTCTTAAAGCTATTGCAGGATAGCCATCCTTTAGAGGCCAATCTCGTCGGTCGATCTCAAAGCCATGCTTCATCGCAGAAGAGATCATAGATTGAATGAAAACTTTGCATAGCATGGGAAAGCCATCCTTTATGACTGCTCTGCTAAGACAAAGGGGGTTCATAAGACTTGTTGCCAGTATGGCTGTATTGCCTGTGTGACAAAAGCAAAGTATTCTTTCCAGAGCAGCTAGCAATTTCAGACAAAATGGGCAAGGAAGGGCATTCTTTTTGATCAACTTCATTTCATTTTAATAAAGCAACCGAATGAGTTTGGTGATCAGATATGCAACCCAGTCATATAATGCAGGAAAGACCTTAATAAAGAAATAATAAAATCGATGGGAAGGACACTTACATCTAGTTTGAGAACTATAAGATAGTCCTTGATGGTATTGTGAATGTCTATTAACTTTCAAGATTTGGCAAGAGGAAGGATGATGTTGTTGAATATAAAGCTGTGTGATAGAAAGTAAGTGAAGTGAAGGGAGTTCGATAGAAGGGAAGGAACGTGCATTCTGAAAGTGGTTTTAAGAGCTCTAATATCTATAAAGTAGATGAACTCTGCACATAAAGAGATGGGGCAGTCCTCTAAAGAAATCTTGTCATGAAACTGTTTTAATGGAAGGCCTTGATTACAATGGGACTGCTTTTTGAAAGTGGTAGTCTTGTGCTTTTGAGTATTTGCAAAAGCACCTGAAATGGCAGTGGTGACTATGCCCTGCTGAGAATTGTGCTTTCCTGCGCAAGTCATTACATGATGTGTAATATAATTATAAAACTGTGTAGAGACAGGTTTTATGGCTTGAAGATAAGAGGGAATGTCATGATGGTCAGAGTCATCCATGTTGATGGAGCTAACATCATCATCATCATTATCTTTAGAGTGATGATGGTTATAAGAGTGGGATAGATCAAGAGGAATACGTTTTCTAATGAAATTGTTGATATTAGTGAGCAAGGGATAAAAGCATGAAGGGATTCCATTGGTCTGAATGTTTCCAATAGTTCTCAAAAACACAAGAGGGTAAGCATTGATATGAACAAAGTGAGGATCTTCTAGATTGGAGTTGGATTCAGAATCATCATGGTGAAAGGTGTATGGATTGAAGAGGGCCTGGATATTAGACAAGTTAACAAGAATGCTGCATGGTGGCATGCTCTATCCTAGGGTAGAATGTCTATAAGGGATATGATTATTGGCAGAGTTATAAATTAAAATCTCTTGGCCATTATCATTGAGAAGAGGAAGGTCATCCAATACTATGGGACAATGAAATTGAGGGTCTGTACCATTGAATATTCCTTCTGAATTATTTTCAATAATGGTGTGAGTTGAGTTGAGGGTCTAATTGAGAACTTTGAAACACCTTAAGGAAGAGGTGGATGAGATGTGTAGAAGGGAAGAACGAGGGAGAAGAGTGCACTTAATGGATGTTATAATGGCAAAAGTAACAAAGGCCAACTTTGAATAATTGTGTTCCAACTGCCAGGCATTAGCCTTATAAGATTTATTTCCTGGAGCAGCAATACAAGCATTTTGTCCAAAGCAAGATGTGATGACTATCAGAGATCTGTTTTGAAAGAAGCCATCAACCTTCCAACAATTTAAAGTGTTATCTACCCAATCATCATAACTGTCTAGAATAAGAGAGTCAAGAAGTTTGAGATCCTCAAAGTTGAGCCTGATATATTGTTCAGACCTATTGAAAAATTGATTAATTAGATGCTTAATAAATGAAAGAGAGATAATGAGATAATAATATAAAAAGGCATAAGAGAACTTGATTATATAGGGAGATTACAGGATAGAAAGGGACTGTGGATAGAAAGATGGTATATATGCAGGGAAATGACAGGATGGAAAATGGCCACAGATAGAAAGACAGTGTATATGCGGGGTTATTATAGAATGGAATGGGACCACAGATAAAAAGAGGGTGTATATATAGGGTTATCATAGAATGGAATGGGACTGCGGATAGAAAAAGGGTGTATATACAGGGTTATCATAGGATAGAATGGGACCACAGATAGAAAGAGGGTGTATACGTGGGGTTATCATAGGATGGAATGGGACCGCGGATAGAAAGAGGGTGTATATGCAGGGTTATCATAGGATGGAATGGGACCATGGATAGAAAGAGGGTGTATTGTATATATGGGGTTATCATAGAGTGAAATGGGGCTGTGGATAGAAAGAGGGTGTATATGCAAAGTTATAACAGGATGGAATGGGATGTGGATTGAAAGGCAGGTGGATATATGGGTCACATATATATATAGAAAGAAAATATAGTGGAAAAGAAATAGGAAAACAGAGTGAAAGATGTATAAGGCTTTGGTAACATGCTTAAAGTTAGGTTTTGAAGAGTCAAGATTCAGCTTATACACATTATACATGTTATGAAATAGGTGCTCTAGAAGACAAGCAAGAAAGTGAACAATCATTATCACCATCTGACAATAGTGACACTTGGACATTAGAGGTGAGGCTGAGAAGTGACCCAGTGTGGATGGTTGGGTATGATGCTAAAGAAATTCGTTGGAGGCCATCACAAGGAACACGTCCTTGTTCTGACAATGACCTATGAAAAGCATCAATCCTGCGGGGTCAAAACCAAGCATTGCATGCTTCCCTTTGAAAGAAAAGTATGGCCTTTTAAGATCCATCTTGAACATGAATCAATGAGCGGATGAAGTGTTAGGAAGCAGGGGAGAGAAGCCAATACAATTGCTGATGGTAAGATGATAGTTGATCACACATTCATCTGTGTTCATAACAACTTGACCGGCACCAAGAGGGACATGAAACTTATCATCAATCTGTACAGTGTGCCAGGTGGACAGAAGGTTAAGAGCCTTTTTATCCTTCTTCTTATAGAAGGCCTTGAGGGTTGAGAGCCTTAGTCTGTTAAGACGGGTATTGTTAAACAGTTCTTGAGAAGATTGGTTGCGGTGAGAGGTTCCAATGATTTTCATGAGGATGGTGGACTAGTCAATTGTGTCATCAGGATATGCAGCCAAATTCTCAAAGGACAATAGAAATGTCCATAAGATTTTTTGCAGGTTGAAGAGGATATAGGTCAAAAGGACCACTAAAAATATGAGATAAAGGTAAGAAAGAAGCGAAAGGTATAAGACAAAGGGGAGAGAGACTTGTCAATAGAATTATCCAAGTTGAAAGAGGACTCAGAAAGATTGTTGAATGCTTGAGACATTTTTTGGCAAAAATGGGTGTGAACGTCAATATGAGCTTAGGTATTTGGTTGAGGTAACTCTGGAGTTTTTATTCACCACTCATACCCTTACCCTCTAAAACCCATTACCCTCTGATAAGGGTGGGGGTTTGGAAGGGCAAGGGTAGGGTTTGGGATAGGGGTAGGGGTAGGGGTTCCCCAAGGTATGACAGGTATCAAATACACTCAAGGGTATCATATAATGGTATGGGTTCCATCACTTGTTTTGATGTATTTTATAATCTTGCATGTCAGCAAAGCAGCACAAATATATACTTGATTTGTCATAAGTTATAAGACTTATGACTAGGAAAGTGAGATGGGATGCTGTCAAAGCCAGTGGCAATGAGAGAGAAGTCATTATCTAAGATAAGAGAATGGGGAAGGAACCTTCTTTGTAATGTGCTTTTCCACCAGTCTTGGAAGCATTGGCCACTTCGCAGCATTGGTGATAAGGGCAAGGGATTGAAAGGACCTTGGGATAAAAATGATCGATGAGGAGTTGAAGGGCAAATGGTCAACTCTTGAAGGGAATCGGAGACCATATGATGGTGGGGAATGGCCAAAGCGAACAAGCTGACCTGATATGAAAGTTAATGGAACTATGAACCGAATCAGTATGGTGGCTGGATGAGAGTGACCATTACACAAAAGATATAACACTGTAGATGCAACCTTGTTCTTGGCTGACAACCAAACCTGATTTGCATCTTCAAGTCATTATACTTGTTTGAGTTTTTGCCAAGTGGGATGTGGCAAGTGTAGTATGTAATAAAGACATTATGAGCTATATACTATTGTATTGAAGATTTTTTCGATACATCATACATCATCTCTGATCATACTGAGAAGGACATGTATACTTGTATGTGCATTCCAGGGGTTGGAAGTCCGAGATGGGGATCTGTAATTTGGCCCTCTAATCTTGTTGGCCCTGACTCAGGCATGTCTCATACAAGTTCTAAGTGCAGCCTCCTTCACAGTCTCAATCCTGGCACTAGAGCCGACAGCTGAAACTCTTGAGACAGTCACAGTAGTGAGCTGCTGCAAGTGAAAGCAGATAGGTCTGGAAGTGGAGAAGTGGCTACTGTGAGCAAAAGCACACCAAGTGGCATTAAATGTGATTTCTGTTCTCTGTGGGAAAAAGGCACTTTGTTTAGGAATGTAAAGTAATATGGGAGTCTATTTGAGGTGGGAAGTGCAAGCATAGTCTGAGGGGCACTGCATGGTCACACTTTAGTCAGGAGCGATGGTACCCTGCAGAATTATTCCAGCCAGGGCCAGCCTTTCCAGGGAGCTTCTCTGAATCTCTGCAGAGACCAGGTCAATGAGTGGCACTGGCAGGACCATGGGCAAAAGGCAGCACAAGTGCTCTATGAAGTCACAGTGGTGGCAGCACAGTCATCGTCACGACAGGCAGCAGGCCAGGCTTTCTCCGAATGGCCTGCATGATATGCTGACCAGTACTTTAGACCATGGTGTATGCAGGCATACATGGCTGACCAACCACCACAGCTCAGCTCTAAAGCGATTACCACTGCTTGGGCACCACAGACCAGTCAGAAGCCGAGGCAAGAAGATGCAAAGGAGCAGCAGGAATAGGACACAAGGTGTTACAGACTAATGACCACTTAGAATTTCTCATTCTTTTACTGAAGGCAGACGTAGCAGAGAGTCTCCAATGGACTGCTGACCTCATTTCCCATTCTCAGTGTTTAGTTGCCTCATTGCCTCATGACTCGCTATTCACCCTTTGCCCTAACTCATAGACCTTATGTCTAGAGTTTACATTACTGTCTCAGACTGCCCATGTTACATCGTGTCCCAATGCCCAAGTAGAGTGTCATTACTACTATACTAGAAACTAACCACTTAGTACAAATAGTACTCCACTTCATATCCATAGTGGTGTTTTGCAGTAGTGTTCCCATGCCCCTCTCTCTCATGTAATGAGTGGTGCCTTCCTTTTCTATGGTTCCAGGTGAAGTTTGCCATCCCATGCACCAGCACCTAACTAGTGAGCCCCTGGCTGAGCAGCTGAAATCTAGGCGGGAAAGTGGGAAAAATATGCCAATTCTGAGATTTTCATGTTTTGGGCACTTGTTTCAATTTTTGAATGCAATTTTAGTAGATAAGTGCCCACCTAGCTACAGTTTAGTGAGATTAAATATACAAAAGTAAGCTAATTTCGAAGTCACAATCAGTTTCTAAAACAAATGCATGAGGTAATTAGTGTTAGAATGCATTGGTGCTGATTAGTGCCAATTAGCGCTGATTAGTGCTAGGTGCTGAACAGCAATTTCTTAATGGTGAGTTGGAAAGCCACTTGACATGAATATAAGTAATAAGTATTGTGGCAATATGCTCTGTGTCTGAGTGTAATTAGCATGCTACCCTGCATTGATCTTCTAACATGCATTGCAGTGCAGTCTCATTGATCTGTGCCTCGTGTCAGTAGTGACTTGCCTTGCACTCACCATGTGCTCAGCCTATTGCCGCTCACTATGCCATTCCTGTGAGCACTTCCTTAACTGGTTATGTAGATCATCTTATAGAACTGTGCTATTCTGTATGAGGCAGCAGACATGCCCTTTAATTGTCTTTAGACACTACTTATGGGTATATTGTATGTATTTGTGCATACAAAATTGCATGCATTGTGTTGCAATGAAAGCCCTCAAATAGTTGCAAGAATTTGTGTGCCCTTTCATGCTCCCATTCCCCCAATACACACAAACTATGCCTGTTAGGAGCCAGAAAGCAAGAGTCACAAAAAAGAAGCGATGCAAAGGACACTTTAGCTTTGCAAAGTGAGCTAGTGCTCCAAGCCCAGACAGATCAGTGTATAGTTTATCAGACACCAATACTGATGCATCAACTATAGACACAGACAGCAGCAGCAAGAGAGGGAGAGACAACCAGACTGCTGCACCCATTGAGTGTTTGTAGCATCTTTACTCAGTATTTCTCCCTCCCCATTTGCAGCTGAATGAAACTTGTCAAGAGAACTGCCAAAAGGTGTCAAAGAGATCTGCAGTGTACATAAGAGACTCTCGAACCACTTCTTAGAGAAGGAATGTAGCACAGAGGAAAGTGGTGGAAGGGTGCACAATGCTTGATGTGTTTGTACAGAGGACTTAAAAGGTAGGTCCTGATTAACTGCAAAGCAATGCATCTCATCATCGATCTAAGCAACAATGCAGCCCCTCACCAGTTGACTCAGAAGACTCAGTAATAGATCTTGAAGATCTTCATGCCAGAGACATTGAAGCATCTGGGGATCTTGATGCCAAGATATCAGATCATCCAGAACACATAACAGCTGGAGCACTATGATCTCAGACTGCACCTAGCTGAGCAGAAGTGGATGATGATTATACTGTGGCTCCACCAGTAGTGCAATTGGCAGCGGATCTCACTTTGGATCTGCCTGCTTTGATCGACAATGCCATAGATCAAATTACAGCAGAACTTGCAGCATTCTGTTTCAAACAATTAGAGAGAAGTGTGACATCGCATGATGCATTAGACTTGAATACAGATGCAAACACTCTTGAGGACGAATTTTGGGTGAGGAATTACATTGCGATAAGGCTACATCAATATATTCAATACTTGCTATTCAGATCATTTCCGATATCTCAGATAATATGCAAAGAATTGCCCCACATGTAACAAGGGACTCTGAACACCCCTTGCTTCCATTGGAGGAGCCTGCCATTAAAGCCGCCAGAGAGTTATTCTGACCAAAGGAGGACAATGAACCTGCAGATATTATGAAGATTATACAGATCTGCCTCAAGGATGTTGGGAAGCACAACTCAAAGCACGTGATGAAGTCACTCTCCTTGCTTATCACTGTGTTCGAATACATTAAACTTCATACATGCTACAATGCATCCAAGGTGTGCAAGCAGCCATGCCTCAAGGCAAGCATGGCGATCACATGTTGGATGGGCAAGGGCCCTTATTTTGCTTGTCAAATCTGATCCAACAAGCTGTACCTCCTGAAACATCACCATCTCCCTCCTCGTAAACTGTATTCAAGAGAAGGCTATCACTCCCTCTTTGACAACGAATCAGTCTTGCATGATGTCCGCATTTATCTTGCCACTCAGGATCTGGGCAGTGTCACACCCCAGATCTTGTGCCACCATGTGAATGATGTCTTACTCCCTGCACTTGGGATATAAGGCTTAATTGTTGAATCAACTGCCAAATGCTGGCTCAAATTTAGACTTGGCTATCAGTGCAAAGAGGTGAAATGTGGAATATACATTAATGGACATGAGCATCCAGATATGATCAAGGAAAGGAAAGGAAAGAATATCTCAAGGACCTAGATAGATATGAACAGTAGGTCGCACGCATTCAATAACTTGACGCAAATCTGACATTATTCATCAAGCTTAATGGCAACTTACATCAATGAGACACTTGATTGCATTCCCCCCATTCTCAATTTCAGAGAAAAGGAACATGTTTTGGTTACACAAGATAAGTGCATTTTTCACACAAATGAATATCGCTGGCAATCGTGGCTTACAGAGGATTAGCAACCAATCTGGAAGAAGGGCCATGGATGAGTGGTCCATGTATCAGATTTCATATCTGAGGTGATTGGTTGAGTTAAGTTATCCAATAATTAGATCGTTAATCAGCTCAAGCTACCAGATAAACAGCATCTCCCTGCATTCAAAGCCAGAAAGATTACCTACCCCAAAAAAGGCTTCGATGTGTGGTGGAATCTCCCCCAGCTGACCGATCAGATCAAGATCATGATTAAAGTCTTTGAGCACATGCATACCAATTGCACTGCAATCTTCATATTTGATTGGTCCTCTGCACATAAAGGCTTTGCAGAGAATGCACTCAATATCAATAACATGAACATTAACCCAGGAGGAAGACAAAGGAAGCTACGTGATACTGTAATCCCACTCAACAACCCAGACCCAGCACCTGGTGAAGAAGACACGCGTGGCTGAATTCAACACATAACTTTCCCTGATGACCACTCGGATCTGAAGCTCAGAGGGCAACCGAAAGGGGTCAAGGTCATCCTACAGGAATGGAAGTCAGTTTGGGACAAGTACACAATGATCTGTCGGGAGCACAGCACTAAGGTAGTTGGGAAATGTGCCTCATGCATGAAATTGCAAAGATGCAAAGATGCAGAGTGGCGTGTTGCACTTTCTGAGGCAACAGGGCAGAATGACATTGTAACTGCATAGGACATGGCCATTGCAGACTCTGAGATTCAATCCACTCCAGATGATGAATGGTGCTGCATGCACTGGGTCCTCACGTTGCAAGAGGATTTTTAGTTAGAGAAGCCCCTCATTCAGTCAATCATCGAAAATGCAGGGCATATATGCTTATTCCTGCTGCAATTTCATTGTGAATTGAACCTGATTGAAATGCTCTAGGGCTATGGAAAGTATCATACACAGATCTCTCTCTTGCGTGCATGATACTTGTTTTACCTCAGCTTTCAGATTATCGCAATCAAACTAATGGACGATTTCCAACTGCAAAAGTCCTCGTCCCACAATGCCTTAATGCATGCAAGCCCATGATGATTAGGAAGTTCTTTTGAAAGACCTGGAGATATATTAATGCATACAAAAAGGGCCTCAATGCTCATTAAGCAGCAGTGGCCACTAAAAAATACAAGTCTCATAGAAAAATCGGCCTTTCAGATGACCATATTTCATCCATGCCCACAAATAGTATTTAGAAACCTGATGCATTGACAAGTTGTGCAGTGGAAGAGTGTATGTGCTATGTGGGGTAACGTGTAGATAACAGGTGATGGTCCAGGGCATACAAATAAGGAAATAGCTTATACACTGGATACTCTTCATAGCTCACTTTCATGCACACCCTTTAATACTTAATAAATGCCTTTTTTTTGTTTCAGACCATCATGAACATACATTTTGTGCTCATTCTGAGCCCACATAGGGTTTCTGATCATGGGAAAGTGTTTTTATTAATTTGAAATTGTTTCAATTTGGATCAGGACTTTGAGTGCTTAATACTTTTTAAAAAATTAAATGTACAAGCTTTTATCTATATTACAATGCAGTCACAATGCACTAATTTTCATCGCATTTGAATGTGTTTTGAGGGAGCAGTTGAGGCTGCAATTTCTGAGCTGTTTGAATGCCAGAAAACTTCACCCAGAACTATAGTACTCTTTACTATACACTTCAGTCTTACATCATCTGGTCTCTACTTACTATAAAAGCTCAACTGTATTAGTCAAACAGCCTTAAGCTTCTTTTGAAATCCATTTCCTATTTTATCTCTGAACTCTCTCTCAAAGAAGGCTAAAGCTTTCCTTCTACTTGTAACTAAACCACTTGAACCCTCAAACTGAAACTCTTATCACTTGTGTCATTATATACTAAGTGAATCGAAGGGCACTTGTGTTAGAACTAAACACAACTGTCCTAGTCTTTGACTACATCTTCGTAGACATCACTGACTAAAGAAGGCTCTTAATATCTTTTGATTGAAGTCTATAGATCGTAAGTGGCATGCAACATGTTACCAAAGCCCACTCTGTAAAGATATTGTTGACACCCTTAGTGGTCATCAAAGCTCAACAACTTGAACAAGTTGACACATTAAGCATCTAGTAAAGCTCAACTTAGAAGGACTTTCACTTGCACCTGAAGCTTAATAGGCCATTGCCTAAATACACCACAGAATGTAATACAAGGGCAAGCAGGACAGCAGAGCTAAGTGCTCCAAGTTACATGACAATAACTGAAGTTTAGGATGAGAAGTCAGCAAAGCAGCTCAGGAGGAGTTAATGATGGCATTGAGCAGTGTAGCTATGCAGAGAGAGCTATACACATCAAGTTCAGGAGTGGAAGTATGAGTTGTGGAGATGCCCACTAAGGAGGGTGGGTGTCAAGAATGAGTCATGCTGGCATGTTCAAAGGATTATTCAAAGAAGAGGAGGCAGCCACCCAAAGGCATGAGAGGATGCTGAAAGGGCATATATTGTATATACTGTATTGACAATGTTTGCATACCAGATGACCTGCAAGTGGTTTGTGCAGTAGTTTTGAGCTTTCTATGGACACAGTTGTGATGCCCTGCATCATCATGTTAACAATATCAATACATGTCACCAGAAGTGTTTACCTGAGATGTTTGAAAAATGGAACTACAGTATCATCAGCAAGAGTGGGTGTGGGTAGATGATAACACTACTCATGGTGCATATGCCATCTCAGAATGCAACAAGGTATATGCAAGTCTCATTTGCAACACCTTGTATGGAAGCTGGGAACTGCCTGTCATTTGACTGACAATTTCAAGCAGTTCATTCCAAGTCATATATTTGATCACATGAAAGATGGTGAAATAGTCACCAAGCTTTAGGAAGGACTCAAGTTTATCACATGGTTCCCACTGTAGGGTATTCTGGGTCAATGGGTAAAGATGCAACAACTGTTCCTCAAATTAGCTTGACCAAACAAAGATGACATAAACTATTCACCTGGCCCAGTGTCTTCATATCTCCCCACATTGGATTTGCGATGTCAAGCCATCAAGCCTATTGTGGCTTTCCAGCAATCAGATCTCCGAAATGTTGACACAGTTTGCAGTGGGTCTGGTGGTGGCATGGTAGAAGGGATTTTATCTTTCCTCTTCTCCACTGTGAGCAATGGGCCACAAAGCACCTCAGCATGAGATGTGTCACTGAATTAATCCTTCGCTTAGTGGGAATCAAGGTGGCATGATGGTGGTGGTGGTGGTGATTGAGCTTGGTTTTAGGAACACATAAGCGGTGCTGTGGACAACAGTGTTTACCCAAGTTTTGCAACAGTGGGTTCAAATGTGGGAGCATCATATTCAGTGAGAACATGTGCATGACCTGTTGCTCCTCCTTGCTCAGCCCCACATTCTGTAAGGAGGATGAAGAAGCATAGAGGTTGAACTCACATGGGACAACACAGCCAATCTCATGGGCCTTTATACATGTGGCCACAGCTCACTCAGACTCCTCATGATGCAGAACATCTGCAATGCTAGAAGGGCGATGCCTACAAGACGACTTGTTGGTAGTGTGAAAAGATAAGCAGGGAGAGTCTAAGGAGCCACTCAAGGTTATGGAAGAAAATGAGTCTGCCCAGTTTCTGTGTGTTTGACGAACGGTCAGAGGGGACAGTTGGGGGAGTGGTTGGGTGGGTACCTAGAAATGTGCAGGCTAAAGAGTGGGTTTATTGGGTGGTGGGGGAAAGAGAGAGGGAAGAGAGGGCAAGTATCTGTGCCAGCTGCCAAGCAAGGATCGTTGTTGCTCTTTGTTCTCTCATCGTCAGATATGTTGGAATTGGGAAGGGAGGGTTCTGTAGACATGACATAATGAAGGAATTAGCCAGAGTAACTAAGCCTCACACCTCTGAGCGGTGCCAGGGTTGGCTCCAGTGTCAGGTGTGCAAGGGTTTCTCATGGGAAAGGGTAATTAGATGAGAAAGGAGGGAGCATGTTGACTACAGTATGAGGGACGGGCCAGATGGGTAATGAAAAGATGGCAGCATGGAAAATTACATGTCATTGTTACTGAGATAAATTAAAGATGGGTTAAACAAGGGTGACACCCTCATCAGCAAGTTCACAAAAACTTTCCCACTTTTGGACACTTTTCATTACTTTTCTGCTGGTCAGCAAGTGTGCAAGACTAAGCAAGTTGTAAAGTATAGGAAAGATGACAAGTAATATTAATTATAAAGCTACTACTAAGCATCACTACAATACAGCAACAACAAACAACAACAACTGTTTATGAAACCCGCTGATATCAACAGCGTGAATTCATTTCCCAGGGATCACTATCTTCCCTGCATGATTCTCACCATGACACACTCTGGCTCAGCCTTTTGTTTTTCAACCATGCAGATATCAACAAACAGGACAATGATCATTGAACTCTGCTGTGTTGCCCATCAGCAGGAGGTAGTGTATGGCATGGGTAACCCACAGGTTTTTTGTATTTTGGGTGTAGCCCTTTACTGTGCGATCAAAATGAGCCCTTAAGCATGTAAAATGGTTAAGAATTGAGTGAGTTATATCTCTATCAATTTTTAACAGATTTGGATGATTAGAGGCTTGTTTGGAAGCTAATATATGTCCGTACACCCGTGGGTGTACAGGTGAATATTAGCTTCCAAACAAGCCTCTAATCATCCAAATCTGTTCATAAACATGCCATAGGTGATGAGGACTTCTTTCTCCTGACGATACAGTGGGTAAAAAAACTGTCTCAATGTTTGGCTATTTTGGAAAGACTGACTTGGCATAAATCAAGTAAATTACATAATAATCTGAAAATAATATATATTATATTAGGTCATCTTAGCTTTTAAATAAATTTTAGATCATGTGATTTGAAGCAGAATTGATGGAATGCCAAGTAAAATAAAACACTCTATCATTGGGACAGTTTTTTTACCCTCTATTATTTTAGCAATACACCCTTTGTATCAGCCTAAATTGTTATAGGATCAAGTCCAAAAGTGATAAATAAAATCATGTGACTTTGTTTATGTAAGTTTGACATGCAGAAATTACATCAGCCATCTTTTTTCTATTTTACTACCACATACATTCTATACCCTTTACTTAATGCTTTTTGTTATTTTTCTTCTTTATAAAAGCTATTCTTTATATCAAATTCAGTTTAGAACTGGTCTAGGGAAGTCCACCATTGGAAGGATTAAGAAAAAAATGAATAAAAACAAGGAAAATAGCAAAGGGGACCATTTTTTGAAGCTTTCTCCTTATAATAAGTAATTTATTGTTTGTTAAATCACTACTGAAGGGTTTAATAATGTTGTTCAAGCCATCAAATCCATCAATAGTATCATCCCTAACTTTATCACACTTCAAACAGTCAGAGATGTGCTTAAGAAAAACAATTTTCACTTTATTATTAAAAAGAAATGTCTTTTACTTAAAAGCATCTTCAAATAACTATTTTAAATTTGTTAAATATCATAAAAACTGAACAATAAAGGATTGGAAAAGGGTCTTATAGTTAAATTAGATCAAAATTAATAGGATTTGGTCAAATAAAAGGGTTTATACTTGGAAGCAAAAGGGAAAACCACTCTTAGACTAAATTATCACTTTTATTATCAAACATAACAAAGTGAAAATTGTTTTCCTTAAGCATATTTCTGACTGTTTAAAGTGTGATAGGGTTAAGGGTGATATTATTAATGAAGTTAATGGCTTAAACAGCACTATTAAGCCTTCTAATGGTGATTTAACAAACAATAAATTGCTTATCATAAGAAGAAAGCTTTAAAAAATGGCCCCTTTTTGTTGTTTTTCTTGTTCTTATTCATTTTCTTCTTAATTCTTTTAATGGTGAACTTTCCTAAACCAGTTCTGAACTGAATTTGATGTAAAGAATAGCTTTTATAAAGAAGAAAGATAACAAAAAGCATTAAGTAGAGGGTATAAATATATGTGGTAGTAAGATATAAAGAAGATGGCTGATGTAATTTCTGCATGTCAAACTTGCATAAACAAAGTCACATGATCTTGTTTATCACTTTTGGACTTGATCCTATAACAATTTAAGCTGATACAAAGGGTATATTGCTAAAATAATAGAGGATAAAAAAACTGTCCCAATGATAGAGTGTTTTATTTTACTTGGCATTCCATCAATTCTGCTTCAAATCACATGATCTAAGGTTTATTTGAAAGCTAAGATGACCTAATATAATATATATTATTTTCAGATTATTATGTAATTTACTTAATTTATGCCAAGTCAGTCTTTCCAAAATAGCCAAATATTGGGACAGTTTTTTTACCCATTGTAATTTTAAATTCTGCAGCATTATTGCAGGCGATCGCACAATGGAGCTTGGCCCTTTTGTTCATGTTAACATGGATATGGGATGCCATATCAGCGAGATCGGCAATGCGACTGAAACTACCACTTAAGTCGCCCTAAACTGGCTTAACTTCAGTTGAGTAATACTGAAAAGTATCGGGTGCATGAGTCCGAGGATATTGAAGGTCATCTCCTTGGCAGAGAAAGTGTGAACTCTGTGCATCTCAATTTCCTAAGCAACTATATTGGATTGGTTCATGAGACTTGTGCCATGAGTCCAGCTAAAAAGTGATTCAGAATTGCAAATTTGGCCAGTGACAATGAACTTACCTAATAAGGGTGCCTACAAAGCAAAGATATACACCCCAGCTTTCAGAGGACCAATGGTTACAGTGTATTTAGAAAACCTTGTCCTGCGCCATTTTTAAAAAAAAAATTTCAGGTAATTCTGGCAAACCCTGGCACATCATGGTTTACTGCCTCATTAGCAAAGACCTGAAGGAGCATGCCCTCTGGCTCATCTCACATGGGTATGCACCTGAAGACATCTGCAAGCTATTTGACATATCCTAAAGAAGCATTATCAGGTGGAAACAGAACGATCGCATCCATGGATCTGTTGTCCCACCATCCAATCTAATCCAATGCCGCCCTCGCATACTCAATAACAATATGACACATGACCTGTACACTCTGCTGGAGGAAGCACCAGAGATGTACCTCAGTGAAATTCAGGAATGGGTTGCACTTGCATATGAGGTTCACATCTCTAGGGCTGCACTCCACCAGAATATCTGCAATGCCGGTATAACCTACAAACTCCTTCGCAGGGCAGCTGCAGAGCACGATGAAGACTTCCAGCAAGAGTGGCTACAAGATGTCAATGCACACTTTATGGCCTCGCAGATGGTTTTCATCGATGAAACAAGCAAGGACAACCAAACAGTTTATCGGCATTATGGACATTCGATCGCTGGGCATTGTGTGACAATCAGTGCCAACTTCATGCAAGGAGAACAATATAGCATGGTTGCTGTGCTTTCATTGGATGGGTATGAAGCTGTGTGTATAGTTCTGGGCTCTGTTGATGGGGAGGAATTTATGGATTTTATTGTCAATGACGTGGTGCATTGTATGTTCTACATCTTCAGGTTTCTACTCAACTGTCTGCCAGCTGCCGGACATGAACCCCTACCCTCAGGACAAGAGCATCCTAATCCTCGACAACTGTGCAATTCACAAGACACGTGCCCTTCAAGAAGTAATTGAGGGCAGCAGTCAAGTTCTCCTCTTCTTGCCGCCATACTCTCCAGATTTCAATCCAATCGAGGAGAGCTTCAGTTGTGGTATGTCTCTCAATGTACTGTATGCAAACACATACTCATATTCTTGCAGTAAAGCATTGGATTCAAAAGAACTGGTGTAATGTGCAAGCTGCTGAATATCCTGAGATTGCATTGCTTGAGTCATTGGCAGCAGTCACAGCGGAGAAGGCTAGAGGTTGGTTTGTTCACTCAGGATATAATGTTGTGTAACTGTCTGTTGTAAGTGTCGTCCTGTAGTTAGTGTTGTGTGTTCGTTATACAGTATACATGGCATTGTGTCCTCAATAGCTGCCAATGTTCTCTCACTTTCTCATAGTGACTACCACAAAGGATCGACACATGCTATTCAGAGATAAAGAGTGTGAATTGTAAGTAAAAGTATTGAGTGTTCATGAGTAGTTATTGTGTTTTAGCTGTCTATATGCCTTCAGAAGCTGTCTCCACTCCAATGGCTTGAAACCCGCTTCTGTATACTCCTTCACTGTGACAGTATTGAGGTCATCTCCAAAACGAAACCCCAGCTTGTCTAGCCCCGTCTCCACCTGCTCACCCAAGTCATATTTCTCACAAAATTCTGCAATCATGCAGTTGGCAGTAGGCAGGGAGGAAGGCGGAGAGGACCTTGTTGGCATGGAAACCATGCCCAGGCCAGTCGCAAAGAAAGGATTACCAACAGGATACGGCATGCCAGGTGCCCCATAGCCCATGAACGGAGACATAAATGGCATTTGAGGGTATTGAGGAAGGGTTGCAAATGGCATGGAAGGCGTAGTGTGTGCCAAGTTGGGGGTAAACAATTGTGTGGCTGCAGTGGTGGTGGTGGTATTTGCGATAGCACTTTTTGACACACATTTGAGGGCCAATGATGCCTTGAACATTGGAGACAGCATGGGTATTTTCTCATAAGAAGTGCTGCTGGAACCTGATTTGATGGCTTGTGCCCAAATGAGAAGTCTTGGGTGATCGAGCTTGAAGTGTAAGTCCGATGTGTGATGATGAAAGCAAGGAAGGTTGGGATGAAGGGAACACAGTCCAGGGGGGTACTTGTCTGTAAGTTTCATAACAATCTCTTCGAGTGCATCATCTAGCCTTGCCTGTAAGAAAGTGAGTATGAAATGTAGATGGGGGTGATATAGAATGCGCACCTTCTTCACAATCAAGTTGTCTTCAACATTAGATTTGTCATTGTCAACGTCCCACACACTTCCCGAGGGCCCCACTGCCTTCTTTTGAACTGGCACCTGCATCCAAATGATAACATAGGGTTCAGTCTTTGTTTTGATCTTTTTGAGCATCAAAATAAGGCCGTTTTCATCCTATACAGGGAGCCATGGACCACTGGCCAGCTTGAGCCAGTGCCACACAAGACTAGTAACAATGAGATCAGAGGGTTGAACAGCAAGCTTCTCAGTAATGATGCCAAGAAAAGTGAACCATCCCACTTTGACAGAGATATCGAATGGACCTTTGTCCTCTGATACTGGCTTTGTGTTCTTTGTCTTTCAATTCAGAGTGCATATGCATTTTGAGGGGTGAATGACTGTGAGAAGTAGCTTAAATGTGGAATCGGGGGGTTGTAATGTTTCTGCAGGCACTGCAGCTGAGTAATTGGCTGAGTAAGGGTAAGGGAGTGGCCCTATAGCAGGGCCTTCAGACATCGACCAGACAACTAGAGCAATGAAAAAACGGGCGAATGAGTGACTCAGCAAAAAGGTGCTCACAGTGTTTGCCGGACTCAGCCAGAATCACCTGAAATTTTTTTTTTGAAAAATGGTGCAGGACAAGGTTTTCTGAATATGCTGTAAAAAGAGTTTCAAGGGAATTTTAAGATTTAGAATAAGATAAGAGGTGAGATAGAGGGGTAGAGAGAGGTCGAGTGAGTGAGGTTGACAGCAGCATTGTGGGATAGCGGTCCCACTGATATGAGTGCCAAGTGATAAGAAACAGGATGAGAGAACCTGTACAAGAGAGAGAAAGAGAAAGAAGAAAAACACACTAAATTCAGATCAGATGCTAACAATGATAATTATTGTCCATGATGCCTTTCCTCGACAAGCAAGGGTGGCTTAAATACAGGCTTATCCCTACTAGGTGCCTGCAATTGACGAGAACAAAGGATTAATCACCAGCGATTCACCATTATCTATAGTTCAAAGTGGGGGAAGGAAGGAGGGGAGGAGAGTGTGAAGTGAGAGGCTGTGAGGGTGGAACAGTCTTGGATTTGCTCACAGTTGTCTTGTGCAGGAGGTCGAGAGCAAAGGCAGTGATTGTGAAGCAAAGAACTGTAGTTGTCATGCATGTCATGGCTTGTGGCTGACAGGTGCTCTAACACGGTTGTTCTGTTTTGTTCTAAGTGTGGCTTTGATGCATGCCTTATGGTGGAGAGAGATTTGCAGAATGAATTGTTTGGATTGCAAAGTAGAAGTGAGATATAGGACAGTTGGGCAAGGGATTGTTAATTAAAATTGAATGTAGTGGGTATCATGAATTGGAATAGTTGATAGTGGGATGACTAAAGCATGACTCAGATAAGGCTTTGAATGTTGCAGTGAAAACAAGCCAAAAACACACCTTTGGTCCCTCACTCATTACCTGACCCCTTTATAGGACTACTAAGCTCACCTGAGTCAGATGTAACTTGATGCTCAGTTGTTGTTCCATGCTAACAGTCCCGCAGAGTGTCCTAATCTTTTTCCATCATCAGCAATTGCTGAGCTGCGAGGCTATGTGAGTGTATTCCCCAATGATAGTACCCACTACATCCTGTGAAAACTTGCCCTGGTCCACTTGCAAGCCCATTGAATACATCAGAAATGCATGTTCAATCTGACAAATGCATAGCATTTCAGAAGGCTCATCCTGTACATCAGTATATCAGCAGCTCCTGCATTTCCAGGGCTATGATGATTTTCAGATGGCTGCAACTTCACACAATGGACAGGTGATGATTCAAAAGTGCTCATGAAGGTCAGTCACACACACTGCAATTAATTAACTATACTAATCACTTCATTTGACCATACAGGTCTACCTTGCTGCCATTGCTGGCCATGTACCCTCTAAGGTTGTCAGATGCCTCTCTGCATTTCTGAATTTCTGCTATATTGCATGTCACAATGCCATCACATCTGACACTCTTGATCAACTTCAGGATGCCCTTGATTGTTTCCATTATTATTAAGACTTCTTTATCGACACTGCTGGCATGAATGGGGACTTCATCTCACTGCCCCGACAACATTCACTACTTCATTACCCTCACTCATTTTGCCTTTTTAGATCTTCAAATGGGCTTTGCTCCTCAATTACAGAATTAAAGCATATAAAAGCAGTCAGGGAGCCATGGTGGCATTTGAG
>WNGJ01003197.1_pt1 | contig 31321 bp, 26 predicted proteins | sample 5400611 | NCBI WGS metagenome assembly WNGJ01 (sample SAMN13153375, study PRJNA577476) | soil metagenome | isolation source: 40 cm soil or saprolite under Garry oak tree replicate 1 | place: USA:California | collected 2016-06-15
CCCGATCGCAGTCGCCAGATTGATAGGGCTGACGGCCTGTCGCGCCGGTCCGGCCGCGACCTGTCCGTCGATCAGGGGCGCAGCCGCGACAGGCGCGGTCCGAGAGGCGATATCAGAAACGAGCGCGTTCAACGCGGCGCGCTCGCCGAATTCGATGCCGCGCGAGTTCTTTCGCTGCGGCAGCAACAGATCACGCGGCAGCGGGATGTTCGGATGGTTCGCCCGCGCGGCGCCGCCGATGATATCGGCGGGGCGCCGCAGCAACGCCGCAACCGGTATCGCATCGTCAGCGGCGAGCGCCACGAATGACGAATTGGCGCCGTTCTCCAAGAGCCGCCGCACCAAGTAGGCGAGCAGGTCGCGGTGACTGCCGACCGGCGCATAGGTGCGATAGGCAAGATCAGGGCGATCCTCGCTCAGGCGCGCATAAAGCGCTTCGCCCATGCCATGCAGGCGCTGGAATTCGAAACCGGCGTCGCCGCCTGCCAGTTCCAGCACGGTGGCGACCGTCAGCGCATTGTGGGTTGCGAATTGCGGGAACAGGCGCGGGCGCAGGCCAAGCAGCTTTTGCGCACAGGCGACATAGTTCAGGTCGGTCATCGCCTTGCGGGTGAACACGGGATAACCGTCCAGGCCGTGCTCCTGCGCGCGCTTGATCTCGGTGTCCCAATAGGCGCCCTTGACCAGGCGCACCATCATGCGCCGGCCGTGCGCGCGCGCCAGGGCGTCGACATAGTCGATCACGTCACCCGCGCGCTTCTGATAGGCCTGGATGGCGAGGCCAAAACCGTCCCAGCCGGCGAGCGATGCATCGTCCAGCACCGCGGCGATGACGTCGAGCGACAATTCCAGCCGGTCGGCTTCCTCGGCGTCCACCGTGAAATTGAGGTCATAGCTCTTGGCCCGCCGCGCGAGTTGGATCAGCCGCGGGACCAGTTCCACCATCACGCGGCTGCGGCTGACCGCCTCGAAGCGCGGATGCAACGCGGAGAGTTTGACCGAAATGCCGGGCCGGTCGGGCAGGGGGCGGTCGTCCACCGTTCGGCCGATGGCATCGATCGCTCGCTGGTAGGAATTGAAATAGCGCTCCGCGTCGGCCGCGGTGCGCGCGCCTTCGCCGAGCATGTCGAAGGAGTAGCGCGGCGCGCGCGCGGCGTGCGGCTGGGCCCTGACAAGGGCTGCTTCGATGGTTTCGCCGAGCACGAAATGGCTGCCCATCAGCCGCATCGCCTGCCGTGTGGCGGCGCGCACCGCCGGCGCGCCGAGCCGCTTGGCGAGCCGTCCGATGGTCCCCTGCGGGGTTTCCCCGGGCTGGATGACCCGCGCGGACATGCCGAGCGCCCAGGCCGACGCATTGACCAGGAACGCGCTGGATTTGGTCTCGTGATGGACGAAATCGCCCTCGCCAAGCTTGTCCTCGATGAACTGGTCGGCGGTGCGGGCATCGGGCACGCGCAACAGCGCTTCGGCCAGCACCATCAGCGCCAGCCCCTCCTTGGTCGTGAGGGCGAATTCGCGAAGCATATCCTCGACGCCGCCGAGCCGGTCGTCATTGGCTCTGATGGCCTCGATCAGGCGCGTGGCCACGCGGTCGATCCGCTGCTCCTGCTCCGTGCTCAAGCGCGCGGTCTTGAACAGACCTGCCGCAATGGCGCGATCGTCCGGCGCGAAGGCCGCTGCAAATGGCGGGAGGGACGGAGAATCAGGCGTCATGGCGTGCGCTCGAGCCCCGGTCTCTTACCACGCAACCGGGCCTTGGCACGAGAAACAACGGCTTACGCGCAAGAGCGGTCACCGCTCCTGCGGAAATGCGATTTTGTTGTGTGACGTTTGAGAATGCGCTGGTTGCGCTAAACCTTCAAGTTTTCGGCCGATGTCTTGCCGCGATTGGCGATCTCTTCGTATTCAATCGTCTGTCCTTCATTGAGCGTCGAAAGGCCCGCTTTCTGCACCGCCGAAATATGAACGAACACGTCCTTACCGCCCGACGCGGGTTGAATGAACCCATAACCCTTGGTCGGGTTGAACCACTTGACCGTACCTTTAGCCATCCGTCGTCTCCGCGGGACCAAGACAATCAAAACGAACAGCCGGTCCCCGCAAACCGACACGTCCGGCGCGGGAGGATACGCCGGTTGCGGCGGGCTTGGTAGCTCAAACAACAGGGGATTTCCCCGGAAACGTTCGATATCACGCCGCATTTTAGCTTTTTGCCGCGTTTCGCGTCATTTACCGCGGCGGCGCCGACGGACGGATTTCGAATATCCTTCGCGTGGTGGACCCGCCCACGTGGTCCGTCGGACCAAACGATCCGGCATCGAAACGAAGTTCTATAAGTTGCGTCTTGAATACAAAATCCCAGCCGCGAGGCGGCCGGGATGTCTGGGCCTTCCTACGCCGCGACAGCGTCGGGCCCGTCAACCAGCGCGGACAACGTCTTCGTCTCCGCGACAACGCGCACGATCATCGGTTCGGCGCGCCCGCGGATCGTGACTTCCTGTTGCGGCAGATCGCTTTCAGCAAGACCCGCGGCCACGCGCAGCTCTTCCGAAATGATCGTTTCGCAAGCCAGAATCTTGGTCATGTCCTGCAGCCTCGCGGCGACATTGACGGCGTCGCCGAGCGCGGTGAACACCATGTGGTCGCGATAGCCGATATCGCCGACGATCACTTCACCCCCGTGAATGCCGATGCCGAAGCGGATCGGCTCGCGCAGATCGTGGCTTAAGAACTGATTCAACTCATCGACATTGACGGCGATGCGAGCCGCCGCCTTGAGCGCCTGACGGCTGGCGATCCGGTCGTCGGTCGCGAGCCCGAACAATGCCAGCACGCCGTCACCGACGAATTGATTGGGCCTGCCGCCGCATTCGATCACCGCCTGCGACACCGCGGCGAGGAAGCGGTTGACGACGAACACGGTGTCGAACGGCAACAGCTTCTCGGCGAGCCGGGTCGAGCCGCGCATGTCCACGAACAGGCTGACGAGATGGCGTTCCTCGCCGATCCTCGCCGGGTTGGTCGCATGCGCATTCGCCGACACTGCGCTCGGCAGGAACAATTGGAAGAACGACACGTCGGCAGTCGGCCGCAGCTGGCAGGCCAGCCGGATCGACGGGTCGGTCGTCCCGACCCGGGCCAGCACGAATGCTTCCCGCGGTGAAGGTTCGGGCAGTTCGCTGCAGTCCCCGATCACGCGAATGCGGCAGGTCGAGCAGCGGGCCCGCCCGCCGCATACGCTGGCGTGCGGCACGTTGTAACGCAGGCTCGCCTCGAGCACGCTCAGCCCCTTGGGCACGCGCAATGTCCTGCCGTTGCCATAGGAGAGCGCGATCATGCCGCCCCGGCGCTCGAGCAGGACGCGCGCGCCGCGCGCCAGCAAGGTGATTCCGATCAGCGCGAAATAGCCAATCAGGAAATCATCGACGATGTTTTCCAGCGTCGTCTGCTCGGCCGTTGTCCCGACATGGCGCAGCGACAGGTTCTCCGCTCTCCATTGCGGGTCCTTGCTGTCGGCGATGATGCTTCGCCCGGCCTGGTAGAGGCCGAGGATGCCAAGCGCCGGAATCAGCACCGCGGCCGCGAGCAGATAGGGCGCGGCGCGCGCATAAAACGCCTTCATGCGAAGCCAGAAGTGGAGGCCGATGCAGCCATGCACCCAGGCGATGATCATGACGGCGAACATCTGCCATATGAGGTACGGCCGTCCGATGTAGAACGCGTAGAGTTCCTGCGGATAGAGCTTTTCCAGCCCGAACAGGGTCTGGCCGAGACGTGCGCCGACCACATGCATGACCACGAGCACGGGGATGCTCAGGCCGAGCGCAAGCTGCAGCGGCTCGGCCGCCTTCCAGCTGAATTGCCGGCGCTGGTAGAGTGCCCAGATTCCGAGACCGCCGTGCAGGAGCATTGCCGTGTACAAGACAATCGCAATCGGCAGGAACTGCCAGAACAGGGAATGGTAATAGACGCCGTCTGCCAGCGCATCCATCGAGATGTTGCCCAGCGCATGATTGAGGAAATGGCTGATCAGATAGGTGAACAACACCAGCCCACAGACGAGCCGGACCTGCCGCTGGCCGATGCCGCGGATCAACGTCCTGATGTTTTCGCGCGAAAAGGCGGTCATGCGATCCATTGAGCTCATCTCAGAGTTGAGATCGGAGATGGTAGGGTCTAATTCCACACGTGGATAGCTTTTCTCGGCGCTGTCCTGCAAGCGGCGCCACCTGTCGGCTTTTTGCAACGGCGAAAACGTTTTACGTCGTTTCCCGCATGGCACGTTGACTCCCCCTGGGGAGTCGGTGAGAAAGCGCCGTGACATCGGCCCCACCCAAGCCCAGCCGCACCCAGCCCGACAGTGCCGCGTTTCGGCAATTGACGATTGCGATCATTCTGATCGCGGCGATGACGGCGATGCGGATCGTCTATGCCTGCCTGATCGATCTGCGCACCGACGAGGCCTATTATTGGACCTGGTCGAAGGAATATGTGCTGTCCTTCCTCGATCATCCGCCCATGATCGCCTGGTTCATCCGGCTCGGCACCGCGATGTTCGGCGACACCAATCTTGGCGTTAGGTTTGCCGGCATTCTGGCGATGCTGGTCACGCAGTTGCTGCTCGCCGATATGGTGCGGCGCGTCACCCACGATGTCCGCGCGATCGTGATCGCGATACTGATGCCGGAGGCGGCGCTCTATTATGGGCTGTTGATGGCGAAGGTCGCGCCCGACACCGCGCTGATCCCGTTCGCGGTCGCCATGGCGTGGGCGCTGATCCGGCTCAACGAGAGCAAGGACCCGCGCTGGTGGCTTGCCGCGGGCGGCTTCGCCGGGCTTGCGCTGTTGTCGAAATTCACCGCCGTCATGTTGCTGCCGGCGGTCGTGGCATTCACGCTGGTGCCGGACTGGCGCCGCCGCTGGCTGCTCAGCCCCTATCCGTGGTGCGCCGCGCTGATCGCGGTCGTGGTGTTTCTGCCGGTGTTGATATGGAACGCTGAGCACGACTGGACGTCGTTCAAGTTCCAGTTCGTGCGGGCCGCCGCGACGCATGAGATCTCGGGGCGCACCATTGCGGATTATGTCGGCCTGCAGTTCGGGCTGGTCGGCTTCGTCCTCCTGCCGGTGGTGCTGTCGGGACTGACCTTGACGGCAAGGCGCGGGTACCTCGCGCGCGAGCCGGTGGCCATCCTGCTGTCGACGTCGGCGCTCGTTCCCTTCCTCTATTTCTTCTGGAAGTCGCTGAGCTTGCGGGTCGGCGACACCTGGCCGATGTTCATGTGGCCGATCGGTTTCGCCGCCGCCGCGATCAACGTCGCGATGTTGCAGCATGAGGGCTGGCCGGCCTGGATGATCAGGTCGACGATCGCGTGGGCCTATGCGGCGATCGCGTCCGGCATCGTCCTGGTTGTGCTGGTGTTCCTCTATTACGTCGTCAGCCCCTGGAATTTCATCGGCCGCGCCGACCCGATCGGCGGCGAGGCGGGTTATGAGCAGGTGGTGGCGCGCGCGGAGGCGGAGTTGCAGAAGACCGGCGCGACCTGGATCGCGACCACGGACTATCGCACCTATGCGATGCTGCGCTGGTACTTCAACGGCCGGGTGCCGGTGGTCCAGATCAACGAGCGCGGCCGGTTTCAGGGCTTTGCCGATCCCGGCATGAAGGAGATCGCCGGCCATGCCGGTCTTTACGTCGCGCGCGAACCCGACAATCTGCTGCCGCTGTGGAATCTGACGACCGCGGTGCGCGAGCCGCTGGAGCGTGTCGATCGCGTCTGGCGCGGCGTCGTGATGGACACCTACGCGCTGGAGAAGCTAACCGGCTGGACGCCCGAGCTGTCGCCGCCGCCGGATTCGCCGTTGTTTCGCTGGCGTGTCCTGGCGGGCGACGTTGGTGCCGCGAACGCCGGGGCGTAGAGCATGATTCGGAAAAGTGGTTACCGGTTTTCCCTCGCGACAAACGCGAAGCGTTTGCGCGGAGATCATGCTCAAACAACAAGACCTATTCATCGTCCTCGCGCTTGCGCAGGAGGTCCTTGGCGAGGTCGGTCAGCGCCGGCCGCGGCAGCGCCGTGAACGGCAGCGGGCGCGTCACCTCGATGGCGGCAAGGCCGAGGCGGGCGGTCAACAGCCCGTTCAAAACGCCTTCGCCGAGCCGCTGCGACAGTTTCGCCGCGACGCCATGGCCGAGCATCTGCTGGACCACGCTATCGCTGGCAGCCATGCCGCCGGTGATGGCCAGATGCGCGATGACGTGACGGACCAGCCGGATCATGCCGAGCGCGCCGGGCCGGCCGCCATAGAGCCGCGCCAGTTGCCGAATCAGCCGCAGCGAGGCCACGAACACGAACAGCACGTCGATCAGCGCGCGCGGGCTGACCGCGGTCACGATCGAGACGCGCTGCGCGGCCGATGACACCAGCCGGCGCGCCTCCTGGTCGAGCGGCGTCATCAGTTCGCGTTCCGCCAGCCTGATCATGTCGGCGCCGTCGATGATGTCGTCGGCATGGCCTTGCAGCGCGGCACGGGCACGGGCGAGCTGCGGATTCTGATGCGCGATCCTGAGCAGATCGTGCAGGATCGCGCGGCTCTCGGCGCGATCGTCGCTGAGCAGCACGCTTTCCGCGCGCTGATGCAGCTTTTCGATGGTCGCAAGCCGGGCCAGCGCGAGTGTCTCGCGCGCGGTCATCACCGCAAGCGCCAGCGCGGCTGCCGCCGTGAAGGCGACGCCGACAAGCCCGAGGCTTTCGCTGCGCGCGAACAGATCCTCGATCAAATGGGTGACCGCAAGCCCAAGCCCGAGCAGCACCAGTCCGGCAACGCCGCCCCAAAACACCGCGCCCCACTGGAAGCCGCGCTTTTCGACGATCGGCGCCGCGATAGGGACGGGGAGTTGTGCGGGCTCTGGTTCAGGCGTGATCTGGACCGTGCCGCGCGCCGGGCGGCCGGCGTCCTCGGCATCCACCACCACGACGCTGGGGTCGTCGAGCCGGAACGTCGCCGGCCGCCGGTGCTTCGATCGCTCGGTCATTGGAGCCTGTCTCCGATCAGGAACTGCAGCGCCCGGTCAAGGCGGATGTGAGGCAGCGCCGGCTCGCCCGCGCCGTCGTGCTCCAACAGCGGCGGGCGGAAGCGGAGGAAACGGAAATCGCTTTTGTCGGCGGCGGCCGAGGACAGGCCGCGAAAGCCTGCGCCGTTGAAAAGCTCCTCCGGATCGGCCGGCAGATCGCCGGGGAACGTCGCGGCCTCAGTGTTGCCGTCGAACATCTCGCCATTGGCGGTCTCGCCAGGCGCGGGCGTTCCGAGGATCGAGGGCAGCTTATCGCGGCCCCGCGCGACCAGCGCCTCACGGGTGGCGCGCACGGCCGAAAGCGCCACCACGTCGATCTCGGCCCCGGTCTGTTCGGCCCTCGCGGCGGCGCCGCTCACGGCGCGCCGCAGCACGGCCTCGAGGCGATCGTGGCTGACATGATGCAAATGATCGGCTTTGGTGGCGGCGAACAGGATGCGGTCGATCCGCGGCCGGAACAGGCTTGAAATGATCGTGCCGCGCCCGATCCTGAAGCAATCGAGAATACCTGCAAGCGCCGCTTCGAGATCGTGCAGCGCCTCGGGGCCCGAATTGAACGCACTGAGCGCGTCGACCAGCACGATCTGGCGATCGAGCCGGGCGAAATGATTGCGGAAGAACGGACGCACCACGACATCCTTGTAGGCCTCGTAGCGGCGAACCATCATCGCCCACAGCGATCCCTCGGGCGCCGTGCCGTCGATCGGCACGTCGAGCGGCGCAAAGGTCAGCGCAGGGGAGCCGGCGAGATTGCCCGGCATCAGGAAGCGGCCGGGCGGCAGCAGGCTCATGGCGAAACGCTCGTCGCGACAGGCGCGAAGATAATTGGTGAACAGCCTTGCCGCCCCAAGCGTCGCCTGTTCGTCCTCGCGGTCCTCCGCGTTCAGGGTCTCAAGATGCGCATGCCATTCCGCGGCGAGAGGCGCGCGCGGCTTTTCCCGCGACAAGGCGAGGCTCTCGCGCGACCATTGTTCGTAGCTTTTGTTGAGCAGCGGCAGGTCGAGCAGCCATTCGCCGGGATAATCGACGATGTCCAGCGTGAGCGTGCGATCGGCGCCGTTCTGCCGCTGATAGTCGATCACGAGCCGCAACTCGCTGATGTCGACGGTCGAACTGGGCCAGCGGCGCGCGTCGATCAAGGTGCGGACGTGGTTCTCGTAATCGAAGCGCGGCACCGCGTCGTCCGGCTGCGGCGCAAGATGCGCGCGCGCGATACGTCCGGTGGCGAAGGGCTCGAACACCGGAAAGCGGCCGCCGCGCGTCATCCCATGGATCAGCGCGGTGATGAACACGGTCTTGCCCGCGCGCGACAGGCCGGTGACGCCGAGCCGCACCGTCGGATTGAAGAAATGCTCGCCGTAATCGAGGAGCGCGCGCGCCGACAGGCGCGCCTCTTCGAGGATGTCAGTCAAACTGGGAGCCATGCGAAAAAACGGCGTGCGGGCGGGTTATGTGCTGGATCGCACTGTCGAAAGTGGCGATTGATAGGCCAAAATCAAGCGTCACATTGCCAACGGAACGGACGTGAACGGTTCGTTGACCATGCGGGATCTATGTTTTATCGGTACGCCGAGTGTCCTTGAGGTAGTCCATGACAATTTTCAGACTGAAGCAACTCGCCTCGACCTCGATCCACGCGGCGACGGACGCGATCCGCTGGAACTATGATCGGGTCGAACTGATCGCGGACGGTGTCGTTCATGCCGTCGGCGTCGTCTTCGGACTGATCGCCGCCACCGTGCTGGTCGTGCTGACCGCGATTTATGCGTCTGCGCTCAATATCGTCGGGGTCTCGATCTATGCCGCCGGGCTGTTGTCGATGCTGGTGCTGTCGGCGAGCTATAATCTGTGGCCGGTATCGCGCACCAAATGGGTGTTGCGCCGTTTCGACCATTCGGCGATCTACGTGCTGATCGCGGCGACCTATACGCCGTTCATCATGGAGCTGAAGGACAGCGTGTTCGCCATGGCGCTTCTGATCGGCGTGTGGTGCGTCGCGATTTTCGGCATCGGGCTCAAGCTCGCCTGCCCCGGGCGTTTCGACCGGCTGGCCGTCGGGCTTTATCTGGCGCTCGGATGGAGCGGCATGATGCTCTACGATTCGGTGGTCACGGCGTTGCCGCGAATGGCGCTGTGGCTCGTGCTCGCCGGCGGCGCGCTCTATAGCCTCGGCGTGATCTTTCACGCCTGGCGGCGGTTGCGCTTTCAGAACGTGATCTGGCATAGTTTCGTGCTGTTGGGCGCGGCCTGCCACTACACCGCTGTGCTTGACCTGGTCTTGGCCTAAAAGCAAATAAGGGCGGGAGGCGACGATGCAGGTGACCGGCAGGGTCGTGGTTGTCACCGGCGGCGCCAACGGCATCGGCAAGGCACTGTGCGAGGCCCTTCACCGCGCCGGCGCCGCCAAGGTGATCGTCGCCGATCTCGATAGCGGCGGCGCGCGAGCGGTGGCGGGTGGAATCGACGGCGCCGCGTTCAAATGCGATGTCGCGCAGGAAAAGGACATCCTTCACGTCATCGAGGAGACCGAGCGGCAGTTCGGTCCGATCGCACTGTTCTGCTCCAATGCCGGGATCGGCGGCGGCTTTGATCCTTTGTCGGTGAACGCCGGCGGCGCGTCGGATGAACCTTGGCAGCGAAGCTGGGCGATCCACGTCATGGCGCATGTCTATGCCGCGCGGCATCTGATCCCGCGCATGAAGGCGCGCGGCGGCGGCTACTTTCTCAACACGATTTCCGCGGCCGGCCTGTTGTCGCAGGTCGGCAGCCCGGCCTATTCGGCCACGAAACACGCCGCGGTGGGATTCGCCGAAAATCTCGCGATCTCGCACAAGGCGGACAACATCCGCGTGTCGATCCTGTGCCCGCAGGGCGTCGACACCGACATGCTGCGCTCGATTCCCAAGGGCCCGCAATCCGGCGACGGCGATCTTTCGCCGGAGCAGGTCGCGCAGGATGCGCTGAAGGGAATCGAGCAGGAGACCTTCGTCATTTTGCCGCATCCGCAGGTGCTCGGCTACATGCGCAAGAAGACCGAGAATTACGACCGCTGGATATCGGGCATGGCGAAGATCCAGGCCAAGATGCGCGAGGCGTATGGGAAGTAGTCGTCATGCCCGACACAAGGGCTGGGCATGACGGGATCATCTCAACGCTAAGTCCAACGCTTCCAAGAGAAGACGCCGCGTCGTCTACGCGACGGCAACCTCGGTCTGCTCGGCATGGTCGACCCTCAAGGCACGCGCGTATAGCATCAGTCCCTCGCGCACGGTCCGGCGCTCGGCGTCCGTCAGCCGCGTGAGCGCGCCGGAAACCTTGCGCCGGCCGAAATCGTGCAGCGCGGCCAGCGTGCGCCGTCCTTTCGGTGTCAACGATAGCGGCTTGACCCGCGCGTCGTCGGCATCAGCAGTTTCCTTGAGTTCGCCGCCGTCGATCAGCTTGCGGACCAGGCGGCTGATGCTCGACTTCTCCAGATGCAGGAATTCGGCGAGCTGGGCCGAGGTCATCGGCCCGCGGATACCGATCTCCAAAATCGTATGCACCGCCGACGGCGGATAGTCGGTCGCGGCCAGCGTCGCATCCATGAAGCCGAGCTCGCGGACCATCTGCCGGGATGCGGCGCGAATATCGTCGATCACGATCAGGTCCAGTTCCAAGGCCCAATTCCAAGTCAAATGCCGGTCATCTTGACTCCGCATGATAGTTGTATCATACAACTATCAGGCATGCAATGGAGCATGCGGCGGCGATCAGGAACCGGGCGTGATGGGTGAGCCTTTGCCGACTGGCGGTTGTCCTGCTGCGGACCGGATGAGAGGAAAAGTCTGCCTGGTGACCGGCGGCGGCAGCGGCATCGGCCGCGCGGCTGCGCTCAAGATGGCCGGCGAGGGCGCGGCGGCGGTCCTCGTCGCGGGCCGCCGCGAGGCGGAAATCGAGGCGACCGCGGCCGCCTGTCAGGCGTTGGGCGCGCAGGCGCTCGCGGTCAGAACCGACGTCGCCGACGAGGACCAGGTCGAGCGGCTCGTCGCGACCGCCATCGAATGTTTCGGCAGGTTAGATGCCGCCTTCAACAATGCCGGCTTCCAGGAACGGCGCGCCCCGCTCGAGGGGCAGAGCAAAGCCGTCTATGACGAGGTGTTCGATACCAACGTCCGCTCGGTCTTCCTGTGTCTTCGCCACCAGCTCCCGGTGATGTTCGCGCGCGGAGAGGGAAGGATCGTTGTCAATGCGTCCGTGAGCGGCGTGCGGAATCCGAATCCCGGGCTCTCGCTCTATTCTGCTTCGAAGGCGGCGGTGATCTCGCTGGTCCGCTCGGCCGCGATGGAGGCGGCGCCGCGCGGCGTGCGGATCAACGCGATCGCGCCGGGCCGCGTCGTCACCGATATGATGCTGCGCTCAGGGGTCGGCGACATGGCAAGCGTCGCGGCCGGCCTGCCGCTGAAGCGCATGGGGAAGCCGGAGGAGGTCGCGGAAGCCGTGGTCTGGCTGCTCTCCGACGCGTCATCCTATGTGGTCGGCCACATCATGGCGGCCGACGGAGGATTTCTGGCGTCCTGAGCAACGCCAATGTTTAGCAGGGATGATGCGGATCAGCCGTGCGTGTTCAAGTTCGCGGCTGAGTGATCGACATATTCCACGATGAGCCCGTCAGCGTGGCGAAAGCGGGTTTTTCGGCCGACCGGCGTCGGCTGGATCGGCTCCAACTGCTCCGCGCCGGAGTTTGCAAGCACGTCGAGCGCCGTTTCCAGCGCGTCTACTTTGATCGTCAGGCGTGTCGCTTCGAAGGGACGCCGTTTCTCAGGCGGTCCGGCGATGATCAGGACGGACAATCGGGGTGAGGAGATTGCGGCGAGTTCGAGACCCGTCTCTGGGTAGACAAAGCGCATCGTCTCTTCACCGCCGAGCAGAGCCCGATAGAAGGCGCAAGTGGGATCGAGCGCATCCGTGTCTGCGAATACCCTCGTAAAAGTCTCCACGATCATTTGTCATCTCCAAAAGCTTGGACCCATTATGAGGCCATAACCTGGATCGCCTCGTCGCGCGAGACCGGCGATAGGATATCCGCCGTGGCCGCTAGCTCTTCTGCGTGTAGAGCAGCGGCACCGCGGAATCGACCATCACCTCGACGAGGCTGACGCCGTCATGCGCAAGCCCGCGCGCCAGCGCCGCGGCAAGGTCCGACGATTTGGCGACGCGCACGGCGTCGCATCCCATGCCTTGCGCGATTTTGACGAAATCGATGCCGGGCAGGTCGAGGCCGGGGATGTTGCGCACCTGCATCACCTGGCTGAACGAACGCATCGCGCCGTAGCCCGCATTGTTGATCACGACGACGGTCAGCGGCAGCTTGCGCTGTGCCGCGGTCCACAGTGCCTGGATCGAGTACATCGCCGAGCCGTCGCCGATCAGACAGACCGTGCGCCGCTCGCCTCGCCCGAGCGCCATGCCGACCGCGGCCGGCAGGCCATAACCAAGTCCGCCGCTCGCCATGGTGTAGAAACTGTCCTGCCCGCGCATCGGCATGAACTTCTGCATCGCGGGACGATGGGAGGGCACTTCCTCGACCAGCGCAGCATCATCAGGCATCGCCTTCGATAGCGCGTGCAGCAAATAGTCCACTGGAATCGGATCGGCCGCCGACGGTGGCGGCGGCAATTGCCGGCCGGCGGGCGTCGTGCGGCTGGTGTCGGATAACAGCTCGAGCAGCATGGCGAGCGCGGGCTTCATGGTGGCGACGATGCTGGCGCCGGACGGCGAGACCGCGGCGGCCGTCGGGTCATCGGTGATCTGGAAGATCGCGGTCGCGAAGATCGCGGCATGACCTTCGACATGGAAGGTGAAAACCGGCGCGCCGATCACGACAACCAGATCGTAGGCGCGCAAGGCTTCCGAAAGCTGTGCCGGCGAAGCGTGCAGGAAGCCTGCAAATTGCGGATGCCGCTCCGGGAACGAACAGCGCGCCGAGAACGGGCTGACCCAGACGGCGGCTTTGGCTTTCTCCGCGACCTTGACCATGAGATCGACGGCTTCGGCGCGATCCACGCCGGGACCGACGACGAGGACCGGGTGCTTGGCTGAGGCCAGCGCCTCAGTCAGCGCCTTCATCGCGTCCGGATCGGGCCCGATCTGGCGGCTGACGTTGCGGGCCGCCACGGCTTGCGTAGGATGGGTCCAGTCGTCGATCGGGACCGACACGAAGGCAGGCCCGCAGGGCGGCTGCATCGCCGTATAATAGGCGCGTGCGATCGCCGCCGGCACGTCTTCCGCGCGCGCGGGCTCGACGCTGTACTTGACATAGGGCCGCGGAAATTCCGACGCGCGTTCGGCGTAGAGAAAAGCCTGCAATGGCAGGATCGAGCGCGCCTGCTGGCCGGCGGTGATGACGAGCGGCGTCTGGTTGCGGTGGGCGGTGTAGATGTTGCCGAGCGCGTTGCCGACGCCGGCCGCCGAATGCAGGTTGACGAAGCCGGCGTTGCGGGTCGCCTGCGCATAGCCGTCGGCCATGCCGACCACGGAGGCTTCCTGCAGGCCCAGCACATAGTCGATGTCGTCCGGCCAGTCGCTCAGGAACGGCAGCTCGGTTGAGCCGGGATTGCCGAACACCGTCTTGATGCCGAACGCGCGGAGCAGGTCGAAGGTGGCCTGCTTGACGGTGACGGAGGAGTTGGTGGGTTTGGCTGGTTTGCGGGACAACGCGTAGGACCTTTGAGAAGCGGCGGAACGCTAAAGGTTTACACCGTCATTCCGGGATGGTGCGTTAGCACCAGACCACAGATGCGCAATTGCGCATCGGGGAATCTCGAGATTCCGGGTTCGATGCTTCGCATCGCCCCGGAATGACGGTCCGACATCACCATGTTGCCGTCCCCTTCATGGTCGGCTGGCCCGCGGCGTTCGCGGTCCACAGCTCCATGCCGGTGGCATTATCGTTGGCGTTGACGGAGAATTCGCTGCCTTCGAACAGCGGCTGCAGGCCGCGATAGCTGAATTTTCTCGGCGGCTGGCCGTGATGCAGTTTGGCTGCGAGTTCGACGATGAACGCCGCCTGCAAGGGGCCGTGGAAGATCAGGCCGGGATAGCCCTCGACCTTGGTGACGTAGTCGCGGTCGTAATGGATGCGGTGGCCGTTGAAGGTCAGCGCCGAATAACGAAACAGCAGCACCGGATCGGATATGTGGGTTTCCCGATGCTTTGCAACTGGCGGCGGCGGGGCCGCCTTGGCTGGCGCGGCCGATGGCGCGGTCGAGATGTCGCGATAGACGATGTCCTGGCGTTCTCGAATGGCCATTCCGCGCGGTGAGGTCACGATGTGCTCGACCGAGACGAAGCACAACACGCCGGTCGAGCCGGTCTTCATGGTGACGTCGGAAATGCGCGAGGTGCGCTTGGATTCGTCGCCGACGCGAAGCGTATCGAGAAATTCTAATTCGCCGCCGGCCCACATCCGGCGCGGCAGCGGCACCGGCGGCAGGAAGCCGCCGCGCGTCGGGTGGCCGTCAGGTCCGAGCTCTGACATCGGAAACACCGGCGGCGCCAGGCACCAATGCGTGGTGAACGGCGCAGCGTCGCCCGGCTGGGGTTCGCCGATCTCCTTGTCCGCGCACGAGACACTTTCGGAATTTCGCTGTGGTCGCCGATGCCTGGCACCGCGCCGTAGTGCCGCGGCTGATCGACGAAGATGGCGGCGGGCGCAGGATAGGTCACGATGCCCTTCGGCGTATTCACCTCGATCCGGCGCAGGTGCGGATGGATGGTCAGGTCGGCCATGGTGTTGACCTCGGCAAAGGCGATGTCGGCATCCGACAGCCGTTTCAACAACTCCTCGCGGCTCAGCGTCGCGAAGATGTCGCCGACCGCCTTGTCGGTCAGTTCACGGTTGCGCACGCGCTCGAGCATGTTTGCGAACCTGGGATCGTTGGGCAACTCAGCCTGACCCAACACGTCAGTGCAAAGTTTTTTCCACTCACGCTCGCTCTGGATCGAAATCAGGATGTCCTTGCCGTCTTTCGAGCGAAACACGCCATAGGGCGCGATCGAGGGATGCGCAAGCCCCATGCGCTTGGGAGGATTGCCGGCTTCGGAATTGAGCAGCGGGACTGCCAGCCAGTCGGCCATGACGTCGAACATCGAAATGCGGATGTCGGCGCCCTTGCCGGTCCGGCCCCGCGCGATCAGCGCTTCGAGGATCGAGGCGTGCGCGGTGGCGCCGGTTGCGATGTCGACGATCGATAAGCCCACGCGCGACGGTCCGTCCGGACCGCCGGTGATCGACGCAAGGCCGCTCTCGGCCTGGATCAGGAGATCGTAGGCTTTGCGATCGGCGTAGGGGCCGTCATCGCCATAGCCCGTGATGGTGCAGCAGATCAGCGCCGGATAGTCCTTTTTCAAACGCGCGAGCGAAAAGCCGAGCTTGTCCATCGAGCCGGGTTTCAAGTTCTGCAGCAGCACGTCCGCGCCGGCGATCAGCTCTTCGAGGCTGGCGCGCCCTTCCTTTGTTGCGAGATCGACCACGACGGAGTCCTTGCCGCGATTGAGCCAGACGAAGTAGCTGCTCTGGCCTTTGGCGGCGGCGTCATAGCCGCGGGCGAAATCGCCTTCCGGCCGCTCGACCTTGATGACGTGCGCGCCGGCATCCGCCAGACGCGAGCTGCAGAACGGCGCGGCGACGGCCTGTTCCACGGCGATGACGGTTATTCCCTCAAGCGGCAGCATGGTCTGGTCTCAATAGGAGCGCGGCATGCCGAGCACGTGCTCGGCCACGAACGACAGGATGAGATTGGTCGAGATCGGCGCGACCTGATAGAGCCGCGTCTCGCGGAACTTGCGTTCGACGTCGTATTCCTCGGCAAAGCCGAAGCCGCCATGGGTCTGCACGCAGGCGTTCGCCGCTTCCCAGGACGCATCGGCGGCCAGCATCTTGGCCATGTTGGCCTCGGCGCCGCAATCAAGCCCTGCCTCGTATTTGCGGGTCGCTTCCTTGACCATCAGCTCGGCCGCGCGCATCGAGGCGTAGGCCTTGGCGATCGGAAACTGGATACCTTGATTTTGGCCGATCGGCCGGCCGAACACGGTGCGTTCCTTGGCGTAGCTGGTGGCTTTCGCGATGAACCATTTGGCATCGCCGATACATTCGGCCGCGATCAGGATGCGCTCGGCATTCATGCCGGACAGGATATAGCGAAAGCCCTTGCCTTCCTCGCCGATCAGGTTCTCCGCCGGCACCTTCATGTCGGTGAAAAACACTTCGGTGGTCGCGTGGTTCATCATGGTGCGGATCGGGCGGATCGTGAGTCCGGCTTTCTTGGCTTCCCGCATATCGACGATGAACACCGATAATCCATCGGTGCGCTTCCGCACCTGGTCCTTCGGCGTGGTGCGCGCGAGCAGGATCATCAGGTCGGAATATTCGGCCCGGCTGGTCCAGATCTTCTGGCCGTTGACGATGTAGCTGTCATTGCCTTCGCGCCTGGCGAAGGTCTTGAGCGAGGAGGTATCGGTGCCGCTGGTCGGCTCGGTCACGCCGAAGGCCTGCAGGCGCAGGTCTCCGCCCGCGATCTTCGGCAGCCATTTCGCCTTCTGCGCCTTACTGCCGTGCCGCAGCAGCGTGCCCATGGTGTACATCTGCGCGTGGCAGCCGCCGCCATTGCAGCCGGCGCGCTGGATCTCTTCCAGGATCGCGGCCGCGGCCGAAAGCCTCAGGCCGGCGCCGCCATATTCCTCCGGGATCAGCACCGAGAGGTAGCCGGCCTGCGTCAGCGCATCGACGAAGGCGGAAGGGTAGGCCATCTCGCGATCGAGCTTGCGCCAGTATTCACCGGGAAACTGGGCGCAGAGCTTTGCGACGGCGTCGCGGATGTCGGAATGTTCGTCTTGTTGTTCTTGGGCGGTTAGCTCTTGGACGGTCATCGAAACTCGGCTGGCGGATCAAGGGACACGCCGGCGCGAGCCGCCCGGCGCGAGACCTTGGTTAGCAGGGCCAAGCCGCCTGGGGTAGGGGCTAAACGCCGCCCGGCCTAGCCCGGGATGCGGACTGGCAGGTATTCGATACCGCGGATGAAGCTGGAATAGACCCTCTTCGGCGGGCCTACCACCTCGATCCGGTCGAACCGTTTCAGGATTTCTTCCCAAACGATCCGAAGCTGCAGTTCCGCAAGCCGCATGCCGACGCAGCGGTGAATGCCGAAGCCGAACGACAGGTGCGTGCGGGGCCGGGCGCGGTCGATGATGAACTCGTTCGGCTGCTCGATCGCCTCTTCGTCGCGATTGCCCGAGACGTACCACATCACCACCCGGTCACCCTTGCTGATCTTCTTGCCGCCGAGTTCGGTGTCTTGAAGCGCGGTGCGCCGCATATGGGCGAGCGGCGTCTGCCAGCGGATCACCTCCGGCACCATGGAATCGACCAGCGCAGGATTGTCGCGCAGCTTTTGGTATTGCTCGGGGTGTTCGTTCAGCGCCAGCACCGAGCCGCTCATGGTGTTGCGGGTGGTGTCGTTGCCGCCAACGACCAGGAGGATGATGTTGCCCATCAAATTGTCGGGGTCCATGTGGCGCGTGGCATCGCTGTGCGCCATCATCGACAACAGATCGTTGCGCGGCTCGGCGTTGACGCGCTCGTTCCAGAGATTGGCGAAATAGACCCGGCACTCCTCCATCTCCTTGAAGCGCTGCTCCGCTGATTCCACCACGCCGCTCTTCGCAAGCGCGGTCGAGACGTCGGACCAGCGCGTCAGTTTGCGCCGCTCCTCGAAGGGAAAGTCGAACAGCGTCGCCAGCATCTGCGTCGTCAGTTCGATCGACACCCGATCGACGAAATTGAAGGTCTCGTTGCGCGGCAGTTCATCGAGCACTTTGGCCGAGCGCTGCCTGATCAGGACGGCAAGCTCGTCCAGATGTACCGGTGTGAACATCGGCGACACGGTCTTGCGCTGAGCGGCGTGCTTCGGCTGATCCATCGTGATGAAGCTCGGCCAGTCGTAGCCCGGCGGCAGGTCGCGGATCGTGATACCTCCGAGGCCGGCCTCGGAGGAGAAGAGGGCGTGATTGGTGTCGACATGCATGATGTCGTTGTATTTGGTGACCGACCAATAAGGCTCGATTGGCGCATTGGTGCAGTAATGCACCGGCTCTTCCTTGCGCAGCCGCTCGAACCATGGCCACAGCGTGTCGTTCTGGAACAATTTCGGCGCGCCGGGGTGAAAATCTCTCAACGGCGTCGCGTAAGCCTCTTCCCGCGCCTGGCGCAGGAGCTCGGCTTTGTCGGGGCGAATGGCGGTCTGGACGTTCATGGTCGGTCGCTCCCAGGGGGTAGGCCTAGTCCATCGTGTCCGACAACCGGTGCCGGATGCACCCTCGTTTATTGTTCGAGCGTGATCTTGCGCTAGCCAGCAATACGCACCGGTAGGGTCTCGTAGCCCTTGACGAAGCTCGAATACACCCGCTTGGGCGGCCCTACCACCTCAATGTTGTCGAAACGCTTCAAGATTTCTTCCCAGACGATCTTGAGCTGCAGTTCGGCGAGCCTGATTCCGACGCAGCGGTGAATACCGAAGCCGAACGACAGATGCTGGCGCGGCCGCGCCCGGTCGATGATGAACTCGTAGGGGCGCTCGATGACGTCTTCGTCGCGATTCCCCGAGACGTACCACATCACGACCTTGTCGCCTTTTCTGATGGTCCTGCCGCGTAACTCGATATCTTGAAGCGCGGTCCGGCGCATATGCGCGAGCGGCGTCTGCCAGCGGATCACTTCCGGCACGAAACTGTCGATCAGGGCCGGATTTTTCTTGAGCTTCGCGTACTGCTCCGGATGCTGGCCGAGCGCGTAGATGCTGCCCGACATGGTGTTGCGGGTGGTATCGTTGCCGCCGACGATCAAAAGGATCAGATTGCCGAGAAAATTCTTCGGGTCCATGTCGCGCGTAGCTGGGCTATGCGCCATCATCGACAACAGATCGCTCTTCGGCGGTTGATTGATGCGCTCGTTCCAGAGCCTGCCGAAATATGTCGCGCACTCCAGAAGTTCGGCCTGCCGCTCGTCTTCCGTGGCGACGACGCCGTCCGGCCCCGGAATGGTCGTCGCGACATCGGACCAGCGGGTCAGCTTGCGGCGATCCTCCCAGGGGAAATCGAACAGCACGGCAAGCATCTGCGTGGTCAGCTCGATCGAGACCTGATCGACCCAGTCGAACACATCGTTCCTCGGGAGGTTGTCGAGGCATTCGGCGGAGCGCTCGCGGATATTGATGGCCAACTGGTCGAGATGTGTCGGCGTGAACATCGGCGCCACCGTCTTGCGCTGCGCGCCGTGGCGCGGCTGATCCATGGCGATGAAGCTTTCGCGCCGCAGGTCCGGCGCCATATCGCGAATGGTGATGCCGCCAAGCGAGGCCGCCGATGAGAACGCCGAATGATTGGTTTCGACATCCATGATATCGTTGTACTTGGTCACCGACCAATACGGGCCGAATATGCTGTCCTTGGTATAGTGGACCGGGTCTTCGCTGCGCAGGCGGTCGAAATAGGGCCAATGAGTGTCCGAGCGGAACAGTTCCGGGTGGCCGGGATCGAAATCCCCAAGCGGCAGCGCGAAGGCGCGCTCGCGCGCGGCATCATGACCGCTGTCTTGACCGAGATCGAGTATGCCGTGCATGGCCGGCTCCCTGTGGGTTCAATCCGGTTGTGCCCGGAAAATTTGTTTGGTCCGAATTACATCTGGTTGTGTGTGTCGGGGCAAGAGTGCGAGTATCCGTGAGGTCCCGGAACGCACGCCAGGGTAGTGGTAATAGCCACTTCCGCACGTGACAAGTGTATTTGCAGCGAATAAGGCTTGATGCGAGACAAAGCCGGAGACGCCCGACCATGATTTCGAACGCGCAACGCATGCTCAACTTCGATCTCGGCGAAACTGCGGACGCGATTCGCGATACCGTCCAGGATTTCGCAAGTCATGAGATCGCGCCCCGCGCCGCCGACATCGACAAGACCAACCAGTTCCCGCGTGATCTCTGGCCGAAACTCGGCGCGCTCGGCCTGCATGGCATTACGGTCGAGGAGGACTATGGCGGGGCAGGGCTCGGCTACCTCGAACATTGCATCGCGGTCGAGGAGATTTCGCGCGCATCGGCCGCGGTCGGCCTGTCCTATGGCGCTCACTCGAACCTTTGCGTCAATCAAATCCGCCGCAACGGCAGCGAGGCGCAGAAACGCAAATACCTGCCCAAGCTGATTTCAGGCGATCATGTCGGGTCGCTGGCGATGTCCGAGCCGAACGCCGGTTCCGACGTGGTGTCGATGGCGACCCGCGCCGACAAGAAGGGCGACCGTTATGTCCTCAACGGCAGCAAGATGTGGATCACCAACGGACCGATCGCGGAAACGCTGGTGGTCTATGCCAAGACCGATCCGAACGGCGGCACGCGCGGCATTACCGCCTTCATCATCGAAAAAGGCATGAAGGGATTTTCCACCACGCAGAAGCTCGACAAGCTCGGCATGCGCGGCTCCGACACCGGCGAACTGGTGTTCGAGAATTGCGAGGTGCCGGAACAGAACGTGCTCGGCGAGGTCGGCCGCGGCGTCAACGTATTGATGTCGGGTCTCGACTACGAGCGCTCGGTGCTCGCCGCGGGGCCTATCGGCATCATGCAGGCCTGCATGGATGTGGTCATGCCCTATGTGCACGAACGCAAGCAGTTCGGCCAGCCGATCGGCAGCTTCCAGCTTGTGCAAGGCAAGATCGCCGACATGTACACGACGATGAACGCCTCGCGCGCCTACGTCTATGCGGTGGCGAAGGCCTGCGACCGCGGCGAGACCACCCGCGAGGACGCCGCCGGCGCCATCCTTTACGCCTCCGAAAAGGCCACGCAATGCGCGCTGGACGCCATCCAGCTATTGGGCGGCAACGGCTACATCAACGATTATCCGACCGGACGGTTGTTGCGCGACGCCAAGCTCTACGAGATCGGTGCCGGTACCAGCGAGATCCGTCGCATGCTGATCGGCCGTGAACTGTTCGAGAAATCGGCGTGACGGGCCAATCGAACCGGGATCGTCTTCGGGACGACAAAACTCCCATGTAGCGTGCTATAGGGCTTTATGCTTGAGGAGGTTGTCCCGTGAACCAGGTGAGTTTCGTCCAGCCGCATCCGCATCCGCCGCCGCTGCCGCCCGTTCCCGTTGCATTTTCCGGCAATCGCGGCGAGTTTTTCCGCCTGGCGGCGCGGGGCGCGGCGCTGGAACTCGTCACGGTCGGCTTCTACCGGTTCTGGCTCGTCACCGATATCCGCCGGCATCTGTGGTCGCACACTGTCGTTGACGGCGATGCCGCCGAGTATACCGGGCGTGGGAAGGAACTCCTGATCGGATTTCTGTTCGCGCTGGCGATCCTGGTCCCGATCTACCTGATCTATTTCCTGATCAGCATCGAAGCCGAGCGCTTCACGGCATTCGCCAGCTTTCCGCTCCTGGTCGGGTTCTATGCGTTCGGTCAATTCGCGATTTATCGCGCGCGCCGCTATCGCCTGACCCGTACGGTCTGGCGCGGCGTCCGCTTCTGGATGGACGGCTCCGGCTGGGCCTATGCCTGGCGCGCGATGCTTTGGGGACTGTTGGCTTTTCTGACGCTCGGATTGGTCTTTCCGTGGCGCGAGGCCGCGCTCGAGCGCTACAAGATGCAGCACTCCCATTACGGCGAACTGCAGGGCAGCTTTGAGGGACGCGGCTGGGAGCTTTTCAAGCGCGCCTGGTGGCTGTGGGTGCTGAGCCCGCTCGCCCTGGTGCTGTTTCCCCTGGCGCCCTTCTTCTATGCGGAGTTCAAGGCGCGGGAGTGGCGCTGGTGGCTCTCGGGCATCCGGTTTGGCGGTGTCGGCCTTGAATCGACCTTGCCGCGGACCGCGTTGTACGGGCTGTACTGGAAGCTGATCGGCTGGTTCGCGCTGCTGTCGATGGCGACGGGGGCGTATGTCGGATTGTGCGGATTTCTCGTCGCAAAGGTGAGCGGGGTGGATCTTGCGGGAGGTGTCACGCCGGACACGCTTTCGAAGAGCATTCCGTTCCTGATCATGGTGATGGTCGGTTATCTCGTGCTGGTTCTGTCGCTCAATGTGGTGATGCGGCTCTATCTCCAGCGTGACGTGTGGGCGAGGGTGGTTGGGTCCATCCAGGTGCATGGCATCGAGGCCGCCGCTGACGTCGCTGCAAAGGGCGATCTGGCGAGCGCGCTCGGTGAGGGATTTGCCGACGGTCTGGATGTAGCGGGTTTCTAGAGCATGATCCGGAAAAGCGGGTACCGGTTTTCCGAAAAGATCATGCTTAAACAAAAAGATAGAGCGAGATGACGATTCGAAGAAAAGTCATCACGCTCTAGGGTGTGAGCAGCCGGTTCGATGGATAGCATTGCCGCAGATGCCGCGATGGCAGGCCCAGGCGGCGGGCCAGCCATCTATTTTGATGGCCTGTCGAGCCGGCGGCGCGCAGTCGTCGTCGCCTTCAACGAGCAACTCGAAATCAGGGAGGAAGATCTTTCCCCGGTGTCTTGGGCCTATTCCGACATCCGTCGCGTCGACGGCGGCGCCGGGATCCTGCGAGTGGAGTGCCAATCCGCTTCACCGCTGGCGCGGCTCGAGATTCGCGACGCCGTGGTCGCCGCCGAGCTGGTGTCCCGCTGCACGAAGCTTGGCGAGAACCATATGGACGGGCGCGGCATCGCGAAGATTGTCGGCTGGTCGCTGGCGGCGGCGATCTCCGTCGTCGTGGTTGTCCTGTTCGCGATTCCGCTCGCGGCCGACCGGCTCACGCCGCTGGTCCCCGAGTCCATCGAGCGGCGTCTGGGCGACGCCGCCGACGTGCAGGTGAAGACGGTGTTCGGCGAGCGGATATGCAATGGCGCCGCAGGGCAGGCGGCCTTCAGCAAGCTGATCGATCAGCTTCGAAGATCGGTGGACCTGGACATCCCAGTCCAGCCTTCGGTGCTGGCGACGCCGATTCCCAACGCCTTCGCGCTCCCCGGCGGCCGTGTCTATCTGCTCAACGGTCTGTTGGCGAAGGCGGAGAACCCGGATGAAATCGCCGGCGTTCTCGCCCATGAGCTCGGACACCTGAAACATCGCGATAACGTTCGCGAATTGATCTATAATGGGGGCACCTCGTTTCTGATCGGGCTTCTGTTCGGCGACGTCACGGGCTCCAGCGCCGTCATCTTCGCGTCGCGCTCGCTCGTGACCTCGTCCTATTCGCGCGAGGCGGAGCAGAACGCCGACACGTTTGCGATCGACGTGATGCAGAAGCTCGGCCGGTCGCCAAAGGCGATGGGCGAGCTGATGTTTCGTGTCACCGGAAAAGAGGGCGACAAGGGCTTGTCGTTCCTGGCGGGCCATCCGCTCACGGAGGATCGGCTGAAGCGAATGAGCGATGCGGACCGGCCGGCGAGCGGTCCGCCGCTGCTGACGGCCGTGGAATGGAGCGCGCTGAAATCGATCTGCGACTCGATTTCCAAATCCTGAGCAGGTCTAGAGCGTGATGACTTTTCTTCGAAGCGTCATCTCGCTCTATCTTTCTGTTTGAGCATGATCTCCGCGCAAACGCGTTCCGCGTTTGTCGCGAGGGAAAACCGGTATCCACTTTTCCGGATCATGCTCTAGATCGCAGGGTCCGTTGCGTGTTTCGACTGTCCGCCGGTGTCAACTTGTGCCGCGGGCGCCGACGCGATGGCGGGATTGACGGGCGATAAATCCCATACCGCGCGCATCGCCGCGAACGCGCGCGAAATCGCTGGCTCCTGGCGTCGCGAGGCGAGGCAGGCAAAGCTGAGCTCGCAGGTCAGCGAGACCTTGTCGGCGACGACGAAATTGCGTTTGCGCGTGATGCGGTCGAGTACGAAGTCGCGGGCGAGGCTGAGGCAGAGGCCGGATTCGACGAAATCGATCGTGGCCTCTTCCTGATCGGTGAAGCCGACCCGCTTCGGCAGGCAGCCGAGCGGCTGGAACACGTTGTCGAGCAAACGCCGGTGAGCGGAAGGAGATGGCGTCGCCAGCCATGGCAGGGCGGCGAGGTCCGCCCAGTCCTTGCCGAGAACCTTGTCGCTCCAGTCCGCCGGTGCGATGACGCGATAGATATAGCGCATCAGCGGCGCGAGCTGGAACTTGCCGCCCTCGAGCGGGCGTTCGCAAGGCGGCTGCGACGACGAGGAACGATTGGGTGTCGCCTCGATGTAGTAGCCGACATCAAGCTCGCCCTTCCCGATCTGCGTGAGCAGGTCGTCGTTCATGCCATGGCGCAGGATGATCTCCGTCTCATGCGATGAGGCGGTGAGGCTCCGGACGAATGGTCCGAGCCGTGTGAATTCGGGATCGAGGATCGTGCCGACGCGCAGCCTGCCGCGTTGTGCTTGCTTCAAGCTGTTTGCGGCAGCGATGAAATCCTGTGCCGCCGATACGGCCTTGTGCGCCAGCGGCAGCAGCGCCGCTCCCGCTTCCGTCAGGGTGAGGCCTCCCGGCAACCGGTTAAAAAGCTGCAGGCCGGTGCTTTCCTCCAGGCTCTTCAATTGCAGGCTGACGGCCGGCTGGGTCAGATTCAGCAATGATGCCGCCCGCGACACGGTGCCTTCTTGCGCGACCGTACTGAAGCAACGCAGGGCCTGGGTACGCGGGAGGTCGGTCATTTGGAAAGCTTATACCATCTAACAACACATTAGACAGGTATCACGCTTTTAAATAACAGTTTTTGCCTCGCTAATCTCTTCGTTGTCGGCCGGCGGTCCTCGGCCGCGCCGATTTTGCGAGGCAGGCGGAGACGACTGGCCGATTCGTGCGTCACCTGCAGCCGGGTTCGCTTCCAGCCGGTCTCGTTCCGATTTCGGAGAACCTATGCCCGAAATCGCCGCGCGAGTAATGTGGCGCCCGACGCGCGCAGGCGGCGGCGCCCTCCCGGCTTCGGGTCACTCCGGCAAATGATTGATCTTCCGCACCCATGCGCGGACGTCCGGAAGCACCTCAGACAACACCGTGTTCACCTCGCCGACGGTCATGCCGGCCTTCACGCGTGGGTCGTAGAGCAGATTGAGAATGTACTGGTCATAGACGTCGAAAAAACCCATCGAGACTTTGTCGTTAAACATCGTCCAGGGCACCGAGCTGGTGTCGTTGATCGGTCCGAGCGACTGCAACAGTTCTTCATAGGCGCAATCCAGGAAGACGAAGTCGCCGCTGTCGACGGGGAGGATCACATCGGAATGCTCGATCTCGAACCGCTCGTTCTTGCGGAATCCGGACAAGCATTGCGGATCGAGCGAGCTCTTGATCTCGCGTGCCCGTTCCTTGCCGTAGTCGGCTGCGATGGTACGATAGAGGTCGCGGTCCCGCACCAGCTTGACATGGACATTGGCGTCCCCGCGTCTCTCCACGATCGCGATGTCGATATGCTGAATATGCTGTCCTATGTCGACGACGACCTTCGCCAGTTGCGCCTTGCGGTCGGCCCGGCCGCCGTCGGCGAATACACGCACCGGCATGGTGTATTTCCGGATGCGGTCGACGCGGCCTGCCAGATGGTACTCGGCGCCGAAAGCGGTCTTCAAAAACCCATCGACGATCTCGGCGTCGGTGAAATTCGTCTTTTCCGCGCGCTGACGCGCGACGACGGCGGGGATTTCAGCCGTCGCCGGCGACGGCCAGGCGGCGGCACAAACGATCGCGGCCAAGCCGGCTGCGACGAACCCTGAAGGCAGCGAAAGTTTGTGAAACGCGCGCATGGCACCTCGACGCTGCCGTAACCGGACGTGGCATGCAGGCTGAAGCGGTCGCGGTCTTCGCGAGGAGCGCGCGGCTTCGGCTTAGTTCTTGACCACCACCGTGGTGCCTACGGAGACGCGGTTATAGAGGTCGGTCACGTCCTCATTGGTCATGCGGAAGCAGCCGGAGGACACCGCTTGTCCGATTGTCTCCGGCTCGTTGGAGCCGTGAATGCGATAGAGCGTCGAGCCGAGATAGAGCGCGCGGGCGCCAAGCGGATTCTCGATGCCGCCCACCATATGGCGCGGCAGATCGGGGCGCCGCGCCAGCATCTGCGACGGCGGCGTCCAGCTCGGCCATTCCTTCTTCGCACTGATGTGGTGAACGCCGCCCCAGCGGAAACCGTCGCGGCCGACGCCGATGCCGTAGCGGAGCGCCTGGCCGTTACCGAGCACGAGATAGAGCCGCCGCTCGGCGGTGTCCACCACGACCGTGCCCGGCGCAAGGTTGGTCGGGTAGAGGACGGTCTGGCGCGGAATCGGGCTCGCCCCCGTTCCGAAGAAATTCGGGCCTCCGCCCAGGATATCCCGTGAGTCGTACTGCTGGGCGCTCGCATGGCCGCCGCCCGCAAAAAACGCAGCTACCGCAATCAGCACAACAAGAGTCCGGATCATTTTTCCCCCTCGCAAAAAAGCGGTTTAGTTACGAGAAAGGCCATAGTCGGCGCAATTTCGCAAGCCACTCCCGCGTGAGATCGGGTGCCCGCGCCAGCGAACCCCTTTGACGAGAAGCGCGAACAATGGTTGATCATCGCTAGATCGCGATACCTGCCAAGGTGCGATGACTTCAGGATGAATCGTCATCGCGCTCCAGCTTATGGTCCGAGCATGATCTTTTCCGGGGCATGCCTTAGCGAACGGGAGTGGAACGAATGAACGGTGCGGAAAGTCTGGTGCGGACCCTGGTCGCGGGCGGTGTCGATGTTTGTTTCACCAATCCGGGTACCTCCGAGATGCATTTTGTCGCCGCACTCGATCGGGTCGAGGGCATGCGCTGCGTGCTCGGCCTGTTCGAGGGCGTGGTGACGGGGGCGGCCGACGGCTATTTCCGCATGAAGGGCACGCCCGCCTCGACGCTGCTGCATCTCGGTCCCGGGCTCGCCAACGGCCTTGCCAATCTGCACAATGCCAAGAAGGCCCATTCCGGGATCGTCAATATCGTCGGCCAGCACGCCACCTATCATATCGGCTACAACGCGCCTTTGACCTCCGATATCGAGGGGCTGGCGAGGCCGATGTCGGAATGGGTACGCACCTCGCCGAATGCCAAATCGGTTTCCGCCGACGGCATGGCCGCGATTGCGGCTGCGAAAAGCTCGCCGCCGCAGATCGCAACCCTGATCCTGCCCGCCGACACGGCGTGGAACGAAGCCGACGGTATCGCGCCGGTGCCGGCCGAGAGCCAGAGCGCCGGCTATTCGGCGGAGGCCGTCGAGGAGGCGGCCAAGGTGCTGCATGACGGCGGCGCGCAGAACCTGCTGCTGATCACCGGCAGCGCCTTGACCGAGCAGGGCCTGGCGCTGGCGCAGCAGATCGCTGGGAAAACCGGCTGCAAGGTGATGGGCCAGACCTATCATCCGCGCATGGCGCGCGGCCGCGGGCGCTTCTCGATCGACCGCATCCCTTACGTGATCGAGCTGGCGCTGCCGATCCTCAAGGATTTCAAGAACATCGTGCTGGTCGAGACCAACGAGCCGATCGCCTTCTTTGCCTATCCGAACAAGCCGAGCATCTTGAAGCCGGAGGGCTGCGAGGTTCACCGCATGACCGCGTGGGGCGAAAATTCGGTCGCAGCACTCGAGGCACTGGCGGATGCGCTCGGCGCCAAGCCGGCTGACGTGAAGCCGCAAAAGCTCGCCGAGCTCAACAAGCCGACCGGGGCGCTGAACCACGCCTCGATCGCACAGGCGATCGCATGCGCCATCCCTGAAAACGCGATCATCGTCGATGAATCCATTACCACGGGACGTGGCTTCTTTCCGCCGACGGCGGCGGCCGCCCCGCATGACTGGCTGCAGAACATGGGCGGCTCGATCGGATTCTCCACGCCGGTCGCGACCGGTGCTGCGGTGGCCTGTCCGGACCGCAAGGTGATCTGCATGGTCGGCGACGGCAGCGCGATGTACACCATTCAGTCGCTATGGACGCAGGCGCGCGAGGGCCTCAATGTCGTGACCATCGTGTTCGCCAACCGCATCTATCAGATCTTGCGCGGCGAATTCGACGGCGTCGGTGCCGGCGAGCCGGGCAAGCGTGCGCAGGACATGCTGAAAATAGACCGGCCGACCATCGATTTCGTCGCGCTCGCCAAGGGCATGGGCGTCGAGGGCCGTGCGGTGACGACGGCGGATGAGTTCAACAAGGCGCTCGCGGAAGCCATCGCCGCGCCGGGACCGCGATTGATCGAAGTGCAGATGTGAAGCGCCGGACCGGCGCCGCCGCGGCGGTAGCTACGCGCATACGTCTGTCCTGATTGTGTTTTGCCTGATTGTGTTTTGCCTGGTTGTATCTTGGTAGGAGGCGCCGTGCACGCCGAGCTCGACAAACTCGTCGCTGCGCTGCGGGAATTCTACGCGCGCGAGTCCTATCTGTTTGAGAAGGACGTTGGCGAGCGCGCGCTGACGCACCGGCTGGCCGCGCAGGTCGAAAGCCAGTTTTCGGGCTGGGACGTCGATTGCGACTATAACCGGCTGGGCGAACGAACGCTGCGGCTTCCCAGGGGTACGATCGTCTCGACCGACGATGCCCTCGGCAAATCGGTCTATCCCGATATCGTCGTGCACCGGCGCGCCGTTCCCCATAATCTGTTGGCGGTCGAAGTCAGGAAGGCTGCCAACCATCAGCCGGTGGACCACGATCGGCGCAAGCTGCAAGCATTGACCGATCCGCATCTCTGGTTCGCCTATTGGATCGGAGTTCTTTTGACGCTCGCCAGAAAGCACGTCGTCAATCCGGAAGTTTATGTCGGCGGCGCGATCGACCGCTCCTTGACGATTTGGTTCGCGGAGCGGCTGAAAGAGGCGGGATTGACGCCAGGATAGATGTGAAGCGGAGGACTTCGTATGAGCAACACGGCCGGCACAAGGATCATGCTTGCGCGAGCTGCGTTCGCGGCTGGACTCGCGCTCATCGCGACGCAGGCGCGAGCGGAAACGCTGTCCGGTGGATCGGGCATGGACGCGGCCACGCAAGCCCTTCTCGCCAACGCCACGGTGATGAAGACGCTTGCCGATATCAAGGCCGACGACGACACGGCTTTCGCCGAACAGAAGCGCATCACCGAAATTCCGGCGCCGCCGTACAAGGAGAAGATCCGCGCCGAATATTATTTGAAGCGGATGCAGGAGCTTGGCTTCAAGGACGCGGCGATCGACGGCGAAGGCAATGTGATCGCGTTGCGAAAGGGGAGCGGCGACGGCCGGCCGAAGCTCGTGGTCTCGGCGCATCTCGACACGGTATTTCCCGAGGGCACCGACGTCGCCGTGAAGGAAGGCGACGGCGCCGTGCGTGCGCCGGGCATCGGCGACGATTCCCGCGGGCTCGCCGCCATGCTGTCGCTGATCAAGTCCATGAATGCGAACGGCATCGCAACGATCGGCGACGTGATGTTCGTCGGCACCGTCGGCGAGGAAGAGCTTGGCAATCTGCGCGGCGTCAAGGCGCTGTTCCGCGATCATGCCGACATCGACGGTTTCATCTCGATCGACGGGCTTGGCATCACCCGTGTCGTCAACCAGGGGACCGGCAGCCATCGCTATGAGATGATCTTCAAAGGCCCCGGTGGGCATTCGTTCCAGGAGTTCGGCCTTCCGAGCGCGATCCACGCCATGGGCCGGGCGGTCGCCAAGATCGCGGACCTGCAGACGCCCTCCGATCCGAAGACCACGTTCACGGTCGGCACCGTGAGCGGCGGTACCTCCGTCAACGCCATTGCCGCGGAAGCGCGGATGGCGGTCGACATGCGCTCGAACTCCACCGAAGAGCTGTTGAAGCTCGAGGCGCGCCTGCTCGATCAGGTCAAGCAGTCGGTCGCGGACGAAAACGCGCGCTGGACATCGGACAAGCTCACACTCGAGATCAAGCTGATCGGCGATCGGCCCGCCGGAATCGTCGCGATGGACTCGCCGATCGTGCAAGCGACCCAACGCGCGGTTGCCGCGATCACCCGCAGACCGCGTGTCACCTTTGCCGGCTCCTCCACCGATTCCAACCTTGCGATGTCGCTCGGCATCCCCGCGGTGACCATCGGCGGGGGCGGTGAGGGCGGCAACTGGCACTCGCGCAACGAATGGTACAAGCCGGTCGAGGCCTATCTCGGTCCGCAGAATGCGCTGCTGACGATCTTGATGCTGACGGGCCTCGACGGTGTCACCAAGCCAGCGCTGGCAATACGACAGGCCGTCAAGTGAGGAGCCCAAGTGAGGAATCCAAGTGAGAAATCCAAGTGAGGAATCCAAGTGCGGCGTCGAAGTGAGGCGTCCTGGCGTAAGTAACGCGCCGCGCCGGCATCGGTTGACCTCCGCAAACGAAAAGGCCGCCCGAATGGGCGGCCGCATCGTCATTGCCTATAGAATGATCCGGAAAAAGCCTGCCCCTTTCCTTGATGTGAGCGTGGGTCCCGGTTTTCCGTAAGGATCGCGCTTAAACAACAACGCAGAGCCAGACGACACCCTGAAGTCGTCGCGCTCTCATGTGATATCGTCACTTGGCCATATCGTCGCTGGATTTCTTCGATTTCTTGCTCTTCTTGCTCTTGCTCATCTTGGACATTTCATCCTTGCTCATGCCGTCGCTCTTCTGCGCCGTGGTTGTGGCAGAGCCCCCGGCCTTGTCAGTCGATTGAGCGAATGCCGTCGAAGAAAGAAAGGCAAGGGCAGCCGTGGCGATGATCAGTTTGCGCATGCGAGAACCTCCGTGTTGCGTGCCGGCGCACCATAACGGAACCACCGGATATTCGGTTCCGGATTTGCGATCAGTTATTTGTGAGAGAACGAGCCATCTTATTGTCTCTTTTGGATGGCGCGAACCGCGCGTTTGGATGGCGCGAACCGCGCGCCGTGACATGCATTCGTGACCTGCGTTGATGTGCCGCGCGGGCCTTTGGAGAAGGCCATGGACTGGCAAACGGCAAAGTGAGGGACTGACGCGACATGCGTCGTGCACGAGGACGACGGCCTTCACGCGATGGGTGGACCGTCAGCGGACGGGCGACGCTCGCCACCATCATTCTCGCCACCAGCATTATGGTCTGGATGTTTGCGATCTGAGACGTCGCGGAATCCGATGGTGGGCGCACAAGGGATCGAACCTTGGACCTCTCCCGTGTGAAGGGAACGCTCTCCCGCTGAGCTATGCGCCCGGGATGTCTGTGCCTTTGAGGCGAAAAACCTCAATGAGCCATCGCAGATCGTCAGAGCCCGCGATTTACGAAGCACGGGCCACAAGTGTCAAGCGATCTCATG
>WNGJ01003368.1_pt1 | contig 31298 bp, 31 predicted proteins | sample 5400611 | NCBI WGS metagenome assembly WNGJ01 (sample SAMN13153375, study PRJNA577476) | soil metagenome | isolation source: 40 cm soil or saprolite under Garry oak tree replicate 1 | place: USA:California | collected 2016-06-15
CATCTCATGCACGCGATCGGTCACGAGGTGCACGATCGCTTCCCTCGCAAGCGCGTCGTCTACCTCACTTCCGAGCAGTTCACCAACGAGGTGATCACCTCCATCGCCACCGCTCGGATGGGCGAGTTCCGTCACAAGTACCGCACCGTCGACGTGCTGCTCATCGACGACGTCCAGTTCCTGGCCGGCAAGGATCGAACGAAAGAAGAGTTCTTCCACACGTTCAACGCACTGCACGAGATCAACAAGCAGATCGTCATCTCGTCGGACCGCCCGCCGAAGGAGATCCCCACCCTCGAGGACAGGCTCCGGTCGAGGTTCGAATGGGGGCTCATCGCAGACATCCAACCTCCGGACTTCGAGACGCGGCTCGCCATCCTTCATTCCAAGCTCGGCGATAAAGGGAGCCTCATCCCGGAGGAAGTGTTGAGCTTCATCGCGCACAAAGTGCAGCGCAACATCCGGGAGCTGGAAGGTGCATTGACGAGGATCCAGGCTTTCGCCGCCGTGCACCAAAGGCAGATCGACGAAGAAGAAGCCGCGCGGCTCCTGTCCGACATCATCCCGGCCGGCACGAGAAAACCGATCAACGTCGACCGGATACAGGCCCTCGTCGCCGATTACTACAACGTCACTCTCGATGACATGAAGGGAAAGCGACGTGACAAGCACATCGTGTTCCCCCGCCAGGTGGCGATGTACCTGGTGCGCGAAGAGACGCCATCCTCCCTTCCGGCGATCGGTAAGGCTTTCGGCGGACGCGACCACACGACGGCCCTGCACTCCATCGAGAAGATCGCCAACGAGCTCAAGGAAGACGAGCGGCTGCGCTACGAGGTGCAGTCGATCCGCGAGAAACTTTACGTGCAGTGACTGTTTCCACAAGTTATGAGATCCAGGTCGGGACACGCGTGGGACGGATGCACGGGCGCTGTTTCCTCCCCACCTCATCAACAGCGATAGGCCGGTCCGGGCAAGATTTCGCAGACGTTATCCACGGACCGTTCCGATCTGTAAACGATCTCGACATCCACAGTTCGCACAGCGCTTACTGTTATCGGTTACGGATGACTTCTATAAAGAGAATCTCTTTTAACGGGGGACAACTGTCGTGAATGCCAAAGTTCTTGCAATTCAAATGAAGGTGACGTGCAGACCCGCAGTGCTCGGCCAAGCGCTCCAGGTGGTGTCGCGGGCCATCTCCAGCCGGACGACGCTGCCGATCTTGAACAACATCCTGATCGAGACGACATCCGACGGACTTGCCCTCACCGCGACCAACCTCGAGATCGGCATTCGCAAGCTGGTTCCCGCCGAGGTCGCATCTGAAGGATCGACCACCGCCCCGGCCCGGTTGTTGACCGATTTCGTAAGTACCCTGCCGGATGACGACCTCGAGATGACGCTCGACAGTGCGAGCCAGTCGCTCAACCTGCGCTGCGCGCGTTTCGACACGCACATCAAATGCATCGAAGCGGAGGAATTTCCTCCCGGACCTCGCCCGGATGAGGGTGACCGTCTCGAGGTTGCGCTGGACGACCTGGTGAGCGCTGTCGAGCAGACCCAGATGGCGGCGTCCACCGACGAGGCACGTCCGGTGCTCACCGGGGTCCTGGTCCAGGTGCAGGGCGGCAGCTTGACCCTGGCGGCGACGGATGGCCACCGCCTTGCGGTGCGTAAGCTGGCGGCCGCCGGGCCCACGGACCTCGAGGCGAGCCTGATCGTTCCGGCTCGCGCGCTGGCCGAGCTCTCGCGCGTCCTCAAGGGCGAGCCTGGCAAGGTCGAGGTGATCATCTCCAAGGCCCGCAACCAGGTTTTCTTCCGCGCCGGCAGCTCCGAGCTGACCTCGAGGCTTATCGACGGAAAGTATCCAAACTACGCACAGGTTATCCCCAGCAAGAGCTCAACCACGGTTCGCGTTGCCACGAGTGAGCTCACGCAGACCGTGCGTGCGGTTTCGCTCTTCGCCCGGGACAGCGCCAACGTGATCCGCGTCAAAGCGCAGGCCGGAGCGTTGACACTTTCCGCAACCACAAATGAGGTGGGGGACAGCAAGGCCGAGATGGCGGCCAACGTCGACGGTTCGGACATCCAGATCGCGTTCAATGCCCGCTATGTCCTGGACGCCCTGGGGGTGATCGGAGAGGATGAGGTCGAGCTGCTGTTCGACGGTCCACTCAGCCCGGGGCTCATGCGACCGCCGGGCAAGGAGCACTACCTCTACGTGATCATGCCCGTGCGGGTCGCGATGTCTTAAGCGCACCAGACAGGTGCGCCTTCGTCGCCTGCGCCTTCGCAACCATCGCAACTACGCGCAGCTGGAGCTGTCGCCGGGCCCTGGCATCAACGTCTTCATCGGCCCCAACGGCCAGGGCAAGACGAACCTCCTGGAGGCGGTCGCGATGCTCGCCCTGTCCTCATCGCCGCGGGCGCGCCGCGAGGTGGAGCTCGTCGGTCCGGTCGGACCCGCCTCTCGGATCGAGGCCGAGGTGGAGACCGGTGACTCCAGGCGGGAGCTGGCGATCACGCTCGACGTCGAGGGCGGGCGCGCGCGTCGAACGATCGAGGTCGACGGGGCACGCCGGCGAGCGGTCGACCTGCCCGGCAACTTCCGGGTGACGCTGTTCTGGCCCGACGACCTGGGCCTGGTCAAGGGCGGCCCCGAGCTGCGGCGCCGGTTCCTCAACCAGATGCTGGTCCAGGTCGAGCCTGGCTATGCGCGAGCCATCGCGGGCCTCCGCCGCGTGCTCGAGCAGCGCAACAACCTCTTGAAGCGCATAGCGTCGGGCGAGAGCGGTGAGGACATGCTCGACCCCTGGAACCACGAGCTGGTCAAGGTCGGGAGCGAGATCGTCGAGGCGCGCGCCAAAGCCGTCCGCGAGCTCGAACCTGAAGCCGCACGATGTCATGCTCGGATCGCCTCCGGCGAGAGCCTTGAAATCAGCTACGAGGGGCCTCCGGAAAACCTGGCCGAGGCTGTGAATAACTCACTTGCCGAAGACCTTCGCCGAGGCACGACCAGCGTGGGTCCCCATCGCGACGATCTGAAGGTCATGCTCGACGGCCACGAGGCTCGCTCGTACGCGTCCCAGGGTCAGCAGCGGACGGCGGTCGTGAGCCTGAAGCTGGCCGAAGCGGCCCTGATCGGCCAGCGCGCAGGTGAACGGCCGGTGCTCTTGCTGGACGACGTCCTGTCGGAGCTCGACGGCGAGCGTCGGGCTGCCTTGCTGGAAGAAGTCGGTTCAGGTGGCCAGGTGATCGTGACCTCCGTCGAGGCCGGCCCGTTTCCGCCAGCTTTGATCGCCCAAGCCATGGTCTGGACCGTCAACAGCGGAAGGATTGAGCCCTGTGGATAAATTGGGCAATATCCTGCCGAGAATCCTCCGCCGGCAACCCGGCGGAGCCCGCCTGATGGGCATGCAGGTGGCGACTGCTTTTCGGGTTCTCATCGGTCCCGAAGTGGCCCGGTTGTGCGATGAGGTCGAGCTGCGCGCGGGGACCCTGCTGGTCACGACCTCGAGCCCGGCCCTGGCTCACCAGCTGCGGCTGGACTCCGAGACGATCGTCGCCAGGCTCAACCAGTCAGACCTGGGACGCAAGGTGCGCACCCTGCGGGTGCGGATCGGCCGGGCGACGCCGATATGAGCTCTCGCGCGGGACTCAGGCTCGGTCGCCAGCAGCAGCTCGCCGCGGCCGTCACGGGCGGACCGGTACGGGTGGTAGCAGGCGCGGGCACCGGCAAGACGGCCGTGATTGCGGAGCGATACCGGCGACTCGTCGCGGCCGGCATCTCGCCTGACCAGGTGCTCGTGATGACCTTCACCGAGCGGGCCGCACGCGAGATGCGGCAGCGAATCGAGGAGCTGATCGACGCTCCGGCCCCCGGGGTCGGCACATTTCACTCGATCGCTCTCGGCTGGCTGCGTGAGGACGGCCGGACGATCGGGGTGCAGCCTGGTTTTCGGATCCTGACCGGCGCTGAGCGATGGATCTTCGCTCGCGAGCTGATGTGGAAGATCGGCGACGGCGCGCTGGTCGGAGACGAGCGACCGGACGACCTGGTCTCACCGGTCCTGCAGATGCTCGAACGCATGAAGCAAGAGCTGGTGCCGATCGATCGCATCGAGAGATGGGCCGCCTCGAGCGACGAGGCCGAGCGCGCAGAGCTCATGCGCGCCTGCGTGAGGTTGTTTCGCGCTTACGAGAAGGAGTGCCGCAAGCAGCGGCTGCTCGATTTCGACGACCTGTTGCTGCTCGCCGTGAGGATGCTGGAAAAGAGCCCCGCGGTGCTCGAGCGCTACGCGAGCCGATTCCCGAATGTGCTTGTCGACGAGTACCAGGACCTGAACCTCGCCCAGGAGCGCCTGGTCGAGCTGGTGGCGGCCAGCCGTGATCCATTCATCGTCGGCGACGACGACCAGTCGATCTATCGCTTCCGCGGAGCGTCCAGGGCGAGCCTCGAGCGATTCCTCCACACGTTTCCCCAGGCGCGGACAGTCACGCTGGGGGTCAACCGGCGAAGCTCGACCCGGGTCGTCGCGGCCGCGTCGGCGCTGATCGGACACAACCCAGAGCGGCTCCTCAAGCGGCTTCGGGCGGAGCACACCGGACCGGCGGTCGAGGTCTGGCGCTGCGCCGACGGGTCATCCGAGGCCGCGTCGATCGCGCGCGAGGCCGGCAACCTCGCGGCGAGCGGAGTCCCGCTGTCCACGGTCGCCATCCTCTGCCGCACCAACGCGATCGCGCGGCCGATCGCGGCGGCCCTGGTCGCCGCCGGGCTGCCCCATGTTGTGTTCGGCGGTCATGGATTCCTCGACCGGCCTGAGGTCAAAGACCTCATCGCTGTGCTTCGTGCCGTACGGGATCCGGCCGATCTCGTCGCGCTCGAGCGCATCAACGACAGGCCCGCGACCGTCGCCCTGCGCCCGCTGCTCGAGTCATTTGCCGCGGCCGCTGCGCGGATCGACGTTCGCGACCTGTTCTTCGATCTGATGGAGCGGACACGCTACCTCGATCACCTGCGGGCAGGCCTGGAAGCCAGTGAGGCGGAGCGAGCTACGGCCAATGTCAGCCGGTTTGGCGAGCAGATCGCCGAGTTCTGCGAGACGTCGCCCGACCATTCTCTGGATGCCTATTTGCGCCACCTCGAGCTGGTACTCCTGTCAGGAGAGGACGAGGAGCCAGCCGCGCCCGAGCAGGGCGACGCCATTCAGGTCATGACGATCCATCAATCGAAGGGCCTCGAGTTCGACGCCGTGTTCGTTCCGTCGTTGGTCGAGGGCCGACTTCCGCAGTCGGCACGCTCTCCGCGTTTCGAGCTTCCAGCTTTTGTGCTCGAGCCTCTGGTGCGGGGGCGCGAGGACGTGATCGCCGAAGAGCGCCGGCTCCTGTATGTCGCGATGACGCGCGCCCGTGGGCGGCTCTACCTCACCTGTGCCTCGCACTACGACGGTGGCCGCAGGTGGCGCGAGTCGCGGTTTCTGAAGGAGCTTGGCGGCGGGATCGTGGAAAAGGACATTCCGGCCGACGCCGTGGCGCCGGCACGCGTGAACGGACATCGCCACCCTGGCGAGGTGGTGCTCTCCTACAGCGCGATCACCGCGTACATGGACTGCCCGCGCCAGTACTGGTACCGGCACGTCAAGCACCTTCCGGTCATCCAGAGCGCGGAGGCGGTGCACGGCGTGATCGTCCACGAGGTGCTGCGCCGCGCGGGCGAGCTGAGGAAACAGGGCAAGCCGGTCACAAAGTCGAGCCTGAAGTCGATTCACGAGACTGTCTGGAGGACCACGCCTTTCCCGGACCCGCGGCGCGCGCCGGCGTTCAAGCGCAACGGCGCGGCCGAGCTCGAGGCTTACCGAGCGCGGGGTGGCTTCATGGACGTTCCCGCTTATGTGGAGCAGCCGTTCGACGTCGCGGTCGACGGCTGGCAGCTGCGCGGTGTGATCGATCGCATCGACCGGACGGAGAAGGGCTGGCGGATCATCGACTACAAGAGCGGCAGGCCGATCGCTCGCAGGCGGCGCGACCTGCAGGTCGCGCTCTATGCGCTGGGTGCTACCTCGGCCTTGCGGCTTGACCCCGTCGAGCTGGAGGTGGTTTATCTCGCGTCGGGTGAGTCTGTCCACGTGGATAAGGTGGATTCGCTTAAGCACGACGCCGAGGCCGAAGGCGCGGCCGTAGCGGCTGGCATCACGTCGGGAGGTTTCGAGCCGAAACCCGAACGGCGCCGCTGCCGGTTGTGCCCCTATCGGCTTGCGTGCGCAGCAGCTCTGTAGCGGGCCGCGAGCAGCAGACACTCGCGCGCGATGTCTGATGACGCGTACGGATGGGCCAGCTCTTCGGCGCGGCGCGACATCTCGCGCCAGGTTGGGCCGCCCTCGGCCAGCACCCGGACCTCGTCACGGAGGTCGGATTCCTTCGGCGCGAAGGCGCCGATCCCAGACGCGACGACGAAGTCGACGTTGGGCGTCTCCTGACCGGGCAAAAAGCCCGTGATCACAAGCGGTAAGCCCGTCGCCAGTGCCTCCGCGATCGCGCCGGGCCCGGCCTTGGTGACCATGAGGTCGCACGCGCGCATGAGCTCCGGCATGTAATCGACGAAACCGAGCACCAGCATCGGGGTGGACCGTTCGAGCTCCAGGACACGACGTCGCAATTTTTCGTTGCGGCCGCACACCACGATCAGCTGCCACGCATTCACCTCTTCGCTCAGCTCTCGGACCTGGGCGGCGACGTGGCCGACGCCTGCCGCGCCGCCCATGACCAGCACGGTGAACCGATGCTCATCAAGTCCGAAGCGGCGCCTGAGTGCTTCCTTTTCTCCTGGTGCGGGCGGCCGAAACCGGAGGTCGACCGGCAATCCGAGGAGCTTCACGCGGTCGGCCGGCACGCGGCGGCGCAGCGCGACCTTGCGGGCATCCTCGGTCGGCGCGACGACGAGGTCAGCCTGGCTGAACGTCCATCCGCGGTGAAAATCCACGAGGTCGGTGATCACGGTCATGAGCGCCCGCGGGCGGCCGCTCTTGCGGATCGCCTGATGAGCGACATGGTTGAACAGCGGATGCACGGAGAGCACGACGTCGGGATCGTGCTGTTGCAAGAGCTGCGACATCACCCGGCGGACTGCCGGTCCGAAGACGGCGCGGATGGCGGCGAAGGTCGGCCTCGTGTTGCTCGAGTGATAAACGGCGCCCCATGCCGCGCGCGAGCGCCGGATCACCGGCGAGTAGAGCGAGGCAAGCCTACGGACGACGATCGGCCCTTGCCCGATGAGCGGGTCCGCGACGGTCACGACGCAGGATGGATCCAGAAGCTTGAGCGCGTCGGTCAGGGCACGGGCAGCCGCCCGGTGTCCACCGCCGGTGTCACTGAAGAGGATGAGGACGCGCGGCGACCCGCCGGCTGGAGTCGCGTAGAGGGAGGCGCCTTCGGTTACTTGCGTCGCGCCGCTGCGCGGCGCGCGATCCATCGCATGTTGTAGGTGGACAGCAGGTACGTGATGAACACCATGGCGATGATCCCGATGCTGACCCAAAGAATGGTTCGCTTGGCGAGCTCGCCTGGCGAGAGCGCGCCGCCTCCCGGAGTGCGATTCGACTGGATGATGAACGCAGCCAGGTCTTTGACGTCCTGCGCGGTGAGGTTGTCGTTGCCACCCTTTTTCGGCATCGGGACCTGCTTGGGGTCACCCGGCTGCGGCTGACGTCCGTTGGTGATGATGTCGATCAAGAATGCCGCGCTGAGCGAATCCGAAATATTGGGTAGCTTCTCGATGGGGTTGAGCGCGGGGCCGATCCCACCTTCGAGGGCAGCGCCGTGGCAGGTCGCGCAGTTCTGCGCATAGAGCGTTTCCCCCTTGCTGGGGTCGCCCGGAAGAGCCGTCGAGCCCGTGGCGGCCGATCCGCTCGGCGCAGGGGATGGTGAGCTGTCGGCCATCGTGGTCATCGCCGTCAGGACGACAAAAACCGGAATCCCGAGCGCCAGAAGCAGCCCGCGGGTCACCCTCATCGAGGCCAAATCATATCTAGCCTAGTTCACGAGGGTGGCGGGCGGAATACCCCGCGGAGGGGTGGGTTTTAGGGGTTATGGGATCTTGCTCGCCGGTCTCCCGTTCCGGCTTTTGCTGCGTCTCTCGACGCTGGCTTGACACGAGATCGGCGTACCGTGGCTGAAGCGACTCGCCTGATCTCCGACCGCGCCGCTCGGCGGATCGCGGTCATTTCCATGCACACGTCGCCGACGGCTTCGCTGGGCCAGAACGGCAACGGCGGCCTCAATGTCTACGTCCGGGAAGTCGCTACCGCGTTCAGCGAGCGAGGCATCGCGACCGACATCTTCACCCGGCGCCAGACGCCCGACGACCCTTCCATCGAGCAGCTTGCCGAGTTGTCTCGAGTCATCTACCTGGCTGCCGGTCGGGGGCTTGACAAATACTCGCTCTACGACGAGGTGCCCGGGTTCGCCTTGCGGATTGCGGAGTTCGCCGAGCGAGAAGGCATCACGTACGACCTGCTCTTCTCTCACTACTGGCTGTCGGGCGAGGTCGCGTGCCTGCTGCGTCCTGGGTTCGCTGGCGGTTGGGCGCACATCGCGCACACGCTGGGCCTGGTGAAGAATCAGACGCTGGCGACAGGGGCTCGTCCGGAACCCGCGCTGCGCATCCGCGTCGAAGGCGAGATCGCTCAGCAGGCCGACCTCTTGATTGCGTCGACTGCGGACGAAAGCGACGAGCTCGTCAACGCATATGGGGCGGACCCAGAGCGCGTGTTTGTCGTCCCGCCTGGCGTCGACCTCTCGATGTTTCAGCCCATCGACCGGAGCGAAGCGCGGCGGAAGATCGGTTACGGGCCCGGCCGCTTGCTCGTCTTTGTCGGCCGGCTCGAGAGACTGAAGGGCGTCGAGGTCGCGATTCGCGCGCTGGCGCTGCTGCGCGACCGCACTCACGACGACGTCCGCTTGCTGATCCTCGGCGAGGACAGCAAGGAGGGCGATGAGAGCGAGAAGGACCGGCTGAAGGCGGTGGCCGCCGAGCACGGCGTTCGCGATCGAGTCGATTTCCTCGGTTCCGTCGCCCACCACGAGCTTCCCTTCTTCTACGCCGCCGCCGACGTCTGCGTGATGCCGTCCTACAGCGAGTCGTTCGGGCTCGTCGGTCTCGAAGCTCAGGCGTGTGGCAGGCCAGTCGTCGGGTCGGACGTCACCGGCCTGCGATCGGTAATTCGCGACGAGGTCAGCGGGTACCTGATAGGTGGTCACGACCCTGCGGCCTACGCCGAGCGGATCGGCCGCCTCCTGGACGACCCCGAGCTCGCCGCGCAGATGGGACGGCGGGGACGCCTCCTCGCACAGCGGTTCTCATGGAATCGGACCGCGGACCGTCTCGAGGACCTGTTCGACGCAGTCGTCGAGCGAGCTCAGGTCCGCGTCCACGCAAGCGCGCGGCAGGAATAGGGAAAAGAGGCAGGGTCCTCTTTGGTCAACGCGGTCGGGCGCGTGCCGTCCGCGTTCATCAGCCAGACCTGATCGCCGCTGAGAAACGCGATCTGATGTCCGTCGGGCGATGAGACCGGCGACGCGACCTCGATGCCTGGATCGGCAGGAATCGCGGTCGTAGGACTGAGGGCCGAGGGCGGCGAGGCCACGTTGACCACGAACGCCTTCTGCAGCGTCGCGGTGGGTGTCGCGACGGCGGCGGCGAAAACGAGATGCGTGGAGTCGGGCAGCCAGGCCGGCCGTCCGATCTGGCCGCTCGTGATCGTCGAAGTCGCCGCGGCACCGGTCAGGTTGCGCACGCGCAGGCTGGTCGTGCTCAGGTCGTGACGAAGGTAGGCGATGCGCTTGCCGGCCGGGTCCCATGACACCGAGCTCACAGGCGCGGAGTCCAGCACGAGCAGGTAGCTCGCACGCAGACCGACGTCATATCCCCACACTTCGTTCGCGTTCGACGTGCGGTGGATGAAGGCGACTCGAAGCCCGTTGGGAGCAACCGCCGCCTCTTCGACGTCGTTCGTGATGACCTCGTCGCCGCCGCTTGCGGTCCGACGATGCAGCACGCCGGAATCGTCGATATAGACAAAACCCATGCCCGCGGCAAGCGCCGCCGCCCAAACGCCCTTGAAGGTCAATGGTGCGGCCGGGCTGCCTGGCGTGAACTGCACCCAGCTTTCGTCCTGGCCCTGGATCAGCAGCGAGTCGCCCGACGGAGACCAGCTGAACGAATGGACCACTGTCGCATCGAAAAGCTGGCGCGGAAATCCGTACTCGTCGTTGACGATCCACAGACCAGCCGGTGATCCGCCCGTCGAATCGGCCGCGAATGCAATCCAGTTGCGGAGCGGCAGCACAGCGCCAGTCGTGAAGCTGATGCTGGCGTACCGCCCAAGCTGATTGCCGTCGACGTCAGTTGCGCCGACGTTGACGGCGACCTGGTATTCGGTATGGGCGGCGAGCAGCTGGGACGGCGCGATGATCGCGCGCCGGTTGTCCGTCGGGTCGAGCTTGACGTCGAATGGGACACTCGGTTGAATCGAGATAGCGTCCTTCAGATGGACCGGATCCATGCCGCGCGAGAACTGGAGGCTGAGGTAAGCAGAGGGATCGACGCCCGTCTCGCGGCTGGCCGGTTTCGAGCTTGTGAGTCCAGGCGGGCCCTCGGTGACAAACGACCAGTGGTGGCGAAGCGTGTACGTGTTGCCGGCGGGGTCGCGGTAGCCAGACTCGAGGATGACCTCGTAGTTCGTGTTCGTGAGAAGGGTTACGTGGTCGTAGATGAGCTGGCGGCCGCTGAGCCACCTGACGGAGCCGATGGTGGCCGGCGCGAGACGGAGCCGTGACGCGACCGAGGCCTGGTCTACATCGTGGTCAAACGTGATGCGGATGGGCGCCGCCGTCGAGACGTCGATCGTGTTGCGCTGCGGCGCGTAGTCAACGATCTGCGGCGGATCGCCCCCGCAACCTGTAACGGCTAGACCGACCAGGAGAGCGGCCGCCGCCAAAATGGCGCGCCCCTTCTTGGGCCCTCCCTCTCCCGTCGGCCCCCTCCCCCGAGCCAAACCAACCTGGAGCGAGGCTAACCTGAAATCGATCGAGCGCCAACCCACCCTGTTAAGGGTTTACACCAAACGACTAGAGGTGGGACTTGAGGCGCGCCCTCATCTCCTGGGCCAGCTGTTCCAGTCGCGAAGAGTCGACGAACAGGAGCGAGATGCTCGGGATCTGGTCGATCGCCGCCTCGATCCCGGCGAGCGACGGGTCCGCGGCGCCCAGGATGTCCTTCACCTTGCGCGCCCTGTTTCCGAGTGCTTCCTCGGCCATGGCCTGGAGCTCAGAGACGATGCTGCCCCAGTCGAGCTGTGGTCCGGCCGGCCTAGGCGGCGTGGTCGGCGCCACCGGCACCGATGGGTTGGCCGGCTGGGTCGGCGGCGTCGGCTGTGTGTAGTTGGAGAAGGAGCCCGTGGGGATCTGCGCTGTCGGGGGCTCCGCAGCCATGGGCGGAATCACCGGCAGCGTCGCGGTCGCGGCGACCGGTTCGGGATTGGGGGCAGGGGCTGGAGCAAACGACGGAGCCTGCGCGGCAGCGCGATTCCTCTGCCCGCTCACCACCTCGTCGACGTCGAGCGGAGGGTGCTTGGTCGCGTCCGCCGATTTCACCTCGATCATCGCGTTGGGGTCGTCGCAGAGCGCGAGCGCACGGTCCGGCTTGTCGGAGATGTCGCGAGACTCGCTCGTGTACGCCCCCGCGAGCTCGCCGTGCGCGAGGATGAGGACCCCGGTGCCCGCGCCGGAGCGGATCATCACGCTACCGCTCAGCTTGCGATCGCTCAAGAAGCTCAGCAGCGCCTTCATGTCGACCCATCCCGCGTACAGCTCGGTGTACATGGGCCGGGAAACGGTCAGCTCGTAAAGGCCGTCGATCAGCTCAGCCGAAAGGCCGACGACGTCCAGCACGCCGTGACCCGCCGTTACGTCGTCGTTGAAGTGCATCAAGGCCGGCTTGCCAAGGACGAGGCTGCCCGCGTCGGCGGCGCCGTCGTACAGGCACTCGAGCGCGGAGCCTTCACGGAACAGGATCAGACCGGCCGCGTCATCGGTGAGTAGGCGTACATAACCGGTGTAGCCCTCGCGCTCGAGCGTGGTCAGCAGGCGAGGGAAATCGACGAAGGAAGTCTTCAGCGAGTCGTAGAGGATCTGCCCCGCCGGGACAGGGATCGGCTCGCGGCCATGTTTCGGTTGCGGGCGGTGCTTCACGCCACGCCTCGGCTGCGGTGCTTCCACCTTTCGTTCCGATTCAGCATGCTCCTTCCTCTCGTTTTTTGGCTCTGGGCTCTGATCTGCGCGCGGCTGGGGCCGCTCCGCGGGCGGCTCAGGCTTGGTGGTCTCGGCGCCGCCGGGCTTGGGTGCGGACTCCGCGGCGTGGACCAGCTCTGGGATTCCTGCCTTGACCGTCTCATCGGCCGGCAGCTTTGCCTTGGCGTCGAACTCGAAGTCGCCTTTCGTCCAGTTGAGGGCACTCACCACCGCGTCGTCGCCCGACCTGCCCTCGCCCTGGGCGTGAAACAGGTGCCCGAACAGGAAGTACAGGGACGTGGACTGCCCGTTTCCATTGCGGACGACGAGGGTGCCGGTGGACCGCTCGCCCTGAGCGGATTCCAACAGCGAGCGAAGGGGGGTTTCGGCCAACGAGCCGTGAGATTGCAAGGCGTTCTCCTGAGATCGGCCCAGCCCGATCGAGATCTAAGAGAAAGTTAGTATAGGCATCGAGATCAGACCTGCGCGCCCGGAGCCTCCTGAACTCCCGCTACCGGCGCGGCCATCTCCCGCGCGCCTCTTCCTCATCCGCCACGGGCAGTCGACCTGGAACCGCGACCATCGCATCCAGGGCCAGCTCGACCCTCCACTTTCGGACGAAGGGCGCCGGCAGGCCGCCCTCGTCGGGGCGCGACTTGCCGGTCGCAAGTTCAGTGGCCTTTATGCGAGTGACCTGAAGCGCGCCTTCGAGACCGCGGAGGTGATCGGTAAGGCGGTCGGCGTGCGACCCGAGCCGACCGAAACGCTGCGCGAGATCTACCTCGGTGAGTGGGAGGGGCTGCGCACCGAGGAGATGGCCGAACGATTTCCCGAAGCCTGGGCGAGCTGGGTCGAAGAGCCGGACTGGGATGTAGTGCCTGGTGGCGAAGGCGCCGCCATCTTCGATGCGAGAGTTGGCGCCGCGGTCGAGACGATCATGCGACGGCATCAGCACGGCGATGTGTTGGTCGTCACGCATGGCGGCGTGATCCAGGCAGCGCTGCACAGGATCGTCGGCAAGCCGCCGCAGGGCATCTTTCCTTTCAGGATTCAGAACGCCTCGATCTCGCTGATCGAGAGGCGTGACGGTCGCATGGTGATCGGGGGCGTGAACGATATCGCCCATCTCGAGCCGGGATTGATCACCGAAGTCGGTTCGCCGGGCGCGAGTAGGGCGCACGAATCCAGATGACCGCCGACGCCGAGCTGTGGGATCGCGAGCTCGCGGAGCGAGCGCCACGCGCTCCGCTTCTCCAGTCGTGGGGTTGGGGAGAGGTGCAGTCGCGCGCGGGATGGAGCGTCGAGCGTCTGCGCATCTCGCCAGGTGGCGCGATGGCGAGCTTGCAGATCCGCAAAGTCGGCCTCGCGCGTGAGGTGTATGTGCCGCGTGGCCCGCTGCCCGCCACGATCGAGGCGATCGAAGGCCTTGTCAAGTGGGCGCGTCGGTCACGGGTAGCGAAGATCGTCGTCGAGCCCGAGGCGTCGAAAGATCTGCGCGACCCCTTGAAGGAGAGAGGATTCACGCGGACGAGTCCGACACAGCCGCAGCACACCCGCATCATCAAGCTGCTCCCTCCCGAAAAGTTGTTAACGACCTTTCGTCACGGTCGCCGCTACAACATCCGGGCCGGACTCAAACGCGGTGTCGTCGTCGAGGAAGGCAAGGACGCGGCCGAGCTCGCGCGGCAGTCGGCTGCCGTGGAGCGCAGGGAGTCGATCAACCTTCCCGACAGGCGGTACTACGACCTGCTGCTCAGCCTGCTGCCGTGGTGCCGCACTTACACCGCGTTCTCACCTGACAAGCACGAGCCGCTGGCGACCGTGCTGGTGGCGCGGCACGCGGGCCGCGCCTACAGCCTGTTCGCGGGCCGGAGCGGTGCGCATCCCGAGCTGATGGGCAACGACCTCGCCTGGTGGTCGGCCATCTCAGCCGCCGCCGAGGCGGGCTGCGACGACTTCGACCTCTGGGGAGTGCCGCCCCCGGGCGCCGGGCCCGACCACCCATGGCACGGTCTGGGCTTCTTCAAGTCGGAGTTCGGCGGCGAGGAGGTCGCCTACGCGGGCTCGTGGGAGCTGGTGCTCTCGACTGTCGGCGCCCGGTTGCTGAGCGCAGAGCGGAAAACACGAGCCTACATTCGGGGCTTGAAACGAAACATTCCCTAACAATCCTTCAAATCGGTTAGGATAAAGGGGATGGTTGTGGCGGAGTCTTCGCGCAAGGTCCTTGTCGTGGAGCCGGATAACTCGACACGGCGCGAGATCAGGGTCGCGTGCGAGCAAGACGGCTACCTGGTCGTGGAGGCCGACGCCGGCTCCGAGGCGTTGCGCCAGGTCGAGAGCTCAAGGCCCAACGTGGTGCTGCTCGAGGTGACCCTGCCAGACGCGGCCGGTTTCGACGTCTGCCGCGAGCTGCGCAAGATGGACCCGGGAGTCCCGGTGATCATGATGAGCACCCGGTCGGACGAGATCGACGCTGTGGTCGCCCTCGAGATCGGCGCCGACGACTACGTCACCAAGCCCCTCCGGCTCCGCGAGCTCGTGGCCCGCATGGCCGCCCATCTGCGACGCGCGCGGCTGGAAAACGCTGAGGCGATGCGCAGCCGGCTCGAGTTCCGCGATCTGACGATCGACGTCAACGAGCGCAGGACGTACAAGGCGGGCAAAGAGGTCGAGCTGACCCACACCGAGTTCGACCTGCTGACGTTCCTCGCCAGCAACGCGGGTAAGGTCCTGAGCCGGGAGAAGATCCTCAACTCACATCCGCAACCTACGCCGCAAGATCGAGACGCAGCCCTCGCGTCCTTATTACATCCTTGCGGTGCCGGGGATCGGCTACCGCTTCACGAACGCGCGCCCGGCTTAACTCCTAGCTCCCCGAGCGAGTCGAGCACAAATCGGCGCGCCGCGATGAGCGGATGCGGGATGACGAGGTCTTGCTCTTTGACGCGCTGAGTCCCGAACAGAAGGATGTCGACGTCGATCGCCCGGGGTCCCCATCGCTTCGCCGCTCGCCGCCCGCCCTCGCGCTCGACGGCCTTGGCCGCGCGCAAGAGCTGACGAGGTGACCCTTCCCACTCGCCCTCGACCACCTGGTTGAGAAATTTCGGCTGGTCGGCCACGCCCCAGGGCTCGGTCTCGATGACGTGGCTTTGACGAAGGATGCGTACGCCTTTTTCGCGCAAGCGTCGTCGCGCGGCGCTGAGGTTTCTGGAGCGTGTTCCGAGGTTGGATCCGAGGCCGAGGTAGACTGTGGTCAACGCATATGGTCGGCGGCGCGCACGACGCGCGTCATCTGCAGGACGTCATGCACGCGCACGATGTCTGCTCCCCGCAGCACCCCCACCGCCACCGTCGCCGCCGTGCCTTCGAGCCGTTCCGTGACCGGGAGGTCGAGCAGCTTGCCGATGAACGACTTGCGTGAGGTGCCGATCAGGATGGGATGGCCGAGCTCCTTCAGCTCATGGAGCCGCCGCATCACCTCCCAGTTGTGCTCGGCCGTCTTGCCGAAGCCGATGCCCGGATCCAGGATCACCTTCTCCTTCGGCACGCCGGCGGAAACTGCACGCGCGGCGGCCGCGCCAAGAAAGCGCTTGATCTCTTGCAACAGGTCGCCCGCGTAATCGGTCCCGTCCTGGTTGTGCATCAGGACCATCGCGCATCCGTGGCTCGCCGCCAGGTCCGCGATCGCGGGCGATCGGCTCAGGCCCCACACATCGTTGAGGATCGTCGCGCCGGCCGCGATGGCTGACTCTGCGACCTGTTGCTTGTAGGTGTCGATCGAGATCGGGACGTTGGCCGGGCCTGCCAGGCGCCTGACCACGGCCTCGGTCCTGCTGATCTCTTCGACCGTGGAGACCTGCACGTGGCCGGGACGGGTCGACTCGCCTCCGACATCCAGCATGTCGGCGCCTTCCTCGACCATGCGGAGTCCTTGAGCGACCGCGGCCTCGACGTCCGTGCCGAGGCCGTCGCCGCTGAACGAATCCGGCGTGACGTTGACGATGCCCATCACGTACGTGCGGGTTCCCCATTCGAAACGCCGCCCTCCGATTTCGGCGATCACGACGCGATTATCCTGCGGACTGTGCGGCTGGCCGATCTCGCGCGCGGAGCTGGTGCGGTGCTCGACGGTGATGGCGACGTCGAGATCAGCGGCATCGTCTACGACTCTCGACGCGTCGGTCCTGGTGACCTCTTCGTGGCGGTCCAGGGCATTCACGTCGACGGCCACGATTACGTCACCGAGGCCGCCGCCCAGGGCGCGGCGGCGATCGCGCTGGAGCGCGACGTCAAGGTGCCGGCGGGGGTGCCCGTGCTGCGCATGCCCTCTACGCGCATCGGTCTGGCGGAGCTTTCCGCCGAGTTCTTTGGACGGCCGTCCCGGCGGCTCAAGCTCGCCGGCATCACAGGGACCGACGGCAAGACGACGGTGACCCACATGTCAGAGCACATCCTGCAGGCGAGCGGCATCTTGGCCGGCGCGATGAGCACGGTGGCCTTCAAGGTGAGTGGTCGCGAGGTCGACAACGTCAGCGGGCAGACGACGACGGAGGCGCCCGAGGTCCAGGCGTGGCTCGGCAGGATGGTTGACGCGGGCGCGCAGTGTGTCGTGATCGAGACCACTTCACATGCACTTGTGCAGGAGCGCGTCCGCGCATGCGAGTTCGACGTCGCCGCGTTCACCAACGTCGGCCGCGACCACCTCGACTACCACGCGACCTGGGAGGACTACCTCGAGGCGAAGGCTCGGCTCATCGATCTCACAGCCAATGCCGCGGACAAGGGAGTCGAAAAGACCGCTGTTCTGAATCGCGATGACCCCAGCTACGAGCGCCTCGCGCGAAGGCCGATCTCTCGTCGCTGGACGTACAGCCTGAAAACCGGAGCCGATTTTTATCCGCTCGACCTCTCCATCACGGGGTCCGGTTCACGGTTTCGCATGAAAACGCCGCTGGGGGAGACCGAGGTCACGCTCAACGTGCCCGCCAAGTTCAACATCTACAACGCGATGTGCGCGGCGGCCGTCTGCGTCGCCATGGGCGTGCCGGTGGAGGAAATCGGGCGCGGCCTCGCCGGGTTCGAAGGCGTGCGCGGCCGGCTGGAGCCCGTCGACCTCGGTCAGGACTTCCGCGTCTACATCGACTTCGCGCATGCGGCCGGCTCGCTTGCGAGCGCGCTCGCGGAGCTGCGTCCGTTCACACAGGGACGCTTGATCGTCGTCTTCGGTTCAACGGCCCGCTCTGACCATGACCGCCCGGGCATGGGCCGCGCGGCCGCGGAGTTCTCCGACTTCTTCATCATAACAACCGACGACCCGCTGTCTGAAGATCCGGTGGAGATCGCCCGCGACGTGCAAGCGGGCGCGTCCAGCAAGGCGCCCGGCCTCGATTACGAGGTCGTCATCGACCGCCGGGCCGCCATCCGTCGCGCGATCGAGATCGCGCGACCCGGCGACACCGTCCTCCTTGCCGGCAAGGGCCACGAACGTTCGATGCGGACCTCGCGCGGATCGGAACCGTGGGACGAACGCGCCGAGGCCGAGGCCGCGATTCGCGAGCGGGGTTAGCCAGGCACCCTCCCCCGTCGGGGAGAGGGATCTGGGGAGAGGGGCGCGAACCGCCGCCTACCATGCGCACGATCTCGACAGTGTCCCCATCGCGGAATGTGACGCGCGTGAACGAAGTGCGCGGGATGATCTCGCCGTTGTGCTCCACCGCGACCGTGCGCGGGTTGACGCCCAGCCGCTCGAGGTAGTCGAGCAGGGAGGTTGGCTGATCGAGCTCTACCTTCTTGCCGTTCACCTGCAGGGAGATCATTCGAAGAGTCTGATGGCGGCGTAGCCCGCCGCGCCGGCTGCGAGGCATTCGGTGATGCGGGTCTCAGTTACTCCGCCGATCGCGAGCACCGGGATGCGAAGCGAGTGGGCGGTGGCATTCAGCGCGTCGAGGCCGACGGCTCTGGTGTCCGGGTGCGTCGTGCTCTCCCACACCGGACCGAAGATGACGAAATCGGCGCCCTCGAACTGCGCGCGCTGCGCGGCCTTACGGGAATGGACCGAGCGGCCGACGAGTCCGCGCCGGATCAAGCCGCGGGCGAATTCGATTCCGATGTCCCGCTCGGGCAGGTTGACCCCCGCAGCGCCGGTGGCGACGGCGATATCGCATCGGGAGCTGATCAGCACCGGAACCGGTGACGCGACGACCAGGCGCATCGCTTCCTGCTCGAGCTGTTTTGCGGTGAGGGAAGGCGCGCGCAGCTGGAGGATGGTGGCCAGGGAAGCCGCGCGGAGGCCGCCGTCGGCGCTCGACACGATCGCCATTGCAACCGGCCGGGTTAGCTGGGTCGCGAAACCCCCTCGGTCGGCGAGCTTGCGCTGGCTTCGCCGCGCCTGGGGATGCGGCCGGCCAGGTAGGCCTTGCGTCCCGCCTCGACCCCTTCTTTGATCGCCTCGGCCATGAGCGCCGGATCTTTCGCGAGCGCGACCGCGCTGTTCACGAGCACTGCATCCGCGCCCAGCTCCATCGCCAGGGCGGCGTCGGATGGAACGCCGATGCCGGCGTCGACGACGACAGGCACGTGGGCCTCGTCGACGATGATCCGGATCTGCTCGAGGGTCTGGAGGCCCTGGCCGGACCCGATCGGAGAGCCCAGAGGCATGACAGTGACGGTGCCGATCTCTTCGAGCTTGCGCGCAAGCACCGGGTCGGCGTTGATGTAGGGCAGGACCTTGAACCCCTCCTCGACCAGGATGCGCGCGGCCTTCAGCGTCTCCTCGGGGTCGGGAAAGAGGTAGCGCGGATCGGGGATGACCTCGAGCTTGACCCAGTCCGAGAGACCCATCGAGCGGGCCAGGCGCGCGATGCGGATGGCCTCCTCGGCCGTGCGGCAGCCCGCGGTGTTGGGCAGGATGCGGTAGCGGGACCAGTCGATCGCGTCCAGGATGGTCTTCTTTTTCGGGTCGTCGAGGTCGAGGCGGCGCAGGGCGACGGTGACGAGCTCGCATCCGGAGGCCTCGAGCGCGGCCAGCATCGCTTCATCGCTCGCGTACTTGCCGGTGCCGAGAAACAGGCGCGAGCGCAACGTCACGCCGGCGACGACGAGAGGGTCGGCGTGCGTCAGGGTTTGCACACATCCAAGAATACGGGAGGGCCCCTTCTGCCCTTCGGGCCACCCCCCATGAATGGGGAAGAGTTCCCTTCCTTAGAGATCCTGCTGCAGCAGCAGCGTCTTGTCGCGGCCGTAGGTTAGGCGCTTCAACGCATGGCCCAGGGGAAGCCACAGCAGCTTGTCGACCTCTATCCCCGGTTTGAAGCGTCCGCCGCGCACCTCCATCACCCAGTAGCACGCCACCTTGTCGCGCCCGCGACGGTCGACGTAAGCGGTACACCCGAGCGGCCGTACCAGGTCGCATCGCAGGCCCGTCTCCTCGCGCACCTCACGCAGCGCGCAGTCTTCGGGAGTTTCGTCGGGCTCGATCTTGCCTTTCGGCAGAGTCCAGTCGTCGTATTCGGGACGATGGATGACCGCGATCTCGGGCTCACCCGACCGCGAATTCCTGACGACGACCCCGCCCGCAGCTCTGATCACGCTTACATCCGCAACATCAAGGATCTTTGTTGCCACCGTTGCTCCTTCGTCTGCTGAAACGTTTGGGCTCAGCGCTGAGCGCCAGTTTAAACGCGAGGTGCCACTTAATGAAAGAGCCTTTGCTACCCGCGCAGGCCCGCTGTGTGAAGGATCGCAAACGCGACCCATGCGATGAGGGCTGAGGCGGGGATGGTGATGATCCACGCCGCAACGATGTTTGCGCCAACCCCCCAGCGGACTGCCCCGAGGTTGCGGCTTGCGCCAACCCCCAGTACCGACCCGGTGACAACGTGTGTTGTGCTGACTGGAAGACCGATGAGCGTGGCGCCCTGGATAACGCTTGCTCCCATCAGCTGGGCAGAGAATCCAGTTGCCGGCTCGAGTTTGAAAATGCTCCAGCCGAGCGTGCGAATGATTCGCCACCCACCCGCGTACGTTCCGAAGCCGATCGCGGCGGCGGATAGGGCCACCACCCAAAGAGGTACCTGGAACTTCGGCAGGTCCCCCGCAGCGACCAGCGCGAGCGTGATGGCCGCCATCGTCTTCTGCGCATCGTTGGCGCCGTGCGAGTAAGAAAGGAAGGCAGAAGTTGCGATTTGCAAGCCGCGAAGGGTACGGTTGACCGGCGCCGGCCGCCAGTGGGCCCGATGCACGACCACGATCAAAGCAATCGCGAAGGTCGCGGCGGCCACGAACCCAAGCGGTGGCGAGATGACAAGGCTTGCGATCTGTTTCAACAGCGCCGACCACTGGACTCCACCAATTCCGCCGGCGGCAGCGACCCCAGCACCGCATAGACCGCCGATCAGCGCGTGCGTGGAGCTGCTGGGTAGTCCTCGATACCAGGTGACCAGATTCCATGCAATTGCACCGAGCAGTGCCGACACCACGACTACGAGCCCAGGCTTGATCGCCAGTGTGCTTGCGATCGTGTTGGAGACTTTGGCCTGGAAAAAGGCCACCGTCACCACCGCTCCGATGAGGTTGAATACGGCGGCTAGGCCCACGGCTGCCCGAGGCGACAGTGCGCGCGTCGAGATTGATGTTGCTATGGCGTTGGCAGTGTCGTGAAACCCGTTGGTGAAATCGAAGACGACTGCCACGGCGATGGTGATCCATAGCAGGATCACGGTCTCACGCATTCTTGATTGCGATCGTCTCCATCACGTTGGCGGCGCGTTCGCACGAATCCATCGTCGCCTCGAGCAGGTCGTAGACGTCTTTCCATTTCATGAGCTCAGAAGCATCCTTCTCACGCGAGAACAGATCACCGATTGCCGCGCGAGTGAGGCGATCGCCTTCGTTCTCCAGCCGGTGGATCTCGAGGCGGTGGGGCTTCAGCTCTGCAAACCCTTCGAAGCGGTCGAGGGCGGCGGCGATCTCGATGCCGGCCCTGGCCAGGTACTCGCCCATCTGCCTTGCAGGATCCGAGATGTTCTGTATTCGGTACAGGTCGATTTTGTCGCCCGCCTCCTCGGCGAGGTCGACGACGTCGTCGAGACTCGAGGCCAGGAGCAGAATGTCCTCTTCGTCGAGGGGCGTGACGAACGCGCTGTTGACCAGATTGTGGATCTGATGAGTGGCCTCGTCGCATTCGTGCTCCAGGTCGCGCAGCCGGGCATGCCGGCTCCTGCCTTCGAGCAATGATTTGCTCAGTTCGGTCAGGGTCTCGCTCACGAGCTTTCCCTGGGTCCGAAAAAGCTCATAAAAGCGCCGTCCAGGGGTGACGGGAGTGATTCTCATCGCATCCTCCAGCAGCAGGCGTCCGTTTCAGGTCGCCATGGGTCCGAATGTTGTGCGCGCCGCCCAAGTCCTCGTCGAGCCTTGCGGTCTGACATCCCTCAGGCGTTCTTGATGGCGATCGTTTCGATGATCTCGGCGACCTCCTCGCACTCGTCCAGGGTCGACTCGAGCAGCGCGTAGACGTCCTTCCACTTGATGAGGTCAGCGGCCGTCCGGTGATTCTCGTCGAGAAGCTCGTGCAGGGCCCGGCGGGTGATCGCATCGCCTTCGTTTTCGAGCCGGTGGACCTCCTGCAGCACCGGGTCCAGCCCACGGAAGTCATCGAGGCTGGCGGCGGCCTTGGCCACCTCGCGTCCGGCCTGCGCGAGGCACTCGCCGAGTTGTTTTGCGGGGTCGGTGATGGCGCCGACATCGTAGAGGTCGATCCTGTCCGAGACCTCTTCCGCGAGATCGACGATCTGGTCCAGTGAGTGCGCAAGTGTAAGGATGTCGTCTCGATCCATCGGGGTCGTGAAGGTCAGGTTCGTCAGGTTGTAGAGGTCATGCGTGATTTCATCGCATTCGTGCTCGAGGTCGCGTAGGTGGGAATGCCGACTTCGCCCCTCGACAAGCGACCTACACAGCTCGTCAAGCGTCTGGGAAACCAGCTCGCCCTGTCGCTTGAACAACTCGTAGAAGCGAAGCTCACGCGGGATCAGGCTCAGCAGCACGTTCTCCCCACCCCCGCTAAAAGGGTAAGTGAGATGGCTTGTGCGGCGAGCGGCCCGAAGGTCAGCCAGCATCGCGTTCGAGAAACGTCTACAGCTGACCCGCCAACGCGATCTGACGCCGCAGAATCCATCGGCTGATGAGGTTGATGCTCAGCACCATCACGATCAGCACGAGCGCCGCTCCCCATGCCTGGTCCTGCAGCGACTTGTAGGGCAGCAGTGCGTACTTGAAGACCGTCACCGGCAGTGCCTGCATTGGACCGCTTGGATCGAACTCGAGGATATGAGCGCCGAAGGCGGTGAACAGCAGCGGCGCGGTCTCGCCAGCGGCACGGGCAACCGACAGCAGCGCCCCCGTGATGACGCCTGGTGCCGCGGCCGGCAGGACAAGCTGCAGCGAAACGCGCCACCGGGGCAGGCCAAGGGCCAAGCCGGACTCGCGCAGACCGTTCGGGATCAACGCGACCGCCCCCTCGGTGGTTCTAGTCACGATCGGCAGCATCAAGACCGCGAGCGCGACCGCGCCCGAAAAGGCGGAGAAGTGGTGGAACGGAACGACCAGGAACGCGTACGCGAAGAGCCCGATCGCGATCGATGGCGTGCCCACGAGGACATCGCTTGCGAGCCGGACCCAGTTGGACCAGGGCGCCACGCGATACTCGGCGAGATAGATGCCGCCGAGAACGCCGACGGGGATCGCGATCAACGACGCGATGCCGACCATGATCCCTGTGCCAACGATCGCGTGGCCGATCCCGGCTTGGGACACGATGGGGCACCGCGGCTCGCACGGTGGGAGCTCGCTGTTGAAAAGGAACTGCGGGTGGATGACGGAGGGCAGTCCCTTGGCGATGGTGAACCACAACACCAGCCCCAGAGGTATCAGCGCCAGAAGAGTCAACACGTACATGAGTCCCAACCCGGCGCTACTCACGTAGGTGCGCCGATGATTGCGGTTCATACAGCGCGCCTGGCATCGCGTGTGGATGACTGGACGAGAAGCAATGCGAGCATGTTGACCACGAATGTCACGAGGATCAAAACCAGCCCGAGCTCGATCAGGGCCGCCGGGTAGAGCGTCCCCGTCGCTTCGGTGAACTCGTTGGCGATCACGCTCGCGAGCGTGTATGCGGGCTGGAAGATCGTTTGCGGAATCACGTACTGGTTGCCGATCACCATCGTCACAGCGATCGTTTCCCCGAGAGCACGCCCGAGCGCAAGGATCGTCGCCCCGAAAATCCCTGCCCGGGCGGAGGGAAGGATCACCCGCCACGTGGTCTCCCACCAGGTCGCGCCCAGCGCCACCGCGTTCTCCTTCAAGCCCCGCGGCACGGCTTTGATCACGTCGCGCGAGATCGCGGTGAGCGTCGGCAGGATCATCACAGCAAGGACCAGTGAGGCGTTGAACAGCCCCCGCACCGCGGGCGAGCCAAGCCAGCCGATGAAACCGGCGTGCTCGGAGATCGGAACCTCGATGTGCTCGTACGACCAGGGTGCGAGCACGTAGAGCGCCCAGATCCCGTAGACGACGCTGGGTATCGCCGCCAGCAGCTCGATGCCCGTGCCGACGAATCCTCGCAGCGTCGTGTGGCCCGGTTCCGCGAGCACGACCGCCACCGCCACGCCGACGGGTAGCGCGAGCGCGAGCGCGAGGAACGCGGTGAAGACGGTGCCGAAGATGGCCGGCGCTGCGCCAAAGTTCTCCGTGACGGGGTTCCAGTCCGTGTTGACGACGAATGCCAGGCCGAAGTGCTGGATCGCCGGCATCGCCTGCTGCAGCAGCGTCAGGACGATCAGGAGGAGCAATGCCGGGACGGCGCTCGCGACGATGCCGACCACCCACTGGAATCCATCGCGCGGCCGGCTCGTCACGATGCCGGCTTTGGCCTCGGCTCTGACCGCCATGGCTCAGCCGGGCAGTTCGGCGGAGAGCTTGCGGTCGAGCCGGTAACCGACGCCGCGCACCGTCACGATCTCGAAGGGCGCAACCCCGGCAAACTTCTCGCGCAGCCACCGCACGTGCACGTCAACCGTCTTGCGGTCACCCGAAAACTCATGACCCCACACGTTTTCCAGCAACACGTCGCGGGTGTGGACGCGGCCGGGATGCGCGAGCAGGTAAGACAACAGGTCGAACTCGCGCGTGGTGAGCTTCACGTCGGCGCCGCGCAAGATGACGCGGCGAGCAGCGCGGTCGATCGCGAAATCTCCAAACGCGTCCCGCTCGGGAACTGCGTTTGGGTCATTCCCGTCGGCCGATGCTCGCCGAAGGACTGCGTTGACCCGCGCGAGGACCTCGCGCACGGAGAAGGGCTTGGTGATGTAGTCGTCGGCGCCGAGCTCGAGGCCGACGATCTTGTCCACCTCGGCGTCTTTCGCGGTGATCATGATGATCGGTACTCGGCTGCTCCGCCGCAGAGCGCGGCAGAAATCGAAGCCGCTCATGCCCGGCAGCATCAGGTCGAGCAGGATCAGGTCCGGGCGCGACGTGCGCGCAGTGCGCAGGCCGGTCGCACCATCGCTCGCCTCATGTACCGAGAAGCCGGCTGTGACCAGGTTGTACTTCAGCATCTCCCGGATTCCCTCGTCGTCCTCGACGACGAGCACCCGTCCCGCATTGCCATACGGCTGGGCGCGGCTCATCCGAGCTCGACGACCTGGCCGGACTCGAGGAAGATGATGTCCTCCGCTACGTTGGTGACCCGGTCGGAGATGCGCTCGAGGTTGTGGGCGACCAGAAGCAGCGTGACTGACCGCAGCGCGCCGTCAGAGTCGACGTGGCCGTTGCCGATCTCCTTGACGAGATCCTCGAAGACGCGGTGGTACAGACGGTCGATCTCGTTGTCGCGTGCCGCGACTTCCCGCGCGCGGGGCTCGTTCTGGTCGATGAGCGCCTCCAGGATGTCGTGGACCTGTCCGATCGCGAGCTCGCCCATCAATCCGAACTCGGCGCGCAGGGGTTGATCGGGCAAGGCCACCAGCGTTCCGGTCATGCGCGCTATGCGCACCGCGTAGTCACCCATCCGTTCCAGCTCGGTGGCGATCCACTGCAAACCCATCAGGTAGCGAAGATCCCGCGCGACAGGCTGCTGCGTGGAGATGACCATGAAGACCTGCTCGCGCATCTGGCGGAACAGCTCGTTCAGGTACTGATCCTGCGTGCGAACCTTTTCCGCCGCCGAACCGTCGCGGCGGCGCAGCGCGTCGAGGGCGGCCTCGATCTGCGATTCGACGAGGGTCCCCATCCGGACCAACGACTCGCGAAGGCTCGCGAGCTCTCTTTCAAATGTAAGACGAGGCATCAGGTCAACCTTCTATCCGAAGCGCCCGGTGATGTATGCCTCTGTGCGGTCGTCCTGAGGCTGGTTGAAGAGATCGGCAGTGGGGGCGAACTCGATGAGCTCGCCGAAGCGCCCTTCGGGGTTCATCAGCATGAACGCTGTGAAGTCGGAGACGCGGGCGGCCTGCTGCATGTTGTGGGTGACGATCACGATCGTGAAGTCGCGCGTGAGCGTCGACATGAGGTCTTCGATCTTCAGGGTCGCGACCGGGTCCAGGGCTGAGCAGGGCTCGTCCATCAGAATCACCTGGGGACTCACCGCGATGCAGCGCGCGATCGCCAGCCGTTGCTGCTGGCCTCCGGAGAGGGACGTGGCGGGCTGGTCCAGGCGGTCCTTCACCTCATCGAGCAGGGCCGCGCGTTCGAGGCTCTCCTCGACGGCGCTTCTGATCCGCGATTGACTCCAGCCCAGCAGCCTCGGCGCGAACGCGACGTTGTCGCGGACCGACATCGGGAACGGGCTGGGCCTCTGAAACACCATGCCGACCTTCTGCCGCAACTCGAGCAGCCTATGCGTCGTCACCACGTTCTCGTCGTCCAGGAAGACGTCCCCGCTCGCGCGAGCCTTCGGAACCAGGTCGTACATCCGGTTGAAGACGCGAAGCAGGGTACTTTTGCCGCATCCGGACGGGCCGATGATCGCGGTGATCCGCTTCTCGGGGATGTCGAACGTGACTTGGTGGAGTGCCTGGAACCTGTCATAGAAGAACGACAGGTTGTCGACCTTCAGCTTGGCTTCCCCCGCTCCGCGCAAGGCTCGCAAGCCGGGCCTCCCTGAGTCAGCCGGTGGTTGGACGTACGCCCTTACGTCTGCCATCCCCGGGCATCAGGATAGGCGCGGCCGGGTTAACGGCAATTTATGCGGTCGTTAAGACTTCCCTCGGCAGCGCGATGTAAAAGACCTGTCCGCCCTCCCGCGCCGCCTCGGTCCAGATGCGTCCGCCGAGCACCTGGACCAGGTGCTTGGTGATCGCCAGACCCAGTCCAAAGCCTCCTGCCTCCCGCGGTCGTGCGCGATCGACTTTGTAGAAGCGCTCGAACACCCGGCTCCAGTGTTCGGGCGAGATCCCGGGGCCTCGATCACGAACGCTGATCACGAGCTCGTCGCCGGCCACGGCCGCCTCGAGGTCGATGGCGGTCGCCGGTGGAGAAAACTTCGCCGCGTTGTCGAGCAGGTTCGCGAGCGCCTGGACCAACTTGGCACGGTCTGTCTCGAGCGTCAGGCCGGGCGGGATCGCGATGTTCATCGGTCTCTCGACCGCCAGGCGTGTAAGGCTGTCATTGACCAGCTCGTCCAGCTCGAACCGCGAGACGTTGACGGCGAGGGCACCTTCCTCGATATCGCCGAGCTGACGCAGATTGTCGATGATCTTGCTGATCAGGTCCGCCTCCTGGACCACTCGCTCAGCGAAACGTCGCCTGTCCTTGGGCAGCGGGTCGCCCAGGAGGCTCTCCGCGGTCAATCGCAGTGATGTGATCGGGGTCTTCAGCTCGTGCACGAGGTTGGCGACGAACTCCTGGCGCACGGTTGCAAGCCGCCGGAGCTCAGTGACATCGGACAGAAACAGGATCCTTTGGCCCGCGTCCGGGCCCGGAACGAGGTGAGCCTGGGCGGTCCGCCGATGGTGAACCAGGTTGACAGTGGCCTCCGCCTCGCCGGCGTTCACGATCTCGAACAGCCGCGACTCGAGGGTGACCTCGACCACGCTCGCGGGTAGCCGGTTCGGGTCGATCGCAAAGAAATCGCGCGCAGCGGCATTCGCGCGGACGACGCGTCCGTCGGCATCAAGGAGCAGCGCGGTGATCGGCGCGTGCTCGAGCATTTCGACAAAGCCATCTCCCGGAGCGGGCTCTGCCCCCCGCATCTCATCGGCACGCCGGCGGTCCCAGATCACGGCCGGAGTATATGCAGCCAATTTCGGAACCCTGCTACTTAAGTTCGCATTAACCGCGCCTTAAACGGGCTCGCCTAGCGTGATTGACGCAATCAGATCGGAGCCAAACAGGAGGGGTTAGATGTTTCGTCTTTCATCCGTCGGGCGGTTTGCGGTTATGGCGGGAGTGGCAGCCATGGTTGCGACCGCGTGTGGCGGCACCAACACGCCAACTTCGACCGACGTCGGACAGGGATCACTGACCGGCGCGGGCGCGACGTTCCCAGGTCCGTTCTACGACAAGGCGTTTCTCGACTACTCGATCAAGTATCCGCAGGTGAAGGTGAACTACCAGGCGGTGGGATCGGGCGCGGGAATCCAGCAGTTCATCAAGAAGACGGTCGACTTCGGCGCGAGCGACGTGCCGATGGGAGCGACAGACATCGCGTCGGCGGGTGGCGACTCCGCGCTGACGCAGATTCCCACGACCCTTGGTGTCGTATCGGTCGCGTTCAACGTCAAGGGCGTCGACAAGCTGAACCTGGACCCTGACACCTTGGCCGGGATCTTCCTCGGCAAGATCAAGAACTGGAACGACCCGAAGATCGCTGCCATCAACTCGGGGACGATGCTGCCCAACAAGTCGATCACCGTCGTCCACCGCTCGGATGGAAGCGGCACGACTTTCCACTTCACCGACTACATGAGCAAGATCTCCGCCGACTGGAAGTCGACCGTCGGGACCGCGAAGTCGGTGAAATGGCCGACCGGTGTCGGCGCAAGCGGCAACCAGGCCGTCGCGCAGGCAATCACATCGACCGACGGCGCGGTCGGCTACGTCGAGCTGGCCTACGTCGTGCAGACGGGCATGAAGCAGGCCGCGCTCAAGAACGCCAATGGCAAGTTCGTGCAGGCGAGCATCGACGCCGCGACAGCCGCGGCCGGCACGAACACGAGTGTCAGCCCGACCAACTACTCGATCACCAACGCGGCGTGCGACGCCTGCTATCCGATCGCAGGATTCAGCTGGGTGATGCTCTACACCTCGTACAGCGACGCGGCCAAGGGCAAGGCTGTCGTCAATCTCTTCAAGTGGCTGGTCACGGACGGCCAGAGCGACAGCCAGGACCTGCAGTACGCTCCGCTGCCCGCAGCGGTGCAGCAGCTTGCACTCAGCAACCTGAAAGCGATCAAAGCCGGGGGCTCGCCGGTACTCGGCTAGAGGCTTTTCCCTAGACGGCGAGGCGCGAGCCTCGCCGTCGCCACCGACGCGACGAGGGTTCGAGCCCCTCGTCGTTTCCTTTTTCATAGGGGTTTGCGGGCGGGAACTCCGGAGCGCCGCGGATACCTCGAGGGGGTGGGCCCGACCTTTGCAATCACCACGATTGTCCCGGTCGCGCGAGCGGTCGAGGGGGCCGGTGACACCGACTGGAGCGCGCCGCCAAGCAGCTCGATGGCGCGCTGGGCCGCCGGAACCTCTTCCTTATCTGTCTTCTGGGCCAGCAGGTTTCCACCCATCCGGACCAACGGCAGGCACAGCTCGACCAGGACCGGCAGTGGGGCGAGCGCGCGCGCCACGGCCACGTCGAACGACTCGCGGTATCGCGCGTCGTGTCCCACTTCCTCTGCGCGCCGCGCCACCACCTCCACATCGACGAGCCCCAGCCGAGCGCATGCCTGGACCAGGAACGCGGCCTTTCCCGAGTCGACCTCGACCAGGGTCACCGCCAGCTCAGGCCGGGCGATCTTTAGTGGGAGACCCGGCAGCCCGCCACCAGACCCGACGTCGACGAGCCTTTTGGCATCGCCGAGGTGGTCGAGGAGCACAAGGGCGTCATCGATGAGCTGATCGGCCGGCCCCGAAACCAGGCCCGGCCACTCCGAAATCATCCCCGCGAGCTGAGCCAGCTTAGAATCCTTCACTGAGATGCCCATCTACGAGTATCGGTGCGAGAGCTGCGCCGAGAGGTTCGAGGTGCTGACCCGCTTCGCCGAGCGTGACACCGCGCAGATCTGCCCGGTGTGCGAATCGACGAAGACGCGCGTCCTGGTCTCGAGCTTCGCGGTCGCCGGCGGCGAGCCGTCAGCCTCCGACTTCGCTAGCGAAGGCGGCGGCGGGTGTTGCGGCGGCGGATGCGGCTCCTGCGGCTCCGGACCGAACTAGCGACGTAGGGTTGCTTTTCCCGGTCACGTACCGGGTCAACGCTGCCGGCCACATCGAGGTGGGCGGCTGCGACCTCGTCGAGCTGGCCCGAACTCGTGACACTCCGCTATACGTCTACGACGAGGCGACCGTCCGCCAGCGGGCGTCCGAGTACGTGGCCGCGATGGGCGGCGCGGGGCAGGTGCTGTACTCGGCGAAAGCCTTTGCGTCGCCGCGGTTCCTCCGCGTGGTCGCCGAGGAGGGCCTCGGACTCGACGTCGTCTCCGCCGGCGAGCTGCACCTCGCGCTGAAATCGGATTTTCCGACCGACCGCATCCATTTCCTCGGCAACAACAAGAGCATCGAGGACCTGCAGGCGGCCTACCGGGCCGGGGCCACCATCGTCATCGACGGCGACCACGAGTTCGACCTCCTGCGTCAGGTCGTCCCCGACGGCCGTCGCGCCGCCGTGATGCTGCGTCTCTCCCCTGGTGTCAAGCCGGACACGCACGACCACATCTCCACCGGCCAGCTCGACTCCAAGTTCGGGTTCTCGATCGAGTCGGGCGCCGCGCGGAGGGCGGTCGAGACTGCGCTCCAGCATCCCCGTCTAGAGCTCGTCGGCCTTCACTCGCACATCGGCTCGCAGATCTTCGCTCTGCGCGCTTACGAGGACGCGATGGACATCATGCTCGGGCTGCTCGCGCAGCTGCGCGACGAGCTCGGCTTCGAACCGCGCAAGCTCGGTGCGGGCGGAGGCCTGGGCATCGCGTACACGCGCGACGACGACCCGCCGACGCCGCGACACTTCGTGGAGACGGTGCTGCATGCTCTGACGACAGGGTGCGCGCGGCGCGGCCTGAAAACGCCGGAGCTCGTCGTCGAGCCGGGTCGGTCGATCGCCGGCCCCGCCGGGATGGCGCTTTACACCGTGGGTTCGATCAAGGACATTCCCGGTGTCCGCCGTTACGTCGCCGTCGATGGCGGTATGGGCGACAACATTCGGCCCAAGCTCTATGGCGCGCGCTACGAGGCGTTCCTGGCCTCGGGCCCCGATCGGGCCACGAACGGGAAGGTGACGATCGCCGGCAAGTACTGCGAGTCGACCGACATCCTCATCACGGACATCGAGATGCCGAGCCTGAAGCCTGGAGACGTGATCGCGGTGCCGGCCGCGGGGGCCTACTGCCTGGCGATGGCGAGCAACTACAACGGGATGCCCCGGCCGGAGGTGCTGATGCTGCGCGACGGCGAGGCGACGGTAATGCGGCGGAGGGAAACGCTGGACGATCTGATCGCCGCGGAAGTCTTCTAAGCAACCACCGAGACGTAATTGGAATATCCGCAACAGCCAGTCGTCACGCGAGCCTGACCGACATGAAGCAACGAGCTAGTTGGCTTGATTCCGACAGGAGTCTTGAAACTGACTGTCCAGCTGGTGCCGGGCGTAACAGACAAGGGATTGAGCGCGTACGGGTAACACGTACCGTCTTGACAAAGATAGATGGCTGTGGCCGTGCCGTAGAAGTAGTGAAAAGTCACCTTGGTCGTGAGTGAGGCGGACACCGAGACCAGAGTGACGTATGGCGTTGGGGTCGGATTCGAGCTGGAAC
>WNGJ01000708.1_pt1 | contig 31282 bp, 37 predicted proteins | sample 5400611 | NCBI WGS metagenome assembly WNGJ01 (sample SAMN13153375, study PRJNA577476) | soil metagenome | isolation source: 40 cm soil or saprolite under Garry oak tree replicate 1 | place: USA:California | collected 2016-06-15
GGGGCAGGGACACGCACGCAGGCCACGACCTCGTCTTTGCCCACGTCCAGCCCGCTGCAGCGTTCCACCACCAGTTCCACCGCCACCACCTCCGACCCCGCAGATCGCCGACCGGATCGCTGCTGTGCCCGGCGGGGCCGACCGAATAAACGACGCTGAAACGCGTGCTCGCAGCAAACAGTTCGTGGTGCCGGAAAGGCCCCGCATCAATCTCAGGCACGGGCTCCACCGCACCAAGCAAAGCCGAGCTTGGCCGGGCGCCACCATTCTCATCTGTCGTGGCGGCCAGCGGCCATGAAATCTTAGAAGATCTTGATCCACGCGTCCACGGTGGACGGGCACGCAGACGGTTTGTGCTGGTCAGAGACAACCTGCCGACGATGGGAGAGGCCGATGGCTGTTCGATTCCAGCTGGTAATCGACTGCGCCGATCCGGACTTGCTTGCCCGCTTCTGGGCTGCCGCTTTGGGATATGAGCTTGAGCCACCCCCAACTGGCTTCGCCAGCTGGGATGACTACTGGCGTGACGTTGGAGTCCCTGAGGCCGACTTGGGAATCGGCGCGGACTGCATCATCGATCCGGATGGCGGCGGGCCGCGCATCTGGTTCCAGGTGGTGCCCGAACGCAAGATAGTCAAGAACCGGCTCCACCTCGACGTCCACAGCAGCGGCGGGCGGGCGGTTCCGATCAAGACCCGCAGGCAGCGAGTCGACGCCGAGGCACGACGGCTCTCTGATCTGGGTGCCACGATGGTCGGCGTCTTGAGCGAGGAGGGCATCGATCACTACGCGGTAGCAATGAAAGACCCCGAGGGCAACGAATTCGACATCAACTGACGGCAGCTAATTCCCGGCGTGATGTCCTCACCGAACGGCCGGGCGAAGACGCCGAACCAGGCCCGAAGCCGCGTACAAGCTCTTGACCCACAGGTCTTGCCTATTGCTCCTTCAGCACCCGTCACGACTCAAGGAGGAGGTGGTGGACCAGGCTGTCACCGCCGCCGCGTAGTATCCGCCGGTGGGAGTCCGCGCCTGTCCGCTTTTCCACCAGAAGCGGGACGCCACCCGTGGTGCTTGCGCAAGACAAGCTGCCGTTCGACCGCCCTGCCCTGGGGGCATCTCCGTAGCGGAACAGGTGGTGTCTGCCAACCTCGCGTTGGTCGAAGTCTTCTTGCTGATCAGGGCTCCGGCGTTCTGTGAGTCTGTCTTGTTCGTGACGTGATGCCGGATAGTGATTGCCGGCATGAACGTCCAGGATCATGTGGCTCCACAACCTGATGACCCGGACGGACGCCCGTGCCTGCCGACCCATCATCATCCCGATCCCAGTCGCCCTCACCCAACGCACCCACGCCGAGCCACTCCAGGATGCTGACCGTCCACACCGGACCCGCTCCCGTCGCAGTCCGGCCGGGATGCCCGGGCGGGCGCCTGCCTGGCACGCCTGCCGGTGCGACCAGCCCGTCACGGCCAGGCATCGGCGCAGGCGGCCGGGGAAGGGTCCGGGCGGGGAACGCTGAGCCGGGTGAGCCCGAGCAGGCAGGCAAGCACCGCCCCGGCGCCGCAGGCGGCGGCGAAGGCGTATCCCCAGCGGGCGCCGGCGGCGTCGATGAGCTGCCCAGCGGCTGCGGAGCCTGCCGCGGTGCCGACCGCGATCGCCGAGGTGAGCCAGGCCATGCCCTCGGTTTGCCGCCCGGCCGGCGCCTGCTCCTCGATGAGGCTGAACCCGCTGATCAGCATCGGTGAGAGCGTCAGCCCGGAGCAGAACATGACCGCGGCGAGCGCGGCCAGCCCGGGCATCGCCCAGAACGTGGCCGTCCCCGCCGCCGCGCCCAGGGTCGGCGCGAACCGGCGCCGTAGCGGGGCGTGCCAGGTTCGTGACCCGTACCACAGCCCGCCGGCCGCGCTGCCCAGCGCGTCTCCGCCGAGGATGAGCCCGGCCAGCGGCTTGTGCCCGTGTTCCTGCGCGAACTCTACGGTGGCCAGGTCGATCGCGGCGAGCATCGCCCCGAAGAAGAGGCACACCGGTGCCAGCGTGGCCAGGCCGGGTGCGGGCAGCAGGTGCCCGCGGGCGCGGCGGCCCGCGCCCTGCGTCGGCGCCTGGCCGGGCGGGCGGCCCGGGGCTCGGTGAGCCGCTGCCCGGCCAGCCATAGCGTGCTGACCACGCACGTGGCCACCGCCACCCCGATGCCCGAGGCCGGGTGGACCTGGGTCGCCAGCAGGGTGACCAGCACCGGCCCGGCCACGAAGATGACCTCGTCAGCTACCGACTCCAGCGAGAACGCGGCGTGCAGCAGCGGCGAGCCGCCTAGCAGCGCGCTCCACCGGGCGCGCACCATCGAGCCCAGCTGCGGCGTGGCAGCCCCGGCCAGCCCGCTGGAGACCAGCAGCGCCCAGGCCGGCGCGCCGGCCCAGGGGCGCGTTGACAGCGGCCGTCGCAGGGCAGGTAGTTGCGGCAGCCGCACCGGGTGACAGTGAACAGCGCGTCGGAGAAGGGCTTGCGGCTGATGGGCATGATGCGGCTGCGGCGGGCGTCCAGCGCTCGCGGCGCGGTTGGTCGGCCTGGTTATGCCTGCCCTCCGTTCGTCGAGCTCTCCCCCGCCACCCCAACCTCTTCGCCCACGTACCGCGAGAGGGTCCGGCGGGAGACGCCCACCGTCTTGGCGATGACCTCCAGGCTGAAGTCCGTCGTTGCCACCATCTGCCGCGCGAGTGCGACCTGATCGGAACTCATGACCCGAGGGCGGCCACCCTTGCGACCGCGAGCACGGGCGGCGGCCAGGCCCGCGTGGGTCCGCTCGCGCAGCAGGTCGCGCTCGAACTCGGCCAGCGCGCCGAAGATGTGGAAGACCAGCCGTCCGGTTGGAGTGGTCGTGTCGATCCCCTCGGTCACGCTGCGGAAGCCGACGCCGCGCTCCTTAAGGCTGTTCATGATCTCAATGAGTCCTCGATGTCCCCTGCGGGGACGCCCGTGCTGGGCTGAAAATCGGGGCTGGCTGCCCGCCGACGTCGAGACACCCTGGCGCTGGTCAAGGCCGTCAATGAGTCTGACGCTGGGAGCCGTCTTAAAAAAAGAGTCTTGGGAGTTGGCCTGACAGCGTGTTGCCCAGCGCCTCGGCAGGTGCCGAGGCGTCTGGTTCATTGCTGATGCTGCCAAGGAGTGGCCAGGACTCAAGCGGCGTCGCGGGTGTTGCGGCGGGCGGCCGATCTTCGACGACGAGGGCAATCGTCAGCTACGTATCGCGCGCCGCAGCAGGTGAGGACGCAGCGGCACAGCAACCAGTGGTCACCTGTGAATCGTCCCGCTCACCTGGTCGAATCTGGCCTCGTCTTGAAAGCTGGCGGTGCGGAAGTCGGCGTCGCCCTGGAAGGTCGCCTGGTCAAACCAGGCCCTGCCGTAGAAGCTTGCCCCATCGAAGCTGGCCTTGTCCTGGAAGCTGGTCGTGCGGAAGTCGGCGTCGCCCTGGAAGCTCGCCTCGTCGAACCTGGTGGTGCCCTGGAAGCGGGCCTCGCCGAAACCGGTGGCGCCCTGGAAGCGGGCTTGCTCGAACCAGGCCTTGCCGTGGAAGCTCGCCCGGGCGAAGCCGCCGCCGCCGTGAAAGCTGGCCGTGCGGAAGCCGGCGTCGCCCTGGAATACGGCCCGGTCGAACCTGGTGGTGCCCTCAAAGCGCGCCCCGGCGAAGCTGGCGTCGCGGTGGAAGGTGGCCGCGCGGAACTCGCTGTTGCCCTGGAAGGTCGCCTCGTCGAACCGGACCTTGCCGTGGAAGCTCGCCCTGCCGAACCTGACGTCGCGGTGGCGGAACGCCTCGGCGACGCGCTGGAAGCGCGCCCCGGAGAACCCCGCGTCACCCTGGAAGGTCGCCCGGTCGAACCAGGCGCCGCCCTCGAAGATCGCCCTGTCAAATCCGGCGGTCCCCTGAAAGCGCGCCCCGCGAAAGTCGGCAAAGCGGAGCACCGTGCGGCCGTCCCTGATCGGGACGGCGGCGAACACCTCGGCAAGCAGCTCTTCGGTGACCTCGATTCCCAGCAGGAAGCCCAGCCAGCCGCTGCCGCCCCAAAGCCGCCCTAGCTCCGCCGCCCGAGCATCGCTGTGGCTGTGGACAAAGCACGGCTGGTCCTGGTCGAGCTGCGCGCCGATGCAGCCAGGCGTGCCCGTCGGCGCTGCTTGGCACAGCGGCCAGTCGGCCCACCGAGGCACCAAAAGGTCGGCAGTCACAGCCAGAGGCTACGCCAACGGTCCCACAAGACCATGCGCCAAACACCAAAGCTCGCCCGACGCAGCACTCACGACGGCGAGGTGTCTGTGGCGACGGCTCGCACAACCATGGCCACCACACCATCTTGGCTGCATTGGACGGACATGGAGACTTCTTGGTGCACGGCCTGGACAGGGTCACGCCACCGAGAGGCCGGCATGCCGCAGGAACGAGTAGGCCAGGTGCGGGGTGCAACGCACCCGCCGGATGCCCAGGTGGGCTTGAGCGATCACCTCGCCAAGGGTCGGCAAGGCCAGGTTAGCCAGCTCGATGGCCTTGAGGCTGGACCACAAGCCTTCGACTGGGTTCAGCTCGGGTGCATAGGCTGGCAGCCGCTCGACCGCCAGCCAGGACCGCTGGGTGCGGATCCAGTCCCGCATGGCGGTGCTGCGATGGGCGGGCAGACCGTCCCACAGCACGGTCGCCTTCTGGCCGCCCAGGAACTTCCGCAGCTCGCCGAGCACCTCGATAAGCCGCTCAGTGTCGTAGTTGCCCGCTTGAACATGGAAGCAAAGCTGGGCGCCGCCGCCTCTGACGCCGTAGCAGATCGCGGCGGCCATGGAGGCGCGCTGCCAGTTGAACGGGTGGGTCAACGTTGGTGGCTGCCCTCTGGGCGCCCAGGTCCGGCGGACGTTGGGCGTCAGGCTGAGCGCGCTTTCGTCGAAGAAGACCAGACAGGCTCTGCGCCGTTGGGCGCTTTGCTTGATCCGCGGCCAATCCTCGGCGACCCAGCGGTCGATGGCGGCTTGGTCGCGCTCGGCGGCGCGACGCACTGGATGCTGCACGCTCCAGCCCAGCCGGTGGCGCAGCAGCGCCCACACATGCGCGGGATGATGCCGCACACCGGTCCGCCACTCGATCACCAGCGCAATTCGCTCAAGCGTCCACAGCTCACCGGTAAACCCGTTCGCCGCGGCGCCCTCCAGCAGGGCCCGCTCGACCGTGGCGAGCTGAGCATCCGACAGCCGTGGCACCGGACCGGTCGGCCCACGGCTGCGCAGGGCGTCCACCCCATCAGCCCGCCAACGCCCGTGCCAGTCGCTGACGCTTTGGCGGGAAACCCCAAGCTGGCGGGCGACCTCGGCTTGGCGGACACCCGCAGCCAGCAGACCAGCGGCACGCAGCCGGCGAGCCTCCAGCTGGTCGCGTTGTCGTTGTGCGGCAAGACCGCGAGGGATGATCGGCATCCCCTGATCCTGTCTCGGCATAGCCGCAGCTCCAACTCGACCGCCGCAGGCTGTCAGGTCAACCTCCAAGACTCTTTTAGGATCTGCCGCAACGCCCGCCGGCGCCGCGCGGTGCTGGTGTTCTGGGACGAAAGCGGCGCCTCGCTGCTGCCAGTGGTCCGCCGCACCTGGGCACCACGCGGCCAGACCCCGGTCATCCGCCACCGCTTCAAATGGAAGCGCGCCTCGATGGCCACCGCGATCTGCTACGGGTCCAACGGCGGCGGCGCGGCGGTGTGCTTCCATCATCAGGAACGCGCCTATGACACTGGCACCCTCATCGGCGCGCTGGAGGAGCTGCGCGGCTTCCTCGGCGGGCAGAAGGCAACCCTGCTGTGGGACGGGCTGCCCGCCCACCGCAGCCAGGCAATGCGCCGCTGGCTGGCCAGCCAGCGATCCTGGCTGGTGGTGGAGCCGCTGCCCGGCTACGCCCCCGAGTTGAACCCGGTGGAGGGGCTGTGGGCCAACCTCAAGGGCACCGAGCTGGCCAACCTGGCCGCCGACGACCTCGACGACATCGTTGCGGCCGCCGAGCGCGGCATCCAACGCATCCGCGCCACCCACGGGCTGGCGTACTCGTTCCTGCGCCACTGCGGCCTGTCCCTGTGGTAAGCCTAGCGGGTGCTACACCGCTGGGCACTTGCGTCACTTGCTCGCGGGCGGGTGTCGATTTCGGCCTGCGCCGTTCGTGTGGGAGGTGAGAGGCGGAGAACTGGTCGGCCTCGCAACCGATCGGCGGCGCAACCGTCGCCGCCGTAGGAGTCAAAGGCGGCCTGAAATGGGTCGAATCGTTGTTATGAACCATGTGACGCTTGACGGCGTGATGCAGGGACCTGGCCGCGCGGACGAGGACACCCGAGGCGGGTTCACGCAGGGCGGCTGGGGCCACCGGTCCGTAACGCCTGACGACGCCGTGGGCAAGGCGATGGGCGAGAGGATGGCGGCCGGGGGCGGCTTGGCAGGATGGCTGTTCGGGCGGCGTACTTACGAGGAGCTGCTGGCCTCCTGGAACGCCCAGGGCGGCCCGTTCAAGGACGCGCTGAACAACTCGCCCAAGTACGTCGCGTCGACCACTCTCGAGGAACCCCTGCCGTGGCCCAACTCGACGCTGCTGCGCGGCGATACCGTTGACGCCCTGCGCGCGCTCAAGGCGCAATCCGGCGGCGTTCTGGCGATCATGGGCAGCGGCGTGCTGATCGGCTCGCTGATGGCTGCGAACCTGATCGACGAGTACTTGCTGATGATCCACCCGCTCGTGCTCGGCACCGGACGACGGCTGTTCCCAGGGGGCGTGCACGTGTCGCTGCGGCTTACCGACAGCGTCACAACGGCCACCGGCGTGGTGATCGCCACCTACGAGCCGGCGAGGGACTAAAAAGTCGCTCGGTCTCGACGTCGTCACCTCCGAGGACGGGGCGGCCTGGCTCGCCTTCCTGCGCTCGCTCGTCGCCCGCGGCCTCGCAGGGGTCAAGCTCGTCACCTCGGACGCGCACCCGGGCCTCGTCGACGCGATCGCCGCCACCCTGCCCGGCGCGAGCTGGCAACGGTGCCGGATGCACTTCATGCGCATTAATCTGCTGACCCGCGTGCCGAAGAGCGCGCAGAGCTTCGTCGCGACGATGGTGCGCTCGATCTTCGCCCAGCCCGACGCCGAGACCGTCCACGAGCAACACCGCCGGATCGCCGACCAGCTCGAGACGCGCTTCCCGACGCTGCGGCGCTGCTCCCGGAGGCGGCGGCCGACCTGCTCGCCTTCACCGGCTTCCCCAAGGAGCACTGGCGGCAGCTCTGGTCGAACAACTCGCTATCGAGCGGCTGAACAAGGAGATCCGCCGGCGCACGGACGTCGTCGGCATCTTCCCCGACCGCTCGTCGATCGTCCGCCTGGTCGGCGCGGTGCTAGCCGAGCAGAAGGATGAGTGGGCGGTCGCCCGCCGCTACATGAGCGCGGAGTCGATCGCGAAGGCACTCGCCGATCCCGTCGACCAACCGGAGGAGGTGATCGCGATCGAGGCGGCCGCGTAGAGATCAGGCGAGGATGACCTGCTCAACCTCGCACACCACTTGACGGGACGTGGCCCGCTCGCTTGAGCTTGTATCCCCCGCCTCAGGGGGCCAACCTTGAGTCAGCGCCGGTTGCTCGATATGAAAAAGGGTACGGCCATAGACGACATAGTCGGTCGCGACGCCGAGTTTGCGCTAGTCGAACGGTTTATCGACGCTCTTGGGGGAGCGCCGTCGGCTCTCGTGATCGAGGGCGAACCCGGAATCGGAAAGACGACGCTGTGGCTTGAAGCTCTGCGAGCGATCGAGACGCGCGGTTATCAGACGCTGGCGGCGCGGCCTGCCGAAAGCGAAGCGCGGCTTTCGTATGTTTCCCTCGCCGATCTCATCGCTGGCGTCTTTGATGAGGCCAGACCGCGGCTTCCATCGCCGCAGGCGCAGGCGCTCGCGGCGGTGTTGCTACGGAAGGAGCCCAACGAGCGTGCCGATCCGCGGACGACCGCCGCTGGACTCGTGAGCATTGTCACCGCGTTGGCGGCCAAGGCGCCGCTCGTCATCGCCGTCGACGACGTTCAGTGGCTCGACAGCGCGTCCGCCCGCGCACTCGAGTTCGCCGCACGCCGGCTCCCCGCGCAGGCAGGGCTACTTCTGACGCGACGCTCCGACGGGCCGGAGGAGACCCCGCTCCACCTCGACCGCACGCTTCCCGAGGAGCGCCTGCTGCGCATCGTGCCGACTCCCCTCTCGCTCGGCGCGCTGCACCACCTGATCGAGAGCCGGCTGGGCACGGCGCCGCGTCGGCCGAAGCTCATCCGGATCCTCGAGGCATCGCGCGGGAACCCGTTCTTCGCGCTCGAAATCGCCCGTGCGCTTCCTGTCGGCGAGGACCACCACGGCCTCGACCCGCTTCCGGTGCCGTCGAGCCTGCAGGAGCTCGTTGCTTCCCGTCTCCCGGAGCTCCCGCCGTCGGCGCGGGAGCTCGTGCTGGTCGCGTCGGCGCTGTCCAGGCCGACGCTCGCAAAGGTCGAGGCGGCCGTGGGATCGTCGGTGGACGTGCCGGCAGCGCTGCTCGCGGCTGAGGAGGCAGGCGTGCTGCACACGGAACGCGGGACCATTCGTTTTACGCATCCGCTGCTCGCGTCGGCGGTCTACGGGGCGGCCTCGGGCTCGCGGCGGCGCGTGCTGCATCGCCGCTTGGCAGCGGTCGCCGGCGAAGCCGAGGAACGGGCAAGGCATCTTGCAGCTGCCGCGACCGATTCTGACGAGGCCACCGCCTCCGCGATCGAAGAAGGCGCGAAGGCGGCCGCGATGCGAGGTGCGCACGACGCAGCGGCCGAGCTGCTCCACGAGTCTCGTCGGCTGACGCCGCCGCATCATGCGGAGGAGTTCGTGCGGCGGACCTTGAGCCAAGCCGCTGCCCTGTATGAGACGGGGGATCTCCCGACCGCCCGGGCCCTCGCCGAAAGGGCCGTAGCCGACTCGCCGACGTCCGCCTCGCGTGTACAGGCGTTGCTTCTCCTCGGTTTCATCGAGTGGGACGCAGGCGCAGTCGAGAGCGTCTTCGAGCATATGGACCAGTCGCTGGCCGCGGCCGGGGACGACCGCGACCTTCAACGCGATGTGTGCATGGCGTGGGTCTATGTCACGCGCACGCTCGACCCAAAACGGGCGCTCGAGTTCGCCGAGCGAGCCGAGGCACTCCTGGGCGGCGAGGCCGATCCTCATCAGGTCTTGCTCTTCGACCGATTCTGGGCCGAGGCGTTGCTCGGACGGAAACCACGTCTCGAGCTCTTGGAGCGCGGGCTCGATCTGGAGGCAGCCACGGGTCCACACAGGCTCATTCCCATCCTTTGGTACACGGCCACAGACGACTTCGGCGCCGCCAGAGCGCGACACGAGCTCGAAGATGCGTGGTCGCGCGAGCGTGGTGACGAACGAATGCGGGGTGACCGCCTTGCCTACCGAGCGGTGGTCGAGCTCCGCGCGGGACGGTGGGATCTCGCGGAGGAGTACGTGGAGCGAAGCTGCTCTCTGATCGAGGGCCTCGACTTCGGCAGGGCGCACGCGGTGGCCTTCGGCTGGCGATCGCTCGTCGATGCTCATCGCGGGAGGTTGGACCGCGCCCGCTCGACGCTCCTGCCGCTGCTCGACGAGGCAGAGCGCACGAATGCACGGACCTGGTGGGTCGAACGTCTGCTCGCGATCCTCGGCTTCGTCGAGTTCAACGCAGGCGACCACGAGGCGGCCGATCGCGCCCTCGTACAGATGCGAGCGGTCTACGATTCGATGGGGGTTGCGGAACCACTGCTCGACTGGAGCGAGCCGTTCCAGGTCGAGTCGCTGCTCGCGCTCGGCGAGCTCGGGCGAGCGAAGGAGGCCCTCGCGAGGCTCGAGGGACGGGGTAGGCGTTTCCCCCGTCTCTGGATCGACGTGACGCTCCCACGCGCACGCGGCCTCGTCCTCGGGGCGGAGGGTGATCTGTTAGCGGCGCACGCTGCTCTTGAGCGCCTCGACCGTGCGACCGCGTCGCAGCTTCCGTTCGAGCTCGGCTGGGCGTTGCTCGCGAGGGGTCAGCTGCTCCGGCGGACGAAGCAGAGACGGGCAGCGGCCACGGCGCTGTCCGAGGCGCTCCAAATCTTCGAGAGGCTCGGCGCTCCGACGTGGATCGAGCGCACACGCGCCGAGCTCGCGCGCGTCGCGCCGAGGCGTCGCGCGCCGGACGAGCTCACGGAGACGGAGCGACTCGTCGCCGAGCTGGCGGCGACCGGCCTGACGAACCGCGAGGTGGCGAAGGCGGCATTCGTCAGTACGAAGACGGTCGAGGCGAACCTCGCGCGTGTCTACCGCAAGCTCGGCATTCGCTCCCGCGCCGAGCTCGGCGCGCGGATCGGCGCTCGACCCGGAGGGGACGAGACAAGAACGTAGGGAAACACCCGATTCGCGCAGCGACCCTCCGGCGTAGGGTCGGTGCGATGGCACCACGGGACGCGGAGCAGGCGACGTCCTACCTCGTCGAGCACTACCAGCCGGGCACTTCCGTCCGCAACCTGAGCACCTGGGCCGACCGCCTCCGGGCAGCTGCCGCCGAGATGGCGCACGAGGGAGAGGCAATCCGCCTCGTCCACGCGACCATCGTGCCCGCAGATGAGTCCCTGCTCTGCGTCTTCGAAGCCGACTCGGAAGCGCTCGTTCGGAATGTCTACGGACGTGCCGGACTCGGGTTCGAACGCATCTCTGTCGCGCTTTCCTCCGGAGAGGCCAAGAGTGGAGCTCCGCCAGGACCCGGAAAGGAGAAGCAAGCATGACGATCGCAACTCGCAATTCCATCCAAAGGAGGGGGAGGTCCAGATGAAGCGTCTGGCGGGGGTCACCGCGGCCCTGGTACTCAGTGTGCTCGCTCTCGCGGGGACTGCTGACGCCACGCAGCCGTACATGGAGCGGGACGTGCAAGGCCCGGTCACGTTTGCCGCAGGCGAGTTGTGCAGCTTTCCAGTCCTCATCCAGCCCACAGCGCCCGACGTCTTGAACTTCTTCGTCTTCAGCGACGGCGAAATCCTCGGGGCCGGGCCAGAAGTCGCGACCGCCACCAATCTCGACACCGGAAAGACGGTCAAGATCAACCTTTCGGACTCCTTCTCGGTGGTGCAACACAGCGACGGCACGATCACTGTCACCTCCAATGGCTCCGTCCTCTCTACCAGGTTCGGGACCATCTTTTACGGGCACGGCGTCATTCAACTCGACGCCAACGGAAACGTGACCTCGAGGACGTTTGACGGGACGGAGGAAGACCTCTGCGCCGAGCTCGCCGGGCCGTAACTCGCCCACAAAGTCTGCGAGAGACGGGCTGCTACGGCCGCCCGTCTCTTCTGTTGGTTTCACATCAAGCCTCCAGGCTAGTCGTTCTTGGGGGTTGGAAGTCGTGACGTTGTGACAAGTTCATGCTGCGGCGCCAAGGCGGGCGTTGGTGACGTAGTCGCTGACAGCGCGGTCCAGCGTGGCCAGGGCGCGGCGGACCTGGATGGGCGCCGGCGGGTGGTCGGCGGCCAGCAGCGGCCCCAGCACGCGGGTGGCGAGCTTGGTGTAGAAGACCGCCACGCGCAGGCCCTGGGGCGTGGTCACGTAGGTATGGGTGCCGGGCAGTCGAGTGATGAGCCCGTGCAGGCGCAGGCGACGCAGGTCGTAGGTCATCTGTGCGCTGGTGGAGTCCGCGCCGAGCAGGCCGGCGATCAGGCTCCGCAGGCTCTTGTTGGTAAAGCCGCTGACGGCGTGGACCATGGCGCACAAGGCGCCGGCCAGGGCCATGGCGCGTGGGTCCCCCAAGCGCAGCGCTCCGGTTCGCCTGCCCTCCCGTATGTAGGGCTGTGCGGCCTGCTCGAACAGCGCGGTCTGGATGGCGCAGCCCGGGCCGGCACGTTCGATCATCAGCAGACGATGGTTGACCGCTCGAGCCTTGACCATCAGCTCGGGCAGATGCTCCAGGCGCGCCAGGACCCCGATGTCGTAAGGCTTGTTGATGACGGTCTCGATCCGCAGCGCCCTGCCTTCTTTCAGGTACTGCTTGACGCGGGAGTGCTTGTCGGCGAAGTCCATCTTCACCTCGGTGCCCGGCCCGAAGACCCTGGTGCGAAACGGCTCCTTGGTGGTGGTGCGGACCTGGCGGGCGAACACGACGGCGACCTGCTCGGGCCGGCCGACACCGACATTGTCGGCCACCAGGGCCTCAAAGAAGCCGCGGGTGCGGCGTGGGTCGTCAAAGACGATCGTGCGGCTCACCTCGACCTGGCGCATGGACAGCTCCCACCAGTAGCCCCCCACACGGTCGGTGCCGGTCAGCGGGGTCGGGATCTGGGTCATCCAGCGGTCAAAGAACCCCTGGATCTGGGCCGGGCCGAGCCGGTCGCAGATCGCCTGCAGCTGCTCGGGCTGGTCGCAGGCGGCAACGCCGTTGGCCAGCTCGGTGACCACAAGGCCGGCCCTGGCCGCCTGCCGCTTGGCCCACTCGTGCCCGTTCAGCCACACCTTGGCCGGGTAGGAAAGTAGCTGCACAGCTTGATGAACCCAGGGCCGAAGTCGGCGTCCAGCACGTAGAAGTAGTAGCAGGTCACGGCCCGGTCGGCCTTGTCGAAGCCGAAGTTGACCGCCTTGCCGTGGGTGTCCTTGCCCGCTGGTAGCCCATGAAGACCTTCTGGACCTCCTGAGCAACCACGATCGCCACCACCCCACAGCGGCCCTGGCGTTCGGCCTGCTCCAGGTGCGGGCGGACGTGATCGAGCTTGCGATCGTCCCAGCGGGTACGGTCGGGCCGCCTGAGACGCAGCAGGGAATGTCGTTTGCCTCAGCGAAGGCCGCGACCGCTGGCGGAAGCGGTCCCCGATGCGCTTGAACAGGGCCGGGGAGGGGACCTCGTTGCCCAGGTGCTGGGTCAAAAACGTGACCACCTGGCCGCCGACCTGCAAGTTGGGGACGTAGGCGTTGAGGTAGATGCGGTCCAGGCAGTCCAGGTCAAGTGCCACGTGACCGTCGAGGACATCGTTGATGTTCACCACCGCCACGTGGACACCTCGCCGTGAGGACCGCCTCGGACTCCCTTCAGGAACGGCGAAGCCTACGACACGGGATCACGTGGGTTCTCGGCGGTCCGAGGCCGGCCTCACTAATGCAGCCCCGCAGAAGTAGTGCCGGGATAGACTCCGGCCGTGCCTGACGAGTCGGTTGATGTCGTTGTCTATGGCGGGACGCCCGGGGGCTTGATCGCCGCAGTGGCGGCGGCGCGGCTGAGAGCGTCCACCCTGGTGCTGGAGCAGACCAGGCATGTCGGTGGTCTCAGTACCAGCGGGCTGGTGACCGCCGAGAGCGAGCACATGCTGCTCGAGTCGTTCAGCGGGCTCGCGTTGGAGTTCTACCAGCGCCTGGGGCGCGCCTACGGCCATGCCGGACCGCTGTTTTACTGGGAGTCGCGGCTGGCCGAGCGCGTGTTTGCGGACATGCTGGCCGACGCGGGCGTGCCGGTGCGCTTTGGGCAGCTGGTGACGCAGGTCAAGACACGCGCCGGGCGGGTGCAGCGCATCGTGCTGAGCGACGGCTCGACGGTGGCCGGCCGCGTGTTCGTGGACGCCTCCTACGAGGGCGACCTGATGGCCGGGGCTGGCGTCGCCTACGCGGTCGGGCGCGAACGCCGCGACCAGTACGGTGAGTCGCTGGCCGGTATCCGCTTCGTCGAGCGTCCCGACCAGGTGGCCAGCTTCGCCGGGGAGGTCACCACCGACCTGCCCGTCGACGTCTGCCCCTATGACGATGCTGGCGGGCTGCTGCCCGGCGTGGTGGCCGCCGATGGCATCGTGCCCGGGGCGGGCGACCGCAAGCCGATGGCCTACAACTTCCGTGTCACGGTCAGCAACGGCCCCGACCGGGTGCCGATCCAGGCGCCACCCGGCTATGACCCACGTCGCTTCACCCTGCTCGCCCGCTATCTGCGGCTGCGTCCCGAGACGAGGCTGGGCGAGCTGCTTGCCTTCTCGCCGTTTCCCAGCGGCCACTACCAGATCCAAGGTGACGGGCGCACCCGCGCACTACCCGGCCACAAGTGGGAGCTCAACAACCGCCAGAACGCCGTCATCTCGCTGGGGCATCTCGACGGGCAGTTCACCTATCCTGACGCCGACCACGCACAGCGTCGCGCGATCTGGGCCGACCACCGCGAGCACAACCAGGGGCTGCTGTTCTTCCTGACCCACGACCCCGACGTGCCGGTCGCGCTGCGCCGGGAGGCGGCCGGTTGGGGCCTGGCGCCCGACGAGTACGTGGACCACGGCCACTGGCCGTACTACCTGTACGTCCGCGAGGCACGCCGGATGCTCGGCGCCTATGTGGTAACCCAGCACGACATCCAGGCCGACCGAGCCAAGCCCGACGCCGTGGCGCTGGGCTCGCACTGGATCGATTCCCACCACGTCCAGCGCGTGGCGATCAACCCAGCGCAGTTCCGCAACGAGGGCCGCGTCTGGGCCAGGGTCGACCGGCCCTTCCAGCTCCCCTACCGCTGCCTGACCCCGCAGGCCGAGCAGTGCACCAACCTGCTGGTGCCGGTGTGCGTCTCGGCCTCCAAGGTCGGCTTTTGTCCCATCCGACTGGAATCGACATGGATGGCCCTCGGCCACGCCGCCGGCGCCGCCGCGGCCCTCGCTGTTGAGGGCGGCGTCCCCGTCCAGGAGCTCGACGTCACCCGGCTGCAACAGCTTCTCCGCCGCGCAGGGATGCGCCTGTAACCCAGCCGCAGAGGTCACGCGGGCGTGCTCAGGATGCCTGCAGGGGACGGCTGTCGTAGGTCCAGCGAAACGGCTTTGCGGTGCGGTTGCAGTCGGCGATAAACGCCATGATCCGGTCGACCAGCTCAGCGACCGAGCCGAACTCGCCACGCTTGAGAAGCCGGCGGACAAGGATCGAGAAAAACAGCTCCGCCTGGTTCAACCACGACGCATGGCTTGGGGTTTGGGCGTGTCCGACGGTTCAGTGCGACAACAGCAGCTGCCCCATCTTGGTGACGACCGCCGACATTGGACCCGAGCGCGGCTCGGTAGTGAACGCCTGCGCGATGGCCTCTAACGTGGAGTCATGGAAGGTGAACACGAAGTGGTTCAGGTCCTTGAACGCCTCTGGGCGGTGCTGGGGGTGGACCCGGTTCATCCGCTCCAGCTGGCGGATCCACGAGGAGCCCTCGACGCGGAACACCCCATAGGGGCGCAGCCCCCGATCGGCCAGTGGGTGACCCTGGAACGCCTCGTCATTAGGCGGTCCCCACTGCCACGCCACCACGCCCATAAAGCAGGCCAGCACCACCGGGGTGGCGGTGTCAAGGTCCACCGCACGGGTCCAGCTGCCATCCCACCCCGGGACTGGCACGTCCAGCAGGTAGGCCAGCAGCAGCCGGCCCTCGCCGGCCAGCGCGACCGGCAGCGGCGCCCCCACCGACGGGCGTGGCACCCCGGTGAGCTCGACCACGCGATCGTGGCGGTCGACGGTGTACATGCGGGCAGCTTCACCGCAGGGCGTGCCGTCGGTCAACCAAGCCACAGCAGGAGGGTGTTTGCCGCCAGCGGCTTGGACCGGTCGCCGATCCGTGGGGCGTTCAGCGTCCAGTCGATCGCGGTGGCTGCCGGGTAGACCAGCGGCCAGGCGACTTGCGTGCAGGCGGGGCAGCGGTACCAGTACTGCTGGGCGTAGCGGCCCCAAGGGCGGCGCGGGTTCTTCCAGCTCTGCACCCCGGCGACGATCCTCTGGCAGGTCGGGCACCAGGCCGGCGCGTCGAAGCGGAGCCGCGGCCGCGGTGCGCCCTTGCGCCAGATCACCGTGTAGAGCCGGTCGCGGGACTGCGGGGTCGGCCACGCCACCATCGAGTTCATATAGACCGTCTCGGCGTGGTAGCCAGGTCGGACCGACCGGACCGCGTGCAGCCACGGCTCGAACAGCTCCCAGTCCCGCACGTTGACGACGTTCTCGACGATGACAGCCTGGTAGCGGTGCGCCTCCATGAAGCGCACCACGTCCCACATGGTCGCGCGGCTGCGCTCGGCGGCCGGGTCGGGCCGCTCGAACAGCGAGCGGCGGGCAAGCTTGCGGGACACGCCGTTGGCGTAGCTGCGCGAGGTGCAGTTGTGGACGACGATCCCCTCGGCGACGTAGGACTCGTCCTCGGCCACTGAGAGGTTGTAGACCTCCACGTCGCACCGGCCGGGCCGCACCTGGCGGACGCGGGATCAATGGTGCTGATCGGTGCTGGCGCCGCGGAGCACCCGTGGGCTGGTCGTCCACGAGACAACCCAAGTTGGCTGGGTGCGAACCGCCCGGCCCTCGATCCGACCGGCACGCACCGGCCGTGCTTGAAGACTGGCCGTGTGGCCGAGTGAGCATGCGAGCAGGCGGACGCCGAGGGCGAGCGCCTTGGAGACGCTGGTGATGCGCGTACACCGCCCGACGTTCCCGTCTGCGGAGATGTAGCCGTCCAGCAGCGCACGCCGCCACGGCGTGGGCATAGCGAGCGCCCACGCGGGCAACCGCTTGCCGTGGGCGTAGCGGCCGAAGTGCTCCACGAGCCACTCGACCAGGCCGTTGTGCGCGCATGAGAACATCACGCCGGTCCGCTGCGTCCGGCGGTGCCAGCGCAGCTCCCCGGCCTGAGCACGCGGCCCGGCCGGCAGCGCGTAGCCGAGCAGGGCCTCCAGCCCGTCGGCCTCGTGGTGGCCGCAGACGATCTGGACCTCTGAGCCCTTGGCGTGCGTAACGTTCCGCGCGTTCTCCTCCGCAGCCTTGCATATCGGCCCGCACCACAACGAGACCAGGTGTGCGTACCGGCGGTGCGGGCGGGCTGGCCGACCGCAGTGGACGCACGGGGCAGGTGCCGCCCGGTAGGGACGCCGATCACGCCGCTGGCCGGACGGCTGGTAGGGGCGCAGCCGCACGCAACCGTCACCCAGCCAGCGGCCGACCAGCCACCAGAATTCCTTGCGGAACTCGACGCCACGCCCACCAACCGGGGGAACCCAGGGCCCAGGACCGAACTCGATCGGCGTGGCCCAACGCCGACCGTCGGCAGCCAGCTCCCGGGCTGGCGTCCACGCGGCTTCGCCGAGCACGCGGCGGTACTGCCGGTCGGCCTGGTTCCAGCGACGCGCCGACGGTCGCGCCCAGAACGGGTGCTCGACGGTGGTCTCCAGACCAGAGTGCCCCTCGCCGGCAGCGAGTACCGTGTCCGCAAGCCGCCGCATCGTCGCGGTGACCGGCCGCCAGCGGCCTTTGTGCGTGAGCACGCGCTCGCCAAGCTGCACGTCCTCGATCGGCCGCAGGCCCGCCTCGGTCAGGACCAGCGTCCCGGCCGGGAAGCACTCGGGAGAAGCAATCAGTAGGTCGCTGGTCGGGTAGTAGCGCGGGTCGCAGACCGACACGTCGGCGCAGTCGTGGTCGGCGTGCGGGAAGTTGGTCGCATGGGTGTCGATCGCGCGGCGCCAGTGATTCAGGCCGAGCGTGAGACGCCCGCCGGCCTCCTCGGCGCCCTGGGAGCTGCCGCCGGCGCCGCAAAAAGATCTGTGACCATGAGCGTCATTGCGCCCTCCCCCGAAGCCGGTAACGACGCGCCTTCTGCCTGGCGCACTCACGACAGACCCGCTGGCGCGGCTTGCCCTTCATGGGACCGGTGTTGGCCACCGTGAACGGATGCCCCTTGCGACAGTGGGGTCGCTGGGTACGGCGCACGTTCTCGGCGGGCGTTACCGCCTCCAAGTGCTCCGGCCGAGCGCACGCCCTGATGCGGCATACATGGTCGATCTCGTAGCCCTCGGGAATCGGCCCGACTGCGGCCTCGTAGACCAGGCGATGGACGAGCTTCGACTCGTTATCGAGGCTGATGGAGCCGTAGCCGGCCGGGAAGGTCCCGCCCCTCCAGAGCCAGCAGCCGCCTTCGACCGGGCGCCACGGATCAGGTGGTGAAGGGCCGTTCAGGTCCAACCGAGCCAGGATCCGCTCCGGGATGTCGGTGACAGTGAGGGTCATGTGGGGTCTCCCCGGTCGTAGAGCAGGGCGACGCGGCCGTACAGCTCCAGCTCGCGCGCCATGTCGTCGTTGTCGTCGCCGATCCGGTGGTCGAAGCGGTCGAGCGCCTGGCGGACGCCGAGCGCGTACGCGAGCGCGGTCCGGCGGTCCATGGGCAGCCCGAGGCGCCGGCAGCAGTCAGCGAGGGCGGCCAGGCGCTGGTCGTCGTTGGCGCGCTGCCCATCCGTCACCGAGGTGTTCATGACGCGCCCCAGCTCCAGCATGCTGTCGATCTCGGTGACCCGGTCGGCGTCGATCATCGGGACCACCGGCCGACGCTGGCGCGATTCCGCTGGGCCGCCGCTTCGAGCTGGTCGTGCTCGGCCTTGGTGTGCTTTAGGCGGCCGGCGCACAGCGGGCAGACGGGACCGGTGCGGTGCTCGCCAACGCTCATGCAGCCGGGCGCAAGCTGCTGCTCGCCGCCCCAGTCGCCACGACACTCCGGGACGGTCACGGCAGTCTCGCCTTCAGCAGTTGCTCGATGTACGACCAGTCGTCCGGTCGCCAGAGGTAGCTGTGCAGCTCAGCGCCGTTCATCGCGTCGAGCCACCGAGCCTGCTCGGGGGTCTCCCTGCCGCGCATCGCCTTCAGTTCGGCGATCACGACCAGGCCATCGGGATGGACGAGCGTGAGGTCTGGATAGCCCTTGTCGCCCTGGAGGGGCGTCCGCCAGCCCTTGCCGGTCTGCGCTGGCCTGACGTGGTGGACCAGCCAGCCCTCGAGCTTGGCGAGCTCGATGATCTTGGTTTGGAGGGCGTCCTCGCTCGTCGTCTGGTCGAGGATGTGCCGCGCGCTCAGGCCGCTCACCGCCCGCCTCCGGTCGTGGTCGTAACCCGGTGCTGCGGCCCGGGGCCGCCGGCCGGCTCCAGCGCGGCGACCAGGACGGCGAGCACGACCGCCACGATCGTCAGGGCGACCAGCAGGCCGGCCACGGCACGGGGACGGCGCCTCATTGGTCGACCTCCGTCGTGGCCGCGCGCCGCCTCAATGCCCGCTTGGAGGTCGCTCACGCCGACTCGCCTCTCCCCACGTCGTGGCCACGTGCGGCCAGCAGGTCGCGGAGCACGCGCTCGGCGGTCTCGTGCTCACCCCAGGAGGCGTCGGGGCCAGAGGCCCGCAGCAGCACCAGGGTGGCCAGCTCGATCACGCGCAACTCGTCCACCTCGTCCAGGAGTTGCGGCCACCGAGTCCGGGCGCGGGCGATGAATGCGGCGTTGGCCTCGTCCACGAAGTCCGCGATCTCAGCCCCGGTGCCGAGCCCCACGCCTGGCGGGTAGACGGCGTGTCCGCCGATGAGGAGGTTCGGGTGCGCGGTCCACGGCCCTTCAGTGGCTGCGGCGATGACACGCCGGTCCTCTCGGCGGTCGTCGCTCTCCGGGGACGCCGGGGCGGCGAGCGACGGGCCGTCGGCACGCCGAGCCGGTGACGGTGGTGCGCTCGGCTGCGCGGCGGCCACGGGCTGGAGAGTCACCGCCCCGGCATGGTGCTCCGGGGCGGAGGAGCCGGCGTGGACGCCACCCTCCCTGTCCTCCGCCCCGGAGGCCTGCGCGCGGTGGCCGCGCGTCGCGTCGTGGACCGGCGTTGGCTCGGTGATCACGGGGCAGCCTCCCCGCGGTACCGCAACGCTGTCCTGGGGGCGCCTTGGGCGAGAAGCCGCTCGTACGCGCAGTGGGCGGACTGCTCACCGGTCTCTGGGTAGGTGATGCGGACGAGATCGCCGCCCAGGCTGGCCTGTACGGTGTCGACCCGGATCGGCTCGCCAGCGGCGATCGCACGCTGGAGCATGATCAGGTACCAGGCGAACCGGTCGGCCATCGTAGGGGCATAGAGGTTCAAGTGCGCCCCGTTGACCTCAAGCGTCGACGGTGGCAGGGCGGTGTCACCCCTGCGCAGGGCCTCGTCGCGGGTCGGCAGCTCAGGCACCGACGCCCCCTCCCCTCGCGGGTTCGGGGTCGAGCAGGCCCATCCGGCGGGTGATCTCGTGCTCGCGGGCGATCGCGTCGTCGAGCCAGGTGGCCGGGCGGCGGCCCTCGATCAGGCGCGCCCCCCGCCGGGCCTCGAAGCCGGCGGCGGTCGTGCAGTCCGCTTGGGCGATGGTCGCGGGCGCCGGCTCGGGCTCGAGCTGGTCGGCCAGCGTCGGCTGCACAGGCGCCGTGGCCTGGCGCTCAGCGGTGGTGGTCATCCGGTCTCCGTGGGCTGCGGGCTGATGAGGTAGACATTGTATTGCTAACAGCTACTAATACGCAAGGGTTAGTAGATTAGCGCATGCTAAAGATCCGCGAAGGTGGCCTGCTGTGAATGCCAGCGAAGCCGGCACTCGTCCAGCGGACCCATCCGGTTCTTCTCCAAGAGCAGATCAGCGGTGGTCGCACCGCGGTCGTCCTTGTGGATGAACAGCACGAAGTCGGCGTCTTGCTCTAGTGCACCGCTTTCGCGCAGGTCGGCCAGGCCCGGCCGGCGGCCGTTGGCGCCGCGGTTGAGCTGCGCGACCGCCAGGACCGGCACGTCACAGCGGATCGCCAGCTCTTTGAGCAGCCGGGAGACCTCCGCGACCTCCTGCTCGCGCGTCCCGTAGCGCCGGCCTTCGGGGGCGGGCACCTTCTGGATGTAATCCAGGACCACCAGCGACAGCGGACGGCGCGCGTGCAGGCCGCGGACCTCGTGCAGCAGCCGGGCCGCGTCCGGGTAGTGCTTGTAGACCGTCAGGTCGAGCGCGTTGTGCGCCTCCCTCGCGGCCCGCAGGCCCTCGGTGTCCAGGAACGCCGCCGCCTCCCGGAGGCCGAGGTCGGCGACCTGGGCGAAGGTGTGCTTGCCGGTGTCGGCCGGCGTCATCTCGTAGGTGACGTACAGCACGTGGCCCCGGTCGGCGTTGTGCGCCGCAACCTGGATGGCGGGGCTCGACTTGCCCATGCTTGTCAGGGCGGCGAGCACGATCACGTTGCCCGGCGGCAGGCCCTCGGTGATGTCGTCCAGCGCCTTGATCCCCCAGGAGGCGACTCTCCCGGACGCCTCGGCCTGCTGGCGCTCCCGGATCGCGTCCAGCAGGTCGGCGGGCCGCAGGCCGATCTCCTGGCCGTCGCGTGCCAGCTCGTCCAGCCAGCCCTGCGCCAGGCCGAGCGCCCGGTCCGGGGCCATCGCCTCCTCGAAGCCGAGCTGCATGATCCGCATGCCGAGGTCGAGCATCTGGCGCCGCCGCGCGGCGTCCCGCACGATCCGCCCGTAGAAGCCGACGTTGGAAGCGGTCGGGACCGCCTCGACCAGCCGCACCAGGAACGGGTGGCCACCCACGTCGGCGAGCTGGCCGGTCGCCTGGAGGGAGGCGCCGACCGTGATCGCGTCCGCCGGGAAACCATCGGTGGCGAGCTGGGCGATCGCCTCGTACACGGTCTGGTGCGCCGGCCGGTAGAAGTCGGCGGCGCGCAGGTTGGCCAGCAGCCAGTCAGCGGCGTGGGATGCCGTCAGCGCGGCACCAAGCGTGCTCTCCTCCGCCTCGATCGAGTGCGGGGGCGGCTGGTCGAGGAACGGGGTACGGGCGGTGGCGCGGTGGCCGTTGCGGCTGCCGTTGCCGTTGAGCGAGTGGACGGTCACTGGCTGACTCCCCTCGCGGCAAGCTCGACGGCGAGCCGCGCGCCGCGGGCCGTGGTGGTGGCGGCCCGCCGGCGGGCCTCCTGGCGGGCGTTGAACTCACGGGCGGCTCGCAGCGCCGCCTCCTCGTCGCTGGCGTGGTGGCCGTTGCCGTTGCCATTGGTGGTCGGAGGACGACCGTTGGTGCGAGGCGGATCGGCGTTCATGGCCTGCGCGACCGCGCTCGGCAGCGCCGAAGGACTCAGACCGCGCTTGCGCACCGTCGTCAGCCCGGCGCGGATGTAGTCGGCCGCGATGCCCTCGTCAACCAGGGTGCGGGTCTCGCGGGCGAGGTGACCGACGAACCGGCTCGGCGGGCGCACCCTGCACGCCGCCAGGTACTCCCCCACCAGCACCCCGGCATTTAGCGCCTCTGCGGCCTCTGGGCCATTCCCGACTAGTTCGGGCTTGTGTCCGTTTTGCTCCTGGCTTGGGGGAGGGGGGGCGCCGCCATGGGGGGAGGGGGAACCATGGCTCCCCATGGAGCCGTCCGGGAGATCCTGGCCTTGACCGGAGGGGTTGTCGCGGTGCCCGTCAGGGCTCCCCGTAGAGTTCTGATGTTCTTCTGGAAGTTCATTCCATATACGCGAGGGCTTGGGTGCAGCAGACTGCACCTTTTCTTGACCGTGGGCTGCACTATTTCTTCGAGTAACAGTGTCGTGGCCTGCACCTTTCCGCCCGCCATCAAAAGGTGCAGTCTGCTGCACCTTTTTGTAGAGGTCGGCGAGGAACGGCGTCGTCTTGGACCGGAGCCACGCCAACATGACCTCTGGGTCACTCGCGCCCTCCGGCTGCCCGAGCACCACTCGGTACAGGCTGGCATGGCCACGGCCACGCCCGCGGAGCACCCCCAGCTCCTCCGCCTCGATCAGCTTGGCGAGGGCAGTCTGGGTGGCGCGGGTGCCGACCCTGGCCATGCTGGCGATCCGCTCCAGGCCAGGCCAGCAGTACCCGTCCGGGTCTGCGTGGTGGGCAAGCGCAAGCAGCACCACACGCTCAGTGCCGACCGACTCGGATAGGTTCCAGACAGCGTTGGTAGGGTCAAGGAGCGTCAAGCGCCTTCACCGCCTTACTGGAGTTGTGTGGTCGGCAGAGGGTTTGGAGGTTTTCGAGCGTGGTCGGTCCACCCAGGCTCTCCGGGTAGATGTGGTCAACGGTCAGGTCGAGGTGTGTCCCGCATTCCCGGCATCGGTAGGCATCGCGCTCGAACACTGCCCGCCGCAGCTCTGCGGGGATCTTCTGCTTGCGCTTGGCGACACGAACCGACGGCGCTTTCGGTGTCGCCCGAAGATCCACCCTCGGGCGTTGCAACCACATCAACTCGCGCTCAAGAGCGACGCAGGCGGGGCACTCGCTGGAGGATCGGCCGCCTCCACAGATGTGCTCGCCAGCAGTGCCGCTCAGGAGGAACACATCATCGCCAGCTCGGAGTACCCACCCCCCATGCTCCAGCGCTGCGAGCGCCTCTTCGATGTCGTCTGCGGTGCAGTGGAGGTCCTCGGCAAGTCGCTCGTCCGTGGAGTCGATGTCCAGATCTCCGAACCGCCCCAGCGCCGCATAGGTCACCTTGGCCCGGTCACTAAGGTGGCTGAATAGCAGCCCTTCAGGCAGGTACGCGGGAACGACCGTGGATCGGTGAAACCTTGAGGTTCCCTCTTCCGTAGCGACGCTCATCGCGTTCCTTTCCGGGCCGTAGCTGCCGCCTGGGTGAGCAGGTCAGCGGCTTGCCCGCGGGTCAGCTCTGCACCCGCTGGGATCTTCACGTGCCAGCGTCTGAGCGCCTCGAGCTGGCCTGGCTTGGCGGGCTTGGCGCGCCAGGGCGCGTCGGAGCGTGCGACCGTGCCGCCGTAGCGGCGGGCGATGTCTTCCCCGAGGCCCTGGGCGTACTCGAGCGAGAGGCCGTCGGCGAGTGCCTTGGCCGGCCGGCCACGGCGCCGGCCTTCCACCCGCCAGGTCTCCCCCGCCGGAACGAGGTGGACGTGGCCCTGGCCCCAGTCCTGGCCGTTGCGGTCGGTGTAGGTACCGATCGACAGGACGTACTCGCCTCGGACCTTGAGCCAGTGCATCTGGCTCCGGAACAGCGGGACCACGGCTGTCACGGTTGGCAGCCGCAGCCCGTCGTCACCGCTGTCGGCGGGGCCTTCCTCGCGCTCGCGTTCCTGGCGGGCGGCGAGCGCTTCGGTGATCGTCCTGCCTTCGAGCTCGGCCGGGTCGACTTGGGCCAGCTCCGCGACGGTGGCGAGGTCGTGGCGGCCGGCGATTCCGGCTAGGTCGAGGATCAGGCAGTCTTCCTTGCCGGGGTGCGGGCGGGTGCCGCGGCCGATCATCTGGGTGAACAGCGGCCGGGACTTGGTGGGTCGGGCGATCAGGATGCAGCCCACCGACGGCTCGTCGAACCCTTCGGTGTTGCCCATCACCGTCACGGTTCCACGACGCCGGGTGATGATGTTGCGGGTGGTGGTCTTCACGCACCAGACCCGCTCGTCCTGCCAGCCGGGCTCTTGCTCGAACACCAAGCCGGGCAGGCGCTTGCTCATCTTGTGGGTGCGCCGACGGTGCAGGCTGAGTGTGTACAGCGGTGCATGACCCTGCTGGCGGCTCTTGCCGTTGCTGGTGATCGTGGCCGACCAGTTGCGGCAGACCGCGATCGCCTGGAGATGGGACGCTAGCCGATGGTTGGTGCTGCTGATGACCCACGCACCGCGCGCTGGCGGTGTAGCGGCCTGACCATGGTCACCATCCGCGCACCACAGCCCAGCGAGCAACGCGGCGAACTGGTCATGATTGAGTCCCCAGAGTAGCGGTGAGCCATCCTTGTCGAGGTATGGCTCAAGCGGGAAGGCGCCCTCGCGTTCCTGACTGCCGCTGCCCGTTCCGCGCCCGATGCTCCAGCGGATGTGCGCCGCAACATTCGGCCGGCTTGGCACGGTGCGACGCACCGCATGCAGGCCGGTCGCAGCGATCTTCTCGTCAACCCAGTCCACGATGGTGGGGTAGGAGGTGCTCTGCGCGAGGGTGTACTCGACGCCACCACGGCGGGGCCGGTTGACCGACCCGTCGCCGACCCAGAAGCCGATGAGCGAGCACTCTTCGAGCGTCAACTCGGATGGCGTCTTGCGGCGGAGGCAGAGCTTGCGGTCGGTCCGACGGGCCGCCTCTTTGAATGATGCCTCCCACTCGAAGCCTTCCCGCTTGCGGAGGTTGTAGGCGGTGGCCGAGATCAGTCGTCGGCGCTGCCTCTCATCGACGGGTTCGGGTTGCTCTGGGGTGACCGCGAACGGCTCGGCGCTTCCGCAGATCGGCAGCTCGGCCTTCTTGCCGACCAACTCGCGCGCAGGGACCTTACGCCAGGGCGCGCGGGGGGCGGTGCGGTAGAGCATGCGGTGGCCACCGGTAACACGAACGCTGCGCCGGACGGTCTCGAGGATCGCCATGTCCTCGCCGAGAAGGCGGTCCCGGCACACGATCTCCAACGGACGCTCGAAAAAGACCCGGCCGTTGTCCCAATTGGCGACCCGATGGGCGTAGCTCATCTCGTTGACCCCGGCCCAGCCACGGTCGGTGAGGATCTCGGTCTCCGCGTCGAGGCAGAGCACCCCGCAGTTGACAACCACCTGCGTGGCGCCCGTGTGCAGGCGTCCGAGGATCGCGCAGCGCTCGTCGGTGGCCGTGGTGCCGTCCAGCGCTTCGGCGGGGATGCCCCGGGCGGTCAGCTCGCTGGCGAGCAGGTAGGCGACCCGCACGGTCGGCGTGAACGCGATGCCCTTCCGGTCGCGGGCGTGCTTGAGGTAGGCGCCGGCCACCTGCGGGATCGCGCCGGAGGCGATCAGCTCGTCGGCGATCTCGGCGTCCTGGAGATCGCCGTGGACGACCTTGAGCCGGCCAAGGTCGGCGTCGGTGCCGACTTGGATGGCGCGGAGGTCGACGAGGTAGCCGGCGGCGATCATCTCCAGCATCGAGCGCTGGTACACGATCTCCTGCCAGATGGCGCCGAGCTTGGCCTTGTCGGAGCGCTCCGGCGTCGCGGTGACGCCGACCGTCAGCGGGCCGGCCTCGGCGAACGAGCCGAGGTGGCGGAGCACCGCAACGTAGGTAGCGGCTGAGGCATGGTGGCATTCGTCAACCACGATCGTCCGGAAGTCGGCCTCCAGCCGCGCGAGGCGTGATGGCCGCGCGAGCGTCTGGATCGAGGCCACGACTACGTCGGCGCCGGTCTCGTCTCGCTCCGCCTTGACGATGCCGACTTCCAGGCCGGGCGCGATCTGGCGCAGCTTGCCGACGGCCTGGCCGATCAGCTCGTCCCGGTGCGCAAGCACGAGCCCGCGGCCCTCCCGCCCGTTGAGCAGATGTCCGAAGAGGATGGTTTTGCCAGTGCCCGTAGGCAAAGCCACGAGCGGCCTGCTGATGCCGCGCAGCTCGGCCTTGTCGATCGCCGTCAGCGCCTCTTCCTGATATGGCCGTAGCGGCAGCGCTGGCGCGGCGGTCCTAGCCCTCGCGGCGTGCCCGTCGAGGGAGAGCTGGCAGGCGGTCATCGGGCGCCCAGCCCAGCGAGGACGAGGCTCGTCACCCACACGGCCAGCAGGCAGAGCGCCGGGTGGTCGACCTCGGTGACGAGGTGGCCGCTACGCGCCACGGGCCACCTCCCGGACGTGTTCGGCGGCCACCCACACCGTGGCGGGTTGCCGCCGGCGGTGGGTCGCGTGCCGGCGCGGAAGATCAGGCAGGGCAGGCCCTCGGGCGGGTCACTCAGCTCCCTGCGCCGGGGCCGCACGCTGTTCTCCGCCAGCCCCAGCGCGACGGCGATCTCCTGGTCGGTGAGTCCGTCCAGCCCGGCTTCCCCGATGGCCTCCAGCACCTTGGCGCGCCGGGTGCCGGACTTCGGCAGCGCCTCCCCAGCCGCCGCGGCGGAGGTCGTGCGCGCGTCCGCGCGGACGTAGGCGTGGTTGGCCATGGCGATGTTGGGATCCGCCGCTGCGCGCCGGATCGCCTCGGGTTCAGCGGCGGGTGCGAACAGGAAGCCCTGGCCAGGATCAGGGGCGTGGCGCATGGGTGCGGACCTCCGGCGGAAAGATGGCGGCTTGGTGGTGGGCGCACAGCCCGAGGTCGGTGGCGGGCGGATCAAGGCAGGTGAATTCGTAAGGGTTCGAGCTGCCCATGAACGGGGACGCGTCGTCGCGGCGTGCCCAGCAGCCGAGCGCCCAGAATTCATCCCAGCCGGCGGGTGCCATGATCGGCAGGCGCAGGTCAGCCATCCGATCGCCTCCGGCCTCGCCACCACGCCCGGATCTCAGGGGCGAGCCCGATGCCGATGATCACCGCGGCGACCACGACGCCCGTCACGACCCAGGTCATGTGGCCTCACCGGCCATGCTGGCGTGGGTGCGGACGATCAGGGTTCGGATCTCTTCCAGCGAGAGCCGCTCCCCAATCTCACCGCTGATGCGAGCGTCGCCGAGGATCTGGGTGAAGCGCTCCCGCCACTCAGGGGGCTGCGCCTGGACGTAGGCGCGAGCCCCGGCGACTGACGTGGGCCGCTGGTTGGACCCCGAGGGCAGGGCAGAGGCGCCCACCCCGCTCTCGGGCGCCAGGCGCGACAGGGCCTCGGTGGGCCGGCCGCCGGCCTGGCGGGTCTGCTGATCGCCTGCCCCATCTGGCTCATCCCACGGGGCGACGATGTACTTGAAGTTCTCGAAGCCGCTGGCTTCCTCGCCGCGGTAGTAGGCGGCGAACAGCAGGCCCGGTGCGGGCTGCATGGGCGGAACGTCCTCGGCGGCGGTGTGCCAGCCGTGCCACATGACGAGCCGCCCGTCGGGGTGGCGGCGGATGTACATGGCGGAGTACGGCTCGCCGCGCTTCTTGCTGCCTTCGGGGCGCGGCAGGGCCATGACCGTCTCGATGCGGCCGACCAGCGCCATCCCCGGGCGCCACCTGTTCTTGTCCCTGGGTGGCCAGTGGTCAAGCGGCGGCGGCCACTCCTTGACCGACAGCAGGGCGATTGCTTGGTCGGGGGTCACCGGGCCCCCCCTAGCTTGGTCGCGTGCCAGACGGCGTCGCAGGTGGCGATGAATCGCTCGGTGGCCTCGGCGTCCACGGCGGCCAGCGGCCGGAAGCAGGGCCGGTCCTGCTCGCACTCCGGGCAGTTGTGGGCGGTAGTGTAGCCGCCGGGCGCCAGGTGCAGGGCCACGCGCTCGCTGGCGATGGTGCAGACGGCCTCAGCCATGGTCGAGGCGGTGTCGTCGCGGATCACCTGGCGCTCGCGCACCAGGGTCTGGGCGCGAGGGTCACGGGTGCGGAAGCGCTCCACGTCCTCGACGGTGATGGTTGTTGGGGCCATGTATCCTGCTCCGGTCGCTGGTTGGCTGGTGACTTGGTTTGGAGGACCCCTCCTCGTGGCGTCGGGGGGCTCTCTGATGTTCAGGCCGTCTTCTGGTGCTGCTGTTGGCTGGGGTGCTCGCCGCGGAGGTAGCTGTCGATCTCCGCGCGTGGGAGCACCGTGCGGCGGCCGGTGCCGGCGAGCGGGCGCACCGGGAACTCACCGCGGCTGATGCAGTTGCGGAGGTGCCGCTCGGAGATGTCGAGCAGCTCGGCGACCTCGCGGACGGTGTAGGTGCGTCGCGGGAGGCGCCGACGCTCGACGGCCGTGGCGGTCACAAGGCGATCCCGACCGGCTCGGCCGGCGCCGGCCTGACCGGAACCAGGAACTCCTCGGGGTCGACCTCGCGCTTGCGCGCCTGGGACAGGCCGTCGGCGAGCCGCAGCACGGTGAGCCGCTGGCTCTTCTCCCAGGCGCGGCGCTCGTAGTTGCAGATGGTGATGTGGTGGACCCCTCCGGTGAGCTCGGCGAGTTCCGCTTGGGTGATGCGCGCGTCCTCGCGGAGCTTCCGGAGCCGATCCCCGTCGATCTTCCTGCTGGCAGTGGGCAAGAGGCTCCTCCTTCGGGCGTCTCCATCGTAGGCTAACGACTACTAACACGCGAGGGTTAGTAGTCATCTGATCTGTCATACTTGGCGTTGCCTGGCCGATCGTTTCGTGATCTGTGCGGGGCGGCGCGGGGTTGTGCCATACTCCGCGTGTACTAACGGGTACTAAGACGAACGGTCGAGACCGAGCGAGGACGGTCAATGCCCAAGCAGCAGGAGCGCGACGAGCAGACGATCTGGCGGGACTTCGGCATCAAGGTCCAGCGTCTCCGGCTGGAGCGGGGCCTGTCGGTCCCTAAGGTCGTCGAGCTGTCGGGAGGCCAGGTCAGCCGGGACCAGATCCACAAGATTGAGCACGGCGGCTACCGCAAGGAGACCGGCGGGCCGTGGGAGACCCCCAACCCCCGGGACGACAAGCTCGCGGCACTGGCCCGAGCGCTCGGCGCCAGGGTCGAGGAGTGGTTCACCATCGTCGGCCGCTACGACGAGCGGGCAAGGACCCAGCAGGCCAAGAAGCGCTCCCCCACCGACCGGATCCGCCAGCTCGAGGAGGAGTTGGCCGAGACCCAGCGGCGCAATGACGAGCTGGAGCGCCGCCAGCAGCACACCGAGGAGATACTCCGCCAGGCCGGCATCCTGACCAACGGCGAACCGCCGGCCACCGGGCGGGGCGGGCGCCGACGCAACCCGAGCTAGCTCCCCGCCTCCTCGTCCTCGTCGACCTCGGGCAGCCACGGCCCGTCGACCAGGCCGGCAAGCAGCTCCCCCGCCTCCCGATCTTCACCGGGGAGGAAGTGGCTGTAGACGCGCAGCATCGTGCGCGGGTCGTTGCCGAGCCGCCCGGCCGCAGTCTGCACCGGCACGCCGGCGGCAAGCATCGAGGTCGCGGCCCAATGGCGCAGGTCGTGCAGGCGGACGCCTTGGAGGCCGAGCCGGTCCCTAGCAGCCATGAACCGCTTGGTCATGAGCTGCGGGCGGACCGGACGCCGACCCTCGGGATCGGCGGAGAACAGGTAGGCGTCCCGCCACAGCCGCACCCCGCAGCGCAGCGCGTCCCCCTTCTTGCGGCGGATCAGCTCCCTGACCAGCCGCAACGTCTCCGAATCCAGGACGGGCCGCTTGACGGTGTCGGCCTTGGTGGGGCGGTCGAGGAGGCGGTCGCGCCCACGGGCGTCTTTGGCGTGGATGATGTTGCGGTCCATGCGCAGCTCGCCGGTGGACCAGTCGAGCTTGTTGATCCGGATGGCGCACAGCTCGCCGCGGCGGGCGCCGGTCATCGCGTCCAGGCGCAGCCACACCGCCCACTCCGGGTCCCGCTCGGCGGCGGTGGCCAGGAGCCGGGCCACGTCCCGGTGGTCCGGCGGGCGGATCTCGCTCTTGCGGAGCTTCGGCGGGCTGGCCGCAGCGGCCGGGTTGTGGTCGAGTAGCTTGCGGGGCGCGCCCGCCAGCGCGGCGGACAGGATCGAGTGGACCCGGCGGACCGATGACGCCTGCATCGGCAGCCCTGCCACGCAGTCGCCCTTGTGGACCCGATCGGGCTTCGGGTCGGCAGGAAGGCCGCCGTGGCGCTCGCACCGGCCGGACTGGTAGCGGGTCCACTTCTGGCAGGGCTGCCCGTTGGCTCTGGGCGCACCGCACCGCCGGCGCAGGCCGGGCCGGCTGGTGGTGTACGGCTCGCCGTCCCGTAAGGCGGGCAGGCCGGCGCGCATGCGCGCCCAGCAGCGCTGACACTTCTTCCCGCGGGCCTTGAGGTCGTCGTAGAAGTCGTTCAGGGCGTCCTCGTCGAGCTTGCCGACCTCGACCCGGCCGATCCTCGGGTTGATGGTGGTGGCGGCCATCTGGCGCGCCTTGTCGATCGAGGATGGCGAGGCGTCGATGGCCTCCAGGTGACGGATGTAGCGCTCCAGGAGGTCGGCGACGGTCAGCCTGCCTCCGCCCTTGTGCTTGCCCTGGCCGACCTCGACCAGCAGCCTGGCGCGGAGCTTGACGGCCTCGCGGGGGGTGTCGGCGGTGCTGGTGACGCGGCGCTGCTTGCCGGTGACGGGGTCGATGCCGGCGTAGACGATGACGCGGTAGCGGTCGCCGCGCCGGAACACCCCCGGCGGAAGGTCCTCACCGCGCCGCTTGGGTCGGTCGGTCATCCGAGGATGGCGTCGTCGTCGATGTCGGGGTCAAAGCCAAGCCGGGCCACGTACGAGGCTTCCCACGAGCCGGGGCGGCGGGCCAGCAGCGCGTCCATCCCGCCGACATCGGCGTTGGCCTGGCGCAGCCCCTCGGAGATCCAGCCGGCGATCTCGATGCCGTCGTCGTACGCCCAGCCGATCAAGGCGGCGAGTGCGGTCACGTAGTCGCCGTGGTACTCCCAGTGGCGCTCCGCCCGGCCCGGGAGCGCGTCCTTCTGTGGCTCGCGCCGGGACCTCCGGTCGGCCTTCGAACCTGGCCGGATAATCCTGTCGTTGCTGGTCAAGTCGCTGGCCACCGGTTCCCTCCTCCGTTGCTACTAACCAGTGTGAAAGCATATGGGTTAGTAGACCGCCTGTCGAGGTTCGTTACCAGGCCGTTGCCAGCGGGGGTCCGGGAGGGTCAGGGAGGCCCCAGACAGGGGCATATACCTGCGGAAACGATGTGGGCGTGACAGGGCTCGAACCTGTGACCTCGTCGTTGTAAG
>WNGJ01001584.1_pt1 | contig 31264 bp, 24 predicted proteins | sample 5400611 | NCBI WGS metagenome assembly WNGJ01 (sample SAMN13153375, study PRJNA577476) | soil metagenome | isolation source: 40 cm soil or saprolite under Garry oak tree replicate 1 | place: USA:California | collected 2016-06-15
TGTCGACCGTGTACAGGTTGCCCCCCGGGCCGAACACGAGCTGGATGACTCCGCCGGCGCCCTGCGCGAACGGCGCTACCTTGGCCGGATCGGGCTGGCCGCCCGCGCCGAGCGGCATCGACCAGATGCACTGGCGGCTGTAGTCGGCGAAGTAGAGCGCACCGTCGTACTGCGGGGGGTAGGCGCCACCCGGATTGACGGCCACACCGGTGATCGACGAACTCCCGGTGCCGCATGTCTCGCCCGCCGTGACGGGTTTCTTGTGGGTGTAGTAGAAGTACGGCGCGGCCCGGGCGCCCGCCGTGCCCTCCTTCGCGTACAGGCTGCTGCAGATCGCCAGTCCCATGGTGGCGTAGGTGGCCGTGTGGGCCGGGCCCTCGTAGCACGGCCAGCCGAAGTCCGCCACGCCGCCCGGGGAGGACGGGTTGCCGCTGGCCGGCGACGGCAGCCGGTCGAGGGATTCGTAGGTGTTCCAGCCGACGTCGCCGATCCATAGCTGGCTGGTCCCCGGCGAGAAGGTGAACCGGAACGGGTTGCGCAGCCCCTCGGCCACGATCCGCTGTGCGCCGGGGTCAGCGCTGGCGGCCAGCGGGTTGTCCGGCATGGCGGCGCCGGTGTCCGGGTTCACCCGGATGATCGACCCGTTCAGCACGGCCGGCTCGCCGCTTTGCCGCAGCAGTGACTGTGCCCGCAGCGAGCCGCCTTCCCCGCCCGGCGGCTGCATGAGACCGCCCGGGTCGCCCACGCCGCCGGGTGGGTCGCCGCAGGGGTTCTTGGGTGTGGGCGTGTTCGCCAGCGAGCCGCCGAACTGCCCGATGTCCGCCTGGGTGAAACTCGCGCCATCGCCCGCCCCGGCGTACAGCGCGCCGTCGGAGCCGAACATCACGGTGCCGATGGAGTGGCTGGGGAACTGCTGGCACCACGCGTTGACGAGGACCTTCTCGTCGACCCCCGCAGGGCTGGCCGGGTTCGGGGTGAGCGAGGACAGCCGCCCGCTCACCACGCAGCCGTCCGTGTTCGGGCCGGGCGGCGTCGGGCAGTTGTCGTTCCATCTCGGCGCGGTCCCGCCGATCGGCGCGTCGTAGCTGTAGAGCACGTAGATCCGCGGATCCGCCGGGAAGTTCGGGCTCAGTGCCATGCCGAGCAGGCCGCGGTCCCAGTAGTTGTCGACCTCGCTGGACAGGTCGGCGTACAGGTGCGGCGCCGGGTCGCTGAGCGAGTTGAAGTAGACGATCTTCCCGCTCTTCTCCGCGACGAAGACGCGGCCGTCGGGGGCGAACTCGACGTTCGCCGGATGATCCAGTCCGCTGTAGACGATCTGCTCCTGAAAGCCGGCGGGAACGGTCGCCGCGCCCTGCGCCAGGTTGGCCGCGGTCGCCACCACGTGCCGCACAGCGCCCGCCCTGGCTACCGCGAAAGCCGCTGAAGCCGCTAAAATCGCCGCGACAGCCAGTGCGGCGGTCCAGCGGCGGCGTGCCCGGTGCCTGCCCATGCGGTCCCCTCACGGCGGGCGCGCCAGCCCATGCGCTGCCGGGACACCAACGAGCCATGCCAACCGCGCGCACGCGGCGAAACGCACCTTTGCTGAACAAATGCGAAGCCTGACCCAAAGGACGCCCCGTGACGGCAAAAAGTTGACGCGGTGCGCCGGCGTGATCGGCTGCTGGGACACGGCCTGACTTGCGGTCCGCGCCTTCGGGGTCACCAGCGCTGTGTCGTGGCACCCGAACTCTGCTGCACCGGCCCCACCACCTCAGGGCGCTCGAACACCGACTGGACGGCCACCCGGCCCGGTCCCTGCAGTGTCAGCCACACCGTCTTGGCCTGCCGCCGCGCCGAGCTGAACCAGTAGGAGCCGCCGGGATACTCGAAGTGCAGGAACATCCTGACGGTCTGGTCCTTCCAGATCAGCCCGCCCGGCTGCACGAGGATCCGCCCGCCGGGCGCCAGGTCGCGGATGAAGGTGTTGCCGGGGGCGTGGAGCAGAAGCAGGCCATTACCGCCCGCGGCCGTGAAGCGGTCCATCGTCCGGCCGACCGGAAAGTGCGTCTCCGTCTCGTCGCCGTCCTTCGTGGTGAACCACACGTTGGAGTTTTCCCACTCGTATCCGACGTTCCCCGTCGCGACCAGGAAGCGGTGCTCGACCACGTCGATGGCCTGACCCGGGCGAAGGGGCACGGCGAGGGTCTCGCCGGGCGCGTCGGCGCTGAACGCGATGTGGCCCGGCCCTTGCGCCCGCATCATGACGAGCGGCATGCCCGCCCGCAGCCGCTTCCAGCCGCCCCGCATCGGGAGGTTGCCGAGGCGGACCGCGGGATCGGTGTACAGCAGCGCGTTGTGGGCGAAGTAGACCCAGTCGTCATCGTGCAGCCCCATTTCCGCGACGGGCACGTAGGTGCCGCTGATCTGGCAGGTCGAGCGGCTGAAGCGGATGCGGGCCATGTCGCGGATCGGGGGCTGCTCGACCCATCCGGAATCCGAGACGCGCAGCCGGATGTCGGCCGGCGCGCCGCAATGGGGGCAGGTCCCGCCTGCCCCGCTGCTCGGGGTGCGGCAGTACGGGCAGGTGTAGGTGCCTTCGGCAGGCGGCATCGACATGTCGGTCCCTACTCGGAGCCGTGGTGGACGTACATGGACTGGATGCCGACCCGGCCGGGACCTGTCATCTCGGCCAGGTACATGCCGTGCCGCATGAGCCCGGTCTTGACGTTCTGCTGAACCGCGTTCATGGTCACCGCCGAGTCCTTGTAGAGAAAGCCGCCGGGCTCGACCATGATCTTCTCGCCCGGCTGCAGGGTCTTCTGGAAGACGTTGCCGTAGCCGTGCAGGAGCAGCAGCCCGGGCTCCTGGTGGGTGACGAAGCGGTCCATGTACATGCCCCCGCCACCGTGCAGCACGTTGGCCAGGCCCTTGATGCGGACGAACGAATAGGTCAGCGAGTGCGTCCCGGCCAGGAAGGCGTGCTCGCGCACGTCGAGTTCCATCGACGGGTGCAGCGGCAGCACCACGACCTCGCCGGCCGCGTCACGGGAGAAGGCGATGCGGCCCGGCCCGTGGGCGATGCTCAGGATGTGCGGCATGCCGCCGAGCATGCGCTTCATGCCGCCGCCGGTGTTGAGCGCCGACATCGGCACCCCGGGCTCTTTCCACAGCATCACGTGGTGCTCGAAGAACACCGAGTCTCCGTGCGCAAGCGCCAGTTCGGCCACCGGGACGATCTCGCCCTCGATCTGGCAGGCGGACTTGGAAAAACGGAACTCGGTCATGTCCCGCAGGCGGGGTGCCTCGGCCCAGCCGGAGTCGGTGACGAGATCCTTTGTGTCGAGCGGCGCCCCGCAGGTCATACAGTTCGTGCGGCCCGTCTCGTTCTGGGCCTTGCACCACTGGCATTCGATCCGGTCCATTCGGACGACCTTTCGTGTCTTGAACGTGTGCTGAGCCGCGCACGCCACCACGGCGGCTGGGCGGACGCAAGGGATGGGTGCGATGGGTGGATGCGACCGCAGGCCGGGACCGGGCCGGCCGCCCCGCCGGCGGCGGCGGGCCTGACAGGCCGGCTGTGGCTAGGAGGACGGCGGGCTGACCGGCGTGCCGCACTCGGCGCAGAACTTCGCCGTGGCGGTCAGGTCGGCGTTGCAGTTGGTGCAGTGCCTGCGCATCGGCGTGCCGCAGCTGTCACAGAACTTCGCCCCCACCCGGACCTGGTTGCTGCAGTTGCCGCATTCCACGGTCGGTGCGGCCGGGACCGGTGGTGGCTGGGCGAAGCCGCCGCCCGCGAAACCCGGTGCCTGCGGCGGGCCGGGCGGGGCCTGCGGCGGCGGCTGCATCATCTGGTTCGCCATGCCGAGGCCGGCGCCAAGGAACAGCGGGGTCACCGCGGCGCCGCCCTGGGCCATCCCCTCGCCCGCCCCCTGCAGAGCTTCGGCCTGTGCCGCCTGCAGGAAGCCGCCGGCCAGCCGGCTGTACGCGGTGTCGCCGGCCAGCTTCTTCAGCCTGGCGTTGTCGTCATCGTCGAGGTTGACGTCGAGGTTGCCGAAGCGGGTGATGGCGAGCCCGTAGTCGGCTAGCTGCTCGTTGGTGGCCGGCAAAGCGGCCGCTTCGATCTCGGGACTGTGCATGGACAGGCCCAGGATCGGCCAGGCGCCGGACATGAGCATCGTGGTGACGGTGGTGCGGGTGACCTTCAGCAGTTGCTGCGCGACCCAGCCCGTGATGGCCTCGTTGTTCGTCACATCCACGGTCCCCACCAGGTTGAAGATCAGCTTCGTGGGATCGGCCACGCGCAGGGCGTACTCCCCGAACGCACGGAGGGTGACGATCAAGCCAGTCTGGGGGTCTTGCACCTCGTCCAGCCGGCCACCGAAACGGCAGTTGGGGAACTCCCTGGCGCCGACGAAGTAGATCTCGGCCTTGAAGGCGTTGCTGTTGGTGCCCCAGTCCACGAACATCCCGAGGAAGGGAAGCTCGTCCGCGTCGAGGAGGTGCTGACCGGGGCCAAGCACACCCACGACCTGCCCCTGGTTCGTGAAGACGGCCGCGGCGTCGGGTTCGACGATGGCCCTGGCGAACTTGCGGATGTTGTGATCGGGCCACTTGAAGACGATCTGGCCCTTCGATCTGTCGGGCGCGGCGATGAACTCGCGGCGGGCCTCGTTAAGAATCCCCATAGGGTCGCTCCTTGATCCCCGTAGTGCGACCCCTGCTCTGGCCCGGCCGCATTTTCACTGGGATCATACTTCGGCCGGACGCTTACGGCGCCCCCTGCCCGGATCCTGTTTTGACCCGCTGATGCGTGACACGCGGCGATCGGGGAAGAGTGGCCCGCATGTTGTTCTTCATCATCGTGTTGCTGATAATCGGCCTCATCGTGGGCGCGATCGCGCGCCTGCTCGTGCCGGGCCGTGATCCCATCGGGCTGCTCGGCACCATCGTCCTCGGCATCGCCGGCTCGTTCGTCGGCGGGTTCCTGGAGAACCTGATCCAGTACCACACGCTGTCGGTGCACAACTTCCACGCCGCCGGGATCATCGGCTCGGTGATCGGCGCCGTCATCTTGCTCGTGCTGCTGCGCGTCAGCGGGCACGAGCGCGGGCACTACCGCCGCGGCCGGATCTGAGCCCACCCGCACGCCCGGCCCGCGGGACCGCCCGCACGCCCCGGGTGTGCCACGATGCGCAGCCGTTCGGCATAATTTCTCCTGAACGGCTGCGCTGGGGCGACTGGCACCCGGGCGGGCGCCGTCGGCGTTGCCCGCACGGTCAGCCGGTGCCCGGCGCGTGCGGCGGATGAAAGAATCCCATGGTGGCACAAGCGCGGAACATAGCCCGTGTCCTGCAGCCCTCAGCGATCTCCCGGCCCAGGTGAGCCCGGCCTGGTGACGTTCCGCGGTTGCCCCGGGCTGGCGAGCGCGAGGGCGTGCCCGGCCGACTCACGGCCGTGCCGGGGGCGGCCGCGGCGGGGAATGCCGGTGCCGTCGCGGCGGTTGCGGCAAAGGCGGCGCGCGCCCGGATCAGGTGGCCGTGCGCCCGGCGATCCTGGAGGACTCGTGACTATCCCGCTCGTCAAACCCCTCTACACGGCGCGGGCGACCGCGACCGGCGGCCGGGCCGGGCATGCCGTCTCCGACGACGGCATCCTGGACCTCTCCTTACAGCCACCCAAGGAGATGGGTGGCCCGGGCGGCGCCACGAACCCCGAGCAGCTGTTCGCCGCCGGGTACGCGGCGTGCTTCCAGAGCGCGCTGGGCGTCGTCGGCCGCCGCGCGGGCGTGGACACCAGCGCTTCCCTGGTCGAGGCCGATGTCACCATCGGCACGGTGCGAGGTGGCGGGTACGGCCTCGCGGTCGCGCTCAAGGTCTCCATCCCGGGCGTGGACACCGACACGGTGCGCTCGCTGACCGAGGCCGCGCACCAGGTCTGCCCGTACTCCAATGCCACCCGTGGCAACATCGAGGTCACCATCGAGGCCGGCTGACCCGGGCGCTCCGTCCCGCGTCCTGGCGCCGGTCACCTGGCTTGTGCCTGGGCACCTGGGCGGGCCTGCGAGCCCGCCCAGGACGTTCAGGTCTCCCGCGGCAAGCCCCGGTTACCGTGGCTGCCCCGCCGCGGCCAGGGGATCGCCGCACGCCGGGGCGGCCGGCGGCGTCACCCGGCTATGGTGGGCCATCATGACATACACCGCCGACCCTCGCGTTGACGCCTACATCGACGGCCTGGCCGACTGGCAGCAGGCCATCTGCCGCGAGGTCCGCGACCTGGTCCACGCCGCCGACCCGGAGGTGACCGAGACCACCAAGCGCACCGACCGGCCGTACTTCGTCCTGCAGGGCAACATCTGCGCGCTGCTGGCGGCGAAAGACCACGTGAACGTGTTCCTGTACGACGGCGCCATCGTCCCTGATCCCGAAGGGATCATCACCGGCGGCCGCGACAACAAGACCGCCCGCACCGTCGCCGTACGCCGGGGCGAAACCGTCAACGCGCCCGCCCTGACCGCCATGTTCAATCAGATCATCGCCAACAACCGGGCCGGCGGCTGGCGCAAACTGAAGCGCGAAAGCTAATTGCCGCCTAATTGAGCCCGCACGGCCGCCCTTACCATATAGCAAGAAAGCACTTCCCACCCGAAAACGGACCTTGTTGGCTTATTCGGGCACCGAAGCGAAGCGGCCGAGACCGTGGATGTGCCATTGCGGGTCATAGAGGACCCGCAATGGCACATCCACGGTCTCCGGAGCCGCCTTGCGGGAAGTTACGGAATAAGCCAGCAGGGTCGAAAACGGGCATTCCGGGCGTGATTACGACACTTTCGGGTGGGCTTACCTTCAGGAAAGCGAGCCGGGTCCGGCCCGCGGGCTGTCAGGGGCGGTCGCGGATGGCCGACTCGGTGCGTGCCGCTTCCGCCTCGGCGTGTTTGCCGGCCGCCGACAATATGGTGGCGAGGTTTTTCAGCGACATGGCGAGGTCGGGCAGGAACGCGTCGGGGCTTGCCTCGGCCAGGGCGCGGCGGATGAGGATGGCTTCCTCGATCGCGGTCAGCGCCGCCGCCCAGCGGCCGAGGCCGGCCAGGCAGCCGGACTGGTTGTTGAGCGACATTGCCAGGTCGGGCAGGAACGCGTCGGGCTGTGCCTCGGCCAGGGCGCGGCGGATGGTGATCGCTTCCTCGATCGCCGTCAGGGCCTCGTCCGGGCGCCCGAGTTCGGCCAGCCGCGGCGACTGGTTGTTCAGCGACAGGGCGAGGTCGGGCAGGAACGCGTCGGGCCGTGCCCGCGCCAGCCGCCGGTAGATCGTGATCGCCTCCTCGATCGCGGTCAGGGCTTCCTCCCGCCGGCCGAGCGCCGCCAGGCAGCCGGACTGGTTGTTGAGCGACATGGCCAGGTCGGGCAGGAACGCGTCCGGGCGTGCCTGCGCCAGGGTGCGCCGGATCCGCACGGCTTCCTCGATCGCCGCCAGGGCCTCGTCCGGGCGCCCCAGCCCGGCCAGCCGTGCCGACTGGTTGTTCAGCGACAGGGAGAGGTCAGGCAGGAACGTGTCCGGGCGTGCCTGCGCCAGCCGCCGGTAGGTCGTGATCGCCTCCTCGATCGCGGTCAGGGCTTCCTCCCGCCGCCCGATGTCGGCCAGGCAGGCGGACTGGTTGTTCAGGGTCATGGCGAGGTCGGGCAGGAACGCGTCGGGCCCTGCCTGCGCCAGCCGCCGGTAGATCTCGGTGGCTTCCCCGACGGCGGTGAGGGCTTCCTCCCGCCGCCCGAGGTCGGCCAGGCAGGTGGACTGGTTGTTCAGCGCGGTGGCGAGGTCGGGGCGGAATTCGGCGGGCTGGGTTTGGGCCAGTTCGCGCCGGATGGCGACGGCTTCGTCGATGGCGGCCAGGGCGTCCTCGCGCCGCCCGAGGTCGGCCAGGCAGGCGGACTGGTTGTTGAGGTACATGGCGAGATCCGGCTCGTAGCTGTCCGGACGCTCGGTGACCAGTTCGCGCCGGATGGCGACGGCTTCGTCGATCGTCTCCAGCGCATCCTCCCGCCATCCCACCTCGGCCAGGCAGCCGGATTCGTTGTTCAGCGACAGCGCGAGGTAGGGCAGGAAGGCGTCGGGCTCGATGTCGGCGAGCTGCCGGTAGATCATGGTGGCCTGGTGGATCGTTTCCAGCGCCTCCTCCTGCCGCCCGAGGTCGGCCAGGCAGGCGGACTGGTTGTTGAGCGCGGTGGCCAGATTAGGCAGATACACCTCTGGCGCCGCCTCCGCCAGCGCGCGCCGGATCTCGACGGTTTCCTCGATCGTCTCCAGCGCCTCTTCCCACCGCCCGAGGTTGGCCAGGCATTTGGACTGGTTGTTGAGCGCGTTGGCGAGCTGCGGTGCGTAGATTTCTGGCTCGGCCTTCGCCAGCGTGCGCCGGGTGTCGACGGTTTCCTCGATCGCGGCGAGCGCCTGTTCCCCCTGGCCGAGGTCCGTCAGGCGGGTGCTGAGCTTGGTGAGCCAGCGGGCGCGCTCCGCGCTTCCCTCGGCGGATTCGCCGGCCAGCCGGCCGAGCACGGTGACGGCGGTCCCCGCGAGCGCGGCCGACGGGTACGGGATCGCGCTGGCCAGGGTTTCCAGCGTCTCGGCGGTCACCGGCTGGCTCGCGACCGCCTCGGCGAGCAGGTCGCCGACCGCGGGATTGGTTTCGACTGCGACGGTGACCGCGGGAAGGGCCAGCCGGTCCGGGTCGGCCGCGAGCGCCCTGGCCAGCGCCTCGGCCGCGCCGGGCTGCGTGAACGCGGCGCGGCCCAGCACGGTCAGTGCCCTGACGGCACGTGCCTCCGCAAGGCCGGCCAGCAGGCCAGGGACCAGTTCCGGCTCCTGCGCAAGCACCTCGGCGACGAGATGTTCGGCGATCAGGTCGGGCCGCAGCGATCCGGCCCATCCGGCCGGCTCGTGCTCCGCGTCGCGTTCTGCCGGGTAGAGGCCGTCCAGCCAGCGGGCCACCTCGGCGCGCCGCTCGGCCGAGCCGGCGAAATCGGGCAGGCGGGAAAGCAGTTCTGCCGTGCCGGTGTCAGGGTCCGTCCCGGCGAGGCACGCTGCCGCCACTGCCCGCCGCGCGACACCGGGATCCAGGCGCAGGCCGGCCGATTCGGCGGATCGCGCCCAGTACGCCGCCTCGTGCCGCAGCAGCCCCGACAGCGGCTCGGCGCCGGTTTGCGGGTGGGCATCGCCGGGCCGGGGCGAGCGGGGATCGCCGTCGGGTGCGAGGTGATCGAGCACGGCGAGCAGGGCGGCGGCGTGTACCAGCGCGATCACCGCGTCGGGGTCGGTGAGAGTCAGCTTGGCCGCCGGCGGCCCGGCTCCCAGCCTGGCCGCGAACTTGGCGAGCGCGTGGTCGAACACCTCCTGCCTGCCCGGCCCGCCCGCCAGCGGGCCGAGTGTGATCGGCCGCTCTGCGGACAGCAGTTCCGCGGGGAGGTAATCGGCGGCGCTGATGAGCTGCTCCCACCACTCTCCCGCACCGCGGGCAAGCAGCAGCACGCGCAACCGCGGGCCGTCGGTGCCTTCAGCCACGTCGGCGAGCAACTGGGGCAGGTCAGCTCGCGTCTCGGCGTGGTCGACGAGCAGCACCGCGGGGCGCCCGGACTCCCTGGCCGCGCCGGCCGCTTCCAGCTCCCCGCCAAACGGGACCCACGACGCCCGCCACCCGGCCTCGCGCAGGTCACGGGCAAGCTCGATCGCCAGGCGAGTCTTGCCGGCCCCGCCCTGGCCTGTCACCAGCCGGACACCGACCCGCCCGGCCGCCCGGCACCATGCCATCAGGTCGCCGAGCTCCGGACGCGGCTCGAATGGCACTATCTCCGCCTCGGGGAGCAGCAGCGCGGCCACGCTGCGGGCGGCGGGCGAGTCCACTGCCACCGCTGGCGAATCAGCCTCCACGACTCCAGAATGTCCCACTGCCTGCGACGCAAACCCCGCCGGTGTCCCGCAGCCGGGGCCGCGGCCGACCGGGCCGCACTCTGGGATGGCTGCGGCGCCGTCCCTGGCGGCGCGATGCCGCAGGCAGCCGTTCGCAATCAGCATAGCGAGGCCCGCTTGTCCGGCGACATGGGAGCAGGGCTTCGCAGGGGGGTCCGGGCGGCGCTGCATGTCCAGCAGCTACCGTACCGCGCACAACCCCCTGCGGCGCGAGCGTGACGTCGCCATCGCGCTCGCCGGACGCCTGGTGCCCGGGTGGGGCGCGTCCTGCGGCGCCGGAGTCAATCGCACTACGATGATCGTGGTGGATAGCGGGCGGCGGCTGAAGGCGAGCGCGTGGGGTCGCGCGAACCCGCGGAGGTGCTCGGGTAGTGGCTAAATCGCAGGACGAGGTCTTCGCCGCCGTGCTCGCGGCGGCCAAGGGCATGCTCGAGACCGGGATCACCGCTGGCACGAGCGGCAACGTCTCGGCGCGCCTTGACGACGGTCACATCGTCATCACGCCGTCGTCGGTGCCCTACCCGCGGATGATGCCCGGCGACCTGGCAGTGCTCGATCTCGACGGGAGACAGGTCGGCGGGCCGGCGCCGCCATCGAGTGAGACGCAGCTTCATCTCGCGTGCTACCGGGCGTTCGCCGAGATCGGCGCCGTGCTGCACAGCCATCCCCCACACGCCACGATGTTCGCCTGCGCACGTAAGCCGGTGCCACCGGTGATCGACGAGGCGGCCGCATTCGTCGGCGGTGCGGTGCCGGTGGCCGACTACGCCGTGAGCGGCTCCGCGGAGGTCGGCGCGAACGCCGTCCGTATCCTGCGCGGCGTGGGCAGCGCCCTGCTCGCCAGCCACGGCCTCGTCACGGTTGCCGCCACCCCCGAAAAGGCACTTCACCAGGCGGGCGTGGTCGAGCACTGTGCGCGCGTCGCGTGGGGAGTGCAGGTGCTCGGCGGGTACGTCCCGCTGCCCGAGCGAACGCTGCATGAACTGGGCGAGGCCTACCGCTACCTGCGCGCACACTAGTGCGCCGCCGCGCACCGTGCGGCTGGGCTGCGGCGGCACTCCATGGCCGGGGTAACTCCATGGCCGGGGTAAATCGCCCGGGTTTCCCTTTCGGCTCCCGGCGCGGTGTTTGCGCAGGTCGGTGAAGGCTTTATACATCCGTCATCGCATGGTGGCGCCGGTGGGGCGTGGCGGGGGCTTCGGGTCGGCGGGGTCCGGGGTGTCGCCGGCCGGCTCGGCGCCGCTCCGGGGCCGCAGTGTGCCGGCGAACACCGCTACGACCAGCCCGAGGGCGGCCGGGATGAGCAGTGCGGCCGGCAGCCCGACGCCGCCGGCCACGAACCCGATGACGACGGGCCCGCCGAGCAGCCCGGTGTAGCCGACGCCGGCGATCCGGGCGAAACTCCGCCCCGCACGAGCCGGGTCGAGCCGGCCCGCGGCCGCGACGAGCTGCGGGAATATCGGGGCGAGCCCGAGTCCGAGCAGCGCGAAGCCGGCGACTCCACCGGCCGGGCTGCGCGAGGCCACGCCCGCCCCGAGCCCGGCGGCGGCCACCAGCCCGCTGCACCGGACCAGCGCCGCCGGGCCGAACCGGGTGGCGAGCCGGTCGCCCACAAGGCGCCCCGCCGTCATCGCGACGGAGAAGGCGATCAGGCCGGCCGCCGCGAAGCCGGCCGAGGTGCCGAGAGCGTCATGCAGGTAGACGGCGCTCCAGTCGCCCGCCGATCCCTCGCCGACCTGCCCGCACAGCGCCAGCAGGCCGAACACCCAGATCAGCAGCCCCACCCTCGCGGCCGGGACCGGAGCGGTGGCTGGGGCTGAGGCGGTGGCTGGGGCTGGGGCGGCAGTGGGGGCTGGGGCGGCCCGGTGGGTGGGTGGTTCGGGTATGACCACCCACCGGGCCGCGGCGAAGCCGGCCGCGGCGAGCGGGACCGCCGCGGCCACGAAGGTCGGGAGCGGGCCGATCCCCGCCGAGGCGAAGAGGCCGCCGAGCCCCGCACCGAGCAGCCCGGCAATGCTGTAACCGGCATGCAGGGACGACATGATCGGGCGGCCATAGGCGGGTTGCAGCCGGGCACCCGCCGCGTTGATCGTGACGTCCAGGAGCCCACTTGACGCCCCGCTGCAGAAAAGCGCCGCGACCAGCCATGGCAGGTCCCGGGCGAGCCCGGGGCCGATGAGCAGTGCCGCGGCGAGCGGGCCGGTGACCCGCAGCAGCGCGGGGGCGCTGAACCGGTCGGCGAGCCACCCGGTCAGCGGAAAGGTGAGGACGGCACCGCAGGGGACGGCGAACAGCGCCAGGCCGAGTGCGGCGTCGCCCAGCCGGAGTTCGTGCTTGATGGCCGGGATCCGCGAACTCCAGGTCGCCGTGGCGGTGCCGAGCAGAACGAAATACACGGTGATCGCCACGCGGGCGTGGCGAAGCCGGGGCTCGGGCCGCGGGCGCCTGCGCCCGGTTCGCGGCGCGTCCGGCCCGGCTGGTCTGCGCTGCGCGGCGTCCATACCAGCATTCAAGCCGAACGGTCTCGGCGCTGCCCCAGCCTGTCTGTTTGCCGCGCGCCGGGGCGCTGGTGAAGGCCGCTGGCCCGGCTACCTCACGCAGCAAGCGCGCTGGCGAGTGTGGACCGCGGCGTGGAGTGAGGCGCTGACGCCGCCTGCGGTCGTGGGGCCAGGGGGGGCTCCATGCCGCCTGCGTGCCCCGCCCGCGCCGCACCGATGGCGGACCGGCCAATTTGCGGCAACACTGGGCACTGGGCCTCGCGGCCAGGGATGCTTGGCCCCCACACGGGTAAGGGAGGGCCGGTGGGATCACACGATCGTGCAGGCCAGCCAGCCACACAAGCCGACCTCGTCGACGTGGCCAGGCTGGTTACGGCGTACTACGCGCAGCACCCGGACCCGGCCGTACCCGAGCAGCGGGTCGCGTTCGGCACGTCGGGGCACCGGGGCTCGGCGCTGCGGCTCACGTTCAACGAGGATCACATCGCGGCCACGGCTCAGGCGATCTGTGAGTATCGCGCCCGAGCGGGCATCAGCGGCCCGCTGTACATCGGCCGCGACACCCATGCGCTCTCCGAGCCCGCGTTCGTCACGGCGCTGGAGGTGCTCGCCGCCAACGAGGTCCGGGTGCTGGCCGACAGCAAAGACGGCTACACCCCCACGCCCGCGGTGTCGCGCGCCATTCTCGCCCACAACGCGGGCCGCGCGGACGGCCTCGCCGACGGGATCGTGATCACGCCGTCGCACAACCCGCCGGAAGACGGCGGGTTCAAATACAACCCGCCGGACGGCGGCCCGGCGGGCGCGCAGATCACCTCGGTGATCCAGGATCGGGCGAACGAGCTTCTCCTCGCCGGGCTGGCCGGGGTACGCAGGATCGGATACGCGCGGGCCAGGAGCGCGGACACGACCGGCTCGCATGACTTCCTCGGCGAGTATGTGGCGGGCCTGCCCACCGTGGTGGACCTGGACGCGGTGCGCACCGCCGGGGTCCGCATCGGGGCCGACCCGCTCGGCGGGGCGAGCGTCGCCTACTGGGCCGAGATCGCCGACCGGTTCGGGCTCGACCTGACGGTGGTCAATCCGGTGGTCGACGCGACGTTCCGGTTCATGACCCTCGACTGGGATGGCCGGATCCGCATGGACTGCTCGTCGCCATACGCGATGGCGTCGCTGATCGACCGCAAGGCGGACTTCACCATCGCGACCGGCAACGACACCGACGCCGACAGGCACGGCATCGTGACACCCGACGCCGGCCTGATCGACCCCAACCACTACCTCGCGGTCGCGATCGACTACCTGTACCGGCACCGGGACGGCTGGCCGGCCGGCGCCGCGGTCGGCAAGACGATGGTCAGCTCCTCGATCATCGACCGGGTGGCGGCGGCCGCGGGCCGCCGGCTGACCGAGGTGCCCGTCGGGTTCAAGTGGTTCGTGCCTGGCCTGCTCGACGGCTCCCTCGCCTTCGGCGGCGAGGAAAGCGCCGGAGCATCCTTCCTGCGCCGCGACGGCCGGCCCTGGACCACCGACAAGGACGGCATCATCGCGGCGCTGCTCGCAGCCGAGATCACCGCGGTCACCGGCCGCACGCCCGGCGAGCACTACCGTGAGCTCACGGCCCGGCTCGGCGACCCGGCGTACGCCCGCATCGACGCCCCGGCCAGCCGTGCGCAGAAGGCCGTTTTGGCCCGGCTTTCGCCCGGCCAGGTCGGCGCCGCGGAACTGGGCGGCGAGCCGGTGGAGCAGCGGCTGACGGCCGCGCCGGGCAACGGCGAGCCGCTCGGCGGCCTGAAGGTCATTGCCCGGTCCGGCTGGTTCGCGGCGCGGCCGTCAGGAACGGAGGAGGTGTACAAGCTCTACGCCGAATCTTTCCTTGGCGCCGGTCACCTCGCCCGCATCCAGGATGAAGCGCAGCAGATCCTCGACATCGTGTTTAAGGACACCGGGCTCAAGGAGGCGTGAGATGGCTCCACCGCGAGTGCTCGGCATTGTGCTCGCCGGCGGGGAGGGCAAGCGGCTCGCACCGCTCACGGCCGACAGGGCCAAGCCCGCCGTGCCTTTCGCCGGCTTGTACCGGCTGATCGACTTCGCCCTCTCCAACCTGGTCAACGCCGGCTGCCTGCGCATCTGCGTGCTGACCCAGTACAAGAGCCACAGCCTGGACAGGCATATCACCACCACCTGGCGGATGAGCAACCTGCTCGGCAACTACGTGACGCCGGTGCCGGCACAGCAGCGGCTCGGCCCGTACTGGTACACCGGGTCGGCAGATGCCATCTACCAGTCGCTGAACCTCATCTACGACGAGCGGCCCGATCTCGTCATCGTCTTCGGCGCCGACCACGTCTACCGGATGGATCCCAGGCAGATGATCGACCAGCACGTCGAGCACGGCGCCGGGGTGACGGTCGCGGCCATTCGGGTGCGCAGGCAGGAGGCGACCGCGTTCGGCGTGATCCATGCGGGCCCGGACGGCCGCACGGTGGAGGCTTTCCTGGAGAAGCCGCGCGAGCCGCCCGGGCTTCCGGGCGCTCCGGACGAGGCATTCGCGTCGATGGGCAACTACGTCTTCGACACCGATGTGCTTGTCGACGCGTTGCGCAAGGATGCCGTCGTCGAGACGAGCAGGCACGACATGGGCGGTGACATCATGCCGATGCTGGTAGCCGAGCGCAGCGCCCAGGTGTACGACTTCATGACGAACACCGTGCCCGGCGTGGGCGAGCGCGACGCCGGCTACTGGCGCGACGTCGGCACACTCGACTCCTATTTCGACGCGCACATGGACCTGTGCGCCACCCACCCCGTGTTCAACCTGTACAACGAGCTCTGGCCGATCCTGACCCATGTGCCATCGCAGCCGCCGGCGAAATTCGTGCACGACTCCGGCGACCGGGTCGGGCGCGCGCTCGACAGCCTGGTCAGCAACGGTGTCATCGTTTCTGGCGGTCTCGTGCGCGAGTCCGTGCTCTCCCCGGGCGTCCGCGTCAACAGCTGGGCGGCCGTCGAGCGCTCCATCCTGCTGCACAACACCGTCGTCGGCCGCCACGCGGTCGTCAAGAACGCCATCCTCGACAAGAACGTCGTCGTTCCTGAGGGCATCACGATCGGCGTCGACAAGGATCGCGACAGGGCCCGCGGCTTCACCGTGTCCGCCGGCGGCATCACGGTCGTCGGCAAGAGCCAGGCGGTAACGGCGTGACGGCCGGGGACCGGCCGGTGGCGCCGGCGGGGGGCTCCGCGGGGACCCCCACGGCGCCGCGGCGGCTGCGGGTGGCGCTGCTGACCCGCGAGTACCCACCGGAGGTGTACGGCGGCGCGGGGGTCCACGTTCAGTACCTGGCACGCGAGCTGCGCGGCCTTGTCGACCTCACGGTGCACTGCCAGGGCGCGGACCGGCCGGGAGCGGCCGCGCACCGGCCGTGGGACCTGCTCGCCGGCGCGAATCAGGCACTGCAGACGGTCTCCACGGACCTGTCGATGGCGGCCGCGCTCGCCGCCGCGGAGCTGGTGCATTCCCATACCTGGTACGCGAACCTCGCGGGTCACCTCGCGGCCCTCCTGTACGGCGTGCCGCACGTCATGACCATGCACTCGCTCGAGCCGCTCCGCCCGTGGAAGGCCGAGCAGCTCGGCGGCGGCTACGCCCTGTCCTCGTGGTGCGAGCGCGTGGCCGTCGAATCGGCGGCGGCGGTGGTCGCGGTGTCGGACGGCATGCGGGCGGACGTGCTCGCGACCTATCCGGCGGTGCCAGCCGACCGGGTGAGGGTCATCAGGAACGGTATCGACACGGCTGAATACGCCCCGGACCCGGGCACCGACGTGCTGCGGCGATATGGCGTGGATCCGGGCCGGCCTGCGGTGATCTTCGTCGGCCGGATCACCAGGCAGAAGGGGCTGCCGGTGTTGCTGCGGGCGTCGGCACACCTCGATCCGGCGGCGCAGCTGGTGCTCTGCGCGGGCCAGCCGGACACCGAGGATCTCGCCGCCGAGGTGGCGGAGCTCGTCACCGAGCTGCGGGCGGCGCGGTCCGGCGTCATCTGGCTGACGGGAATGCTGCCCAAGCGCGAGGTGATCCAGCTCCTGACGCACGCGACCGTATTCGCCTGCCCGTCGCTCTACGAGCCGCTCGGCATCGTGAACCTGGAGGCGATGGCGTGCGGCACCGCGGTCGCCGCGTCCCGTGTGGGCGGCATCCCCGAGGTTGTCGCCGAAGGTGAAACCGGCCTGCTCGTGCCGCCGGACGACCCGGCCGCGCTGGCCGGCGCGATCAACGCTCTTGTGGCTGACCCGGCACTTGCGGCGAAGATGGGCCTGCAGGGCCGCAAAAGGGTGGTCGCGGACTTCGGCTGGCCGGCCATCGCCGCACAGACGGCGGCCCTGTACGCCGAACTCGTGCGCTGAGCCCGCCCCGCCCGGCCCAACGGTTGCGTGGGGTGCCCTATCGCACGACTGTCAACACGCACCATCGAGTCCGCCTCAAGACCACGACCGTGAATGTGCCATCGCGGGTTATATGCGACCCGCAACGGCACATTCACGGTCGGGTGCTGTGGCCGCGGGGTTGGCGCGGGGGTGTGTCCCGCGATCGCGCCGGCGGGTAGAACGGTGGGGTGGACCTTGCGCAGGTGGCGGACGAGCTGTACGGGCTCGATCCGGCCGAGTTCACCGCGGCCAGGGACGAGCGCGCCCGTGCGGCGCGCGCCGCCGGGGACAAGGATTTCGGCGATGCGGTCAGGAAACTGCGCCGGCCGACGGTGAGCGCCTCGCTGGTGAACCGCCTCGTGCGGGACGCCGTCGGGCAGGTCAGCGACCTGCTCGAGCTGGGTGAGTCGCTGCGCGAGGCGCAGCAGGCCCTGGCCGCCGCCGATTTGCGCAGCCTGTCGGCGCGGCGCCGCCCGGTGATCAACGCACTCGCCCAGGAGGCGAAGCGGCTCGCGGCCCAGACCGGCCGGACCGTCACCGACCAGGTCGAACGTGAGATCGAGGCAACGCTGGAAGCGGCGCTCGCCGACCCGGCCGCGGCCGACGCGGTGCGGTCGGGACGGCTGACCACGGGTCTGCGCTACGCCGGATTTGGCGGCGTCGACCTGGCCGATGCCGTCGCCCTGCCCGACGTGGCCGCGGCACCGGAGCAGGCGCCGCGGCCAAGGCCCGGCGCATCCCGCCGCGCGGGGACCGAAGGGGGCGGGGCGCGTGCGCGGCCGGAGGGGGCCGCCAAGCGCCGGGAACCGGCGCGCCGGCGCGGGGAGGCCGCCGCCGCGCGCCAGCGCGGGGAGGCCGCCGCCCTCGCGCAGAACATGCGCGAGGCGCAGGAGGTGGCCGACGGCGCCGCTGACGCCCTCAACGAAGCCGAGGCGCGGGTCGCCGAGCTGCGTGGGCTGCGGCAGGCGGCGACCCGGCGGATCGAGGAACTGGAACAGCAGCTCGGACTGGCCCAGGCGAACGAGACAGAGGCTTCGCGCGCGCTGCGGGACGCCGAGCGAAGCCGCGACGCGGCGGCGCGGTTCGCCAGCGAGACGCAGCGGCACTTCGCCCGGGCCCGGGCGAAGGCCGAGGCAGCGCTGAAGCCTTCCGAGCGGGGTACGCCGCAAGAGCCCGTTTGAGAACCCTCGCTCGCCGCGCAGCCGGGCATGGGCCTGATACCCGCGTTCGCCAGGGAGAACGTGGATGCGCCATGACTACGGTGGGCATGTAAGCCCGCACCTGAAGCCTTATGACCTGGGCGAACGTGACAGGCATTATGGGTCGGCTCACCGGCGTGCGAGCCCGGGGCTAAGCTCGTTCGGCGAGACCGAGAACGTAGGCCGCCTGGCCCGCGTGCTGTAGGCCGTCGGAGATGACGCTGATCAGCCGGGTGCCGAGCGTCACCGGCGGATCCCATGCGGTGTCCACGACGTGGTCGAGGTCGGTGGCGTCAAGACCCCGCACATACCGGATCGTCGCATCGTAAACGGCGTCGTGATAGCCGGTGAGCAGCTCGCCGGATTCCACCTGGACCGCCGCGACGTCGTCGGATCCATGCCCGTAACCGGTGTCGGTGACGTCGAAGGGCAGCCCGAACCGTTCCGCCCAGCCGCCCTTCGTCCAGACCTGATCGGTCCCCGCGACGGCAGCGACGTGATCATCCTGGATCCGGGTCAGATGCCACACGAGCCAGGCGATCGAGTTCGCCTGGCCGCCGGGCCGGAAACCCAGCTCGCCGGGCTTTCTGCCGTCGGCCACCCGGTGCACGACGTCATGAACCCTGCCGAACGCGTCAACAAGCACATCAGCAACGTCCATGCGCAGACCCTTCGGCGCGGAACTACCGGTTGTCTTCGACGGGCCACCATGCGACGGCGCCCGCGGTCATTGTCCCACGGGTCACACCGCGCGGCCGTTCGGGAGGGAAATCTGCCACCCTCCAGGCATCGGCTGGGGTGCCTGCGAGCGCAGTGGCCTGCGGGACGACATGGCAAGGCTCTTGACGGCACCGCCTGGCGGAGTGAAAATGAGCCGGTCGCGAGGTGGAATCGGTTCCAACTGCCCGATTCCAGTCAAGAGGTGTCCATGCGAGGCGTACGCCGGGCGACCATCGCGGATGTGGCCGCTGAGGCAGGCGTGGGCGTCGGCACGGTTTCGCGTGTCCTCAACGGGGGAGCGAACGTGCGGGAGGCGACACGCAGGAAAGTGCTTGAGGTCATGGGGCGCCTGGGGTACCGGCCGAGTCATCTGGCGGCCGCGCTTTCGCGCGGGACCCCGCGCACGGTCGCCGTGGTGGTGCCGTTCCTGACCCGGCCGTCGGTGGTGGTCAGGCTCGCGGGCGCGCTGGCGGTGTTCGACGAGCGCGGGTACGACGCGGTCGTGTGCAACGTCGAGACGCCGCAGCAGCGGGACCGGCACCTGCGGGCGCTCGTGGCGCGGCATCGCGCCGACGGCGTCGTGGTGGTGTCGCTCCGCCTCGCCGAGCAGCACCTGATCTCCTTCGATCAGGCCAGGGTCCCGCTGGTCATGGTCGATGCCGAGGCGCCGGGCGTGCCGCGGACCGTCATCGACGACATCGCCGGGGGACGGCTGGCGACCGAGCACCTGCTGTCGCTCGGGCACCGGCGGATCGGTTTCGTCGGCGACAGCTTCGCCCGCGGCGCGGAACAGGACCTGGCCTTTGTCTCGTCGCGGCGGCGGCTGGACGGTTACCGCCGCGCGCTGCGCGGCGCGGGGATCGGCTACGACCACTCCCTGGTGCGGTGCGGCCCGCACGACGCGGTGGCGGCGGCGGAGCTCGCGGCCCAGTTGCTCGCGCTGCCGCGGCCGCCTTCGGCGATCTTCGCGGCATCGGACACCCAGGCCATCGGCGTGCTTGCCGCCGCCGACCGGTCCGGCGTGCTGGTGCCCGACCAGCTCTCGGTGGTCGGCTTCGACGACATCGAGGCGGCGGCGCTGCACGGCCTGAGCACCGTCCGCCAGCCGCTCCAGCGCAGCGGCGCGGAGGGTGCCCGCCGTCTGTGTGCCCTGCTGGGCGGCAAGCCCGTGCGCCCGATGCGCCAGGAACTGGCCCTGGACGTGGTGCGGCGTTCGACATCCGCGCCGTGCCGCGCGTCGGCGGTGACGTCGTGCGCCCGCGCCTCCCATCTCGGCAGCGCGGCATGGGTTCGGGCCCGGGCACCCCGGCAGTTCGGGCGCGCGCGCCGGGACGGCTTTTTTCACGACCACCCAACAACAGCCGGCCGGATGACCAGAAGGTGACCGGCCGGCCGATATTGCGCTGGAGGGAAGATGATGGGTGATGGCGCCCACGAGGTCACTTCTCCAAGTCGCGGTCGTGTGCCAGCGGCACGCCGATCCGGGCCCGTCCCGCGATGGCGCGGCGCCGGCCTGCGATGGCCCGGGTTTCGTTCCCGTGGCCTGGCCGCCATCGCCGGCGCCGTGCTCGCGGCGTAGGCCCTCGCCGCGTGCAGCAGCAGCGGCGCGAGCACCGGCCCTGTCACGCTGAACTACTACAGCTTCCCCGACAACTCCGGCGCCATCCAGCAGGCGGTCACCACCTGCACCGCGCAGAGCGGTGGCAAGTACGTCATCTCCTACAACAAGCTGCCGAACGCGGCCGACGGACAGCGGCAGCAGATGGTGCGGCGCCTGGCCGCCGGGGACGCGTCGATGGACATCCTCGGCCTCGACGTCACGTGGGAGGCCGAGTTCGCCGAGGCGGGCTGGATCCTGCCATGGACGGGCACCTACCAGCAGCAGGCAAGCGCCGACACGCTCAAGGTGCCGCTGGAGACGGCCACCTGGAAGGGCAAGCTCTACGCGGTGCCCTACAACAGCAACACCCAGTTGCTGTGGTACCGCTCCGACCTGGTGCCCAACCCGCCCACGACCTGGGACGAGATGATCAACGACTCGATCCAGCTCGCGAAGGCGGGCAAGCCGCACCTGATCGAGATCCAGGGCGCGCAGTACGAGGGCACCGTCGTGTGGTTCAACTCGCTGCTCAACAGCGCGGGCGGCAGCGTGCTCACCCCGGACGCGTTCCACGTGTCCCTCGGCGCACCCGCCGTCAAGGCGTTGTCGATCATGAAGAAACTGGCCACGTCCGTGGCCGCGGACCCCTCGCTCGGGGTGCAGATGGAGGACGCGAACCGGCTCGCGATGGAGGCCGGCACGGCGGCGTTCGAGCTGAACTACCCGTTCGTCTACCCGTCGATGAAGACCGACCAGCCGAAGCTGTTCAAGAGCTTCAAGTGGACGCTGTACCCGAGGGTGGACGCCAGCACCCCGGCGCACGTGACGATCGGCGGCATCGACCTCGCGATCAGCAGGTACTCGCAGCATCCGGATCTCGCCTTCCAGGCGGCGCTGTGCCTGCGCGACCGGCCCAACCAGCTGATCGCCGCGACCAAGGGCGGCCTGCCGCCGACGATCGCGAGCCTGTACAACGATCCTGCGCTGTTCGCGGACTACCCGTTCCACGCGGACATCCTGGCGGCGCTGCAGGACGCGAGCGTCCGGCCCAAGACTCCCGCCTACCAGAACCTGTCCATCGTCATCTCCCACCTGGTGTCGCCGCCGGCCGCGATCAATCCGCCGAGCGCGGAGCAGGGGATGGCCAGCCAGCTCAATGACGCCCTCCAGTCGAAGGGCCTGATTCCATGAACACCCGGGTGGCCGGTCCGGACGCGCCCGCGAGAAAGGTAGGGGCCGATGAGCACTAACACGCAGACGGTCGCCGCCGAGGAGACCAGGGCCGAAGAGCGCAGGCACCGGCGGCAGCTATCGGAGGGCGCGCGAGCTGAGCGCAGGCTCGGCTTGCTGCTGATCGCCCCCGCGGTGATCGTGATGATCGCGGTGACGGCGTACCCGATCTTCTACGCGATCTACCTGTCGCTGCAGCGCTACGACCTGCGCTTCCCCAACCTGGCCCATTTCATCGGCTTCAGTAACTATGGCGCGGTGCTCAGCTCGGGCTACTGGTGGCAAGCCCTCGGGGTCACGCTGAGCATCACAGTCGTCTCCGTCGCCATCGAACTGGTGCTCGGCATGCTGCTCGCGCTGCTGATGTACCGTACGCTCTTCGGCCGCGGCAGCGTACGCACCGCCATCCTCATCCCGTACGGGATCGTGACCGTCGCGGCGGCGTTCAGCTGGCAGTACGCGTGGACGCCGAACGAGGGTTACCTGTCGGCGGTGTTCGGCAACAGTGCGCCGCTGACCAGCCAGATCCCGGCCATCGCGATCATCATCCTCGCCGAGGTGTGGAAGACCACGCCGTTCATGGCGCTGCTGCTGATGGCGGGGCTGTCGCTGGTGCCTGAGGACCTGCAGAAGGCGGCCAAGGTGGACGGCGCGACCACGTGGCAGCGCTTCTTCCGGATCACCCTGCCGCTGATGAAGCCGGCGATCCTGGTCGCGTTGCTGTTCCGCACGCTCGACGCGTTCAGGATCTTCGACAACATCTTCATCCTGACCGGTGGTGGCAATAAGACCTACTCTGTCTCGATCCTCGGCTACGACAACCTGTTCACCGCGCTGAACCTCGGCCCGTCCTGATCTTCATCTGCGTCGCGATCATCGCGTTCCTGTTCATCCGGCTGTTCGGCGCGGCCGTGCCCGGCACGACGACGGGAAGGTGAGGCACCGATGGCTACCACGACCGCCAGGCAGAAGACCGGCTGGGGAACCGCGAACACGCTCGCCGTGATCCTGGCGCTGATCCCGGTGCTGTGGATCGTCTCCCTGTCGTTCAAGGACCCCACGACGATCACCAACGCGGATTTCTGGCCGGTGAAGTGGACCTGGGTGAACTACAGCGGCATCCTCACCACCTCGACGTTCATCCGCCCGCTGATCAACTCGATCGGAATCGGGATCATCGCCACGTTCATCGCCGTGACGCTCGCGTCGCTCGCCGCCTACGCGGTGGCCCGCCTGGCCTTCCCTGGCAAGCAGGTCCTGATCGGAATGTCGCTGCTCATCGCGATATTCCCGATCATCTCCCTGGTGACCCCGCTGTTCAGCATCGAGCGGGCGCTCGGCCTCTTCAACACCTGGCCGGGCCTGATCATCCCGTACATCGCCTTCGGCCTGCCGCTGGGGATCTACACACTCTCGGCGTTCTTCCGCGAGATCCCATGGGAGCTCGAGAAGGCGGCGAAAATGGACGGCGCCACCCCGTTCCAGGCGTTCACCAGGGTCATCGCGCCGCTGGCGGCACCGGGCATGGTCACCACCGCGATCCTGGTGTTCCTCGCCTGCTGGAACGAGTTCCTGCTGGCGATCTCGCTGACCTCGACGACCGCCGCGCGCACGGCGCCGGCCGCGATGGGCTTCTTCACGGGTAGCTCGCAGTTCACCGCGCCGACCGGGTCCATCTCGGCCGCGGCGGTGGTCATCACCATTCCGATCATCATTTTCGTGCTGTTCTTCCAGCGCCGGATCGTTGCCGGGCTGACGTCAGGCGCGGTCAAGGGCTAGACAGGACATAAGGAGCACACAGTGGCAGACATCGCTCTGGAGAACGTGACCAAGCGTTTCCCCGACGGGGCGCTCGCGGTCGACAGCTTCACCCTCGACATCGGCGATGGAGAGCTCGTCATCCTGGTCGGGCCCTCCGGCTGCGGGAAGTCGACGACCCTCAACATGATCGCTGGCCTCGAGGACATCACCGAAGGCGAGCTGCGGATCGGCGGGAGAGTCGTCAACAACATGGCGCCAAAGGACCGGGACATCGCGATGGTGTTCCAGAGCTACGCGCTGTACCCGCACATGACCGTGCGGCAGAACATGGGCTTCGCGCTGAAGCTCGCCAAGACACCGGCGAACGTCATCGACGAGAAGGTCAGCGAGGCGGCCCGCATCCTCGACCTGACGCAGCATCTCGATCGCAAGCCTGCGAACCTGTCCGGTGGCCAGCGGCAGCGGGTCGCGATGGGCCGCGCCATCGTCCGCGACCCGGCCGCCTTCCTGATGGACGAGCCGCTGTCCAACCTGGACGCGAAGCTGCGCGTGCAGATGCGCACCGAGGTCTCCCGCATCCAGCGGCGGCTCGGCACGACGATGGTCTACGTGACGCACGACCAGACCGAGGCGATGACTCTGGGCGACCGCGTGGCCGTGATGCGCAGCGGCATCCTTCAGCAGGTGGCATCGCCGCAGGAGCTCTACGACCGGCCGAAGAACCTGTTCGTCGCCGGCTTCATCGGGTCACCCGCGATGAACTTCCTGGCGGCCACCGTCGAGGACGGCAAGCTGCGCACCGGGCTTGGCGACCTCCCGCTGAGCGACCAGCTGCGGCGCGCGATCGAGAGCAGCGGGGCAGGCCGCAACGTGATCGTCGGCATCCGCCCGGAGGACTTCGAGGACACGTCGCTCGTCGCGCCGGAGAACCGCCGGCACGGCATCACGTTCCGCGCGTCCATCGACGTCCTTGAGTCCCTGGGCGCCGACGTGTTCGTCTACTTCACCCACGAGCGCAAGCAGGAGGAGGTGCGGGCCGCCGAGCTGGAGGAGCTGGCCAAGGACTCGGGCCGTGCGGACACCGGGTCGAGCGTCGACGCGGTGACCGCGAGGCTCGACCCGGCGTCGCGCGTGCGCGAGGGCCAGGAGGTCGAGCTGTGGGTCGATGTCCGGCCGATGCACGTCTTCAACCCGGCAACCGGTGAGAACCTCGCGCTCGGTGATGGCGTCGGCAGCGCGAGCAGCGCGAGCAGCGCGAGCAGCGGCAGCGGGAGCATGGGGATGGGGGGTGGCGCCGCCGGCGCCGAGGGCGGCGCCTCGGCCGATGCCCCTGCCACCTGACCGATGGCCCAGCCGTGGCTGCTGCCGCCGGTGTTGCGGGAGCGGCTACTGAAGTTTTGCCCGCAGCCGCCCGATGACCTCGTCGTTCCATTCGTGGGTGCGGATCAGCCGGTACCGCTCGCTCGCCACCCGCATGTACGCCTCGGCGTCGGTGCACGATCCGACCAGGCCGGCGGTGCGGAGCATGCGCACGACCGGCGTGAACTCCTCGGCGAGCCACCGGCGGGCGACCTCGCTGCGATCGAGAAAGCGGCGCTCGTCCTGCATGAGACGAAAGCCCCACGCCTCAACAGCCTCGCCGAGTTCCGCGTACGACCAGGGGTCACGGACCGTGAGCTTCGCGTAAGCCAGCGGTGGCAGCGGCACCCTGGACCGGAACTCCCGCTCGTAGCTCTTGACGAGCAGGTCCCCCCGGTGGCGGATGCCCTTGGCGGGCACGGCGGTCACGACCTCGGTGACATAGGCGTCGATCGTCTTCTGCCCGGTCGCGAGCGCTATCGAGACCCGGTGGTGGCCGTCCTTGACGAAGTGCAGGTCGCCGACCCGGTACACGTCGATCGGCGGGACGGCCTCGCCGCGCCGCTGCGCCAGGGCCAGCCGCTCCCAGCGCTCGCGGACCCGGCTCGACGTGGGCCGGAAGCGGCGGTCGAAGTCGCGCCGGGAGTCGACGGTGCCGACGATCGTGTCCGGCTTGATGGTCTGCAGGCCCAGGTACCGCTCGCCCTTCCTGCCGAGGGCGGCGACGACTTCGTCGAACGGGAGGATGAGGTTGACGTCGTCCGGTTCGCGGCGAAGCCAATGGGCGAGCCGGGCAAGTGTCTGGCGCCTGCGGGCCCGCTGGAAGTCGTTCTCCACGTCCGCCCGGGGAAACCCTGTGTCAGCGTGCATCACTGCGTCCCGTCTGCAGCGTGGCCGCACCCGCGCCTGGTTCGATGTCGATCAGATGCCGCCCGACGACGTTGCACACGACGGTATGGCCGAGCCGCCCGCCCGGGTGCGCCACCTCGTAGGGTGCCACGTGGCCGTGCAGCAGCAGCGCGGGCTGCAGCCGCGCGACAAGCCGGTTGTGCGCGGCAAATCCCCGGTGCACCGGGTCGTCGCCGTCACCCACGCCGCGCGGCGGGGAATGGGTGAGCAGGATGTCGACGCGGCGGCCGTCGCGCATCCGGCGCCAGCGGGCCCTGCGGCTCAATGCCCGGGCTCGCCGGGACTGCTGGCGGTCGCTGTGCTGGTTGGGCCCGCCGCTGTAGCGGCGGCAGCCACCGAGGCCGGCCAACCGCAGGCCGGCCACGTCGGCGACGGCGCCCTCGGCGCAGATCGCCCCGTCGGGCCACGGCGCCCGCGCGGGAAGCCCGGCCCGCAGGGTAAGCCCGCCGCGGGAGACGCGGTAACCGGTCAGGTCGGGGTCGTGGTTTCCCGGCACGAACACAAGCGGCACGTCCAGCGCGTTCATCAGGTACCCGAGGTAGTCGAAGGGGAGATCCCCGCAGGCCACGATCAGCTCGGCGTCTTTGGCCGGGCCCACGTCGGCGCAAAGTCCTTCGTCGATCTCATCGGATACGGCAAGGACGCGAACCACATGTCGATGGTATGCCAGCGGCGGCGGCTGCCGCGCTCAGCGCGGTGCCGCCTGCCTGACGTCGAGCCCGCGCTCCCGCAGGGCCGACTCCACCCGGTAGATCTCGGCCAGCGCAGCGCCCGCGGCGGGCGGCGGGCTGACTTCCAGCCGCTGGCAGGCCGTGCACAGGGCATCGATGTAGGCGGCGCGAAGCGCCCGCAGGCGCAGGTTCTTCGCCGGCGTGCCCATCTTGTTCTCCACCGCTTCGAACTCCGCGCGCAGCCGCCGCAGGGTCGCGCCGAGCCGTTCGATCGGCTCGGTGGTGACGGCGCGGCTGCTGCGGCGGCGTTCGGTGTACCAGCGGAGTGCGCGGAAGCCGCCGATCAGCGCGTATGCGGCCGCGGTCGGAAAGAGGATCACGGCCACAAGCTCGAGAGCCGGGCCCATGTTCCCAAGTGTCGGCCTGCCACGGACGTGAAATCAACTGATTAGCTGGATATGTGACCAGGCTTTACCAGGAAATCCGGCAAGCCGATGGGAGACGTGGTGGAACCGAGCACCAGGAGCGCCACCGGGCACCGCTGGTGGCACGGCGCCGTGCTCTACCAGTTGTACGTCCGGTCGTGGCTCGATACCGACCAGGACGGCTACGGCGATCTGAACGGCGTGATCGCGGGGCTCGGCCACCTGTCGTGGCTCGGCGTCGACGGCATCTGGCTGTCGCCGACCATGCCCTCGCCCGATGACGACTGGGGTTACGACGTCAGCGACTACATGGGCGTCCACCCGGATCTCGGCACCCTCGACGACCTGGGCCGGCTCATCGCCGAGGCGGGCAGGCGAGGCATGCGGGTGCTCCTCGACCTGGTGCCCAACCACACGAGCTCGGCCCATCCCTGGTTCGTCGACGCGCTGGGCGGGCCCGGCGCCGCGCATCGCAGCTTCTACGTCTGGGCCGACCCGCGCCCGGGCGGCGGGCCGCCGAACAACTGGCGTGACTCCACCGGCGCCCCCGCCTGGACTTTGGACAAGCCGAGCGGCCAGTACTATCTGCACAATTTCCTGGACACCCAGCCGGACCTGAACTGGTGGGAGCCGGAGGTCCACAAGCAGTTCCGCGAAATCCTCCGGTTCTGGTTCGACCGGGGGGTCGCCGGGTTCCGCATCGACGTCGCCCATGGCCTCTACAAGGACGCGCGGTTGCGCGACAACCCACCGCTCGCCGCCGATGACCCGCTGCGCGGGCGTTTTGGCCTGAGGCCCGTCTATAACGTCAACCGTCCGCAGACCCACGGGGTCTACCGTGACTGGCGCCGCATCGCGGAAGGCTATCCGGCACCGCGGCTGCTGCTCGGCGAAACGTGGGTCGGCGACTTCAAAACCCTCGCGTCCTACCACGGGCGGGGCGATGAGCTTCAGCTCACCTTCAACTTCCCCTTCATTTTCAGCCGGTTCACAGCGAGCGAGCTGGCCGCCGTCGTCGCACGCACGCTCGCGCACCTGCCGGCCGGTGAGTGCCCGGTATGGACGGCCTCGAATCACGATGTCGGCCGTTTTCCGGCCCGGTGGTGCGGCGGCGACGAACGCAAGGTCCGGCTTGCCCTGTTCGTGCTCGCCACGCTGCCCGGCGCGATGGTTCTGTACTACGGCGACGAGGTCGCCATGACCGACGTCGACGTGCCACCGGAGCTGCAAAGGGACCGGATGACCCTGGGTCGCCGCGGCGGGGGCAACAGGGACCGGGCCAGGACTCCCATGCACTGGAACGCCTCGCCGTCCGCGGGATTCACCTCGGGCGGTGTCAAACCATGGCTCCCGGCCGGCGACAACGCCGCGCACAACGTCGCCAGCCAGCGCGCGGACGAGTCGTCGACGCTCTGGCTCTGCCGCCGCCTGCTCGCGCTGCGCCACGCGGAGCTCGGTGGCCAGATCGCCAGCTACACGCAGTTGCCGTCGCCACCCGGGGTCTGGGTCTACCGGGCCGGCTGGCTGACCGTGGCGGGAAATTTCTCCGGCGACAGCACGGAGCCACTCGATCTCGGCGGCCCCGTTCTGCTGTCCACCGGCGGGCATGTCCGCGCCGGCCCGGGCGGCGTGTGCCTCGGGCCCTGGGAGGCGGTCATCGCCAGGCACGTGACGGCGGCGCCCGCCCGCTGACCGCGAACGTCCCGCGGCCGGCCGTTGCCCAACCAGATCCCGAACGGCCGCGCGGGGTGGCGCGGCCGTCCGGTGCGGACGGCCAGGTGGGCACGACGATGCGCATGGGAGGCTTGAGACGTGACCCGGTGTCTTCTCGCAACTCGCCCGCACATGCTAGACCTATGGGCGGGGCCGCGCGGGCGTGATCGCGTCGGCCCGGCAGACAGGAAAGCGTTCGGAACTGCGGAGGCCGCATGAGCATCGTGGGTACCCGGGTGGTACGGACAGAGGACCCGCGGCTGCTGACCGCGGGCGGCACGTACGTCGACGATCTTCGGGTGCCCGAGCTGACCGGGGCCGCGCGGGTGACGTTCGTGCGCAGCCCGCTCGCGCACGCGCTGATCAGCGGCATCGACGTGTCGGCCGCCCGCGCGGAGCCCGGCGTGGTCGCGGTGCTGACGGCCAGGGACATGGACGACCTGCCCGTACCCCCCGACTCGCCGATGGGCGAGCCGCTGCTTGCCATCGACCGGGTCCGTTACGTGGGTGAGCCGGTGGCGGTCGTCGTCACCGATGACGCCTACCGCGGCGAGGACGCGGCGGAGCTCGTGAGCGTGGACTACGAGCCGCTCCCGGCGGTCATCGACTACGGCGACGCGCTGGCGGGCGCGACGCTGCTGTTCCCCGCCACCGGTTCCAACATCGCGGGGGAGGGGGGCAGGGACAAGTTCGACGATGGCGTGTTCGACGGCTGCGACGTGGTGGTCGAGCGGACGATCGTCAACCAGCGGGTCGCGCCGGTGCCCCTGGAGGTGCGTGCCGCGGCAGCCGTATGGGATAGTGCTCCGCCTGCGGACACCCAGGCGGCGAAGGACACGGAGCCGGCCGCCGGCGGGCGGTTGACGTTCTGGGCGAGTACGCAGAACGCGCAGCTCACGCGCGCGATCCTCGCCGGGGCGCTCGGCCTGCCCCCGTCCGCCGTGCGGGTCATCGCACCCGATGTGGGCGGCGGCTTCGGCGCCAAGGTGGGGGTGGACCGCGACGCGATCGCGGTCGCCTGGGCGACGCGGCGGCTTGGCCGGCCGCTGCGGTGGGTGGAGACGCGCACCGAGAATCTCCTCGCCATGACGCACGGGCGCGCCCAGCAGCAGACCGTCAAGATCGGCGGAACGCGCGACGGCCGGGTCCTTGCCTACCGGCTGGACACCGTACAGGACGGCGGCGCGTACCCGCGGCTCGGGCAGTTCCTCGTCAGCTTGACCATGCTGATGGCGGGTGGGCCCTACGACATCCCGAACGTGCAGGCGGGGTTCCGGGTCATCGTGACGAACGCGACGCCGATCTCGGCGTACCGCGGCGCCGGGCGGCCGGAGGCAACGGCCGCGATCGAGCGGGCCTTCGACCTGTTCGCCGCGGAGATCGGCATGGACCCGGCGGAGCTGCGGCGGCGCAACCTGGTGCCGCCGGACAAGTTCCCTTACACCGCGGCGAGCGGCGCCGTATACGACACGGGCGAGTACGTGCAGGCGCTGGACCGTGTGCTGGCGGCGGCGGGTTACCCGCGGCTGCGGGCCGAGCAGGCGCGCCGGCGCGAGCGCGGTGACACGCTGCAGCTCGGCATCGGGGTGGCGTCCTACGTGGAAATCACCGCGGCCGACGCCGAGGCGGGCGAGACCGCGCGGCTGGTGGTGCACGCGGACGGCACTGCCACGGTGTTCACCGGCAGCTCGCCGCACGGCCAGGGCCACGCCACGGCCTGGGCGATGCTCGTGCAGGACGAGCTCGGGATCCCGATGGCACAGGTGACCGTGATCCACGGCGACACCGATCTCGTCCCGAAGGGCGTCGGAACCTACGCGTCCAGGTCCTTGCAGCTCGGCGGCGCGGCCGTGTATCAGGCGGCGGTCGAGGTCAAGGAGCAGGCGCGCCAGGTGGCGGCCGGGATGCTCGAAGCGAGCGACGCCGACCTCGTGCTCGACGCCGAGCGCGGGGTGTGGCAGGTGCGTGGGGACCCGGCGACCGGCCTGAGCTGGGCGCAGGTCGCCGGCCGCGCCGGGCCGGACGGCCTGGCCGCGGACGTGCGGTTCGCCCCCGGCCGCCCGACGTTCCCGTTCGGCGCGCATGTCGCGGTCGTCGACGTGGACACCGAGACAGGCAAGGTGCGGCTGGTGCGGCACGTGACCGTGGACGACGCGGGCCCGATCGTCAACCCGGTGCTCGCCGAGGGGCAGCGCCACGGCGGCATCGCGCAGGGTGCGGCGCAGGCGCTGCTCGAAGAGGTGGCATACGACGCGGAAGGCAATCCGCTCACCAGCACGCTCGCCGACTACGCCGCCATCACGGCCGCGGAGCTGCCGAGCTTCGAGCTCGTCGACATGCAGACCCCCACGGACATCAACCCGCTCGGGGTCAAAGGCATCGGGGAAGCGGGGACGATCGGCTCGATCCCCGCGGCCTGGAACGCGGTGGTCGACGCGGTCGCCCATTTCGGCGTCCGCCACATCCCCATGCCGGCCACACCACAGCGGGTGTGGACGGCGATCAGCGAAGCGAGGGCTGGCCAGTGAAGGTCACCATAACGGTCAATGGCAACGAGGTCGCGGCCGAGGTGGAGGACCGCACCCTGCTCGTGCACTACGTGCGCGATGTCGCCGGGCTTACCGCGACCAACGTCGGCTGCGACACCACGTCGTGCGGCGCGTGCACGGTGTTGCTCGACGGGCAGTCGGTGAAGTCCTGCACGGTGCTCGCCGCGCAGGCGGACGGCTCGGAGGTCGTCACGGCCGAGGGCCTCGCCAGCGACTCCGGTGAGATGCATCGCGTGCAGCGCGCCTTTCACGAGCAGCACGGGCTGCAG
>WNGJ01001686.1_pt1 | contig 31261 bp, 26 predicted proteins | sample 5400611 | NCBI WGS metagenome assembly WNGJ01 (sample SAMN13153375, study PRJNA577476) | soil metagenome | isolation source: 40 cm soil or saprolite under Garry oak tree replicate 1 | place: USA:California | collected 2016-06-15
ACCACGTGCGGCTCGAAGATCCTCGAGGGCTACCGCTCGCCGTACGAGGCCACGGCGGTGGCGAAGCTCAAGGCGGCTGGGGCGCTGATCGCCGGGAAGACCAACTGCGACGAGTTCGGGATGGGATCGTCCACCGAGCACTCGGCGTACGGCCGGGCGCTGCACCCCTTCGACAAGACGCGCGTGCCGGGCGGTTCGTCGGGTGGCTCGGCGGCCCTCGTGGCCGCGGGGGCGGTGCCGGCCGGGCTCGGCTCGGAAACTGGCGGCTCGGTGCGCCAGCCCGCCTCGTTCTGTGGGATCGTCGGCATTAAGCCGACGTATGGCCGCGTGTCCCGCTCCGGGCTCGTGGCGTTCGGCTCGTCGCTCGATCAGATCGGTGTGTTCGGCCGCAGCGTGCACGACGCGGCGCGCGTGTTGTCGGTGATCAGCGGGCGGGACCCCAGAGACTCGACGTGCGAGGCGCGCGACTCGCTGCGGCTCCCCACGGTCCCCGAATCGCTCCAGGGATTCGTGATCGGCGTCCCGAAAGAGTACTTTCCGCCGGACCTGGCCCCGGCGGTGCGGCGCGCCTGCGATCGCGCGATCCGGCTCTTGAAGGAGCTGGGCGCGGCGGTGCGCGAGGTGTCGTTGCCGCACACCCAGTACGCCGTGCCGGCCTATTACATCATTGCCCCGGCGGAGGCGTCGTCCAACCTGGCGCGCTACGACGGCGCGCGCTACGGGCCGCGCTTCGACGGCGCGGTGGACGTGCGCGCGTTGTACCGCACCACGCGGGGCGAAGGGTTCGGGCCCGAGGTGCGCCGCCGTATCCTCGTCGGTACGTACGTGTTGTCGTCGGGCTACTACGACGCCTACTATCGCCGGGCACAGCAGATGCGGGCGTTGATCGCCCAGGACTTCCGGAACGTGTTCGACCGCGGCGTGGACCTGCTGTTCACGCCCACGACCCCCACGCCGGCCTTCAAGGCGGGCGAGAAGCTCGACGATCCGGTCGCCATGTACCTGTCGGACATCTTCGTCGTGACCGCGAACCTGGCCGGCCTGCCGGCGATGTCCCTCCCGATCGGCCGGGTCAAGGGCCTGCCGATCGGCGGGCAACTCATCGGCCAGGCCTTCCTCGAAGACGAAATGATCGAGGCGGCGTACGCGCTCGAGCGCGTGGTGCCCGCGGCGGGAGACACGTGAGCCCACCGGGCGGCGGCTGGGAGACCGTGATCGGTCTCGAGACGCACGTGCAGTTGCGCACCGCGTCCAAAATGTTCTGTGGCTGCTCGGCGGCGTTCGGCGCGCCGCCCAACACCAACGTGTGCCCGGTGTGCCTCGGGCTCCCGGGCGCGCTTCCCGTCCCGAACGAGCAGGCGGTGAAGCTCGCCGTGCGCGCCGCGCTCGCGCTCGGTTGCACCCTGCACCCTAAGAGCGTGTTCGCCCGAAAGAACTACTTCTATCCCGATCTCCCGAAGGGCTACCAGATCTCCCAGTTCGAGCAGCCCCTCGCCACCCAGGGGGCGCTGTCCTATGTGTCGCCGGATCGTGGGCTCACGACGGCGACCATCGTGCGGCTGCACGTGGAAGAGGACGCCGGGAAGTCGCTGCACGACCGCTTCCCGAAGGAAACCGCGATCGACCTGAACCGCTGCGGCGTGCCGCTGATCGAGATCGTGACCGGTCCCGACTTCCGCTCGCCGCCGGAAGCCCGGCGCTACCTCCAGACGCTGAAGCAGGTGCTCGAGTACGCCGGGATCTCCGACTGCGACATGGAGAAGGGGAGCCTGCGGGTGGATGCCAACGTCTCGGTGCGGCGTGCCGGCGAGACGGCGCTGGGCACGAAGACCGAGGTGAAGAACATCAACTCGTTCGCGTACGTCGAGAAGGCTTTGACCGTGGAGCGCGACCGTCAGATCGCGCTGCTCGAGGGCGGCGGCGTCGTCGAGCAGCAGACGCTGCTGTACGACTCGAAGACGAACGGCGTACGCCTGCAGCGCAGCAAGGAGCAGAGCCACGACTACCGCTATTTCCCGGACCCCGACCTGCCGCCGCTGGTGCTCACGGAGGAGTTCATCGCCCAGGAACAGGCGCAGCTCCCGGAGCTGCCCGCGACGAAGCGCGAGCGCTTCATGACGCAGTACGCCCTGAGCGTGAACGACGCGGACGTGCTCACCGGCGATCGCGCCGTGGCCGACTATTATGAAGCGGTCGTCCACGCGGGAGCGGACGCCAAGCTGGGGGCGAATTGGGTCATCAACGAAGTCCTGGCCGACGCCAAGACCCACGAGGAGCAGCTGCGCGTGCCGCCCGGCGCGCTGGCACAGCTCATCGGGCTGGTGCGCGGCGGCACCCTCAGCCAGCAAGCGGCCAAGCGCGTGTTCGCCGAGGTGGCGGAGCGGGGAGGCGAGCCGCGCAACGTCGCCGAGGCGCTCGGGGTCGTCCAGGTCGCCGACAGCGGGGTCGTGGCGGGCTGGGTGACCGAGGTGCTCGGGGCCCACCCGCACGAGGTGGTGCGCTACCGGCAGGGAGAAACCAAGCTGATGCCGTTCTTCGTCGGTCAGGTGATGAAAGTGTCGCGCGGCAAGGCCGACCCCAAGCTCGCGCAGAGGATCCTGGAGGAGAAGCTAGCCGCCTGAGCACCGCCCCGCCCATCGGGAAAGTGTTCAATGTGTTCAATGAACGTTCATTGAACACCTGAGACACTCGCCTCAGTTTCAAGCGCTAACTCGTTCAGAATCAAGGGCCGTCGCTCCGACGGACGTGGCACAATCCCTGCTTTGGTTCACATTCCCGGCACTCTTGATTCGCATTTGCGCTTCTGCTCGGGTTTACAAACCCTTGCTGTGCGGCACGGACTCCGCTCCCTCGGACCGACGATGACTCTTGTAGACGACCAGTCCCTCATCCTCGGCGACTCTCCGCCCATTCGCCGGCTCAAAGCGCTGATCGCCCGAGTCGCGCCCTCTGATCAGCCGGTCCTTATTCAAGGGCCAACGGGAGCGGGCAAGGAGCTCGTGGCCCTGGCGCTCCACCGCGCGAGCGGGCGTTCGGGAAGGCTCGTGGCGTTCAATGTCTGCGCTGTCCCAGACACGATGCTCGAGGACACGCTGTTCGGTCACGTGCGTGGCGCATTCACCGGAGCGCGAGACGACGCACCGGGATACTTGGCGCAAGCGGATCGCGGAACGGTGTTCTTCGATGAAATCGGTGGGCTTCCTTGGACGCTCCAGAGCAAGCTGCTGCGCGCGGTCGAGACGCGGGAGTTCCGACCCGTGGGCGCTCGGTCGGATCGCTACAGCGACTTTCGAGTCATCTCGGCCACGAATGAAGCCCTCGACGCACTCGTCGACGTCGGCCGCTTCCGGGCTGACCTAGCGTTCCGCTTGCGGGGTGTAGTGCTCACGGTGCCGGCACTGCGGGACCGGAAGGAAGACATTCCGGTGTTGGTTCGCCGCTTTGTCGCGGATGCCGGCAAAACCGGCGCGAGCGAGCCACGGATTGACGACGCGGCTCTTGGGTTGCTGATGGATTATGACTGGCCGGGGAACGTGCGCGAGCTCCGCAACGTGGTCACGAGCGCGGTTGTGCTCGCCGAGGAGTCCAAGCTGAGCCGAAGCGACCTTGCCGCGGTCCTCGAGCAACGCAGCGATCCGCTCGCGAGCGAGGGTCGGGATTTTGCGCGGCGTCGTTTGTTGGGAGTGTTGGATCAAACCGCGTGGGATACGAGCGTCGCGGCGCACCTGCTGGGGGTGCATCGGGGCACGGTGTATCGGCGGATGCAGCGGCTCGGAATTCCGGTGCCCCGCCGGAGACCGGAGAATGGATTCGCGTCCGTTCGCGCGAATTCGCACGAATTCGCGGCGAATCGGCCGGAGTGAGTCGCTGCCAGATCGCTGCAAGTCGCGGCTCCGATGGAACTTCTCGACAGCATGGCTAGCGGCATGCTGCGTGCTTTGGAGGGGGGCGACCTTGTTACCTGGAGGCGCCCGTGCTCGCTCGTCGGATCTCTGTCACACTCCGGACGGCTTTGTCCTTGCTCGCAGGTCAAACTGTTGGGGCCACCGCCCAAACGATCATCGTCCACGTCACGCCGACGAGCGCTTCGTTCGTTGGTCAGGGCAGCTTAAGCGTCACCGTCGACTGGTGCGCGCAGTCCCCTCACATGTACGACCCTACAACGCGGTCGATCAAGCAAGCGCATGGGCCGGGGCTCGGTCTCATAGACGACATAGCAGGACAGTTCACAACGGTGCAGGTACTGGACAATCCCGATTGTCAGGGACCGGATGATTATGCCGAGCGGTCAACGGGGTCCATCACTCTCTACCAGGGCGGTAATCGAGTGACCGCCTCTGTTAAAGACTACCAGACTTTCATCTTCCTCGAACAACAGTACTACATGACGCCCGCCCCCCCATCGATCGACGCGAGCGTCCACAACGGCTATCACTGGAGCTCGGGCCTGTGCGCGGTCAACTGCTTCGACGCAACCGTGTCCTACACCACACCGGCCTACGTAAGCCTCGATGCACCGCGGGCCGTGACGGTCCTCTATTCCAGCGGCCAAGTGCGCAGTCGACACGTGGTTCAGGTGAACGCCATCGTCGACCCGTTATACAGCCCGCCTGCGGACTCGGTGTATTTCCGGCTCCAGAGGCCCGGCGGAACCTTCGTTACGTTCACCGACGGCTCGACGCGAGTGGCCTTTCCGTATCGGGGCTCGTGGCAGCGGCTGGCGGCGCAGTTCGAGGACTCCACGCTCGCGACCGGAGCATACAGCTACACGGCCCTGCTCGGCGCGACCTGGGGCAGCTCCGTGGTACTGGAGTCCAGTGCGCCGCTGCGCGTGCTTGCGCTGAACGAGCGCGGCAGCCCGTACGGAGCTGGCTGGACCGTGGCAGGTCTGCAACGCCTGAAAGTCGCCCTCGGCGATTCGCTGGTGACGTGGGATGGCACCGGGAGCGTTGAGTTTTGGAAGCGCTCCTCGTGCGACGCGACAGGTTGCAGCTACGCACCTCCCCTCGGGGAGTTCGATGCGATCCGGTACACAAATCCTGCTTACCGGAGCGACCCGGCCGTCGCCTACGTCCGCACCACAGTGGACCGTGTGTACGCGAAGTTCGACGATCAGGGTCGTCTGTTTTACGTGGACGACCCGTTCGGGAACCGCGTGCGCTACCACTGGCTCGACGCGAATCGCATCGACAGCATCATCGATCCGGCTGGCAAGGCGACCCTTCTCGGGTACAACGGGAGCAACAAGCTCGCGTGGATCAAGGACGGTCCGGGCCAGCGGACGACCACAATTACCATCGACGCATCCAACCACCTCACGCAGATCCAGGATCCGGCCGGTGGCTTCCCGTTCAAGCAGGGTCAGTACGACTCGGCCCATCGCCTGCTGTCCCAGCTGGACCGGCGTGGCGCGCAGTGGTCCTATACGTATGACTTCACGAGCAAGCTGGCGAGCGACTCCACGCCACCGGTGCTCGTGTTCGGTGACAACATCGCGCGACGGCTCGGCACAACGTACCGCTCGCCCGATGCCGCTCTCCTCAGTGCCCCGGCGGATTCCGCCGGCATCGGCACGATTGCGCCTCCGTTCGTGCCCGTCCGGACGATTCGGGTGGACGTGTTCGGTGCGTTGACGCAGGTAATCGCCCCGATCGCCTCGGCGGCGGTCATCACCCGCAATGCTCACGGACAAGTGACGGAGGCACAAGACACCACCGGACACAACACGTACCAGTGGGACGGGGCCCGCAAGACGTACGCGCGCAACGTCGTAACCGGCGCCACCGTCAACTATCAGTGGGATACGACCTGGAATCGCATCAAGCGTCAGTACGGCAACGTTGTCGAGATTAACAACTACTACAACAGCAGCAACGGCCGGCTCGACAGCACGCGCGTTGGCGGCGACCCCGTCACGAAGGCCTCGTACGACACTCGGGGCCGGGTGGTCAGCGCGACCGATGCCCGCGGCCACGTAACGCAGTACTTCCGCGACGCCACGACGTGGTTGAACACGGACTCCGTGAAGAGTGGGTCGCGGCGGACCGCATACTCGTACGACAGCTACGGACGCACCCGCACAGTGAAGAATGCCGCGAACGTCTTTGACACGACCTCCTACGACCTCCTGAACCGCGTGACGCGCGTCGGACGGCCCCTCGGCAGCTTCGTCACCTATGCCTACGAGGACTCGCTGAATCTGACAGCGGTGACGGACGCCAAAGGACAGACCTACCGCGTGTACAAGAACCTCGTCGGCTGGGACACGGCGAGCGTGGACGCCACCGGTCAGCGAAACCGTTTCGCCTACGACCAGGCCGGGCAGCGGCGGCAGTGGACGAACCGCCGAGGCCAGGTCACGACGTTCGCGTACGATAACCTCGGCCGGGATAGTCTACGCACCCTGGCCGACGGCCGGGTCACCTCGTTCTCGTACGGCCCGAACTGGCTCGCCGCGACGAACGCCGAGGGGTCAGACACGATGCGGGCCGTGGCGGACACGAGCTTCGAGATCGCGGTCCGGAGCGGGCTGGCGTACACCGTGCGCTCCGTCTATGACTGGGTCGGGAAGGTTACGACGACCGCCGTCTGGCAAGTCCCCTCCGCAACCCACCAAGTGCGTTACGACTTGGACACCAACTACCGCGCGCTGCGCATCGTGCCATCGGACGTGACCTACACGGACACCCTCGCCTACAACGCGGACGGTCAGCTCACGACGATTCAGCTGCACGGGAAGACAAACGTCACCGAGCAATTCCGGCCCGGCCACGATCTCGCCGCCGTCACCTATTCCGCCAGCTTGGCACAGGCTTCGTTTGGGGTCCAGTTCGTGGAGGACAGCCTTGGCCGCGCCGTCGAGCGCGATAACGGCAGCCGCAATCAGTTCGAGCGATACACGTACGACTCGCTCGGCCGGCTTACAGGGTTCCGCCGCTACACCGCGTCGCCGCCGTGCGCCGTTACGGACACTACGAGCGAGTTCGGCCAGCTCTGCACCAGCAGCGCGACGTTGGCGGCGCAGGACACCTTTACCTACGACGTGGTGGGGAATCGCACAGACGGTGGGGTGGTGGCCGACTTGGGCAACCGCGTGCGCTACCTGCGCGGCGACTCGCTGCAATACGACGCCGACGGGAACGTCACGCGCAAATGGCAACCGGGCGGCGGATTCGACCAGTACCTCTATTGGAATAGCATCGGCCAGCTCGATAGCGTGAAAACGAACGGCACCGTCGTAACGTTCGGGTACGACGGCTTCGGACGCCGGGTGCGCAAGACCGTGGGCGCGAGCACGATGCGCTACATCTACCACGGTGGACAGGTCGTCGCGGAATACGATGGTAGTGGCGGGTTCCAAAGGCACTACACGTACTATCACGGCACCGACATTCCGCACAGCGTCTACACGACGAGTCGCTCCTACTACATGAACGACCACCGTGGAAACGTGACCGGCTTGCTGAGCGGCGACGGGACCTCCGTAGCGGCGTTCTACCGCTACACGCCGTTTGGCCAGACGGACTCGACGAGCGAAACTGTGGCCGCGAAGTTCCGGTTCGCCGGGCGCGAGCTCGACCCCGAGACCGGGCTCTACTACAACCGCGCCCGCTATTACGACCCCCAGCTCGGCCGCTTCGTCTCGGAAGATCCGGGAGGCCGCATTAATCAGTATGCGTACGCCGGCAATGATCCGGTGAACCATCGTGATCCGAGCGGCCAGGCGTGCGAACCCAACCCCAACATGGCATCCGCGCCGGTAGGCATTGCGCCTGCGAGCGTCCCCGATGATCCTGGCAACGGGGACGACGGCAACGGGGGCGACGATGATTGCGGGACCGGCTCGGGCGAGGATGGGAGCTCGGGAAGCTTCTGGTCGGTTGTCAACTCCTGGCTGTGGGAGAATTTCGGAACAACCATTGCGGAGCTCCTCGGCACGCCGGGCAACGCCGATGTGGTCTTCGGCGCTTCGGGGACCGTGACCTCGGGAGACCTTGCCTGGGGCGCTTTTGGGTCCGTTGCGTCGTGGAGCCTCGGCCAGCAGGGGCCGCCGTCAGGCCACACTTTCTTCGTCAAATCCCTCGTGCTCGTGGCCTGTCCTACTACGGCAAGGTTCTCGCAGACGTGGATGAGAACGCTATGGTGGGGCGGCGATGCGCGGTACGTTGAGGGCGACGTGGATATACGACGTGCCACTGAGCCCTCTTCACGAGTCGGCGGCTGGGCTTGGTACCGCGGTACCGTCCGGGCTGTCCAAACAGGCTCTTGGGGAACGGCTACCTTGTTCGACGGGCTCGTCATGGGCCAGATTAGTTGCAGTTCCGGCGCAGGCACCTTGACCGGATTCCAATTGATCATTGACGCGATTCCATGATCAGGTCACCCAGTGGTGCATGGGTCGCCTGTACCGTCCTGTTCGGAGTGCAGATGGGCATGGGCTCCACCGAAGAGCTCGCTGCTCGCCTAGCCTTGGTAGCTTTGCGAGCCGGCCTGTCAAATCGAGGCCAGTCGACTGGAGAACGCTACGTAGTCCATCCAGACACCGTGGCGCTAACCCAGACACAGGCCGCTCGGATTCTGGCGGACCTCCCCAAGCCGATCCGATGTGAGGGGTCTGTTTCGGGAGGTGCAGTCGTTGTGCGGTGCCAGCAGATCTCAGATCCCGCGCTTCTCGAAATGCAGCGCAAGTCAGCAAAAAGTGCGCTGCAAGTGCACGTACAAGAGATCCGCGGCATGAGCGCTACATCTGAGGCTGAACCAAACGTGCTCGTGTACGGATACTTGGAGGCCGCGTTGCTACCGCTGTCCGCGATTGAGACGTGGTTTCGCGATTACCGCGTCGTGCCCTATGCCATGGCCGTCAGACCAGCTACCGCAATAGCGCGGTCGAAGGGTGCTAGTGCCGTGATTGACTTTGCGCAGGGTGACTTTCGAATAATCGCAGATTCTCTTGAGCAAGACGACTGGTAACACACTGCACTTACTTGGACGCGGTATGATTGCACGTCGATGCCAAGAATCTGGAGGGTGAGCCCTTATTCGAACCAGGCTGGACGACTGGGACTGGGAACTGCGGGGATGCCACTGGAGATTTCCCCGCGCCTAAGTGAGCTGAGTCGCTCTGAGTCAATGCGACGAACATCTTCGCTTCGCCGGAAAGAACACGGCTTGGCGCTGAACGCACGCGGGAGCTTCATCCGTGCTACGACTGTACTCTTCTCCGGAGGGTTGGGGCTCATGCTGTTGACTGGCCGAACGTTCGCACCTAGCGGTGGGGACGATTTCTGGGCTGCTCGGATCACTCTGCTGGCGCTGCGGAGCCACGTCTCCCCGTCAAGACGAATCGAGGGTTATGCCCTTGCTCCATCCGATAGCGCGGAAGCGCCCGAGCACGTTGCCGAAGTACTGGCGCGCCTCGCCAAACCGTTGCAGTGTGACGGCACCGTCAAGGGGCGCGTTCTCGTCGCCCAATGCGTGCCCGACAGGGCCGAAGGCCCCGTGGAGAGATCACCTGGCGCCGCCTTTGTTCGGCAGGAAGTCCGCGCGCGGTGCAAACAGTCGGCCACGGCCCTCATTCTCTTGAAGACGCGATATGAGTCTCTGACCGTGCCCGTCGGTGCGCTGGAGGCGTGGATGCGTGACTATTCTGTTGCCCACGTCTTGAGCCAGAGCCCAAAGCGGGATTCGATAGCCCTCCCACCGGGGGTCTGCCTCGCGCTGGATCTTGGAGGTCCCCCGAAGGTGTGGCTCAAGGTGGTTCCCGACTCTAACGTGCGTTCTTAAGCGTGACCAGAGAGATTGTTCAATCCGACGTCCTGACAGCGCCGCAGAGTATGCCGGCGCAGGGGCGCTGCGGCACTGCCTCGCGTGCGCGCGCGACAGTCGCATGTAACCCAGGAGGTTGGCAATTCGACACTGCGCTCCGAGGCAATCCAGAAGGAGCGACCGGGCGTCGCTGTCGTCTCGCGACCGATTTTGCCGCTGCTTAGCTGCCCGCTCGTCGCCGGCGTGGAGGGCGTACAGGTGCGTAACGCCTTCGCGAACGCGAGACTCACCTCACGAAGTCTCCAAGTCATGTTGGGAGTCACCATCTTGATCGCGTGCCACAAGAACGGCCAACAGCACGGTCCCATGCCGGAGCGACAGCAGACTGCGGCGGCATCTGTAGTGCGTGAGGCTACTGCTACGCAGGCCTATCGGGTCTGGGCACCTGTAGACACCGTTGTCATTGCGCCTTCAACCTGCTGCTACTCCACGACGGCGTTCGTTGTGGCCGTGGCTGGACCTCGTGGGTGGGACACTTTGAGGACGGTGAGGACTCTGACTCCTCACGTACTTAACGACTCGGTGGTCGTTTTGAGAGTCGTATCTCCAGAGCAAGAGATTTCCCTTCAGACTTACAATCGGCGATCGGGGAAGCTTCTAGCGATCGACCTGCCGCCTGACTATGCGCCAGACCGCTCCCTGCCGGAGTTCTCGCCAGCGGCAACCCTGCTCGCCTATGAGATTCTGGACAAAGGTTCGGGCTACAGTCGTATCGTCGTGCGCGAGTGGGGCACCTGGCGCCTGGTCACACAGAGTGACACCATCGCCCAATGTGGAGATTTCCCAATGTCTTTTTCCTGGTCAGCGGATGGCCGCTTTGTCAGATGGGATCGGCCCAACTGCGAGGGAAAGGCGGCCCCCCCGGCGCCGGATTCCATGCGTGTCCCGCATTGACGCGAGAAACCTTCTCATGGAAGAAACCTGATCACGGCGAGAAGGGATGCCGTCGCGCGGCAAGGCCGACCCCAAGCTCGCGCAGCGGATCCTGGAGGAGAAGCTAGCCGCCTGAGCGGTCGCGCCAGGGTCGCTGCGCCTGCGAGGCCCGCCAATAGGCGAGCGCGGGCGCCGGCAGCCCAAAGTGCTCCTCGGCCGTCTGCTCCATCCGCTCCGGATCTGCGCGACCGCCTTCGTGCAGCGCCTGGCGGCGCATCTGCTTGGCGAGCCGTAACGCCTTGTCGCCCGCCGGATCGAGGCGCCGCGCCGCCGCGTCCTCTTCGCCCAGCATCTCCATCACGTACTCGAATGCCACCGCCATGTGGCGCTCGACGTCGTCGTCGGGCAGGTCCCACCGCGTATTCTCGAGAATCATCTGGAACGCCCAGCGCCAGCTCTCGCTTTCCGTCAGGTGCACCATCCCGCGGAACAGCCGGCGACTGGTCCGCACGCTGAACAAGGTGGGCGAAATGATGGTGTCGAGATGCGTGTCGCTCGGCGTGTGATCCTGGAGGATCAGCTCCTTGGCCTCTTTCGCGTAGGCCTCACCCAGGTGGGTCTCGAACCGGCTCTCCCAGTAGCTGTGGCCCAGGGCGGCGGTGCTCGACGTGAGGACCAGCTGGCGCGGCACGAAAAAGTTGTGCGCCACGGCGTCAGCCGCCAGATGAGACAGGTACCCGAGTCCGAACGCGCGCAACGGATCGGTCGGCGCGAGGTCGAAGATCTCCTGGCCCACGTGCCAGGCGTGACAGTGCCGCCCGACCGGGGCGTACTTCTTCGCGAGGGAGGTGTCGGCCGCGATGTTGCCGTACAGGTAGTCGTAGGGGAACGCCCGCAGCAGGTCGGCGAGGGCGGCGGGCAGCTGGTGCAGATTTGCCAGCACCGACTCGCCGAGGTAGACGTGCGTGCCCGGCGTCCACGCGTGGGCCACGGCCGGGAGCAGCGCGATGCCCGCCAGCGCCGCCGCCGTCACCGCCACCAGTCGCCCCGCCCTCAGTGCTTCCTCCGGCGCTTGACTGCGCGCCGCCCCCATTCGAGCACCGACAGGCCGCGCCGCACGTTCCGGAGCGTGGCCGCTACGTCGAGCGTCGTCGTTTCGACCTCCTCCTGGACGACCTCGAACAGCGCGTCCAGATCGGCGAGACGGGTCTCGGCCGCGTCCGCCGCCTTCACGATCCGGCCGCGCAGCTCGCGCGACGTCCCCACCAGACTCTCCGCCTCGGTCCGGATCGTCGCCACGAGCTGGCGCACGTCGCTCACGGCGGGTCCGGCCAGGTGCTCGAGGATCCGCAGAAATGTCCGCAAGGCGAGCACCGCGATGACGGACGACAGGGCGATCGCGATCGCCGCCAGCGCCAGGATCGCCAGTGAGATCCCCGTTACTACCGCCACCCAGGACGGAATCATGCTCGGTCAGTCCACCGGCGCATTGGCCGTAAGCTCGGGGCGCGCGGGGGCGGGTGTCAACGGCGCCGGCCCCGCGCGCACCGCGAGCCGCATCAGAGGCGGCGCCGCGAATTGCGCCAGTGCGACCCCGAGCACCATCGTCGTCAGCACCGCGGCGCCCGCGTCCCTCCCGCTCGCTCCGCCGCCCGGACTCTCGGGTCCAGAGCCGGAGGTGATGAAATAGTTCACCGCGAGTGCGAGCGCCGTTCCCCCCTGGGCCACCGTCCCGAGCCCAAAGTGCGGCGGCAGGTCGCGCAGCGGGAGCGCCAGCCGTGCATAGCGCGTGCTGACCCAGCGCGCGGCGATGCGGAGCGCCTGCAGCGCAGGCACGGCGGCGATGATCCAGAGCGTGGGCAGCGCGAGCAGCGCGCCGCTGATGATCAGGACGAGGGCGTACATCGGGCGCTCCCACGCGCGCAGCGTGGTCCGCACCTCGCGCCGCCGCGGCGAGGCGTTCACCGTGACTAGGCCCGCGAGCGCGCAGACGATGAAGGGCGACACGTCGGTCGCATAGCCGACCCCCGCGCCGAGCAGCACGCTGCCGACGAGCGGCGCGGTGAGATCCCGGCCCGCGAGGGCGCGGCGCGTCACGCTCGAGCACACCCATCCGACCAGAGCCCCGCCGCTCACGGCGAATACGGTCCACGCCACGGGATGACGTAGCGCCAGCGGGACGCTCAGCGCGAGCGCGGCGGCTGCCGTCTCGAGCGCGGCGGCGCGGCTCAGGGCGCGTGCCAGGCGGGGCGCCACGCCGACGGCACGTGCCACCGCCGTGACCGCCCCGGGCCCCGACGCCGCGGCGACCGCCGCGAGGCCGAGCACGGTGGGGAGGCGCGGCGCCCACACCGCCGCGAGGCTCGGTACCCGCCAGGCGAGCAGCCAGGCGCCCAGCGCCACGACGAGGAAGGCGGCCCCCGCTCCCGCTGCCGCGAGCAGCCAGGTGGCGCGCGGGATGCGGCGCACGTAGCGCCACTCGAAGCGCGCGCCCAGCGCCGCGCCGATCCACCCGATGGCGAATGCAGTCAGCGGGGCGAGCGCGCGCCACAGCGGCCGGCCGAGCAGCTCGATCCCGGGTCCGAGCACCAGTCCCAGGAGGACGAGCGGAGCGCCGGCGGTGAGCGCGAGGTCGAGCGAGGGCGGGCGGGGCGACGACGGGCGCGGCAGGCGCGCGGCGAGCAGCCCGGCGACGGCGAGGAGCCCGAGCGCGAGAACCGGATTCACGCGCCGAACGTTCGCGCACGCTTGACGCGCGCGCAAGCCGCGCCGTAGCTTGCGGTCACCTATGCCTCCGTCGTTCCGCGTCTCGGGCGGCCGCCCGCTGAAGGGGACGATCCGCCCGGCGGGGAACAAGAACGCAGCGCTGCCCATCCTGGCGGCCACCCTGCTCGCCGACGGGCCCTGCCGCATCGACAACGTTCCCCACATCCGCGACGTCGAGACCATGCTCGAGCTGCTGGCCCATTTGGGCGCGGCGGTCGCGTGGACGGCGCCGAACTCGGTCGAGGTAAACACCGCCTCGGCCGAGCCGCGGGAGCTCGACCCCAAGCTCTCCGCCCGGATCCGCGCGTCCATTCTGCTCGCGGGGCCGATGCTGGCGCGGTTCGGGCGGGTGAACCTGCCGCCGCCCGGGGGCGACGTGATCGGTCGCCGGCGGGTGGACACCCACTTCCTCGCGCTGGAGCGATTGGGCACCGAGATCACGGTCGGCGCGACGTACCAGCTCGAGGCGAAGACGCTGCGCGGCGCGGACATCTTCCTCGATGAGCCGAGCGTCACGGCCACCGAGAACGCCCTCATGGCCGCGGTGGCGGCCGCGGGGACCACGATCCTCCGTAATGCCGCCAGCGAGCCGCACGTGCAGGATCTGGCTCGCTATCTGGTGGGCCTGGGCGGCCGGATCGACGGGATCGGCAGCAATACGTTGACGGTCGAGGGGGGCGCCCCGCTCCGTCCGGCGCCCTTCACGATCGGCCCCGACCACATCGAGATCGGCTCGTTCCTCGGGCTCGCGGCCGTGACGAACGGCGCGGTCACGATCGACGGCGTGCGCTCCGATGATCTGCGCGCCACGCTGATGGCGTTCGAGCGGCTCGGCGTCCGGCCGCGCCTCGATCGCGCCAGGCTCATCGTCGACGCCGACCAGGAGCGCCGCATCCGCCCCGATCTGGGCGGCCACGTGCCGAAACTGGAGGACGGGCCCTGGCCCGCGTTCCCGGCGGATCTGATGTCGATCGCGATCGTCGTCGCCTCGCAGTGCGAAGGCCTGCTGCTCGTGTTCGAGAAGCTGTTCGAGTCGCGGCTGTTCTTCGTGGACAAGTTGATCGGCATGGGCGCGCGCATCGTGCTGTGCGACCCGCACCGCGCCGTGATCTCCGGGCCGTCTCCGTTGCGCGGGCAGGTGGTCGAAAGTCCCGACATCCGGGCCGGGATGGCCATGCTCCTGGCCGCCCTCGCCGCCCAGGGGGATTCCGTCATCCACAACATCGGCCAAATCGAGCGCGGCTACGAGCGGATCGACGAACGGCTGCGGGCGCTGGGGGCGCAGATCGAGCGCCTGGAGGGACAGCCGGATAGGCGGATAGGCGGATAGCGATGCCGGCAGCGCGAGGAGCGTCGCAGCCAGAGTCGGGCCGGGGTGGCGATTCGCCTATCCGTCTATCCGCCTATCCGACTCTGCGGGAGCAGCCCGTTGCCGACCCCGCCGTTCCCCGCATGGAGTTGCGCGACTGGGCCGAGCGGTACGGCGTGGTGGCGGGGATCACCACGCGAGGCAGCGGGCGCGGCTTCTCCCTCGGGTTGTGGAGCGAGGAGAACGTGGGCCAGGTCATGACCCGCTGGCGGGCGCTGCGCGCCGCGTTCCGCCCCGCCTTCCCGGGCGTCGTGCTCAGCCACCAAATCCACGGCACCGCCGTGCAGTGGCACCGCGCGGGGCAGGACGGTTGGCTGATCCTCGATGGCGTGGACGGTCACGCGACCCGAACCCCCGGCGTGCTCCTCACGGTGACGGTCGCCGACTGCGTCCCAGTCTATCTGATCGCTCCCCAGAAGCGCGTGGTGGCGCTGTTGCACGCGGGCTGGCGCGGTACGGCGGGGGGCATGCTGCAGCAGGGAGTGGAGCTGCTGCGGCGCGAGGCGTTCGTGACAGCGCCAGAAATTGTAATGCATTGTGGCGTTAGCATTTGTGGGTCGTGCTATGAAGTGGGTTCTGAAGTCTTGGAGCGGCTGACCCCGAGGCACCGCCCCGGGGTCAGCGAGGACCCCGCAGGCCACGTGGATCTGCGGGGGGTCCTCGTCCGGCAGGCGGCGGAATTGGGCATTACCGAGGTGTCCGTCTCCCCCTGGTGCAGCGCCCACGATCGGGCGCACTTTTTCTCGCATCGCGCGTCGGGTGGACGGGATGGGCGGATGATCGCGTACGTGGGCGTCCCAGCTTGACACGCGCGGTCCCCGGAATAGATTCCGGGCCGGTGAAGCGGGCGAAGTTCGGCCCGCACTTTTTTTTATGCTCTCCGACAGTCTCGTCGAATCATTTCGGGCCCAGCTGGCTGCCTTGGGCCTCGAACTGGCCGACCTCCGTATCGGCGGCACGCAAGCTCGGCCGCTCGTTCAGGTGCGCATCGAATGGCCGCCGCCGGATGAGTCGCGGCGGGTGACGGTGGACGACTGCGCGATGGCGAGCCGGGCGTTGGAAGCATGGCTCGACGCGGGCGGGCCCTTAGGGCCGCGCTACGGGCTCGAGGTCTCGAGCCCGGGACTCGACCGGCCCCTGCGCTGGCACCGCCACTGGCTGCGCTTCGTGGGACGCGAGGTGCAGGCCACGGTCGCCGGTCTGGGGCGCGTGCGCGCCCGCATCGTGGCGGTGCCCGACGAGGCGACGGTGGTGCTCGAGCCCGCGGGCGCGGCGCCGCGGCCCGTGCCCTTGGCGGGGATCCGCGACGCGCGGCTGGCAGTGGACTGGTGACGAGGAACCAATGACGACGAATACAAGCGACGTAGTTTCCGCGATCCGTGAGCTGACGAACACGAAGCAGCTCGAGCGCTCGGAGCTGCTCGACCTGCTGAAGGACGGGCTGCACGCGGCGCTAGTGAAGCGCTACGGCCCCAACGTGCGGTCCGAGATCGGCATCGACGAGCTGAAGGGCACGATCCGGGTCGTGGTGCTGCGCACCGTGGTCGAGACCGTGGAGGACCCGGGCTCGCAGGTGGCGCTCGAGGAAGCGCGCTTCGAGGACGCGGACTTCCAGGTCGGTGATGTGCTCGAGGAGGAAGTGCCCTTCGAGGCGTTCGGGCGCACCGCGGTGCAGGCGGCGAAGCAGCGCATCATCCAGCGGGTGCGCGAGGGCGAGCGGGCCCGGATCCGCGAGGAGTTCACCGATAAGGTCGGGGAGCTGCTGTCGGGAGAGGTACAGCAGATCGAGCGCGGCAAGATCGTGGTGATGCTGGCGAAGTTTCGCGAGGCGGAGGCGATCATCCCCTACCGCGAGCAGAACCACCGCGAGCACTTCCACCAGGGAGACACCATCCGGGCGGTCCTGAAGCGGATCGAGGAGACGCCCAAGGGCCCGCGGCTGATCCTGTCGCGCGCCGATCCGCTGTTCGTCAAGGCGCTGTTCAAGCTCGAGGTGCCGGAGGTTCAGCAGCAGATCGTTGAGATCCGCGCGACGGCGCGCGAGGCGGGGAGCCGCACCAAGATCGCCGTCTCGTCGCGGGACGACTCGATCGATCCGGTGGGCGCCTGCGTCGGGCTCAAGGGCTCGCGCGTGCAGGCCGTGGTGAACGAGCTGGGCGGCGAGCGCATCGACATCGTCCCCTGGTCGCCCGACCCCGAGCGCTTCGCGAAGCTGTCGCTCGCGCCGGCGCGCGTGGCGCGCGTGTTCTCGGATCCCGAGACCAAGACGATCCAGGCGATCGTGGACGAGGACCAGCTGTCGCTCGCCATCGGCCGGAACGGCCAGAACGTGCGGCTCGCGTCCGAGCTCACCGGCTGGAAGATCGACCTGTACTCGAGCCGCGAGTGGCTCGAGCGCGGCGGCGAGGGCCCGCTGTTCGCGCCGCTGCCGCCCGAGGAGGAGGCCGCGACCAAGGTGTCGCTGCGCGAGCTCAAGGGCCTGCCCGCCGAGCTGGTCGACCTGCTCGAGCGGGCGGGCAAGAAGACGCTCCAGGACATCCTCGACTTGGAGCGCGAAGACGTGGACAAGATCGCCGGCATGACGGCCGAGCTCGCCGACAAGCTGATGACCTTCCTCAACGAGATGATGGAAGAGGGCGGCGAGGACGAGGCGGGGCCGGCGGTCGAGCCGCCGGCCGGGGGCGACACGTCCGCCCAGCCGGCGTGACCGACCGGATCGTCCGGCTGCTGGGCCTCGGGCTCCGGGCCGGGCGGGTGGTCGTGGGGGTCGCGGGGGTGCGGGCCAAGCTGCAGCGCGACGGACTGCGGTGCGTCGTGCTGGCGGCGGATGCGAGCGCCCGCACGCGGGACAAGGTGGAGCGCCTCGCGCGCGCGCGCGGGGTGCCGATCGTGCAGGGACCGGGCGCCGGGCCGTTGGGCGCGGGGCTCGGCCGGCCGCCGGTGCAGGCGGTCGGAGTCGCAGACGCGGGACTGGCCCGCGGGCTGGCGTCTTTGGAGGGGTAAGTGACGACGACGCGGATTCACGATTTGGCGGCAGAGTTTGGCATCTCCTCGGAGCAGCTGCTCGGCATGCTCAAGGAGCAGGACATCTTCGTGCGCAGTCACCTGTCGCCGCTCAAGCCGGAGCAGGTGGCGCTGATGCGCGCGCGCTGGGAGCGCGAGAAGCGCAAGCTCAAAGAAGCGCCCGCACCGCCCAAGCGGCGCCGCGTGGCGAAGGTCGCCGCCGCCGAGCCGGTCGCGGCGGCGCCGGAGGCGCGGCCCATGCGGCGCCGCCGCACGGCGGCCGAGGTGGCCGCGGCCGAGGCCGAGGCGCAGGCCGAGGCGGCGATCGAAGCGGAGCGCGAGCTCAAGGCCCGCGAAGCCCTCGAGGCCGCCAAGGCGGTCGACGACGAAGAGAAACCGTCGCTCGAAGAGCGCGCGGCCGCGCTGTTCAAGGACCTCCCCGCTGCCGAGGAGTCGCGCGGCGAGCAGCCGACGTTCGCGACCGCGCCGGCCGCGACCGCCGCGCCGGCGGCCCCCCCGCCGCCGCCGCCCTCCGCCGCTTCGTTCGGCGCTCCCCCGCGGCCGGTGATTCCCACGCCCGTGCGTCCCAAGCCGGTGGCGAGTGCGGCGCCCGGCGGCGGTCCCCCCGCGCCCCCGCGGCCGGTGGCCTCCGCGGCGCCGGGCGTCGGACCGCTCGAGGAGCGCCGCCGCGACAAGGGAAAGAAGCGCAAGAAAGGCAAGAAGTCGCTGGTGGACCAGGAGGCGGTGGCGCAGAACATCTCCCGCACCCTCGCCTCGATCAAGGGGCCCGTGGCGCGCAAAGGCGTGCACCGCCGGGACGAGGGACCGAGCTTCCGCGACATCCAGGAGGAAAAGCGGCGCGAGGAGAAAGAGCGCGAGAAGACGCTGGTGCGCGTCACCGAGTTCATCACCGTCTCCGAGCTCGCCAACATCCTCAAGGTGCCCGCGAAGGAGATCGTCGCGTTCACGTTCAAGGAGCTCGGGCAGATGGTGACGATCAACCAGCGGCTCGACTTCGACATGATCGAGCTGATCGCGTCCGCGTTCAACTTCCAGGCGGTGCGCGAAGAGGAGTATGTCGTGGGGGAGGGCGAGCAGGCGCCCGACGACGCCCAGGCGACCCTCAAGCCGCGCGCGCCGGTCGTGACCGTCATGGGACACGTCGACCACGGCAAGACGTCGCTGCTCGACTACATCCGTAAGACCAACGTGGTGGCCGGCGAGGCCGGCGGCATCACGCAGCACATCGGCGCCTATCAGGTGACGCTCAAGGACGGCCGGTCGATCACCTTCCTCGACACCCCGGGCCACGAGGCGTTCACGGCCATGCGCGCCCGCGGCGCCCAGGTCACGGACATCGTCGTGCTGGTCGTCGCCGCCGATGATGCGATCATGCCGCAGACGGTCGAGGCCATCTCCCACGCCAAGAACGCTGGCGTGCCCCTGGTCGTCGCCATCAACAAGATCGATCTGCCCGCCGCCAACGTGCAGAAGGTGAAGCAGGACCTGCTGTCGCACCAGGTCGTGCTCGAGGAGTTCGGCGGTACGACGCTCGCGACGCCGATCTCCGCGAAGACCGGGCAGAACGTGGACACCCTGCTCGATCAGATCCTGCTGCAGGCCGAGCTGCTCGATCTGAAGGCGAATCCCGACCGCCGGGCCCACGGCACTGTGCTCGAGGCGACCCTCGACCCGGGCAAGGGGCCCGTGGCCACGATCCTCGTGCAGAACGGCACGCTCCGGGTGGGGGACGACTTCATCTGCGGCCAGTTCTCCGGGCGCGTGCGCGCCATGTACAACGAGCGCGGCGAGACGGTGACGGTCGCCGGTCCCTCGACGCCCGTGCAGATCCTCGGCTTCGAGGGGGTGCCCGAGGCGGGGGACACCTTCAGTGTGATGGCGGATGCCGGGGCGGCGCGCGAGATCGCCCAGAAGCGCCAGCGCCTGGAGCGCGAGGCGCAGCACCGCCGCAGCGGACGCGTGAAGACGCTCGAGGACTTCATGGCGGAGCGCGCGGCCGGGGGCGCCGCGGCGCTGCGCATCATCATCAAGGCGGACCAGGGCGGCCCCGCGGAAGCGCTCGCGGACGCGCTGGCCCAGCTGTCCACCCCGGAAGTCAAGGTGGAAGTCGTGCACCGCGGCGTCGGCGCCATCACCGACTCGGATGTCCTGCTCGCGAAGGCGTCGGGTGCCATCATCGTCGGCTTCCACGTGCGACCCGATTCCAACGCACGCGCCTCGGCCGAGCGCGAGCGCGTGGAGATCCGCACCTACCGCATCATCTACGAGGCGGTGGAAGAGGTGAAGGCTGCAATGGAGGGACTGCTCACGCCCGAGAAGAAGGAAGTCGTGCTGGGGGAGGCCGAGGTGCGACAGACGTTTAAGATCGCCAAGATCGGTACCATCGCGGGGTGCTTCGTGCGCTCCGGGGTCATCCCCCGGACGGCGCGGGTGCGGGTGATCCGCGACGGCGTGGAGGTGTACGAGGGCACGATCGCCTCCCTCAAGCGCTTCAAGGACGACGTGCGCGAGGTCCGGGAGAGCTTCGAGTGCGGCATCGGCATCGAGAACTTCAACGACGTCAAGGTCGGCGACCTGATCGAAGCGTATCGCATCGAGGAGGTCGCCCGCTCGCTCGACGGGGGGAATGGCGGCAAGGGGGCGTGAGCCGTGGTGGTGGGGGTGATGACCTGGGAGCTGCACCTCGAGGGGTGCCGCTCGCTGAAGGAGAAGCGTCACGTCTTGAAGAGCCTCAAGGACCGGCTCCACAACCGCTTCAACGTCTCGGCCGCGGAAACGGCCCACCACGACCTGTGGCAGCGCGCCGAGCTGACGGTCTGTGTGGTGTCGAACGAGCGGGGCCACGCCGAGAGCGTGCTCCGGGAGGCCGACCGCCTGGTGGACGGGGCGGACGGCGCCCGCATCGTGGACACGAGCACGAGCTTTCTGTGACATGACCCGACGATCCGTCCCCTCCTCGCGGCCCCGCCGCCGCCCCGAGCGCGTGGCCGAGCTGATCCGCCAGACCGTGGCGGCGTTCCTGACGGCCAACGTGCGGGACCCGCGTGTCGGGTTCGTCACGGTGACGGCGGTCGAGGTGTCCCGCGACCTGGCCCACGCCCAGATCCGGGTGAGCGTCATGGGGACCGATGCGGAGAAGGCCCAGACGCTGGAGGGGTTGGCCAGCGTCGCGCGGTTTCTGCGCACGCAGCTGGCGCACGAGCTGCGGCTGCGCACCAGTCCCGAGCTGCGCTTCGAGCTCGACCGCGGCTTGGAGCACGCGCAACGCATCGACGCGGTGCTGAAGCAGCTCAAGGAGGGCCCCGGCTGATCGCTGGCGTGGCGCTCGTCGCGAAGCCGGGCGGACCCACGTCGCACGACGTGGTCGATCAGGTGCGCCGCGCGCTCGGTCTCCGGCGGGTCGGGCACCTGGGTACGCTCGATCCGTTTGCGGCCGGGCTGCTGGTGATCGTCGTAGGGCGCGCCACCCGGCTCGCGCAGTACGCGGCCGACTGGACGAAGTCGTACGAGGGCGTGATCCGGCTGGGGCGCACGACCGCGACCGACGACGCCACCGGCCCGACGGCCGGCGCGTCGGACGCCTGGCAGTCGCTCGATCGCGCGCACGTCGAGGCCGCGCTCGCACGATTTCACGGCGCCTACGAGCAGCGGCCGCCCGCCTATTCGGCGGTGAAGGTGGAGGGCGAGCGCGCCTACCGGCGGGCCCGCCGGGGCGAGCCCGTGGCGTTGGCAGCGCGCCCGGTCCTAGTCTCGGCGCTCGAGCTGGTGCGCTTTGCGCCGCCCGATGTCGCGTTTCGCGCCACCGTGAGCGGCGGGACGTACGTCCGCGGTCTCGCGCGGGACGTGGGGGAAGAGTTGGGGTGCGGTGCGCACCTCGCGACGCTGGTGCGGACCCGCGTGGGCCCGTTCCGCCTCGAGGACGGAGTGATGCCGGAGCGGCTGACCGCGGGCGACCTGCGCGAACGCATGACGGGCACGGTGGCCACCGTCGGCACGTTCGACGGGGTGCACCGCGGGCACCAGGCCGTGCTGGCGGAGATCGTGCGGCGGGCCCGCGCCCGCGGGCTGGCGAGCCTGGTCGTCACGTTCGACCCGCACCCGCTCGAGGTCGTGAATCCGGCGGCGGCGCCGCGCCTGCTCACGCTCCCCGACGAGAAGCGGGAGCTCGTCACGGCGCTCGGGCTCGATCGGGTCGAGCTCGTGCCGTTCACGCCCGCCCTGGCGCGGCTCGCGCCCGAGCAATTCGTCCGGGACGTGCTGCGCGCACAGTACCGGATGCAGGAGCTGGTGCTGGGGTATGACCACGGGTTCGGGCGGGGACGGACCGGCGATCTGGACCTGGTGCGGCGCCTGGCGAAGGACGACGGCTTCGCGGTGGACGTGGTCGACGCAGTGCGGGACGACGGGCAACCGATCTCGTCGTCGCTGATCCGCACCGCGGTCGCGCACGGGGACCTTGCGGCCGCCGAGCGCTGGCTCGGCCGGCGTTACAGCGCGACGGGCGTAGTGGAGCGCGGGGCAGGGCGGGGGCGGACGATCGGGATTCCGACGATCAACCTGGCCCCGCCCGATCCCCGCAAGCTCCTGCCGCCGGACGGGGTGTATGCTGTCTGGGTGCGACTGCCGGGGGACGGGGAAGGGGGAAGGGCAGTGCGATACGGCGGCATGATGAACCAGGGGCCGCGGCCCACCTTCGGCATCGCGGCGCGGGCCCTGGAAATCCATTTGTTCGACTTCGCCGGCGAGCTGTACGGCGAAACGGTGACCGTCGAGTGGGTGCGCCGGCTGCGTGACGTGCAAACGTTTGCGTCGCGCGAGGCGCTGGTGGAGCAGCTCGGACGCGACGCGGTCGCGGCGCGCGCCATCCTCAACCGGTAACACGCCATGCTCTTTCGAACGATTCGCTCACGCCTGCTGGTGACCGGGGCTCTGGTCGTCGGCAGCGTCTTCGCGCTCAAGCCGAGTAACACGGTCCAGCGGGTGCGCGACGCCGCGACCGGCCGGATGAAGGACACGACCGTGCGCCGCGTGCCCATCAATCTGGGGCTCGACCTGCAGGGCGGCATTCACTTGGCGCTCGAGGTGGACCAGAGCAAGGGCCCCGTGCCCGATTGCGCCGACGCGATTAGTCGCGCCGAGCGGGTGGTGCGGAGCCGCATCGATCAATTCGGCACCACCGAGCCTGTGGTGCAGATCGTCGGGCGCTGCCGCTTGGTCGTCGAGCTCCCAGGCGAGAAGGATCCGGCGCGCGCGAAAGGCATCATTCAGCGCACCGCGTTCCTCGAGTTCCGGATCACCGACATGCAGAACCTGTTCCGCGACGCGATTCCCGAGATCGACCGGGCGTTGCGTGAGGCGGGCGTACGGGCGCCCGGGCAGGCGGGGGCGGGAGCGGCCAACGTGGCGCAGCTGTTCGGCGCCGACACGGCCAAGGCGAAGCAGGGGAAAGCCCCGGCCAAGGGCAAAGCCGCCAAGGACACGACCGACCTGAACGCGCCGGGGGCGCTGTCGTCGCTCCTGTTCCAGGGCTCGATGCCGGGCGAGTACCTCGTCCCCGAGGAGCAGGTGCCCGTGGCGGAGAGTCTGCTCGCCCGGCCCGAAGTGCGGCGGCTCATCCCGCGGGGCATCGAGCTCAAGTGGGGCACGGAGTCGGCGTCCCGTGGGGCGCGGGCGTACCGCGGGCTGTACGCCGTCGAGGACCGGCCCATCATCACGGGCGAGGAGCTCGAGAAGGCCACGGCACGGCGCGACCAGGTGACCAACGGGTCGGTCGTAGACTTCGTGCTGTCGCGCTCGGGCGGCCGCAAGTTCGAGCGCGAGACGGGCCGCCACGTCAACCACTACATGGCCATCATCCTGGACGACCGCGTGCAGGGGCAGCCGCCGATCATCAAGGGTCAAATCGGCCAGCATGGCCTGATCGAGCTCGGCTCGAAGCCGCTGCAGGACGCGCAGGACCTGGCGTTGGTGCTGCGCGCCGGCGCCTTGCCGGCGCCGCTCACGATCGTCGACGAGAGCGCCATCGGGCCGTCGCTCGGCCAGGACTCGATCCGGGACGGCATCCGCGCCGGGGTCGTGGGCGTCGTGCTCGTCGTGCTGATCATGGTGGTGTACTACCGCGTCTCGGGCGTGCTGGCGGTCGCGGCGCTGACCCTGTACATCGCGTTCACGCTGGGGGGACTCGCCCTGTTCGGCTCGACCCTGACCCTCCCCGGGCTCGCCGGGCTGGTCCTCTCGGTCGGCATCGCCGTCGACGCCAACGTGCTGATCTTCGAGCGCATCCGCGAAGAGCTGCAGCACGGCAAGCTCGTGCGCACGGCCGTGGACGAGGGGTTCAAGCACGCCATGAGTGCCATCATCGATTCGAACGTCAGCACCGCCCTCACGGCGGGCATCCTGTATTTGGTCGGCACGGGCCCGGTGCGGGGCTTCGCCATTACGCTGATCATCGGGATCGGCGCCTCGATGATCACCGCCATCTTCGTGGTACGGACCTTCTACATGATCTGGCTGCAGCGCCGGCCGGACATGGCCACTCTGAGCGTCTGAGATGATCCGACTCTTCGCCAACGCTGGGTACGACTTCATCCGCTGGCGCCGCTGGGCCTACGGGCTCACCGCGGCCCTCATCATCCCGGGATTCGCGCTGTTCCTGGTGCACGGGCTGAACTACAGCATCGAGTTCACCGGGGGCACGCTCGTCCAGGTCCGGACCACCCAGGCGGTGGGCACCGAGCGGATCCGCGGCGCGCTCGATGCCGCGGGTATTCGCGACGCCGAGATCCAGCAATTCGGGGGGGCCAACGAGTACAAGGTGCAGGCGCGCCTCGGGACGACGGCGGCCACGACTGAGGTGAGCACCCAGGCGACGGCGCAGGCCGTAGATTCGGCCCTGGCGCACGGTTTAGGGCCGGACCAGTACAAGATCGTGCGCTACGAGGCCGTCGGCCCCAAGGTGGGCCGCGAGCTGCAGGGCAAGGCGTTCCTGGCGATCTTCTTCTCGTTCATCGTCACGCTGATCTATCTCGCCATCCGGTTCGAGTGGCGCTTCGGCCTCGCCGCGGTGCTGGCGACCCTCCACGACATTCTCACGACCATCGCGTTCGTCCGCTACCTGAACCTCGAAGTCAGCCTGGTCGTGGTGGGCGCCGTCCTGACGATGGTGGGCTACTCGCTGAACGACACGATCATCATTTTCGATCGCGTGCGCGAGAACCTGCGCAAGTTCCGGCGCCAGAACCTGTACGAGATCCTGAACCTGTCGATCAACGAGACGCTGCCGCGCTCGGTCCTCACCCACGGGACCACGATGGCCACGACCGTGGCGCTGGTGCTGCTGGCGGGTGAAGTGCTGCGGCCCTTCGCGCTGGTCATGACCTTCGCCATCTTCACCGGGACGTTCTCGTCGATCTACATCGCCGCGCCGCTCCTCATGTACATCGAGAAGCGCTGGCCGGGCCAGGACGCGCGCGGCGCCCGGGCGTTCCGGCCGGCAGGGACGGCGGCGCCCGAGCCACGCGCCCCGCAGCCTCAGCCCACCCGGTAAGGGCGCGCCAATGGCGCGCCCTTGTCTGGTCGACGCCCACTGCCACCTGGGCGACGTGGCGTTCGACCTGGATCGCGACGCGGTGCTGGAGCGGGCCCGCCTGGCCGGTGTGCGCCACGTCGTCGTGATCGGCACCACACCGGAGGACAGCGTGCGGGCCGCCGCCCTCGCACGGGAGCGCGCCGGCCTCTCGGCCACGGCCGGGCTGCACCCCCACGAAGCGGCGAGCTGGTCTGCCGACACCGCCGCCCGCCTGAAGGAGCTGCTCGGCCAACCCGAAGTGGTGGCTGTCGGCGAGACCGGACTCGATTACCATTACGACCACTCGCCCCGCGCCGCGCAGCAGCGGGCGTTTGAGGCGCAGCTCGCCCTCGGGACGGAGCTCGGCAAGCCGGTGGTGGTGCACGCGCGCGCGGCGGACGCGGACGTCGCCGCGCTGCTCGCCGGCGCCCGGGCGACGGTCGTGCTGCACTCGTTCAGCTCCGGCGCGACGCTGTTCGAAGCGGGGATGCGGATCGGCGCGTACTTTTCGTTCTCCGGTATGATCACGTTCAAGAACTGGCAATCTCCCGTGGCGCTGTCCGACTATCCGCCTGACCGCCTGTTGGTCGAGACGGACGCGCCCTACCTCGCCCCCGTGCCGCACCGCGGCAAGCGGAACGAGCCGGCGTTCGTACCCGCGGTCGCGGAAGCACTCGGCCGGGCGCTCGACGCCTCCCTGGCGGACATCGCGCAGCGGACCACGGACAACGCCCGCCGCGTGTTCGGCGCGCGGCTCGCCGCCACGCTGTTGGGCGCAGCGGATTCGTGACGACCACCGCCAAGGTCCCCACCGACATCGCGATCGCGCAGGCCGCGAAGCTCCGTCCGGTCGCCGAGATCGCCGCCGAGCTCGGGCTCCGCGACGACGAGGTCGAGCTGTACGGCAAGTACAAGGCGAAGATCCGGCTCCACGCCCTGGCGCACCGCAAGCCGAAGGGCCGGCTCGTGCTGGTCACGGGCATCAACCCGACGCCCGCCGGCGAGGGCAAGTCCACCGTGACCGTGGGCGTGACCCAGGCGCTCCGCAAGCTCGGGAAGCACGCCGCGCTCTGCATCCGCGAGCCATCGCTCGGGCCGGTGTTCGGGGTGAAAGGGGGCGCGGCGGGCGGCGGCTACGCGCAGGTCGTTCCCATGGAAGACATCAATCTGCACTTCACCGGCGACTTCCACGCGATCGCGAGCGCGCACAACCTCCTGTCGGCGATGCTCGACGCACACCTGCACCACGGCAACGCGCTCGGGCTCGATACCCGCCGCATCACGTGGCCCCGCACCATCGACATGAACGACCGCGCGCTGCGCAACGTCATCGTCGGTCTGGGGGGGCTCAATGCCGGCCCGACGCGGGAAGAGCGCTTCGTGATCATCCCGGGTTCCGAGATCATGGCCATCATGGCGCTCGCCAGCGGCATCGAGGACTTGGAACGCCGGCTGGCGCGCATCATCCTCGGGCTCACCCCCGGGAAGACCGCCGTGCGAGCCAGCGACTTGAAGGCGCAGGGCGCGATGACGCTGCTCCTGAAGGACGCGATCAACCCCAACCTGGTGCAGACGCTCGAGGGCGGACCCGCGTTCATCCATTGCGGGCCCTTCGGCAACATCGCCCACGGCTGCAACTCCGTGGTGGCGACGCGGCTCGCGCTGGCGGTGTGCGACTTCGTGCTCACCGAGGCGGGATTCGGCGCCGACTTGGGTGCCGAGAAGTTCTTCGACATCAAGTGCCGCATGGCGGGATTGCATCCCGAAGCCGCCGTCGTGGTGGCGACGGTGCGGGCGCTGAAGCTGCACGGCGGAGTGCCGAAGGACCGCCTCGGCGCGGCCGACCCCGCTGCGGTCCAACGGGGTGCCGCCAACCTCCGCCGTCACATTCGCAACGTAAAAAAGTTCGGGGTGCCCGTCGTCGTCGCCCTCAACCGGTTCACGTCCGACACCGAGGCGGAGCTCACGGCCGTGCGGGAGGAATGTGCCGCGGAGGGCGTGGGCGTGGAGTTGTGCGAAGTGTGGGAAAAAGGTGGCGAAGGCGGGATCGCCGTGGCTGAAGCGGTGCTGCAGCTGCTCGCCGCCAAGGGCGCGCAGTTCAAGCCGCTGTACGACGAGCGGCGCCCGATTCGTGAAAAGATCGAGACGATCGCCAAGGAGATCTACGGTGCCGGCGGCGTCGCCTTCGCGCCCGCCGCCGAACGCGCGCTGGAGCAGCTCCCCGCCCTCGGGTTGGGTGAGACGCCGGTGTGCATGGCCAAGACGCAATACTCGTTCACCGACGATCCGGCGAAGCTCGGCGCCCCGAGCGGGTTCACGCTGCAGGTGCGCGACATTCTCCCCTCGGCTGGCGCCGGATTCGTAGTCGCGCTCGCCGGCGACATCATGACGATGCCGGGTCTCTCCAAGTCGCCCGCCGCGGAGCGGATCCGCGTGCATCCGGACGGCACCATCGAGGGATTGTTCTGATGAAACCGAAAGGACTGGGCATCGTGGCCACCGACGCGGCGCCGAAGGCCATCGGCCCCTACAGCCAGGCGGTGGTCGTGGACGGGACGGTCTACACGGCGGGCCAGATCGCCCTCGACCCCGTGACGGGCGAGGTGGTGGGGAGGACCGCCGCCGAGCAGACCGAACGGGTCTTGAGAAACCTCGCCGCGGTGCTCGAAGCCGCGGGCTCGAATCTGGGCATGGTCGTCAAGACCACCGTCTACCTCGCCGACATGGCAGACTTTCCCGCGATGAACGAGGTGTACGCCAGGCATTTCGGCAACCACAAGCCGGCGCGCTCCACCGTGCAGGCGGCCGGCTTGCCGAAGGGAGTGCGGGTCGAGATCGACGCAATCGCGCGCGCGGGATAACCCGGGGGCGGCTCGGGCCTGGTGGTCCGACTGGTCTTCAAAACCAGCTGGGGCTCGTTTGAGCCTCGGTAGGTTCGATTCCTACACGCTCCCGCCACGCGCCGTGGCCGGGCGGCGGGCGTTGCCTGGTGGCGTCCCCCCCGCGACATTGGTAGGGACACCTCGACACGGAGGGGTTGAGATGAACCGCAAGGGTTTCACGCTCATCGAGCTGCTGATCGTGGTCGTGATCATCGGCATCCTGGCAGCGATCGCGATCCCGAAGTTCGCCAACACGAAGGAAAAGGCGTATCTCGCGTCGATGAAGTCCGACCTGCGCAACCTGGTGACGGCGGAAGAGGCGTACTTCGCCGACTCCGTCAAGTACTCCTCGACGATCGGTGCGGCGACGTCGCTCGCGCCGGCCGGCAAGGAAGGCGAGCCGAAGTGTCAGTGAGCTGCAGGGACGACGATACACGGAGCGGCGGGGACCTCCCCGCCGCTCGTGTTTTCACCCCAGGACTTCCCCGTTGTTGAAGTTGTGCGCCAGTGCTTCGGTGACAGGCGCCTGCTCGGAAGGCATGCTCAAGGCTAACAAAAAGGGTGCCGCCGCGGGACGGGGACTGGCCGGGTCGAATTACCCCGGGCCGTGTGCCCTGAGTCACTTTCCGGCAGGCTCGACGGCGATACTTTGGGGGCCGCGTTGCCAGCCGATTTCTGATCTCGCGAGCGGGGGGAAGATGAAAGGGATGCAATGGGGTCGTCTCCAGGTGGACGTAAACTGCCGGTTGCGCCGCGGCGCATGGTACCGCGTGAAAGAAGTGGCTTCCCTCAATGCCGTCCTCGACGTCAACCGCCAGCTGCTCGCCGTGCCGCACTATCTCATCCAAGTCATTTCCGCGCCGCCCCGGCGCTGGAGCGTGGTACCGCGCCCGCAAAACGCCAGGGTGCTCCCGCACGATTGGGGTGCGACCTATGGCGTGTGCCCGAGCTGCCGCGAGCGCGCTGCGCTGCGCGGGCGGCCGCGCACGATGGAGTGCCGCCGCTGCCGCGGGCAGTTCGAGATCGCCTGGGACGAGGCGTATCTCGCGGACTGACCCCGAGGGCTATCTTGCAGCCCTCTGATCCACGCTCATATCATCCTCAATCCCGCTGCGGGCCGCGGCGCCGGCGCCCGCACCCTCGACGCCGTGACACGCGAGTTCCAGCGCCAGGGCTGGGCCGTGGACGTAGCGTGCACGCAGGACCCCGGTCACGGGACCGCACTCGCGGCGCAGGCGGCGCGCGACGGCGCCAGCTGTGTCGTGGCCGTGGGCGGCGACGGCACCGTGCACGAAGTGGCGAACGGGCTCCTGCGCCACAGCGGCGCCGTGTCGCTCGGCGTCGTGCCGGTCGGCAGCGGTAACGATTTCGCGAAGCTGGTGGGCATGTACGGCCACGACCCGGTGCGTGCGGTGCAGCGGCTCGTGACCGCCCAGGTGCGACGGTTCGACGTGGGGCAGGTGCTGGACGAGTGCTTCGTCAATACCATGGGGCTGGGCTTCGGGCCCGAGGTCGTGCGCGTGCGCAACGCCATGCCGGGGCTCACGGGCTTCCTCTCGTACCTCATCCCCGTGTACCGCGCGTTCGCCCGATTCCGGGCGCCGCGCCTGGAGCTGCGCTCGACGGAGTGCGCCGAGTCGGGGTACATGATGATGGTGGAGGTGTGCAACGGCACCACCGCCGGAGGCAGCTATCGGGTCGCGCCCCGCGCCGATCCATCGGACGGCCGGCTCGATGTGTGTCTGGTCCGCCGGGTGTCGCTGCTGCGGTTCCTGATCGCCGTGCCCCGCGTGATGCGCGGCACGCACACCCGGATGCGCGAGGTGGTCATGTTTCAGACCCGCGAGCTGACGATCCGCAGCCCGGACCAGCCGCTCTTCCTGCATCTCGATGGCGAGCTGCGCGAGCCGGGTGTGAGCCACTGCACCGTGCGGGTCGCGGCGCGGCGGCTGAACGTGCTGGTGGCGCGATGAGGCGAAACGTTGGAACGCTGGAACGATGGACCGGGAGCCGCCTCGTCGCCGCGCTCCTTGCCATCGTACCATCGTTCCATCTTTCCGCTCAGGTCCCCGACACCGCGCGGGCACCCGTCGTCACCACCGGTGCGACCGTCGTCGCTCCCGACACCGCCCATCGCATCAGACCCATGACCGCCTTCTGGCACTCGCTGCTCCTCCCCGGCTGGGGGCAGGCCGAAACCGGGCGGCCGGTGACCGGTGGCCTGTTCGTCGCCTGGGAGGGCGTCACCGCCATGATGACGCTCAAGGCCCAGCAGGAGACCCATTACCTCAAAGCTTCGGGCTCGACCAACCTCGGCGCGAAACGCCAGGAAGTACAGGATTGGCTCGTGCTGTGGATCTTCAACCATCTGTTTGCGGGCGCCGAAGCCTTCGTGTCGGCGCACCTGACGGATTTCCCGCGGGAGCTCGAAGTTCGGGCGCTCCCCCGCGGCGTCGGAATCAGTCTCCCGGTGCCCTAGGCGGTGAACCCGGCGCCGCTCGGCGTGTTCGACTCCGGCATCGGAGGGCTCACGGTGGCGCGCGCCCTGTTCGAGCGCCTCCCGCGGGAGTCGGTCATTTATTTCGGCGACACCGCGCGCGTGCCCTACGGCCCGAAGTCCCCGGACACCGTACGCCGCTACGCGGCGGAGATCCTCGCCTACCTGCTGCAGCGCGGCGTAAAGGCCATGGTCGTCGCTTGCAACACGATCACCGCCCAGGCGCTCGATTACCTGCAGGAGCGCTCGCCCGTGCCGCTCGTCGGCGTCATCGAGCCCGGTGCGCGCGCCGCGGTGCAGGCGACCAGGACGGGGACGATCGGCGTGATCGGGACCGCGGGCACGATCGCGAGCGGCGCCTACGAGCGGGCCATCACTGCGATTCGACCGGATGCGCGGGTGCACGCCCGGGCCTGCCCGTTGTTCGTGCCGCTCGTGGAAGAAGGCTGGTTCGATCA
>WNGJ01002534.1_pt1 | contig 31261 bp, 27 predicted proteins | sample 5400611 | NCBI WGS metagenome assembly WNGJ01 (sample SAMN13153375, study PRJNA577476) | soil metagenome | isolation source: 40 cm soil or saprolite under Garry oak tree replicate 1 | place: USA:California | collected 2016-06-15
GCCGCCGCCTCACGCACATGCCGCGCGGTTGGCGTGCGCATGGTCACGAGTTCTTCGGCGGCGGTCGGATGCAGGGCGATGGTCGCATCGAAATCGGCCTTGGTCGCCTTCATCTTGACGGCGATGGCGACCGCCTGAATGGTTTCGGCGGCGCTGTCGCCGACGATATGACAGCCGAGGACGCGGTCGGTCACACCATCCACCACGAGTTTCATCAGCACGCGGGTGTCGCGGCCCGACATGGTGGATTTGATCGGCCTGAAAGCGGTCTTGTAGATGTCGACATGGCTGAACTGCGCGCGCGCCTGTTCTTCCGTCAGCCCGACGGTGCCGACTTCCGGCTGCGAAAACACCGCGGTCGGAATGTTTGAATGATCGACCTCGACGGTGCGTTTGCCGAACACGGTGTCGGCGAACGCGTGGCCCTCGCGGATCGCCACTGGCGTCAGGTTGAGGCGATGGGTGACGTCGCCGATCGCGTAGATGTTCGGCACGGATGTGCGCGAGAAGCCGTCGACCGCGATCCCGCCATTGCTGGGATTGATGGCGACGCCGGCCTTCTCGAGCCCGAGACCCCTGATATTGGGATGCCGGCCGATCGCGAACATCACCTGGTTCGATGCGATGCTCGATCCGTTCGACAGATGCGAGGTCAATTCCTTGCCGTGCTTGTCGACCTTGGTGATGGTGCAGCCGGTCAGGATGGTGATGCCGGCCATCTCCATCTCGCTGCGCACATGGACGCGGACGTCCTCGTCGAAACCGCGCAGGATGTTGTCGCCGCGATAGACCACCGTTACGTCGGAGCCGAAACCTGCGAAGATGCCGGCGAACTCCAGCGCGATATAACCGCCGCCCTGGATCACGACGCGCCGCGGCAGCTCAGCCAGGTGAAAGGCCTCGTTGGAGGAAATCACATGCTCGATGCCGGGAATGGCAAGCCCGTGATTGGGCGCGCCGCCGGTCGCGACCAGGATATTCTTGGCCGTCACCGTTTCGCCGCCGCCGAGGCGAAGCGTGTGGGCGTCCTCGATCACCGCACGTGTCTTGACGATGCGCGCGCCGGATTTTTCGACATTGGTCGTATAGGCCGCTTCCAGCCGCGCGATCTCCTTGTCCTTGTTGGCGACCATGGTCGGCCAGTCGAAGGTAGCTTCCGGAATGCTCCAGCCGAAGCCCGCGGCGTCATCGATCTCGTGACGGATATGCGAGCCGATCACGAACAGCTTTTTCGGCACGCAGCCGCGGATCACGCAGGTGCCGCCCATCCGGTACTCTTCGGCGATCACCACGCGGGCGCCGTGGCCGGCCGCGATTCGGGCGGCGCGCACGCCGCCCGAACCTCCTCCGATGACAAACAGGTCGACGTCGAATTGAGCCATTGTCCACCCCGACCCGTTAAGAGAGAGATCAGATCTGCTTGCCTCGCTTGCGCATCTCGGCGCGGAACTGGGCGTTGACCTGCTCGGCAAAGACCTGCGCCCACTGGTTCATATAGGACATGCTGAACTGGATTGCCCGGGGCTCGCTCACGAGCAATTTCTGGCCGAGCGGCGACTTGTAGAAGGCCACGAGACCCGTCAGCTCCTGCTCGGTGAACTCGTTGGCATAGACCTGCGCCATGCCGTCGCCGATCTCCTTCTCGCGGCCGGCGAGAGCCTGGGCCACGATCACCGCGACCTCATTGAGATCCTTTTGATAGTTGAGGTTGTTCTGCAGCAGCGTGTCCTTGGTCTGCTGGACGATGCTGGGAACGGCGTTGGCGTACATCGCGCTCGCATTCTTCATCGTCAGAATCTCCTTGGCCGCGGCGATCGCGGCCGGCGAAGCCGGCTTGAGCGGCGGCGCTGCCGGCTGTTGCGCAGCGGCCGACAAGCCGGCCAAAGCCAGTCCCAGTGCGAGGCACGCAGCCGGCAAGATTCTCAAAACGCTCTTCATTCCGCTTCTCCCTGGAATTTACGGCTGGCGCCGTTCAACAACGCGAATCCCTTGCGCCCCCGCCAGAACTGCCGTGCTCGCGAGGTCGATGAACAACCCGTGCTCGACAACGCCGGGTATCGCACTCAGCAAGCCCGCGAGATGCGGGGCGTCTTCTATTCGTCCGAGGTGGGCATCGACAATCCAGTGGCCGCCATCGGTGACGAAAAAGTGGCCCTCTCCGCCCTTTCGCACCACCATTTGCCCGGAAACGCCACTTTCCGCAAACGCTGTGGCCATCGCGCGCTGGGTCGCCGCGAGCCCGAACGGGATCACCTCGACCGGCAGCGGAAAGCGGCCGAGCGCCTCGACCCATTTGGACTCGTCGGCGATCACAATCATGCGATCCGATGCCGCGGCCACGATCTTCTCGCGCAACAAGGCACCGCCACCGCCCTTGATGAGATTGAGCGCGGGATCGATCTCGTCGGCGCCGTCGACGGTCAGGTCGAGCCGGTCGACGTCGTCGAGCGTGGTCAAGGTAATGCCGCAACGCACCGCATCGGCGCGGGTCGCCTCCGAGGTCGGCACGCCAACGACGTTCAGCCCGGCACGCACCCGCTCGCCCAACAATTCGACGAAATGCTTCGCAGTCGAGCCGGTGCCGAGCCCGAGCTTCATGCCGTCGCGCACACCATCGAGCGCACGCGCTGCCGCCAGCCGTTTCAATTCGTCCATGGTCACACGAGAGCTATCCCGAACCCCAGAGATTACCGGACGGCGCTGCCCGGACGGCGCCTGTCTAGCCCTGTTTGGCGGCGGGGAATAGCGCTGAAATGGCCCCAAAAGGGGTGACCACGGCGAACTTGCTCGCCGTGTAGGGGCTGAAGGTGACACCGCCATTCATCCCCGCCATCGAGGCGGTGTTGACGATGTGGCCGCCTTCGCCATGGCTGCGGATGTGCGGTTTTTCGTGCATATCCACTTCAAGGTCTTGCAGGTCCGTCTTGCATAATCACGCAGGGATGGATAGCGCATCCCCATGACCTCAGCCCCCACCATCGTCTTCGATCTTGACGGCACGCTTGTCGACACGGCGCCCGACCTGATCAACGCGCTCAACTTCATTCTCGATCGCGAGGGCTTGCCGGCGGTGCCGCTTGCCTCCGCGCGCAACATGATCGGCGCCGGCGCCCGCAAGCTGATCGAACGCGGGCTGGAGCTGGAAGGACGTAACCTCGGCGTAGAGGACATCGCCCGCCTGACCGCGGACTTCATCGACTACTATGCCGCCCATATCGCCGATGGCTCGCGCCCGTTCGACGGCCTGGAAAACGCACTCGACGATTTGACCGGGCGCGGATACCGCCTCGCTGTCTGCACCAACAAGCTCGAATGGCTCTCGAAGCGGCTACTCGATGAATTGGGGTTGAGCCCACATTTTGCGGCCATCTGCGGCGCGGACACCTTCGGTGTCTCGAAACCCGATCCCATGATCTTGCGGCAGACGGTCGCCCGCGCCGGTGGAGACCTCTCCTCTGCGATCATGGTGGGCGATGCCGGTACCGATATCGGCGTCGCCCGGCGGGCGGGCGTGCCAGTCATTGGCGTGACCTTTGGCTATACCGACGTTCCGATCGCCGATCTCAAGCCCGACCTGCTGATCGCGCATATGCGTGAGCTGCCGGGAGCCGTGAGCGATCTGATCGCTCGCCCCGGTGATCGATATAAGACCTTGGTCTAATTCGATATTCCAAATCGCTGCACGGCATTGTTAACCATCAATTAACGGTGCACGGCAGCATGGTTGCGCGGTTGTGCTGACGCTCTTATGGTCGAATTTGGGGATTGTGGCAGTTTGCCGCAGCCGGTGGATGGTGGTGGCGGATCGAAGATGCGTCGTGTCATTGCGATGGCGATAGTGGGGGCAAGCCTGGGCGGCTGCTCGTCTTTCTCCTTAGACTACTTCAAGTCCACACCGCCAACGGTCCAGGTGCAGCTCGAATCGAACCCGCCGGGCGCCGACGCGCGCACGTCGCTCGGCCCGGGCTGCAAGACACCCTGCTCCGTCTCCGTGCCTGCACCCGATACCGGCTTCTCGGTCGCCTACACTCTGAACAAGTTCCAGCCCGCGACGATTCAGGTTCAACTGATCCGCAATCCCGGCGATCTTGCCACCCCGGCCACGACGGTGACGGATCCAAATCCGGTCTTCGCAGAACTGCAGCCGGCTGGCCCGCCGCCGAAGCCGGTCCGCAAACCCATGCGGCCGAAGAAACCAAAGCCCGCAGCAGCGGCGGCGCCCGCAGACGCAACGTTCCCCGATCCGAATGCTGCACCAGCACAGCCCAGCCGCTAACCGCGCGCGCCGCATCGAGGCTTAACGCCGGCCCAAGCACTGTAAAGGCCGCAAATGCGTGCATTGCCGACCAGCCACATCGTGCTTAGATTGCGTCCAACATAGCTCCCAGCCGCGCCGATCGTGGCTGCGCGTATCGTAACCAGGCCCCATCGCATGAACGGAACCTCACCGAATTCTCTCCCCGCGCTGTCACGTCCGATGACCGATCCGTTCGGGCGGACCATCAGCTATCTGCGGGTGTCGGTGACCGATCGCTGCGACCTGCGCTGCTTCTACTGCATGTCCGAGGACATGACCTTCCTGCCGAAGGCCGACCTGCTCACGCTCGAGGAGCTCGACCGGCTTTGCTCGGCGTTCATTGCCAAGGGCGTGAAGAAGCTGCGGCTGACCGGCGGCGAACCCTTGGTCCGGCGCAACGTGATGTCGCTGGTGCGCTCGCTGTCGCGTCACCTCAAGACCGGCGCTCTGCGCGAACTGACGATGACGACCAACGGTACGCAATTGGCGCGCTTTGCGCAGGAATTGCGCGACTGCGGCATCCGCCGCATCAACGTCTCGCTGGACACGCTCAACCCCGCGAAATTCCGCGGCATCACGCGCTGGGGCGAGCTCGACAAGGTGTTGGCCGGCATCGAGGCCGCGCGAGCGGCAGGTCTTGCCGTCAAGATCAACGCCGTGGCGCTGAAGAACCTCAACGAGGACGAGCTTCCCTCGCTGATCGCATGGGCGCACGGCAACGGCATGGCGCTGACCTTGATCGAGGTGATGCCGATGGGCGAGATCGGCGAAGGGCGCATCGATCAATATGTGCCGCTGTCGCTGGTGCGCGCGCGCCTTGCCAAGCAGTACACGATGACCGACCTCGCCGACGACACGGGGGGACCCGCGCGCTACGTCCGCGTCAGCGAGACCTCTGGCACGCTCGGCTTCATCACGCCGATGACGCATAATTTTTGCGAATCCTGCAACCGGGTGCGGATCACCTGCACCGGCACGCTGCACACCTGCCTCGGCCAGGAGGATGCCTCGGACTTGCGCAAACCCTTGCGCGCCTCCGCGGGTGACGAGTTGCTCTCGGCCGCGATCGACCGTGCCATCGGCTTGAAGCCGAAGGGCCATGACTTCATCATCGATCGCCGCCACAACCGCCCAAGCGTCAGCCGCCATATGAGCGTGACCGGCGGCTGAGCCGGCCGACGCCGCACGATCTATCATCGGTCACGCCAGTATTGCCGCCGGAGTATCAGCCGCCATAAGAGTCCAGCGGCGGCTTCGGATTTCGGGACGGCGGCCTATCCCACGGGCTAATTCCCTTTCAATATCAACAAACTTCCAATTGACGGCTGGGCTCGCCGCTGGTTTGGTGCGGCTGCCTTACGCTAGCGGGCTCAATAAGCCCACAAGCCTCCGCGCCCGACGGGTGCAACCAGGACGGCACAGGCGCAGTTGGGGGAGGACCTATCGTTGCAATCGCTCCTGAAAGTGAGCCGCGGGATCGATGCGTTCACGCGCTGGACTGGAAAGCGTCTGGCATGGCTGATCCTGGTCGCCGTGGTCGTATCCGCCGCCAACGCGATCGTGCGCAAGACCCTGGACACCTCGTCAAACTCCTGGCTCGAGCTGCAGTGGGTGTTGTTCAGCATCGTTTTCCTGCTGTGTTCGCCCTGGACGCTGCTCGACAACGAACACATTCGCATCGATATCGTGAACAATCTGCTGCCCAAGCGCGTCCGCGACATCATCGATCTGATCGGGCATGCATTTTTTCTTCTGCCGTTGACCATCGTCATGGTCATCACGGGCGGCCCGTTCTTTGTGCGCTCATATGAAATCAACGAGCAGTCGGGCAACGCGGGCGGGCTTCCCCAATGGCCCGCCAAATCACTGATCATCATCGGCTTTGCGTTTCTGTTCGTTCAGGGCCTATCCGAACTGATCAAGCGTATCGCGGTCATGCGCGGACTTATTCCCGATCCACACGCATCGCAGGTGAATGCTATCGAAGCCGAGGTCGAACACCTCGTCGAGGCGATCGAACAACGCTGATCGTCGGTCGCGATCGCAGGGGGACTAGATGACTGCTTTTCTTATCGCGAATATGGCGCCGATCATGTTTGCGTCGCTGGTGATCGTGCTGCTGCTCGGTTATCCGGCAGCATTTTCACTTGGCGCCGTGGGGCTTATCTACGCGGTCGTCGGCATTCAGCTTGGTCAATTCCACCCCGACTTCCTGCAGGCATTGCCCGAACGCGTCTACGGCGTGATGAACAATGACACGCTGCTCGCGATCCCATTCTTCACGTTCATGGGACTGGTGCTGGAGCGATCCGGCATGGCGGAAGACCTGCTCGACACGATCGGGCAGTTGTTCGGCACCATCCGCGGCGGCCTGGCTTATGCCGTCGTCTTCGTCGGCGCGCTGCTTGCGGCCACCACCGGCGTCGTCGCAGCCTCCGTGATCTCGATGGGCCTGATCTCGCTGCCGATCATGCTGCGCTACGGTTACGACCGGCGGATGGCGACCGGCATCATTGCCGCGTCCGGCACGCTGGCCCAGATCATTCCGCCGTCGCTGGTGCTGATCGTGATGGCCGACCAGCTCGGCAAGTCCGTCGGCGATATGTATGAGGGCGCATTCGTTCCGGGATTGGTGCTCGCCGGTCTCTATGCCCTGTACGCTTTCATCGTCACGCTGATATTTCCGAAGGCGGCTCCGGGCCTGCCTGCCGACGCCGTCGGTTTCCGCGAAAAGAACGGCGGCCGTGGTTTGATGTCGCTCGGCGTGCTGACCCTTGCTAGCGTCGGCTTCGGCTGGTTCATGATGCGAAATTCCGAGACACACGGCGCCGACTTCGTCGTGCTCAGCATGTTCTTTGGCATCCTGTTCGCGTTCTTCGTCGCGGTTGTGAACTGGGTCATCGACAAGCTGACCGGGTTCCGCTTCCTCTCCGCGATGGCGCAACAGACTACCTTCGTAATGGTCCCGCCGCTGTTCCTGATTTTCCTGGTGCTTGGCACCATCTTCGTCGGCATCGCAACGCCGACGGAAGGCGGCGCCATGGGGGCCACAGGCGCACTCATCCTCGGCGCCGCCAAACGCCGGCTGAGCTGGGACTTGGTCCGTCAGGCCGTGGAGTCGACCGCGAAGCTGTCTGCCTTCGTGGTCTTCATCCTGGTCGGCGCGCGCGTCTTCTCGCTGACCTTCTATGGCGTGAACGGCCATGTGTGGGTCGAACATCTCTTGACCTCCCTGCCCGGCGGCCAGATCGGCTTTCTGATCTTCGTCAATGCCTTCGTGTTCGTTCTCGCCTTCTTCCTCGACTTTTTCGAGCTGGCCTTCATCGTCATTCCGCTGCTCGGACCGGCGGCGGAAAAACTGGGCATCGACCTGATCTGGTTCGGCGTGATCCTCGGCGTCAACATGCAGACGTCCTTTATGCATCCGCCGTTCGGCTTCGCGCTGTTCTATCTGCGCTCAGTGGCGCCGAAGGATTCCTATCTCGACCGCGTGACCGGCAAGCGGATGGAGCCGGTTACGACAGGCCAGATCTATTGGGGCGCGGTGCCGTTCGTCGTGATCCAGGTCATCATGGTGCTGCTGGTCATCCTATTCCCGTCGATGGTGATGCACTACAAGGGGGCAGCCTCGACGATCGATCCGAATACCATCAAGATCGAGATTCCGCAGATGGACCAGCCGCCGCTCGACTTCGGGCAGCCGAAGAACTGATCGCATCGCCTGCTTTTCGGCAGCTCACGGCAAGGGCGGTCGGAGTAGCAGGTCGCGCGTCGCATGCGCCTCCTCGCGCCGGCCAGGGGAAGCGCGGACCGCGGGCAAGCTTTGTGGCGTAGCCGAAGCGCCGCTCGGATGTCTGATCGTGCGCGCTGACCGACGGGTTTAAGGGGACAGAATTTTGTTAGGCGCAGTCGTCACGATTTTCGTTATCTCCTACGCTGCGATCGCGCTGGAACACCCTATCAAGGTCAACAAGTCTGCGTCCGCACTGCTCGGTGCCGGACTGCTTTGGACGGTCTACGCCGTGTTGAGCGGCGATTACGATCTGATCGGCAAGCAGCTCGACGAGTCGGTGTCCTCCACCGCCCAGATCGTATTCTTCCTGATCGGGGCCATGACGATCGTCGAAGTGATCGACGCTCACAACGGCTTCGAGGTCATCACCTCGCTCATCAGCACCAGGAAGCAAGTCACCTTGATGTGGCTTGTCGGTTTCGTCACCTTCTTTCTCAGCGCCATACTCGACAATCTGACGACGACGATCGTCATGATCTCGCTGACGAGGAAGCTGTTGGGCAACCAAAGCGACCGCCTGTTCTTCGCGGCGATGATCGTCATCGCGGCCAATGCCGGCGGCGCCTGGTCGGCGATCGGCGACGTGACGACCACGATGCTCTGGATCGGGGGACAGATCACGCCGCTTGCGATCATCAAGGGCGTTTTCCTGCCCTCGCTGGTGAACCTGGTTGTTCCGCTGTTTGTGATCGGCATGTTTCTAAGGGGCCGGGACGTCGTTCCGCCGGGCGACGGGGAACGCGAAACCTCCAAAATCGCCTTGTATGAACGCAACATCACATTCTACCTGGGACTCGGTATCCTTGTGATGGTGCCCGCATTCAAGACTGTCACGCACCTGCCGCCGTTCATGGGAATACTTTTCGGTTTGGGCATTCTCTGGATGGTCGGTGAGTTGATTCATCGGCACAAGGAAGAAGACGAAAAGAAACCCCTGACCCTGGTTCACGCCTTGACCCGGATCGACATGAGTTCGATCGTCTTTTTCATCGGAATATTGCTGGCGGTGGCCGCCCTCCAACACACCCACGTTCTCGAGATGCTGGCCAAATGGCTGGACACGACCGTCGGACGTCAAGACGTGATCGTGGTCTTGCTTGGCTTGCTCAGCGCCATCGTGGACAACGTTCCACTCGTTGCGGCGTCGATGGGCATGTACAGCCTGACCCAATATCCCCCCGACAGCTTTCTGTGGGAGTTTGTCGCCTACTGCGCCGGCACGGGCGGTTCGATCCTGATCATCGGTTCGGCGGCGGGCGTGGCCGCGATGGGCCTCGAACAAATTCACTTCTTCTGGTATGTCCGCCGGATCAGCGGCCTTGCTCTATTGGGTTATCTCGGCGGCGCCGCCGTCTACATCGTGGAATATCGGCTGCTTCACTGATCGGGCTTGACGGTTGAAAAGAGCCGTCGGCGGCAACGGTGTCACGGCCATCGTCAGCCCGATGGGTTGAGCTCTCGCGAAACCCATCGCCCTTCCGCCAGATTGACGGGCGAGCGAGAGCGGCCCCCAGCAAGGGAGTGGTGGCGGTCTTCGATCACTCCGTATCCTATCGCGTGACGCGATGGATTCCGGGCTCCACGCTGGCACGTCGCCCCGGAATGACAATTCCGCGGATGAAGTGCTCTGGACCGCACCCCTGGAATGACACACGCTAATTTCTGTGACAGGCTTGGACTGCACCAGCTCTGTCACCGAAATTCCGATCATCCCCGGCTGGATATCCTACACCTCGAATGCCGCGCGGGTTGCAGCCGCCGCCCCTCTTCGAAAGCCCATCTCACAAGACGCGACTTCGTCCCACTCGATGTGGCTTAGGGCGTGTACTCATAAAATCGGGGGACGCCGTTTGACGTCCGCTATGCCCCTGATAGCGGCGCGAAAGCGGACATCGCGGGATTTCCGCGTTGTGCCAATGGAGACATTGGACGCTTGGCTTGAAATGAAAGAGGCCACCAACTGGGGCGGCCTATTCCCAGATAGCGCGCCCTTTTTCCGTAGCCGTGGGAGTTCCTCGTTGAAAAACTTGAGCGCTGCGCTATGCCGTGTAAAGCTCGATTGGCGCCTCAAAACCTTTAAGGCGATACGTCTTTGCTTGGCTGTCCGACAAATCTGAGCGCGCGAGCCGATAGACTTCCCGTGTGACAAGAATCTGGTCGGCATCAGCGACCGATTGCGCCCGCGAAGCAGTGTTTACAACCGGGCCGATTGCGGTCAGGTCTCGATGCGACCGACCGAATTCCCCGAAGCTCAGTTCTCCAGAATGAATGCCAATGCCTACCCCTAATTCGCTGCTATTGACGCCCAGCGTTTTGGCGAGCTTCTCGCGCTCGGCACGCCAGCGCTGCTGTATCTCTCGCGCAGCGAATACGGCACGATTGGCATGATTTTCGGACCTGATAGGAAAATTGAAGACAGCCATGACGGCGTCTCCAATGGTCTTGTTAAGAAGCCCATCATGCTCCCAAATGGCGTTCGCGCATTCATCATAGAACGCGTCGAGCAATCCTGAAATGGCGTCGGGCGGCAGGTACTGCGACAGCCCGGTGTAACCCCTCAGATCGGCAAACAGGATAGTCGCGTCGATGTTGACCTTACGGGCCCTCATCACCGTCGTGAACATCAACTCGCAGATCGTGCAGGTGTTCGGGTTCATCTTGCTTGGGCGAATGCCGAACGCTCGAAATGGCACCGACAGCACCCCGTGTAGCGGCACAGGCAGATGCATCTGCTGCCAACACCCTTTGCAGATTCTCGACTGTTGCAAAGTCATCGCGCGCCACCCTTCGTTGCGGTCAAAGCGAGCATTTTGCGCAATCATCGTCGTGTGCCCGTGCGCACGGCGAGTGCTCGGTGAGAGACCGGCACAAAAGGACTGTCGGTTTTATTGAGAGTGCGATGCCCGCCGACGGCATTCCCCGCTGCCATCCATCTCGAACGGAGACGTCGGCACGTCCCGTCTCGAAGAGCAGCTCTAAAGAAGACTACACGACCCCACGCCCATCCAAAAGACCTCATATTGGCCGGGGCGTGGCACAATTCGGCCAAAACCAGTGACCCCAATGTCCGAGTCGGGTCAAAACCGGTAATGCTCTGACCGAGCGGAACATTTCCGCTTAGCCCTCAAGACCGGACATCTGCGCGTAATGAGTACACGCCCTAGTACAACTAACGTTGACTGCGTGTGTCCTTGACGTTCTTGGAGGACCTGTTCAACAGCTTCTCGAATCGATGTGCCGTAGTTATCGGCGCCGCGCGAGATACAAAGGCATATGGCCGTAGCGAATCGAACTGCAATGTCAAGCCGCCGTGTACGTATCTGGGGCCGACGTGACGCGTGTAGCTGAAGGTGATCTCGACTTGGCCCGGATGCTTCGCCTGACTCATGTTTTCCTCTTATACTCGGAGATTGCGGGTGGTGATGCACTTCAAGGCGTGTAAGCCTTCGAGGCAATCGTTCGGTCTTACTGGTTACATGAGGCACATCGCCAACAGCAGTGGAAGACATGCGACAAGGCTACATGTACTTCGAGAAAATGAAATGAAGAGATTTATCATTTGCGCCGATAGAAATGCGATGGCCGGTACGGCAAACCACCCGTATTAGCCAGCGCCGCCTCCGTCCCGACGATTATTCTGGCTTTCTCTTTGGTGGTATAACCGCCGCCCATTCGACGTGCGAGGGCACAGATGTTTAGATGGTTTGTCGGTATTGTGATTTGTGCCGTCATCCTTTCATCTGACGCGCTGTCCCAACGGTCGCTTCAAGAATTAGAGAGCGCCAGCCAATTTGAGCAGGCGTTGCGTGCTGTCGATGCGATAAAGCATCGCAAAAAATTGCAATGCGCTCTAACCACAGCAAACGCATCGCTTTGTGAGTGTCTTTCCCGGAAGCTGCCCGTAGACACTTATATTCGCAGCTACGCCTCGATCGGCAATCAAGAGAAGGAGCGGCCGGAGTACGAACACTTGCCGGCTACAGATAAGAAAATTGTGGACCAATGCGTAAGCGACAATCGATAGCCGCACATTCATCGTCATTCCGGGACGCGCCGCCCGAACTCGGGTTTACCCGAGTTCGGCTATTTCATTTGTCCAAGTCTTTTTGTCCAAGTCTTTTTGTCCAAGTCTTTGTCCAAGTCGGCGACAGCCGACTTGGATGGCGCGGGACCGGAATCCATTCGACCATATGTTCGGTGAGGGAATGGATTCCGGGCTCGACGAGAGAGCCTGTCATCGGGCGCGCATTCGCGCGACCCGGTGGCGTCGCCCTGGAATGACGAAGGTGGGTATTGCATAAAGCGTCCGCGCCACGAACTGATTTGCCCGACAGGCAGTTTCGTGAATGTCCTGTCCAGCCCTCTCGCAAAAAATAATTCGCTTCGCGATTAGGTAGAAACAGATTTATTGATTCTGTCGTCCCGGCCCACCAAGAGGGGCGTATCGCGATCGTCACGGACGTTGGGCTCGGGATGCGATGGACGCAAGGCGTTGAAGCGCAATCATTGCGCGGACCACCGGGGAGAGCGCGAAATAAGCCGTTAAAACCATTGTGCAGGGAATGCCGGTTGATGCGGTGTACCTGTGGTTGCTAACGCGTGTGCTTTTTTACTGCACACGCGGCCTCGGGTGCAACGCGCATCCGGCATTCCCTGCACCCTCTTGTTTCGCGAGGGTGGTTCGCACACCAACTCGGGCGTAACAGCGCCGCGGGAATGCGAGACATGTCCGACAATTTTGCCGCAGCCCATCCTTCGAGACGCGGCCTCAAAGTTTGCGCAGGCTGCGTACACTTGCCTGCGACGGCCGCTCCTCAGGACGAGGGCGTCACAAGCGGCACGACGCCAGACCCTCATGGTGAGGAGCGCGGCAACGCCGCGCGTCTCGAACCCATGAGGCCCCGCTAACGCAATGCTCGGCCCGATTCATCCAACCGAAAGAAAGCCTCCGGAAGCGTTTCGCGTCCGGAGGCTCGTTCACACCGATCCGCGCCGCTCAGCTCTGCGCGTGTCGCGCCATGAAGTTATCGTAGCCGACTTCCGCGACCTGGAACCACTGATAGCCGTTGCTCGCAAAAGCGTTCAGAGATCCATAGACCTTCTTGAAGTCTGCGTTGGTCTCCGAGACCTCGTTGTGCAATTCCTTGGCCGCCTTGAGGCTGGCTTCCATGATCGGCGGCGAGAATGCGTGCAGCTTGGTGCCATTCGCGAGCAGCCGTTTGAGCGCCGGCGGATTGGCCTGATCGTACTTCGCCATCATCCAGTTGTTGGCGTAGTGACCGGCCTGCTCGAGAACCGATTGATAGTATTTCGGCAGCGCATTCCATTTGTCGAGATTGACAAAGGACAGCAGCATGGGTCCGCCCTCCCACCAGCCGGGATAATAGTAGTGCGGCGCGACCTTGTAAAATCCGAGCCTCTCGTCGTCGTAGGGGCCGACCCACTCGGCAGCATCGATCGTTCCCTTTTCCAGCGCCGGATAAATATCGCCGCCGGCGATCTGCTGCGGCACCGCACCAAGCTTCTGGAGCACCCGTCCGGCAAAGCCGCCGATGCGGAATTTGAGCCCCTTCAAGTCGTCGGGCCCGGTGAGCTCCTTGCGAAACCAGCCGCCCATCTGACAGCCGGTGTTGCCGGCGAGCAGCGACACGACGTTATACTTCTTGTAGAACTCGTTGAGAACTTCCCTGCCACCACCCAGCATGTACCAAGCTTGGTTGATGCGCATGTTAGGTCCGAACGGCACCGACGAACCGAAAGTGAAGGTCGGATCCTTGCCAAAGTAATAGTACGAAGCGGTATGACCGATTTCGACGGTCCCGTTCTGTACCGCGTCAAGAACCTGCAATCCCGGTATGATTTCCCCGCCGGCGAATGTTTGAATCTGAAACTTGTTGTCGGTGGCTTCGCCAACAACCTTGGCCATCATCTCGGCGCCGCCATAGAGGGTGTCGAGCGACTTCGGCCAGCTCGTCGGCATGCGCCATTTGATCTCCGGCATGGATTGCGCAATCGCCGGCGCTGCAATCGTTGCCGCGCCCGCTACGCCCAATCCGGTGACCTTGATAAAGTCTCGACGTTTCATGATTTCTCCCTCTGTGATCTCTGTTATGCCGCCTTCGTGCCGAGGCTTGGCATCAGCATGGAACATCCGGTTCCCGATTTCCATCCCTCGCTGCGGGTGGGAGACGCAAAAAAGCCCGGCCTCTCGACGAGGCCGGGCTTGGCGATCTACGACTTAAGGCTTAGAGCCGATCGAGCAAGCTACTGGAGATCAACCCCGGGTACGCGAGCGGATCATGAAGCTGTCGAAGGTGTATTCGGCGACCTGCCACCACAGATATTCATCCGAGCGATAGGCCTGCATCGCATCGATCGACTTCTTGAAGTCGGCGTTCTTCGCCGAAATCTCCGCCCACAATTCGTTGGTCGCCTTCAGGCAGGCTTCCAGGATTTCATTGGTGAAAGGACGGAGCTGCGTGCCGCCGGCAACCAGACGCTTCAGCGCCGAGGGGTTCTGCATGTCGTAGCGCGCCGCCATCCAGGTATTGGCATTTGCCGCGGCATTCGTCAGGACGGCCTGATAGTTCTTGGGCAGCGCATTCCACTTCTCGAGATTGGCGAACGCGTGCACCGTCGGGCCGCCTTCCCAGAAGCCGGGATAGTAGTAGTACTTCGCGACCTTGTAGAATCCGAGCTTCTCATCGTCATAGGGACCGACCCATTCGGCGGCGTCGATGGTGCCTTTTTCCAGCGCCGGATAGATGTCGCCGCCGGCGAGCTGCTGCGGCACCACGCCGACCTTCTGCAGCACTTGGCCGGCGATGCCGCCGATGCGGAATTTCAATCCGGAGAGATCGGCGACGGTCTTGATCTCCTTGCGGAACCAGCCGCCCATCTGCGTGCCGGTATTGCCGCAGGGAAAGCCGATCACGCCGAACTTCTTGAAGAACTCGTTGCCGAGCTCCATGCCTCCGCCCTGATACCACCAGGAGTTCTGCTGGCGCGCGTTGAGGCCGAACGGCACCGACGCATAGATCGCAAAGGTCGGATCCTTGCCGACATAATAGTAGGAGACGGTGTGGCACATCTCGACGGTGCCGTTGGAGGTCGCGTCCAGGGCCTGCAGGCCCGGCGCGAGTTCGCCGGCGGCAAAGACCTGAATCTGGAACTTGTTGTCGGTCATTTCGGCGACGTATTTCGAAAACTCCGCGGCACCGCCGTAGATGGTATCGAGCGACTTCGGAAAACTGGAGGTCATGCGCCACTTGATCTCGGGCGAGGACTGGGCAATCGCCGGCGAGGCCACCGCGGCCGCAGCCGCGGCGCCGGTTGCCGAAACCTTCAAAAAATCACGACGCTTCATCTCAGGCATCTCCTTGTTGGGGACTATTTCCCATCGTCACAGTTCGCGCTCTTGCGGCAACGCGATTTTCGCTTCCTACCCAGGCGCTCTGACAGGCCGCGCTTTAACACGGATGTCATGTTCACCCAAACGCGACCTGAGCATGATCAAAGGGGCGGCTTGACGTTCGTTAGCTCTTCCGCAGGCCATTTTGCGGCTGTTGGAATCAACAACATCTCCGGAAAATACACATTTCCAGCGGGTTTTTTTGATTTGACGCGCACATTCGATCGGCTTGGCGCGAACATCCGGTCCCGGCCCGCTCGTCCGATTAAACCAAAGTCGCATAGGTCCTGCGAAGCGGGCTCAAGCCGCCGCGATCGCGTCCCTGAGTTGATCGCGCACCTTGGCGCCGATGGCCCGGTAGATCGCCGCATGCGGCCCGTCCGGCTCGCTGGCCACGACCGGATTGCCCGAATCCGAAGTGGCGCGGATTGCCATATGCAGGGGAATCTCGCCCAGAAACGGCACGCCCAGCCGCTCGGCCTCGTGGCGCGCACCGCCATGACCGAAAATGTCCGACCGCGTGCCGCAGTGCGGGCATTGGAAATAGCTCATGTTCTCGACAATGCCGAGCACCGGCACATTGACCTTCGTGAACATCGCAAGGCCCCGCCGCGCATCGATCAGCGACAGGTCCTGCGGGGTCGACACGATGATCGCGCCCTTCAGCGGCACGTTTTGCGCCAAGGTGAGCTGCGCGTCGCCAGTGCCGGGAGGCATGTCGACCACGAGCACGTCGAGCGTGCCCCAGGCGACATCGCGCAGCATCTGGGTGATCGCCGACATCACCATCGGCCCACGCCAGATCATCGCGGTGTCCTCCTCGACCAGGAAGCCGATCGACATAACCGAAAGCCCAAACCGCTCGATCGGGATCATCTTCCGATCGTCGTTGAGTTCGGGCTTCTTGCGAATGCCGGTCAGCCTCGGCACCGACGGCCCGTAGATATCGGCGTCCAGCAAACCGACGCGCAAGCCGAGATCGCGCAACCCCAGCGCCAGATTGAGCGCCGTGGTCGATTTGCCGACGCCGCCCTTGCCGGAGGCGACCGCGATGACGGCGGCAATGCCCGGAATCTCGGACTGGCGCGCCATCGGCGAACCGGCCGGGTTTTGCGGCGGCCGGTGCGAGGCGACCGGCGCGACGCCGTGTGCGTGACCCTGTGCTGTATGACCCGGTGCGTGACGATGTGGCGGTGGCGGCGGCGAGCCGGCCTTGCGTTCGGCGGTGAGCGCGATCATCGCACTCGCCACGCCCGGAATGGCCTTGACGACGCCTTCGGCCTGCGCGCGCACGGTCTCCCATGCGCGAGCTTCAGTGGCGTCGACATTGATCGAAAAGAACACCTTGCCGTCACTCACCGTGATCGGCGACAGCACATCGGCATTGGTCAGCGCCACGCCGCGCGGCGACCTGACGCCGGCCAGAGCATCGAGAACCTGTTGCTGCGTCACGCTCAAAGCGCATCTCCTAGAGCATGATCCGGAAAAGTGGATACCGGTTTTCCGAAAAGATCATGCTCAAACAATAGAAACATCTTGATGCGACCCATTAGAGCGTTACGGCGCAAAAGGCTACCGCGCGCCGACGTCATCCCGCCGCTCGGCGGGCGCGATGATGCCGCCTTCCTTGGCGGCTTCGTAGTTCAATTCGATCATGACGCCGTTCGGGTCGTTGACGAAAATCTGCCAGAGATCGCCGCCGGGAACCTGCCGGGAGTCGTACTCCATGCCCTTGGTTTCCAGCCGCTGCTTCATGCCGGCAAACCCCTGGCTGACGAAGGCGACGTGGTGGACGACGCCGGAATCGGGCTTTTGCGGCTCGTCGGTCTTGGAGATATCGACCAGATGCACCACCGGCTTACCCTCGCTGTACATCCACGCGCCGGGGAAGGCAAAATTCGGCCGGGCGCCCTTCTCCAGGCCCAAAATGTCCTGGTAGAACCGGACCGTCTCGTCGAGCTTCCGGGTCCGGATGTTGAAATGATCGAGCACGCCTACGCTCATGCCCATGCGATACACTCCCTTTTTTGTGAAGTTGGTTGAGGTGCCCATTCTAGCACAAAACCCGCCCCCGTCGCCAAACGAAGCCGTTGCCCTTCATGGCACAGCGTTTATGGTGCCGCTTCCCCGCCCAAAACTGCCGTCCGGCCTGTCCAATGTCGCCGGCGAAACCCCCAAGGCCTCTCAATCGGGTCTCTAAAGTAAGGTAGCACACATGGCTAAAGTCGCTTTTGTCGGTCTCGGCGTGATGGGTTTTCCCATGGCAGGACACCTGGCGAAAAAAGGTGGCCACGAGATGACGGTGTACAACCGCACGCCCGCGAAGGCGCAACAATGGGTCGAGAAGTTCGGCGGCAAAGCCGCGGCCACGCCGAAAGCCGCCGCCGAAGGCCAGGATTTCGTGATGTGCTGCGTCGGCAACGACAACGATCTGCGCGCCGTGACGCTCGGCGCTGATGGCGCGTTTGCCGGCATGAAGAAGGGCGCAACCTTCGTCGATCACACCACGGCGTCCGCCGAAATCGCGCGCGAACTCGACGCCGCGGCCGCCAAGGCCGGCTTCAAATTCGTCGACGCCCCCGTCTCCGGCGGCCAGGCCGGCGCCGAAAACGGCGCGCTCACGGTCATGTGCGGCGGCGCCGAGGACGCCTATGCGGCCGCCGAACCCGTGATCGCGGCCTATGCGCGGATGTGCAAGCGCTTAGGGCCTGCCGGCTCGGGCCAGCTCACCAAAATGGTCAACCAGATCTGCATTGCGGGCCTGGTCCAGGGGCTTTCGGAAGGCATCCATTTCGCCAAGAAATCCGGCCTCGACGTGGCCGCCGTGATCGACACCATCTCCAAGGGCGCCGCCCAGTCCTGGCAGATGGAGAACCGCTACAAGACCATGAACGAGGGCAAGTACGATTTCGGCTTCGCGGTCGAGTGGATGCGCAAGGACCTCTCGATCTGCATCGCCGAATCCCGCCGCAATGGCGCGAGCCTGCCGGTCACGGCGCTGGTCGACGCCTTCTACGCCGAAGTGGAGAAGCTGGGCGGCAAGCGCTGGGATACGTCGAGCCTTCTGGCGCGGCTGGAACGCTGAAGCTCATGAGGGCTGCCAGAAGTTAATTTAATCTCGGGTTAACGAGATTCTTTAGCTATTTAAGGCAGCTCTTAACGATTTGGCGACACAGATAAGCGATGCAAAAAGGCCCGCACGTCGCGGGCGGGGTTTGTGTTGCTCGATGAGTAAACCCGCCGATAAGCCCGAGGTCGTCCAGCTTCCGGCCGAGCCACCGGCTGTACCGTCTGCGAGTAGTCGTCGGGCTGCCGCACAGCGGGTCCGCGAGGCACGGGACCGGTTAACGTCAACCAGCGGAACCCGTCCCGCCTTCGACCGCGAACTGCTTCGGCAATACGCTCAAACGCGGATCTCGGCATCCTACGTCGTGATGCTGCTTGTAGTTGCGAGCGGGGTCTTGTTCGGCTTCTGGATGCAGCCGATCTCGGCGGCGATCTGGACCTGCGCCGTGCTCTGCATTCATGCAGCGATCGTGCGCGCCTGCTTCCGCTTCCTGGCGGACCAGCCCTCGCTCGCCGCGACCCACAAATGGCGCACGCGGTTCGTCCTGCTCGACCTGCTCTATGGCCTCGCTTGGATGGCGATCCTGGTCCATCCGGCGCTGGATGCGGTCTCCGATACGCTGATGATGTTCTTGATGCTGCTGGTGATCGCGGTGTCGAGCATGCTGGCCGCCAATCTGCCGATCGCAGCGCTTGCGGCGACAGTCCCGGTGACGGCTGCGATCTCGCTCAACTACGCGCTGAGCGGCAAGTTCGACAATTACGTGCTCGCTGCATTCGCGGTCGCAGCCGAAGGCTATTTTGCCCTGCTCGCCCATCGTCTGCATTCGACGACGCTCGCGACGCTGGAAGCGCGCGCGGAAAAGGATGCGCTGATCGGCGAGCTCGAGCAGGCCAAATCGATCTCGGATGAGGCGCGTCATCGCGCGGAATCGGCGAATGTCGCGAAGTCGCGGTTTCTGGCGCAGATGAGCCACGAACTGCGAACGCCGCTGAACGCGATCCTCGGCTTCTCCGAGGTCATGAAGAGCGAGATATTCGGCGCCCATGCCGTGCCGGTGTACAAGGAATATTCCGCCGACATTCATAACTCGGGCGTACATCTTCTCAATCTGATCAACGAGATTCTCGACCTGTCGCGAATCGAAGCCGGCCGGTACGAGCTCAACGAGGAAGCGGTCTCGCTGGTCAGCGTGGTTGCTGACTGCCATCATTTGATGAAATTGCGCGCAACCAGCCGCGGCATCACCATTCACGAAGTGTTCGAGCAGGGCATGCCGCGCATCTGGGGCGACGAGCGCGCCACCCGCCAGATCGTGCTCAATTTGTTGTCCAACTCGATCAAGTTCACGCCCCAGGGCGGCGAGATCTGGCTGAAGGTCGGCTGGACCGCGTCCGGCGGGCAATATCTCAGCGTCAAGGACACCGGCTCCGGTATTCCCGAGGACGAGATCCCGATCGTGCTGGCCTCGTTCGGCCAGGGCTCCAATTCGATCAAGTCCGCCGAACAGGGCGCGGGCCTCGGCCTGCCGATCGCGAAAAGCCTGATCGACATGCATGGCGGCACGTTCACGCTGAAATCGAAGCTGCGCATCGGCACCGAGGTGATCGTCACCTTCCCGCCGGAGCGTGTGATGTCGGCATTGGCGCCAGTGTCTGACGACGTCGCCCCGCCGCTGCAGCCGGACACCTCCCACACCGCCGTCACCGATGAGAAGCATCGCGTGCGCCACAAACCGATCATGAGCGCCGGCACAGGATGATCGACGAGGCGCTTGCGCCGACTTCAAAATGTCCCTCACTATCACGCAATGAGCAAAGACACGCCGTGTATCGCAGTCTGTATGATCGATCCCAGAACCAGCCTTTGTTTCGGGTGCGGACGTACGCTTCCCGAGATCGCGCGCTGGCATCGCATGGAAAGCGCCGAGCGGCACGCGGTGATGGCGCTGCTGCCGCAACGGATGGCGGACGCGGGGCTGGCCCAACCGGCTGGCCCCGAACAGGATTAACCGCCGGCCGCGTTCATATGGGAGGTGACCGATGACCCGCCTGATGCTCGTGCGGTTGCTGTTTGCGGCCACCGCTGCCGGGGCTATCACCTACAAAGACCCCGAGGCGGTCGCGCGCGCTAGCGATAAAGTCGCGGCCTTGTTCCGCGAGCGCCCTTCTTCGCCGGCGCGTGCGGTGCAGATCCCGCGCGGGCAAGGCGGCGAGTTCGCGCTGCCCGCCAAGATCAACGGCGTCGCTGCCCCGATGGTCATCGATACCGGCGCGACCTCGGTGGTCCTGACCTACGAGACCGCGAAGGCCGCAGGCTTGCCGCTGGAACTGCTCGACTATGATGTCGATGTCGAAACCGCCGGCGGACACACCCGAGCCGCGCGACTGACGCTCGATCGGCTCGCCGTCGGCACGCTGGTCGAACGCTCCGTGCCGGCACTCGTCGTGCCCCACGGACAGATGAAGACCAACCTGCTCGGCATGAGCTTCCTCGACCGGCTGGAAAGCTTCGAGGTGCGCGCCGACCGCCTGGTGCTGCACGGCTATCCTGAACCCTCGGAGAGACTGCCGATCCCATCGCTGATGATGACGGGCAGATCAGGCAGCGCCGCCTTCAGGCGATAGAGTGTTTTCCAGCGAAGTGGGTACCGGTTCACGCAAAGAAAGCGCGTCAAAACAAAAAGCTAGAGCTTCCGTTCCGATTCAATCGGAACGAAAGCTCTAGCCGCGATCATAATCGAGCGGCGAGATGTCGCGATTTTCCTTGGCGACAATCCCTCAAGAGCACATCGGCGCCCGCGACGACGGCATCACGCGCGAGCAGAGCGACTTCCGGATCCTGGTCGTTTGTTCAAGAGATGATTTCGGAAACGTTGATCCTTTCGCTATTTCGACTTCAGAGTGGCGAGAGGCAACCACTTCTCGTCAGCGCCCGATTGCAGAAGTGACCTGCAGCGGTCGAGCATTAACGCCGTTGGCCCATCGTCTGGTCGCTCGCGCAGCACCGCCTCGAAACAGGGAATGGCGGCCGAGAAGTCACGATTGCGATAATGGGCCAGCCCTTCTTCGTAACTCGCGATCCAGCGGGCGCGCAGGCATTCGCCGCCCGCCCCCTCCGCCAAACCGATCAGTTCGTGAACCGCCAAGCCCTCCATCCTGCCGTAGACGGCGATGCTGTCGACCTCGCGTGCGATGATTGCGCCTTGGACAAGGCGCTTCGTCTCCGCGCCGATCAAGATCTGGGTTCCGTAATGCTTGTTGGCACCTTCCAGGCGGCTTGCGACGTTAACCGCATCTCCAATGACAGTATAGTTCAACCGCCGTTCGGAGCCGATGTTGCCGACCAGCATGCGGCCGGAATTGATTCCGATCCGGATCTGAAGCGGGTGACCATGATCATCGGCTAGTTCGGATTTCTCGATCGCCCGACGGCAGGAAAGTGCCGCTCGGCAGCAAAGCAGTGCGTGCTCTTGCTGCGCCGTCGGAGCACCCCAAAAGGCCATGACGGCGTCGCCAATGTACTTGTCGATCGTGCCTTCATTCGCGGCGATGGCTTCCGATGCGAGGTCAAGATAATCGGACAACAGCGGCACGACGCGATCGCCCATGCGCTCGGAGAGCCCGGTAAATCCGGCGATGTCGATAAACATCACCGTGAGCTCCTGAACGGCGCCGCCAGGCTTCGCTTCGACACCTTGTCGCAGCAACGATCGGACGAGATCGGCAGGGATGAATTTGCGGAAGGCGGACAGGCCCGCGGCCATGTCTGCGATAGCCGCGGAAAGGCCCGCGATCTCGGCCAGTCGAGACGGATGACGGCGTACCTGATCCAACGCGAAGGTCTCCACATGTCGGATTTCCCCGACCACGCGCGTGAGTGGTCCGGCGATCACCGAACGCGCCAGTAGCGCCGACAGCGATGCAGCTAGGAGCGCCCCCACGCCGAGACCGACGACAAGTCGTCGCAACGTGGTTTCGACCGGCGCAAGAAACTCGGCCTCGGGAATGACGGTGGCGAGCGACCAGCCCGGAAACGGCAATGGCGTAAGCGCCACCTCATAGGCCGCGCCGCTCAATGTAAGCCGTCGCCGCCAAGCTTCTTCCCGGCCATCGTCGCGCACCTGCGCCAGAGCCATTTGCGCCACCGGCAGGAGCGCCTCCTGGCTGTGCACGGAATGCAATTCGTCGGCGTCCTTGTCCGGAGCAGCAATGAGCCCTCCGTCGCGGTCGAATATGAAGGCAGTTCCCGTGCGTCCCACTTCCAGCTGTGCAAGGAAATGAGCCAGGCGAGTGTATTCGATGATCACCGCAAGGACACCTTGGCGCTCCTGGTAAACGTCGATCGGTCCCGCAAACGCGATCGAGGGACGTTCACCGATCGGATGCTTCGAAACCTTGAACCATTGGGGCCCCCCGGAGCTCATGCCGGACTTGAACCACGCCTGGTCGCCCACGCGAAAATCCGTTGGCTCGAACCGGCGCCGCTCGAATTCGATATCGCCGGGCACCACTTCATATTCATCAACGCGCCGCTGGCCGGGATGATCGGTCGGCGAGATTTCCATCATCTCCAGGTGACGATCGCCAAGCTTGTGGGCAGCAAAAAATGCGCCATCGGGCCAGCCAAAAGCGACCCAGGATATTGTCGTCTGCGATTGCAATTGCGACAGAAAAACGAACTCGCGCTTGTCGGCCTCGCGGGTGTCGAGCACGTTCTGCAGGAACAGGGTGCGAATGGCCGTGTGAGCTGCGCGCGCCTGCGCCACGATCGCCGATACCTCCTTGCGAACAGCGGCCACGATTTGCTCGTTGATCGTGCTGGCGAGTTGCTGACTCGTCGCCTCCGCCGTCCGCCACCACAAGAAGCTTGATGCGGTCGCGGTGATGAGGATTGCCGCCAATACGAGCACCGACACCGCGAGACCGATGCCGATCGTCAGCGTTCTGACTCGAGTGATGAGGTGGTGCAGCGCGGCGCTCCGCGAACAAGGCGCCAGCGCCGATATCGTTCTCGGCGCAGATCTCCAAGAATCCTTTCCAGAAGCCTTCCGCCAGAACAGCCGCCTGATGCTCATGCTCAAAACCGGCTGCGGCAGGGCGCGAAAACGGGCAACTCGGCAACACAGAAGCAACGTTCAGGAGGCGTGACCCAGTTAGGCGTAACGGCGTTCATCCCTGTCTCCACTCTCCAACAAAGCCGCGCCGACGGTAGGGGGGTCAGCGCGCAGCGCTTTGCTGGCTTGGCATGTCTTATGGAAATGCTCTCTCGCTTCGGCAACAATAGGTCAACGCTGTAGACCTGCCCGATCGGTGTGGCCGCGTAGGTTGGCCACCGAATCCAGAGAGACGCGTTATCCGGCAATGCGTCAAGGCGTGGTATTTCCTCGCGTCGCTCTCGCGCAATTCGACGCTGCCCGCGGCCTCACGGATTCGTGAGCGTCCGAAAAGGTAATAAGCGCCGAGAAAAGCCGAATGAAGTAATGCGCCCCCCTCGCGGAGGCGACGCAAATCTCATCCTGGAGAGAACCATGTCTGTGAAACACGTTGTCAGTTCGTTCGTCCTCGCCGGTGCTGTCACGACCGCGCTCGCAACCATTGCGGCTGCCGCACCGCTGACGAAAGCCGAGGGGGACGCGGCCGTCGCCGCCCACAAAGAGAAGTGCTTCGGCGTTGCCCTGAAGGGCCAGAACGATTGCGCGGCAGGCCCGGGCACGACCTGCCAAGGCACCTCGACCACCGACTTCCAGGGCAACGCGTGGAAGTTCGTCCAGGGCGGCACCTGCACCAGCATTCAGCTGCCGAACGGTGGACACGGCTCGCTGAAGCCCATCTGATCTGACAGCTCACCACGATTGCGGGAAGGCGGAGGAGCGACATGGATGCAGCGATCAAGCCTACGGCGACCTCTGCGGCAATTCCTCTCCGCTTTCCGGCACACCCGATCAGTGGGCTTGCGGGAACAAGCTTCAAGCACGAGCATCTCGCTGCCATTCTCGCCGAAGGAAAACCGAATGGCTTCTTCGAGGTTCATGCCGAGAACTACATGGGCGCGGGCGGACCACCCCATCGCGCCCTTGAAGCCATCCGTCGCGACAACCCCGTGTCACTCCACGGCGTGTGCATGTCGATCGGCGGTCCGCAGCCACTCGACAGAACTCATCTGAAGCGTTTCCGGAGCCTCGTCGAACGCCACGAGCCGGCGCTGGTCTCCGAGCATCTTGCCTGGTCGACGCACGAGACTACTTATTTCAACGACCTCCTTCCGCTGCCCTACACCGAGGCGACCCTCGACACGGTCTGCGATCACATCGATCAGGTCCAGGAGGCGATCCGCCGTCCCATGCTGCTCGAAAACCCGTCGACCTACGTCACGTTTCGCGAATCGACAATGAGTGAAACGGACTTCGTCGGCGCAGTCGCCCACCGCACCGGATGCGGCCTGTTGCTCGACGTCAACAACGTCTTCGTGTCCGCCACCAATCACGGCTTCTCAGCCCTTCAGTATTTGTCGGACTTCCCGCTCTCGCGAGTCGGTGAGATTCATCTCGCCGGGCATGCCGAACAGGCCGACGACGAGGGAGACCTGCTACTGATCGACAGTCACGACGGACCGGTCGCGGACGCAGTGTGGAAACTGTTCGAGATCGTGATCGAACGATGCGGACCCGTTCCGACGCTGATCGAGTGGGACAGCAGGATCCCCGACTGGCCGATCTTGAAAGCCGAGGCCATCGCCGCGCAGACAATCCTCAACCGTTACCAAGCTATCGCCGTGCCGGATGATCGTCATGCAGCCGCTTGACTCCGTACAACGGTCTTCATACGCGACGGCGTTCGCCTCTGCGCTGATTGATCCCGACCGCGCAACGCCCTCGATCGTCGCCGGCCCGGGCGACAAATCAGCGGTCAAGCGGTACAACGTGTACCGCAACAACGTCACGGTCAGCCTGATCGACGCTCTCGCCGCGATCTACCCTGCCGTCCAGCGCATCACGGGCGTCGACTTCTTTCGCGCCATGGCGCGCTGCCATGTCCGCGCCACGCCGCCGGCTTCGCCGCTGCTGTTCGAATATGGACGCGATTTCCCGGCGTTCATTGAGCGATACGAGTATGCCCGCTCGATGCCGTGGCTTGCCGACACGGCGCGGATCGAGCGGGCGTGGCTCGACGCCTATCATTCGGCCGACGCCGAGCCGTTGTCCCCGGCGGCGCTTGCTTCGGTCCCGCCCGAACGGCTGGCTGATCTCGTTTTCACGGCGCATCCGGCGACGAGGATCGTCTGTTCACGATTCTCCGCGGTGACGGTATTCGCCGCCAACCGCGGCCACGATCCCGTGGGCCCGATCGACGCGGCCACACCGGAAGACGCCTTGATCACGAGGCCCGATCTCGACGTCATCGTCCGGCACCTTCCACCTGGCGGGGCCGTATTCCTCACGCGTCTGAGTTCAGGCCGATCGTTCGGCGAGGCCGCGGCGGCGGCGCTGGAGGCGCAGCCCTCCTTCGACATCGCCTCTGGTATCGCCGGCATGATCGAGGCGGGCGCATTCACCGCCGTCACTGTTGGAGACGCGTGATGGTTATCGATCAACAAGTCACGGCGGGCGAACGCCTCCGGCCGATCGGCCTGCTGGTTGACGAGGCCAGCCGCCTGGTGCAAGCGGTCGCGCGACCTTCCCTTGTTCAGCTCGTGATGCGAGTGGCGCTGGCAGTGCCGTTCTGGCGTTCCGGCATCCTTAAATGGAATGGGTTTCTCACGCTGAGCGACACCGCGGTTACTCTATTTACCGACGAATTCATGCTGCACCTGCCCGGTGGTCCCTACCATTTTCCAGCTCCGGCCGTGACGGCATTCCTCTCCGGCTCGGGGGAGATCCTGTTTCCGGTTCTGCTGGTCCTTGGCTTCGCCACCCGTTTTGCCGCGCTCGGATTGCTGTTCATGACAGCGATCGTCGAACTCACCGTGCCCGATGGCTGGCCAATCCATATTACCTGGGCGGCGATAGCACTCGGGATCATGGCTTATGGACCCGGCCGAATCTCAATCGATCATCTGGCGCGCCATTTCCTTCGGCTGCCAGAGACTATTCGATAGAGCTTCCAGCGAAGCCGAAAAGCAAGGCCGCGAGATTGAACAGATCGGCCGACGGCAATCCACCAGCAAACGCGATCATGCCGGGACGGGTCGATACCTCACGCATCCGGCGGATGGCCGATGGCTTGGCACCCGCCATCCGAGCAGCAAGGCTTGCCGACTGGTCATATTATATATTATAATATATTTCAAGGTTAGATATCGGATGACCGGCCATGAAGCTCAAATCAGACGCCCTCAGAGCGATCATAGAGCGACGCAAGCGCCTGAAATTAGGTCATTTTCCCACACCCATCGAACCTCTAAAGCGGTTGAGTCTGAGACTCGGAAGCGCCTCCCTCTTTGTGAAGCGCGACGACGCTAGCGGTATGGGCCAAGGCGGCAACAAGGTCCGCGCCCTCGAATTTATCGTGCCGGCCGCGCAGGCCGCTGGCGCCGACATTCTTCTCACAGCCGGAGTAATCCAATCCAACTCAGTCCGTCAGGTTGCCGCTGCAGCGGCAAAAGTCGGCCTAGATTGCCACTTCGCCATGATCACAGACCGGGTCAGCAAGACCGACGCCGACTATGCACTGACGGGCAACATTTTCCTGGACTATCTCTATGGCGCGACCCACGAAATCATCAGCGTGAACGACGATAGAACCGAGGTCTTTGAGCGGATTGCGGGTCGGTTGCGAGCTGAGGGCCGCCGTCCGTACATCGTGCCGTACGGTTGCGCCAACCGCTTGGGCGCCATCGGATACCTGAACGCGGCGTTAGAGATATCCGACCAGGCGGCCGCGCAGGGACTAACGATCACGCACCTCGTCCACGCCACCGGCACCGGCGGCACGCAGGCTGGTCTCATCGCCGGCTTTGCCGCTCTTGGTCAATCAATTGAGGTCGTCGGCATCGACATCGACGCGGATCCGACAGGGGTGAGAAACAGGGTGACCACGATCCTGCGCGAACTGGCCGACGAAGTCGGTCTCGAATCCAGTCCGTTAGAAGAAAAGATCATCATTGATTCCAGATTTTCTGCCGGGGCCTATGGACTGGCCGACGCATCGACGGTCGAAGCCATTTCCACAGCGGCGCGCCTCGAGGCGCTGGCCTTCGATCCGGTCTATTCGGGCAAAGGTCTCTCCGGGCTTATCGGCTTGTCGAGAGAAGGCCGCTTCAAAGCTTCGGACAATGTTGTGTTCCTCCACACCGGCGGAATCCCTGCCATCTACGCCTATCGATCCTTGTTCGGATACGGAACTTAACAATGCAAAGTGAAGCGCCTCAAAAAGAACAGACGTTCCGGCCCAACAGCCCTGGTTATTGTGATTTTCTGCCTTGGCGTGCCACGCGTCTTTTCCCACAATGCTGATCGATCGTCTGCGATTTAATGATTTTGCGGACCAAGGCATGTTCCAACTTTCGTTGCGAAATGGACACTTCGTCATGCTTCCCCGATCCGCCTTCGCGGACGCCACACCTTTCGCCGCCATTGAGGCGGCGTCGGCGATCGCAGCTGCGTCAAATTTAGACACCAATAAGAGCAAGCAATCATGACTACGCCGGTGTCGGTTGCCGAATTCGCTGCGATACAAATTCGAAAAGCCATACTTGATGGCACGCTGGAACCCGGCGCGCGGATTCAACAACACGCGCTGGCATCCGAGCTTGGTGTTAGCCACGTCCCGCTTCGTGAAGCAATTCAGAGACTTGAGGCCGAGGGCTTCCTCGCGGTGCACCCGCGGCGCGGCGCATTTGTAATGCCTCTATCGAGGGACGATGCGCGAGAGATATTCGATTTGAGGACGACGTTGGAAACCAAAGCGCTTCGAGCATCGATTCCGAACCTCAGGTCCGAACAGCTGCAGATCATCCGGGAGACTTGCGCGGCGGGCGATAGTGTAACCGACGTGGTCCGATACGGGGAGTTAAACGTTCAATTTCATCGTGCGCTTTTTGCCGGCGCTAACCGACCGCGCCTCCAGAGTCTGATTGAAGCCCTTTGGGGCAATGCTGCACGCTATTCGATGCTGCTCCGCTTCAAGGGCGGACACTTTGAACAATCGCAGATCGATCATTGGGAGCTCGTCGAGGCGGCATTGCGCGGCGACGTCGAGCGGGCTTCCACAACGTTGACGAATCATATCGCCGCGGCTGCCCAAAAAATTCTGACGCTCATGGATAGCGACGCTGACGCATCCTAGCTAAGCTAGAGATGCGGAATGACCGATGATCTGAAATGGCGGCCGGTCCGGGGGGCGCGTGGCGTGGCCCGCCGCTCGGGCTGAAGGCGAAACCAACGGGCGATGGAAACTGAGAATCCAAAAAAGGAAACGAAAACCGCCGAAGAATTGGCGGTGATGATCCGCGAGGACTTGAGCAAGATGGACGGCTGCCCGCAGCGCGGAGTTAATGTGACCGTCTATGGTCTCAACCCCTGGAATTCGATGCTGACATTCGGGGTGGCGGCCGGTCCCGTCCGCAATAAGACCGAGCTACAGAGGTTTTGTGACATTATTACTGAGCGGCTGCGGCGATTGTACGACGTTGCGACCTAATCCAGCAGTGCGTAGGGCAGAATAGCGTAAGCGTATTCCGCCGCTTTGCTAGCCGTCCATCAAACCGGCAGCAGATCAGTTCCGCCGCAACCCGCTAAGAAAAAAGAAGTGGCGGATTACGCCTTCGGCTCAATCCGCCCTACGACTGATTTCATAAGCTATTGATTTCACGATGGCTCGCTCGGCCCCTTACTCCAAACTCAGCGCAGGCGACCATGCTGGTCGTGCACAACGCCGGCATCACGCCGGTCTTGCGCTTCGTTTTCGAGATGCCGCAAGCGCTTATTCGATGACCTCGTAAGCGGCGTCCTCGCTTTTCCCGCAAGCTCGTTCAGAATGATGAATGTCGCTCGTCTTGCGCGTTGGCGTTGCAGCCTTGTCATGGCTCAGGCCCGGTGCGGTTAGCCTCGCGCCGCGCCCTAAGCGTCGCGTTGGGCTCATCCATGTCAGACATGCAAATCTTGAGCCGAATAGTCATCGCCAAACCGAAGATGGCGATGATGGCCGCGATCTCGACGACGCCGAGAACAATGGCGCCGTCATCAGCCCGACCTGCCGACGCTTTCGGAGGCAATCCGGCGGCTCGTTGAGCTGGGCCTTGATAGGGCGGAATAGCGCAGCGCATTCCGCCGCTTTAGCCGTCTATCAAACCGGCAGCAGATCACTTCCGCCGCAACCCGCCAAGACGAAGAGAGAAAGGCGGATTACGCCTACGGCACAATCCGCCCTACGAACTGCACGCCGGCCAGAGGCGCACGATCGCCGCGCGCAAGGCGGCGGCGGTCGCGACGATGGCAGAGCTGGCGCGCGAATACGACTGCGGCCCGGCAACGATCCGACGGGCGCTGCAACCCTGATCGCCGCCGCCGCCCGCGACGCCGGCCTCCGGGCCGCGATCGGCGCCGGTCCCTAACCTCCCCGATCGAAATGGGGTCCGGGGGTAAACCCCCGGCAGGTCCAAATAGGCGCGCGCGCATGAAAATGGGATCCCCCTCTCTCCCCTCTTTGGGACTCCGTTTTTCGATTTTTATTTTTTTGCGCAGAAGAATTTTCATAGAGACCGCGATCTTCCGCAGAGGGACCCATCTCCGCGCCCTCGGTGCCATCCCGACACGCCGCCAGATTGGCGGACGAATTCGCCTGCGCGTTTTTCGGATCTTCCCAATGTTCCGGGAAGGGTCGGGCCGGCGCGGCGCTCCTTGGGCTTCCTATTGGCTCGCCGAAAATAAGCAACGCCTCTGCACGCCTTTCGGCGATGCCTGGCGAGATCGTTCGCGTTGAGCCATTCGTTGATTGCGGCGTGATAGCGCGGGCCATATGGCCGGTTCATCTGTGACGCCGCCATTGCCGCAGCTTGCCCGATCACGAGCGCCATGGAAATGCAGAGCCAATCTTCGAACGTCAGTGCCGTGTTTTTCTTGATCCGCGTCCAGGCGGCCTTGGCGGCTTCGATGGTCTCTTCAAAACCACCATTTGAGTGAACTCGCGAGTATGATGTACGCTCCGACCACCATCCAGAAAGCGTACGCGCTGACAACTGGGATAAAAACGAAGACGCTGACGATCGAAGCCATCGCCATAATAAGGGAGAGCGCAAACCAAACATGAAGACGCATGGCACACCTACTGTAACGTGCAGCCAAAAAACCGTCTGCTGACCGAGAGGCGGCCGATTTGCTTTCGACCTCTGACGGTCCTAATCGAGCGATCAGCAATCCTGCCGCGTCTTCGATTGGCCTCCCGAAGACCCGATTGATAAATGGAGCTGCATTTGGGCGGCGGCGATAATCTTTGCGCCGAGTTTCGCAACTTCCTGTGCTGCCTTGGCTGACTCTGTGATGGTCTCAAGCTCGTCTGACATCCAGGACCCCGCTAAAGGTTCGCCCTTCTCTGAAGATTATCCACTTTCGGTTTGCATTGCACCGTTGTCTTGGATGAAGAAGGTCGACAATAGGCGCAGGCATCATCCGGGCCTGCCGTCGCGTTCGCATGCGATCCGGGAACTGGTCATCCAGGCGCTGGACGCCGCCGAGGCGCCCAAGAGCGACAAGAA
>WNGJ01000714.1_pt1 | contig 31193 bp, 27 predicted proteins | sample 5400611 | NCBI WGS metagenome assembly WNGJ01 (sample SAMN13153375, study PRJNA577476) | soil metagenome | isolation source: 40 cm soil or saprolite under Garry oak tree replicate 1 | place: USA:California | collected 2016-06-15
TCTGCTCCTTAGTTGGAAAAGGAGAGCAGAGAGAATCGCCTTCTGCCGTAACAGGCAACTCTCTCTGCTTGTGGATCACTCCTCGCGAACCTCCCTTAGAGGCCAAACTCGATATCTTTGAAACTTGGGATATAAACCGGCTTATCAGTGATAAGCGTGTCTGTTGTTAGAAGCAGGGCCGCGATACTCACAGCATTTTGTAGGGCAGCCCGCGTTACCATCACGGGATCGACGATGCCGGCTTTGAGCATATCTACATACTGACCGCAGGTCGCATCAAAGCCGTATCCAAACGGTTTTTCGCGTACATTGGCAACGACTACGGGGCCATCATACCCGGCGTTAACAGCGATCTGACGTAGAGGCTCTTCCAGGGCACGCCGCAGGATATTTACCCCTGTCATTTCTTCCGGCATCTTTGTCTTGATGTTGTCCAGGGCTGGAAGCGCAATCACCAGGGCTGCACCGCCACCAGGAACGACCCCCTCTTCGAGAGCAGCGCGTGTTGCCGACAATGCGTCTTGCACACGCAGCTTCTTCTCCTTCATCTCAACCTCGGTAGCGGCCCCCACTTTGATTACACCAACGCCACCAGTTAAATTTGCCAGCCGTTCCTGGAGTTTCTCGCGGTCAAAGTCACTCGTGCCGTTAGCAAGCAGGGCGCGGAGTTCGCGTATGCGTGACTGAATAGCCGTTTTACTTCCGCCGCCGTCTACGATCAACGTAGAGTCTTTTGTCGTGGTTACGCTATGAGCAGTCCCCAGGTCTTTCATGGTAGCTTTCTCTAGCCTGAGACCTACCCTCTCGCTGATGACGCGCCCTCCTGTCATGATGGCGATATCTTCCATCATCGCTTCACGACGGTCACCAAAGCTGGGTGCTCTCACCCCTAGAACAAAGAACGTGCTACGCATTTTGTTGACCACCAGCGTTGTCAAGGCTTCTCCCACGATATCCTCAGCAATAACCAGCAGCTCTTTCTTGCCTGTTGCCAGCAGGCGTTCTAGCAGCGGGAGCAGTTCTGTAACGTTGGTGATCTTCTTATCGGTAATCAGGATAGAGGGGTTCGATAGTACGGCTTCCATACGTTCTTGATCGTTCGCCATGTAGGAGGAGATATAGCCACGGTCAAACTTTAGCCCCTTGATATACCCTATCTCTGAATTCAAGCCCTGCCCTTCTTCTACCATGACGATACCATCTCTGCCCACCTGATCGAGTGCTTCAGCAATCATTTCACCAATACCGGGATCACCGGAGGCTATCGTGGCGACCTGGGCAATCTCTTCGTGCGTCTCGATGGGGTGGCTCATCGCCTTGATCTCTTCTACCAACGCCTCTGCCCCAAGCTCCAAACCGGTACGTAACAGCATCGGATTCGCGCCTGCCGCTATGTTCTTCAAGCCTTCGGCCAGAATTGCCTGGACCAGGATCGTTGCGGTTGTACTCCCATCTCCAACCAGGTCGTTTGTTTTGATGGCCGCTTCTTTGAGCAGTTGGACGCCCATGTTGGTAAAGGGTTCTTCGAGATCAATATCGCGGGCGATGATGACACCGTCATTGAGAATGTTGGGTGTCTCAAACGGTTTGTCTAAAACGACGTTGCGGCCCCGGGGTCCAATTGTTACCCTGACAGCATTTGACAGTGTATCTACGCCCTTCTTGATGGAATATCTCGCCCTCGCGTTGAATTGAAGTTGCTTCGTCATGGACCGTACCCCTTCTTGTGGCGTCAGGGAACCAGGATGCCGCGTCCGCGCAGCTTGCCACTGTCCAGGTCAGAGATCGCATCGAGGGCCGCATCCAACGGATAGACCGCTGTGTGCAGTTTCACTTTGCCCTGTGCTGTGAGGGTCATCAACTCAGCCAGGTCATTATAGTTTCCCACAAGGTTGCCAATAAAGTTGATCTCGGTCGAGATAATGTCAATCGTAGGAACATTGAGATTGCCGCCGTAGCCAATGATGTAGTGTGAACCTGCACGACGTAACATACCTACGGCATCCTGCTGAGCACCAGCCTCACCAACGAAGTCAATGACTGCTTCGGCCCCCTGCCCTTCTGTGATGTCTCGTACTTTGGCAACATGACTTCCATCGGCCACAACCGTATGATCTGCTCCCCAGCTGCGAGTCAACTCCAGTGCTCCAGGATGGCGATCGACGACGATGATTTGTGCAGGAGTCAGTGCCTTGAGGCATTGAACACCGATGTGACCAAGACCACCCGCTCCGATGACCACGGCTTTCGTGCCAGGATAGAGCTGAGTGGCAGCCTTCTTGACGGCATGGTAGGCAGTCAAGCCAGCATCGGCCAGGGCTGCGATATCTTTCGGCTGAAGGCTGGGATCCAGCTTGACGACTGAGCGTGCGCTTGTTTTCAGGAAGTTGGCCATTCCCCCATCAACAGAGATACCGGGGAAAGCCGCATTGACGCAGTGCATATCATCACCTGCACGGCAGGCACGACAAAAGCCGCAGGTAACGAGGGGATGCACAATGACGGTATCGCCAACCGCCACGTTGCTTACTGCCGATCCAACCTCTTGAACCCACCCGGCGTTCTCGTGACCGATGGTGTAAGGAAGTTTCACCCCTGACTTCTCAGCCCACTGTCCTTCAATGATGTGCAGATCAGTGCGGCACAGGCCAGCACCACCAATACGCACGATGACATCCCATGGCCCGGTAACCTTTGGCTCCGCCACTTCTTCTACGTTGGGAAGCTTATGGTACTCATGAACTCGTACTGCCTTCATACCTTCTCTCCTTCTCGCTGGGCTTGCAGTGCTCCCGCGTTCTCATAGCGCGTGCGGAACAAGCCCGTACACATCGAGGTGTTAAACGTAATGTTCAAACGTACAGCTTTCATATGTACTCTTCTATGTTTAGCTCTTCTGGCCCTTCAAAGTGTGAGCCTGGTAATCCCCATTCGCGAAAGAAGTCACCTGTTGTGCGGCATAAGGTCACATTGACCTCGCTTCCTGCTTGAATCAATGCTCTGCTTCTGCGCCTGGCTCGCGCTACACTCTCGGCGGTTACCTTTGAGCCATCACTTTGAGCAATAAGTGGAGCATCCAGGTCGAGAGGATGTATGGTGTCCTGCTGCAAGGAAGCAAGGAGCGCCTGCCGAGCCTGATAGGTTAAGAAGGTAATGCGTTCGATCTGTTTACCACGACGAGGAGTATACCGCACAGCCAGGGGATCAGCCTCAATATCCGCGATGAGACGACCATCAGCGTCGAGTGAACCCACATCACCTGTGCTCAGGCGCAACAACTCGGCGAGCCGCAGGCCACTGCCAATCAGAGCAAGCAAAATGACACGCTCGATTCCTTGCTGGTCAACTGCGGCCAGGATAGGTGATGAGGATTTGCCACCCAGCGGTCGCCATGGTACAGCTATGCCATTTAAGCGAAACCAAATTTTCGCTCCCATGGCGAGTGCGGAGACCTGGCTTTCCGTGTAGCCAGCCAGTGCAGCAGCAAAAGAAGCAAGCGCACCTTCAGCCACCACCGGGTCAGCAAGCGCTTGTTCCCGCAATGCTTCGAGATCAGCATGTCCGCTCATAGTGCGGAAACGGTCCAACGTTGCGACCGAGGTACGCACCCAGGACTGCTCACGACAGCGCTGCGAGAGTATGTCGGTCATGTGGAGAACCGACGGGAAGGCAAGGAGTTCGCCTTCCCGTCTGCCTGCAAGTACGCGTGTTGCATTCATCGGGCGCCTCTGGCGTTAATACGCTCCTGGATCTTCGCGCGCAGAAAGTGATCGCGCAGTACCACTTCGCAGGACGTCACGCCTGGAATGGCTTCTACACGCCGCCGGATCTCCTGGCCGATGCTGGTGGCGAATTTGGTCGGACACAGCGGGCTGGTCAAGTGAAACTGCACCGTCACCTGACCATCTACCACCTGCACCTCGTCCAGCAGGCCGAGTTCACTAAGAGAACGACGAATCTCGGGGTCGCGAGTTGATCCCGCCGCTGCGCGCACTGCATCAATATCAATTTCAGTCATCATCGTGATGTCGTCCCCGTTATCCCGGTGTCGTGGGCAACCTTCGCATATTCACGCTTACGCTGGGCGATCTCGTCGTTTTCAATTTCCTTGAGCTTGCTGTCGACATCGATGCCATAGAGCCGGGCAATATTGCCCCCGATGATCTTCTGTTTGATCTCATCGGTCAGGTCGACGCCATACTCCTTCTTGATGTCTTCTGGTAACTCAAAGGCCATGAAATCATCGAGCTGCCAGTGCGGGTACCAGATGGGGAAGTCCGTACCGTAGATGATGCGGTCAGGACCAAGCCAGAAGAGCAGGTTCGCCATGACTTCTGCAAAGAAGCGCGGGCGGTTGTGGACAAAGGCGAGGGCGACGGCCAGGGAACCGTAGACGTTGGGGCAGCGAGCAGCGATCCAGCAGAAATCATCGAGGCGCGGCAAGCCGACATGGTCAATAATGAAATTCAGTTCGGGGTAGAGCCAGGCGGGCTCGTCGATGTCGCGCACATCAAACTTGGAGAGGGAGAGCGGCTCGACGGCAGGGCCTTTATGGAAGTGCATATTCTTCACACCGAGTTCGATGCACTTCTCGTAGAGCGGGAAGACCATGGGGTCATTAGCGCTCCACCCGCGTGACTGGCCGCGCCACTCCGCAGTATACCACTTGAAGCCGAGGACCCCACACTCATTGATCTGCCGTGTCACCTCATCTACTGCATTAGGCATACGAGGATCAACTCCACCCAGAGAGATGATGCGTTTTGGGGCTCGCGCACGCATGACGGCGTTACGATCAGCGTTGGCAAAACCCGTGTAGTAGAAGTCCATGAGGACTTGTGTAGAGAGGATGGACATATCCGCGTCGCCCTTGATAAAGACCTCATCGAGATACCAGTCGGGATCGACCTTGCGGAACTGTTTCTCGTAGTCCATCGTCCATTTCTTCTCTGGTGGATTGAATCCGTTGTGGAAGGCGTAGAAGGTCTCGATGAAAGCGTCTCCAAAGCGGTTCTTGCAGTTTTCCTTACTGGCGTCCCAAAATCCCGTGTGTGCATCGAGGACAAATGATCCGTTCTTCATTGATTGATCCTTTCACCTGGTCGGCATGATGGCAGAGTATTTTGCTACCTTGCCTCTAAGACAAAACGTCAACTCCAGCGAAGCTTTGACAACATTATATCATGGCGCAAGCTGTTGTAGGGTTAAGCAAATACTAAACGAAAGAGGGTACACGTCAAACTTTTTACAAGAGAATCGTACCCTCAGACACTGATCAAGAGCCACTTCACGTCACTATCAAGCGGGCGTCGATTGTCTACTTGTTAGTGAAGGAGGATAGATCTCTCACGAGGTCTGTCCTCCCGATGTATTGAAGACCGCCTTAAGGAGTGGCTGCTTCGGCCTCCGAGAAGCCAAGGTATTCGGCAGCGTCTTCAGGACTTGCGAAGAGGAGCACTCTGTCGTCGAGGCGCACCTGCCGCCCATAGTGAGTGGATGTCTCAACCTCGAAATCATAGACACCGTATACACCTGGATCATAGCCCAGGGCATCGCCGATCTCATCCATGTTGAATTCGAGCATGCGCTCTCCATCAACGCGGATGATCGCCGGAAACCTTGTGATCTTCACGCCCGGCTTTTTGCTCATCAATTCCGCGATGGCGTTGCCCTCGACGCTAGCGCTCAGGGTCACTCCACAGAGGGTAGAGGGTTTGCGTGCGAACGTGAACTCGTACGAGGAATGCGTACCCGTAGTCGGTGTTTGACTCAAAGTTGTACCTCCTTTGGTAACTCTAATCCAAGATTCGACAGGATGGATGTAAACCGGTGCTTCGCCCGCTCGTATGCGTCTTCAAAGGGCAATACTTTTAGCTTTGTCTGCGACCAGATAGGCTGAAGTTGACGTGCTGCAGAGACACTATAAGGAACCCAATGAGTGAGCCATTCTCCCATGGTGCGCTTATTCTCTTCCCCATACTCTGTGTCATCGACGAGCATCTTGTATAAGTCTCTGGTATACGCCAGGTTGTGCTCGTAGTCGTATTCAGCAATGCCGAACAGGACCGGGGTAACGAAATCGCCATGAGGTGCCGCGAACTGCAGCACGAACTGGCTGCGGAAAAGCTCTCCACAGAGTGGCTCATAGATGAAGTTGGCCGCGAAGGTCTGCTCAGCCCAATCGGGTGTTGCCGTCAGTCGCTCCACATTCTCTCGTGCACCGAACCAGACCGGGTTGTCCTTCCAGGTCTGCTTATGTACAGAACCATTAAAGTTTGGGATGTTCTCGCTTAGCTCCATGTTGTAGAGTGCCAGGTCCTGGGCAAAGCGAAGTTTGTCCATGGCATTCACGCAAATGGCATTATTAATATTGTTCGTCGGTGCATCGCGCTGTGCGGGCACGAAAACATGCATCCCAAGCCCAAATTCGGGATGCATCGAGGCACTCACATGCGTCTCGACACACTTGACCCAACTCGTATCCCAGGTTGCAAATGCATTTTCGTTCTTCGCCATAGCAAGGGTCTGTTGAATTTGGCGAACTGTGTTTGCCTGGCGAATGTAGATAGTGCGGTGCCATTGCTCATTGGGGTCGCGGAATGCATGCCAGTCGATCGACTTCAATTTCGTCCATGACTCGTCGTATCCCGCGGTTCCATCGGCAAAGGCGTAAAGCCAGCCCTGCAAGAGATACCGTTTGGGATCGGGCTGAACATCCATCGTCACATCTTCATACATGCTGGCGTGGCGTCCTTTAGGCGTGAAATAGTTAAAGTTCCGGCTGTCTGATCCCGAAAACGTAGCGGCACCCGCTTGTGCGTTCGTGATGTGAATCGCTGGCCCAGTATCAATGGTTGGGTCTGCCATAGGTCCTTTCCTCCATTTCGAGCTACTGCGCTTAAATGAACTACTCTACTTTACCTGTGGGAGTAAACTTATCAAAGAAAATGCGATCTTCGCTGATCCCCTTGCGTACAAGCACAGGAATAGCCGCGTCGATCATAGGGGGTGGGCCGCAAAGGTAAGCTTGCGTTGCAAGTTGACCGGCTTCCACATTGCGGTCAAGAACATCCGTGATCAAGCCCGTCTCCCCGTCCCAATCGTCCTCAGGTGTAGCCATAGAGAGGGCCGGCACGAACCGGAAGCCAGGTAGTCGTTCCGCCAACTGCTCCAGGCGATCCAGGTAGATCAGGTCCTTGCGGGTTCTGGCTCCGTAGAAGAAGGTAGTTTTGCGTTTGACACCGCGTTCTGCCATATCGTCGAGTAGCGACCAGAGTGGAGCCATTCCAGAGCCACCGCCGATGCAGATGATGTCGCTATCCCACTTCTCACGAAGCATGAAGACACCATAGGGTCCCTCCGCCTCCAGTTCCTGGCCTATAGTGATGCCCCCCTCCAGCAGTCCCGAAAACAATCCACCTGGGAACACCTTGATGATGAATTCCAGGCGATCGTTCGTACGGGGGGTGTTGGCCATAGAATAGGCACGGTGCTCTTCGCTGCCAGGGACATGCAGAGAGGAATACTGACCGGCATTGAACCTCATCTTTCTTCCCGGTTCAGCGATTTTGAGTACGAGGCGTTTGATATCATGGGTAAGGGGTTCGATTTCCTCGACAATCGTCCGGTAAGACTCGATGGGGATACCCAACCGGATGATGTCCTCGTCGTAGTTGATCAGTTCAACTTCTAAATCGCTATAGGCATGACAACGGCACAGCAGGACATATCCCTCATCGCTCTCATACTCTGGAAGCGCAAAGGTGGAGTATTTCTCCATCTCAATATCACCGTCGAGGAGAAATGATTTGCAGGCTGAACACTGCCCCTCCCTACATCCATGCGTCAGTGATACACCTTGACGAAACGCAGCGTTGAGCACGGTTTCGTCTTCATCCACGTCGATCTCAATGTTGACCGGTTGAAATCGAACTTTGTGTGTAGCCATACTGCAACTCTTTCTTCCGGAGTATTACGGGGACCGCAGAAGATAAGGACAAAAGCAACTCGTTCCTTCCCCTGCAATCCGTCAAGAGTATTAGCTGGAGCACGGAAGATGAGCGCAATCTCTTCCTTTCTCCCGCGCTCCGCCAGGGGTGGGTGCCCTGCACGACTCTATTTGATGGTGAAGCCCTTGCGATACTCTGCCATATATGCTTCCCGCTGCTCGGGTGTCATCTGGTTGAGCAACACATTGGGGCTCTGGAACTCAATGCCTTTGAGATGGTCCAACGTCCACATGTCCTTGTCATCGAAGATCACATGCGGTTGAGGAATGAGCGTCTTGCCATCGGGGCGAACGTAGCCCTGATCCTTCATGACGTCAGGCAACTCCCAGCCATGGTAGACGGTTTCCCACTCACGCTTGCCAACCAAGCGGCCCATCGCTGGTGTTGGGCGACCCTCGTATTCACCACGGAACGCATACTTATCGGTCCAATGACACGTCTTGGAACAGTAAGTCCGTACCTGGCCGTCTACCGTATCCATGATAGTATCTTCACGGATCATACACGGGACCATGCACGTCCAGCAGCGGTGTGGATACACGTAGCCAACGTCCTCAAAGGCAATGGGCTTGTGCCCATTGGGCTTGGACAGGCGTGCATAGTGTTCCCACCACTTGCCATACTCGTTGTACCAGCCGGGATACTTGAACTCAAACCACTCAAAGTCTTCTTCGGTCAAGGGGTCGATGCGCCAGAAGTTGGCGAACCAGCCAGTGGCGAAGAATTGTGCCGTCTTATGCACATATCCCTTGTCGGCGATACGGTTCCAGGCCTCCTCAACATCCTCGTGGTGGATCTTCAGACCATACTTCTCCAGCGGCATCAGGTAGCTGCGGTAGTAGTCATCGTAGATCCAGCGCCGCCACATCTCTGCATAGCTCTCGCGATTCTTGCGACGGTCCTTCGTTCCATACTCAATGAAGGTACCGATTGCCGCGTCGACAACGCAGTGGTTGTTCCAGAAGGCGTATTGGAGGTCGCGTTCCAGCAGCAGTTGGTTTTCAGGGTCGGCCAGAGCCATCAAGAGCGTGGCATAGCCATTGCTGATGTGTCGTGACTCGTCGGATTGGACCGAGAGGAATACTGTGGGCAGGAGGTAGTCGCCATTAGCAGCGGCCTCCGATGGCATCGCCACGAACAGTGTGTTCGTGAAGGCGGTCTCGGCAACAATCTGAAGATAGATATTGGCCGCGGTGATCGCATCGCCTGTGGTAAAGCCCTCAGCGAACTGCCGCCCGATCGTCCCCGCATAGCACCTGTCGAAGGACTTCTCGGTAGTATCGAACCCGGCGGGATCGATGTAGTTCTTCATGTAGTAGCGCTTCAGGTGCATCTGGATTGTCGAGTGACGTACCTCGTCAATCATCTGAAGTGCCAGTCCGTTGTGGAGTTCTGGGTTTGGCACCACTGAGGTAAGCAAGGGCATAGCACGAGCCGCGGAAATCTCGGGGAACGGAATGATGCCCAGGAAGAGCTTCATCCACTCCATCCAGCGCGGTTGCGTCGAGCGGAACATATTGCCACGGAGCGCTCCGTCCATGGCCCCCATGGAGCGATTATCCTTCTCCTCTTGCATAGGGAAATAGGACTGCATTACCTGCTTCAACGGTTCCTTCTTAGGACCTTTCGCGAGCTTGTAATCGGTCGGATACTTCTGCACTGGTGTGACAAACGTTGGTTCCCAGGAAAGCTCTTGGATCTTCTGGTACGCCTTAGTAATGCTGCTACGAGCCATATTGCTTGTTCTCCTTGTCTGACAGCCGCCAGGCTGTCTCTAACTTGATCAACTTGATCAACCTACTCTTCTGGGTGAAGCACTACGTTGGCTAATCTACATCGCATGCGCTTTTGCATACAAATACGCATTTGCTGCCGGGCAGCACTTTTGAGCAGCATCAGTGACGCAATTCTGATGCTTGCATTGCCTGCCGTGCCTTTACTATCTAAGATGGAGCGACATATTCCTGCAGCGAGGTAGCCACATCAAGAGAATTGATGAGATGAATACCTCCAACACACCCACACTTACTAAAATGGTAACATAGAGTCAGTGAGGGGAAGGTGATAATCAAGGGAGGTTCGGTGAAAAATTGGTGAAAAAATATAGCCGTTAGCTTGGTTGTTCATAGACAAAGCCACGGTCATATGTTATATACTATTTTGAGCGTTCATAGCTTTAGTGATACGATGTAAAAATATTTTCTACCCTGCAGACCGTCTATAGCTTCGCATGAGAGGTGATGGCACAGCGGCCATCGCCAAATCTGAGGTAGAGGTATGCCAAACCAACTCGCTCGTGTTAACCTATCTATCGCCTCGCCGTTGGAAATCGAGCGTACTGCCCGGCAGCTAAGAACGATTCGCGAGAACTTCTTGTCCGCGGGAAATCTTGCTACTTATACGCCTCGCTCTATGATCCTGGACTCCTGGCAGCGCTGCTCTGATATGCACGTCAACCCTTCGCGACGTTGTGCGCCGCTCGTTGTTGCCAGGGAGTCCCAACTCCATCAAATACGCGAGGCCAATGAACTGCTTGTACGTGCCACGCGCTCCGTGATGGATCGCCTCACGAACTTTCTCGCCGATTCGGGTTATGTCGTAGTGCTAAGTGACGCCAAGGGGTGTCTACTGGACGTAGTTGGTGATGCGATGATACGCCGGCGTCTTGCTCACATCGACTTCGTTCCAGGCGGTAACTGGAGCGAAGCGGGGGCCGGCACGAATGCTATTGGCACGGCTCTCGCCGATGGTCATGTCGTGCAACTCATGGCAGCAGAGCATTATTGCGATGGCTGGCAAGACCTCACCTGTACGGCATCTCCTATCCGGCATCCCTTTACGGGCGAGGTAATAGGTGTGCTGGATGTGACAGGCGATTATCGTCTCATACGTCCATTTCTCACCAGTTCCCTGGCAGCAGCCGCTCTTGAGGTTCAGCAAGAGTTGCGTTCGCTCCTTATTGCTTCGAATCCGAAGGCGCACCAGCCGGTATTTCAACCAATCACAGCCGGTTTTCTCGGTGGTGTGAACTCCCTGGGGCTAGAGATCAATAACAATATACAGCGGGATCATACTGATGCGAAATCACTGAAGCATCCCACAGTCGATGACATGCGACTACGGCTGAATCTACAGGAGCGCAGAACACGCGATGCGGAACTCCTGGCAGCCGCGTCAGGTGCTGTTAGTGCCAGTCTTGACTTACAGGCCACTCTTGAAAAGGTGGCCGAGCAGGCGGTGCAACTGTTACAGCTCGAAAGCTCTGCCGTCTTCCTGTTTGATGACGCGGGTGAAGTCATGTCTCCCTACATCTGGTCCAGGCAGAACTCAGCGCAGTTGGAGCCCCTGCGCGATCTAGAAGAAATGCTCGGGCAGACCGAAGCAATCTCACTGATCCGGGAACGCGGCGAGCCGGTGATTATTGACGATATCCTCTCCTCCTCCATCTTGTCTGCTGCCTTTTTCGAGTTGATGGGTGTCCGTTCGCTGGCACTGCTTCCCCTGGTAACAGCTCGTGGAGTGATTGGTTTCATTGCTGCCCCCAGGTCTAAGCCCTATCACTGGGTCATCAATGATGTACGACTCGGCCTGGCTCTCGCGGCTCAGTCAGCAACAGCAATTGAGAATGCGAGGCTCTTCGACATCCTGCACCAACACAATCGACGTATTGAGGTACTCAATTCTATAGCGCAGCTTCTCAGTGCCCTGCCCGATCCCAACCAGCACCTTGACCTGGTTCTAAAGCGTATCGCTGAGATTATGGACCTGGATGCCGGCATGGTTTTGCTGCTCGATCACAATACAGATGACCTGGCCCTTGTCACTCACTGTGGCATATCCGCATCAGTGCCTTTCGACCTGCATGAGCTTCCCTTGCGACCGCTTTATGAGGTGGCGCGTCTGGTCGCTGCCACCGAAGAATCGCTCCTGGTATGTAGCGTGAAGAGCGATGGGTACGTTTTGCATGAGCCCCTTCATGCTGCCGGATTCAGCGAACTGATGGCTATTCCGTTGCTTGCGAGTAAGACACTACTCGGCGTCCTACTTATCGGCAGCCAGAATCCTCGCGGACTCACGGAGGAAGACCTGGGACTGTATACAACCATAGGGCAACAGCTCGGCCTGGCTTTGAAAAATGCCCAGTTGCTGCGTTCCGCAAGTGAAATGGAGGCCCTGCGTGAAGCTGATCGGCTCAAGAGCGGATTTCTCGCCGCTGTTTCACACGATCTGCGCTCACCACTTACCGCTATTCGTGCCTCGGTCGAGAGTCTGCTCGACCGGGGGGGTATCCAGTCTGCCCTGGAACAAGAACACTTGCTGCATAATATCGCCGGTCAGGCCAGCAGGTTGGGGCGCCTTGTTGACCAGTTACTTGACTTCTCGCGCATTGAAGGCGGAGTGCTGTCCATCGATCGTGACTGGACTGAACTCCCTGTACTGATTACCGATACTATAACGAAGTTTGAAGAACTGAATGGTGGATGCCGGGTAGAGCGAGACCTACCGGTGGACCTACCACTCCACTACGTTGACCCTGACTGCCTTGTCCAGGTGCTGTGGAACCTCTTAGAGAACGCCTACAAATATTCCCCTGCATCTTCCAAGGTCAGTGTGGAGGCCAGGTGGACAGGGACCGATGTGCTGATCTCGGTGGCTGATCGCGGTCCGGGCATACCTGCAGGAGAGCATGAGAAGATTTTCCAACGCTTCTATCGCCTCGACAGAGATCACAGGGCACGCAAAGCAGGCAGTGGGTTAGGGCTTGCTATCTGCCGGGGGATTGTGGAAGCTCATGGTGGGCGAATCTGGGTGGAGGATCGACCAGGAGGTGGCAGCGTCTTTCGTATCTCACTGCCGTTGCCCACTACGCCTCCTATCGGCCTTGAGGCATTAGAGAGCGTGGACTTTGCTGTATAACTGTGAAGGAGAAGCGGCCTTATGCTAACCAGGCAGCGAATTCTTCTGGTGGATGATGATCCTGGCATCATGGTAGCAGTAAAACAGGCCCTATCCACCTATGGATATAAAATGACGACCGCTACCGACGGTCTGGAGGCTTTAGCCGCGTTCGAGCGCGAACCTCCTGAGCTCATCTTGCTGGATTTAGAGATGCCTCGCCTCAATGGTCTGGAAGTCTGCCAGCGCATCCGCGAATACTCCGAAACGCCGATTATTGTGCTGAGCGTCAAGGGCAGCGAGGCCGATATCGTGTCGGTACTCGATCTGGGTGCCGATGACTACCTGGTCAAACCTTTCCGCCTGGCTGAGTTACTTGCCCGCGTCCGGGCTGTCATGCGCCGGGGAAGCAAATCTGTGGCTACCAGGGTCACTTGCGGCGATCTAGAGATAGATACTGAGAAACACAAAGTCACCGTCGCGGACCGCACCATCACCCTCACACCGATCGAATATGCTGTGCTGGAAGAGCTGGCGAAAAACGTTGGACGGGTGTTGACTACTCATCTGCTCCTGCAGCGGGTATGGGGACCTCAATACAGTGACGCAACCGATTACGTCAAAGGGGTCATACGCCGATTACGTGTTAAACTTGAGCCCGACCCTGCTCACCCACGCTATATCATCACCGAGCCTCATCTCGGGTACAGATTGAGCGATTCTCTGTGACTATTCCAGCAACACAAAGCGTACATTCAATCTTGTCAGCCTTCGGCCAGCTCGAGTGATTCGTGCCAACCTGCCCGCAAATGCCTGTGAACCGGGTCGAACTGTGTCAGTCGCGTGACCTGGAGCACGCGATTGTTGCCAACCTGCTCTAAGATATGGGCGGTCCAACCTGCTACTCGACCGGCAGCGAAGGTGGGGGTAAAGAGGTCAGCAGGCAAACCGACCGCGTCTAAGAGGATAGCGGAGTAAAACGCGACGTTGGTGTGCAGGTGTCGACCCGGCCTCTTCTCTTCGAGCAAGGGGAGTGCCGCTGCTTCTCATTTTTAAGCGAGCACAGATCATCAAATACACTTTACTCAGTTTACCATATCGCTTGGGAAAACGCTCTACTGAAAGGCCGGCGTGAGCGAATTTGTCTGCAAAAAATAACGAAGCGCGGCGTTCACGCTAGTGAGCACTATGTACTCCCTCCCAATCACTCGCTAGTAAGGAACAGGAAATGGTTGATCGCGTAGGACTGCAACTTGGTAACTATCGCCTCGTTCAAATGATAGGGCAAGGTGGCTTCTCCGACGTCTATCTCGGCGAGCACATTTATCTCAATACCAAGGCCGCGATCAAATTGCTGCAGGTGCGCCTACTGGGGAGTAATATGGAGCAGTTCCGCAACGAGGCGCGTACCATTGCCAGCCTCGTGTATCCTCATATCGTGCGCGTGCTGGACTTCGGAGTAGAGGACAATATCCCTTACCTCGTTATGGATTATGCGCCTAATGGCACGCTGCGCCAACTTCATCCCAGGGGAACAGCCCTGGCTGCGCAAAACATCGTTCCATATGTCAAGCAGATTGCGTTAGCCTTACAGTATGCACATGATCGCAAGCTAATCCACCGTGACATCAAGCCGGAGAATATGTTGCTTGGCTCTAACAACGAAGTCCTGCTCAGCGATTTTGGCCTCGTATTGGTTGCACAAAGTTCGGGATCAGACATGACGCAAGAGATGGTCGGGACTGTCCCATACATGGCTCCTGAACAACTGCGGGGCAAGCCCCGAGCGGCGAGCGACCAGTACGCATTGGGTGTGGTCGTCTATGAGTGGCTGAGCGGCGAGCGTCCATTTAATGGGTCATTTGTTGAGATAGCCAGCCAGCATATCTTAGCTCCACCGCCTCCGCTGTATGGAAGGATTCCGGGTATCTCGCCTACCCTGGAACAGGTGGTATTTACCGCGCTGGACAAAGACCCTCGGCAGCGTTTTGCCAGTGTCCAGGCTTTTGCTAGCACCCTTGAACAGGTTTGCCTGCCTGTACGACCTGTTCAGTTCATATCTCCCAATCCTAACATGCTGGTACCTGGGAGTGAGTCATCTCTACCAACCTATGTAAAACCCTTGCCCAGCGAATCGTCGCAGTCAACTTACTTGGTTACACCACAAGATCAAATCTCGCAGCCTGGCTTTAACAAGCCACAGCCCTGTATCCCTTTGCAGCCAACCTCGATGGTGACGCCGCCAGGCCCGGCCGCTCAGGCAGCAGCAATGAACACGCCGCTACCAAGCCAGTCCTCGCAGCCAACCTACATGGCGACGCCGTCGAATCAGCCTGTGCTGCTCGTAACGATGACTACACAGGCGTCACAACCAACTGTACCGGACCAGGCCACGCCTGCACTGCAACCAGGTGCTCTAGGAAAGGGACCTGGCGGTGTGTCTCCGCGCCCACGCCGTCGTGCCTTAACATGGTTGCTTGCAGCGATGATAAGTCTCGTCCTTGTGGCTACTATTTTTAGTGCCATTTTGTTTGGTATACGACCCCTGTTTCTGCACAGCAATAATAATGGTGCTGGCAGTGGTTTGCATTCGCCAGCAGTATCTTCCTCCCCGCTGGCGACAGCAATTGTAAAGCATGCTTCTACTCCTACGCCCTCGCCAACTCAGGTAGCGTCACCACCGCTTCCACAGCCGAGCCCGTCCAGCTTAGACCCCACTGCTTGCCGATCTGGCTCAACCGGTTGGACATGTAGTGTAAAGTTGAGCCTGCCATCGAGCGCGGCCACATACATCAACTGGAGGACAAATACAAGCAACAATTTATCCGGTGTTGCGTTCAGTCCCTCCAGCAATAAACTTACACCGGGTCAAACGCAGTCGGTGTCCATCTTTGTGCCGTATGATGATTGTTTTCCTGGTTCCTTCTACTTCATTGGAATCAATACAACGACCGTGTCGTGGAACTGCACTACTTCTCCCAATCCCAGCCCCTCACCCACGCCTAGTCCCAGTCCTAGTCCTTCACCTATGCCCAGTCCTTCACCTACGCCCAGTCCTAGTCCTTCACTCACGCCTAGTCCCAGTCCCAGTCCTTCACCTACGCCCAGTCCCAGTCCTTCATCCATGCCCAGTACCTCACCCACGCCTTCAGTAACTGGATAGTAAGGAGAGAACTGAGTGAACTCTATTGTCACTCAGTTCTAAAGTTATACAACCCAAAACTACTTCTTGGCCCTGCGTTAAGGAAGGAGCTTCCTAGCCGCAAAGTAGATAAGTGCGGCACAGTTTTTGAGGGCGGAAGCTCTTTACGCGATGGTGGTTTGTGACAAAGGGATACGTTGGGTCAAATCCAAGGTGAAGTGCCCATAGGGGTTCATATGCTGGTAAAAGCGGATCTTGGTCATTTCACGGATCTGCGCCCGATGGGCAAAGAAGCCAACTGACAAGGGAAATAGCCTGAAGAGGCCAGAGCGCGTGCGATGCACGGACATGTGAGGTGTCTGTGTAGGCGAGCGCCTGCACAGGAGAGATGAAACTCAAAGAAGATTTCATTCGTGTGAAGAAGAGAGCTCTTGCTTTGGCAGAGACCAAAAGGAAAGGCAGAACCGTTCTCCTCTCTCATGCGATCGGCTCTCGAAGGAACACGGATCGCTACTTCAAGCGCACCCGAAGCAGTCTGTGGGAAGGCCCGGCGCATTGGCTATGGGGGTAGCGAGAAGGATTCCCTGGCCCTCTATCGCCTCAAGGTCCGTCTGCTGGTGACCCTGGAGGCCGATGACTGCACACATGCCCCGGCTCGGGGATGACTATCTGCACGCGGCGCGGGCTCTCGCGCCGAGTGGAGCTCTCTCTCTCCTTTTTCGCGGAACGCGAGTTTCGGCATCGCACCGGGCTGGGAAACGTCGCGCGCAAGGAGCATCACCGGGGTGCGCAGATGGAATCAGAAGCGTGGAAGAGAAAAGGACACAAAGAGGATCAGATCATGAAAATAGCACAGATAGCTCCTGCCTGGCTCGCTCTTCCCCCGAAAACCTATGGGGGAACGGAGAGCGTGCTCTCGACGCTGGTCGAAGAACAGGTCGCACAGGGTCATGATGTGACCGTGTTTGCACCAGGGGACGCCAAGACAAGCGCACACCTCGTCTCGTTTTTCCCTCAGTCGCTGATTGCCGAAGGGGTCTCCTGGACGATGCATCTCAAAGCCTTTTACCACTAGCAAAAGGCCATGGAACAGGTGAGCGTGTGCGAGTTCGACATCGTGCATACCCATCTTTCCTCGGCTGCGGATATGTACCTCTTCCCGCTTTTAGCTGCGCTTGCGACGCCCCATGTGACAACGTTACACAGCCATTTCCCCTTTGATCGTGGGCGTCCCAACCGGCCTGGGGATGCCGACCGCTATTATATGGACTGGGCGCCTTTTGTTCCTATAGTCACCATCAGTGAAACGGCGCGCCTGCAAGAGAAGCGTCCTCTCCATTTTGTAGGAGTGGTCTATAACGGCATTGAGATGCAGCACTATCGTCCGACCGGCAGGAAACGAGGCGATTTCTTCGTCTGGCTGGGGCGCTTCGTTCCCGAGAAGGGGGCGCACCTGGCCATCGAAGCGGCAAAACGGGCGAATGTGCCCCTCGTGCTAGCGGGGACGATAGACCGCTACCAGAAGGAGGCAGTGCGCTACTTCCATGAGGTGGTGGAGCCACAGATCGACGGCGAGAAGATCAAATACGTTGGGCCTGTCAACATGACACAAAAACGGAGCCTGTTGAGCCGGGCGCGTGGGTTCCTCAACCCGATTGAGTGGGAAGAACCCTTTGGCATAGTCATGATCGAAGCGATGGCGCTCGGCTGCCCGGTCATCTCCTTTGCTTGCGGCGCAGCCCCTGAGATTGTGGTGGATGGCGAAACGGGCTTCCTGGTGCCACATCTCGATGAGATGGTGCAGGCTCTTCCTAAGATTGATGAGATCGACCGCGAGCGGGCGCGCTTGCATGTGGAGCGCAATTTTTCGGCGACGGTGATGGCCCAGAGCTATACACGGGTCTATGAGCAAGTCAGAGCCATGAACAAAGGAGGAACATCCTATGATAAGCTCCCCCCAGTTAGAGCAGTATAAAGACCTTGTTGGAGAAAACACACTGGCATCTATTTATCGTGCGGCTTCCGAGCTTTCAGGAGTGCAGGTGCTTCACGTCAACACTACCGCCGAGGGTGGAGGAGTAGCGGAACTGCTTCGCAGCCTCCTCCCTCTGATGGAGGAACTGGGCATTGCCCATAGCTGGAAAGTCATTCCGTTGGATGAGAACTCGAATCTGCTTGCAGCGCGCCTGGCAGATCTCCTGCAAGGGATTGAGCATGGCAGCATCCCTGAAGCAGATCAGCGGGTGTTCCTTGAGACATTACGTCGCACTCCGCAATTGCAGCAGGCAGAGCAGAATCAGGCGGACCTCTACTTCATCCACGATTTTCAGCTCGCGCCCCTGGCAAGGCTTTTTCCCTGGATGCGGCCGGCTCTGTGGATGTGCCATGTTGATACCGCCCATCCCGACCCAGGAGGATTGGCTTACATCACTCAATTCCTTAATGCCTATGCCGTTTGTGTATTTGATACGAGAGCCTCCATCTTCAAGGACTTGCCAGCAGAGCGGGCACAGGTCGTCACGCCAACCATCGACCCATTCAGCGAGAAAAATCGCTTCATCACACAGGCGCAAGGCTTGCGGATGCTGGCGAACGTGGGCATAGATACGACGCGGCCTCTCATCACCCAGGTGTCACGGTTCAGCGACTGGAAAAATCCCGAGCAAGTGATCGAGGTGTACCGGCAGGTCAAGCAGGATCTCCCTTCGGTGCAGGTGGCCCTGGTTGGTGCCATGGAAGCCGCCGATGACATCAAGGCGGTAGAGGTCCTCCAGGCCATTGAGGAGCAGGCAGGTGCCGATCCAGATATCCATCTGCTCTCTGATCCGGCTGTGATCACCCATCCGATCGTGAACGCCTTTCAACGCTATTCCAGTGTCATTGTGCAGCGCTCCATCCGTGAAGGCTTCGGCTTGACGGTGACAGAAGCCATGTGGAAATCTCAGCCGGTCGTAGGGACCTCTGTGACCGGCTTACGCGCGCAGATCATCGACGGGCAAAATGGCTATATCGCCGATAGCACCCAAGCGTGTGCACAACGGACGCTCAAGCTCCTCCAGGATCGCGAGCTGTGGCGCAAGCTAGGACAAGAAGCCCATGAGCATGTCAGGAAGCAGCATCTCTTCCCCACCATGGTGCTACAATACCTCGATGCGCTCTCATCAGCTCGTGACAGGTCCCGTGACAGGAGTGAAGTGTGAGAAAAGGGAGAGCCAACACCCCTGAGCAGCCAGGAGGAGATCAGGCACGCTCGTCTCGTGGAGGCGCAAAAAGCATGAACAGAGACGAAGAGAAGGGGCCAGAACCTCAAGTGGGGATGCAGGCAGAAGCCACCCAAGGCGATCTGGGGGAAGCCGATGTGAGCAAACCCAGGGTCAAGCACGCTTGCGCTTTGCGGCCCTGGATGTGGTGCTGGGAGCTATTGGCGGCAATGTGATCGCCTACTGTATCATGCTCACGTCAGCCGCGACGCTCTTCGTGCATCACAAAAGCATCTCCACCGTGATCGATGCAGCCACCGCGCTTGCTCCTCTGCTCGGCCCATACGCCAAATATCTCTTTGCCATCGGCTTTATTGGGGCGGGTATGGTAGCGATGCCGGTGCTGCTTGCCAGCACTTCCTATGCGGTCGCTGGCACCTTTGGCTGGCCTGGGGCGCTCTCCAAGAAGCCCTGGCAGAATGAGGGCTTTTATCTGATCCTGAGCTCTGCTTGCCGGACCACCTCCTGGTCAAACGCCTGGCTCCCACCACCATCAATCGTGCCCTCATCAGCCTGTCATCTTTTGTGCGCTCGACTACTTTCCCATATTCTGCTACAATGCCGTCTTAGGCGATAGAACTTATCGAGGGAGTTGCGTTGTGACGGTTACACAACAAGCAAGACGCGCTGCAATAGAATACGTGTTGACACGGGGCGTTGTACAAATCGAAAAGGAAGCTGATCTACGTCGTTTACTAAATAAAGGCGAGCCACTGCGCGTCAAACTGGGAGTAGACCCAAGCCACTATGATCTGACGCTTGGCCATGCCGTCGTCTTTCGCAAATTACGCCAGTTTCAACAATTGGGGCACAAGGCCGTCGTTGTAATCGGTGACTGGACGGCACGCCTGGGCGATCCCAGCGGGCGCGAAGATGCACGCAAACCGCTCACAGCCGAGCAGGTCAAGAGCCATGCTGATACCTACCTTGAGCAATTTTTCAGAATCGTAGATCCTCAGCTGACCGAGGTGCGCTGGCAGAGCGAATGGTTCAACACTTTTAGCCTGGGAGACGCTATTAAACTTCTGAGCCATAAGACCGTGGCGCAGATGTTGGAGCGCGATGACTTTTCTAAGCGCTACAAGAGCAGTATCGAAATCTACCTCTCCGAGTTTATGTACCCGCTGTTGCAGGGGTATGACTCTGTGATGGTGCACTCCGACCTTGAAATTGGTGGGACCGACCAGACCGTCAACCTGCTGGTTGGGCGCGAACTTCAACCCATTTTTGGCCAGCCGCCCCAGCAAATCTTGACGATGCAGCTCATTGTAGGTCTTGATGGTTTCAAGAAGATGGGTAAATCGTTGAGCAATTACATTGCCATGACTGCACCTGCCAGCGAGATGCTCGGCAAGCTTATGTCGCTGCCTGACCACGTCATGATGAGCTACTTTGAAACGTTGACCGATATCCCCCAGGCCGAACTGGCTGAGTTCAGCCGTAAGATGGCGGAAGGTGCGCTCAATCCCAGGGATGTCAAAATGCGCGTGGCGCGCGAGATAGTTACAGAGTTCCACAATGCTGCTGTGGCTCAGGAAGCTGAAGAAGCGTTTATTCGCCAGTTCTCCGAACGTAAGTTGCCGGTCGATATACCTGACTATCAACTTACTCAGCCTGTAGACATTCTCACCTTGTTAGTCGATGCAAAGCTGGCAAAGAGTAAGGGTGAGGCGCGCCGCCTTGTACAACAGGGAGGAGTCTCGTTTTTCCCCGCAGGTGAGGAGGCAAGCGAGCCACAGCGCATTCGCGCTGTCGATTTTATCGTGCCTATGATCGATGGCGCTGTTCTCAAGGTAGGCAAATTACATTATATCAAGATCAGAATTTAGGGCTGCGATTCATCGTGCCCGCGATGCCTTTACAAGGAGGCTCATAGAATGCCACGTGCGACTATTGGTGTGATCGGCGGCAGCGGGCTCTACCGCATGGAAGGGATGGCCGACGTTGAAGAGGTCTCCGTACAAACGCCTTTCGGCGACCCCAGCGATGTCATCACCGTTGGCAGGGTAGAAGGTGTTTCAATGGCCTTTCTCCCCCGTCATGGGCGTGGGCATCGTATCTCGCCCACCGAAATACCTGTGCGTGCCAACATCTGGGCGCTCAAGAGCCTTGGTGTCGAATGGGTTATCTCGGTCAGCGCCGTTGGTAGCCTGCGTGAGCATATTGCACCCCGCGACCTGGTCATTCCCGACCAGTTGTTTGATCGTACCAGGAGCCGCGTGAATAGCTTCTTTGAGGGCGGTATCGTTGTGCATTGCACGTTCGCCGAGCCATTTTGTTCTACCCTTAGCAAACTCTTGCTCGACTCGGCCCGCGACCTGGGTGATGTGACGGTGCACGAAGGTGGTACATACGTCTGTATGGAAGGTCCGCTATTCTCCACCAGGGCCGAATCGCGTACTTATCGCAGTTGGGGCATGGATATCATCGGCATGACTGCTCTGCCGGAAGCGAAGCTGGCGCGTGAAGCTGAGCTGTGTTATGCCACTATTGCCTGTGCCACCGATTACGACTCCTGGCACGAGACTGAGGAATCGGTCACCGTCGAAATGGTCGTAAGTAATCTCAGCGCCAATGTAGCCAATGCTCAACGCATCCTACGCGCTGTAGCCAAGAAAATCCCTGCGGATCGCAGCGCCAACACCTGCGAGTGTCCCAGTGCCCTGGCAACGGCGATCATGACGGATCACAGCAAGATTCCCCCCGAAGCCAGAGAAAAGTACAGTTTACTGATAGGGAAATATCTCTAATTGCCTGGTAGTTTCAATCGTTCTACTAGCAGTTTGGCGAAACTTCTGGTAGAATAGACCCGCCAGCATATACATGTAATTGCCGGACGCTAATTTAGAAAAAGGAAGAAGAGGAGTTATGGGCGATTATCGACCCATCGATCCGCGAGAGCCTCAGGCGCAACAACAGGCTCAATGGCAAGTACCACAACAACAGCCGTGGCCGGGACAACAACCTCAATGGCAACAGCCTCCACAACCCTGGCCGGAGCAACAGTCTCAATGGCAACAGCCTCCATATCCAGGACCGATGATGGGAATGGGTATGCAGAAAAGCTGGATTACGACAGTACTGCTCTGCCAATTTCTGGGAACGCTCGGCGTGCATCGCTTCTACACAGGACGCATCGTCAGCGGTATTTTTCAGTTGCTCACCTTCGGGGGCTTCGGCATCTGGACACTTATCGACCTGATTATGATTATCACTGGTAGTTTTACAGACAATTATGGCCGTCCACTCGACCATAAACCGGTGATGGGTGGAAATAAAAGCTGGGTCACAGCAACATTTTTGTGTCTATTTCTGGGAATGCTCGGCGTGCATCGCTTCTACACAGGGCGCATCGTCAGCGGCATCTTCCAGTTGCTCACCTTCGGGGGCTTCGGCATCTGGACACTTATCGACCTGATTATGATCTACACGGATAGCTTCAAGGATGACATGGGCCTGCCTCTGACCAGGATGGAGGTCGTGGGGTCAAACGTTTATATGCGCAACCCCCAGGTCCAGGGTTGAAAAACAATTGACATCTAGCCGCCGCAGGAGTATAATACAGGTGTTCCGCAGAGAAAAAGCGGAACAGGCCGGTTTTCTTCCGGTCCTGCCGATCGGCGTAATCGGGTCCTGCGCGGCAGACGTCTGTGAATCCCGCTAGGTCTGTGAGGAAGCAACGGTAAACGGTCCTCTCTGGGTGCCGCAGGTCAGCCTGATTGCGCTGATCGGCAGGACTGGGCGAAAATCGGTTTTCTGTGTTCATCTTCTTTTAACTCCGGCGGGGGTTTGTGGCCCGTCATCCTGGATGCAGGCGGGAGTCGTTACATGGCCTCACAATCACTTTACCGCAAGTGGCGTTCACAGACTTTTGATGATCTTATTGGTCAAGAGCCGATTGTTCGCACGCTCAAAAACGCCCTTAGAAGTGGCAACGTGGGACATGCCTATCTCTTTACAGGGCCTAGAGGTACCGGTAAAACCAGCACAGCCCGCTTGCTTGCTAAAACGATTAATTGCAGCAACCCTAAAGACGGCGAGCCGTGCAACGAATGCCAGCAGTGCCGTGAGATTACGGCAGGCAACTCGTTTAATGTGATCGAGATTGATGCAGCCTCTAACCGTGGTATCGACAGTATTCGCGACCTGCGCGAGAAGGTAATGATGCCCCCCTCCACGGGTAAGTATAAGGTCTACGTGCTTGACGAAGCGCACATGCTTACCCCCGAAGCTTTTAATGCCCTGCTCAAGACATTGGAGGAGCCGCCACCCTATGCGATCTTCGTCATGGCCACAACAGATGTGCATAAAATGCTGCCTACCGTCCTCTCGCGCTGCCAGCGTTTCGACTTTAAGCGTATCACTACGCGGCAGATCGTAGATCATTTGCTCTTTATAGCTGAGCAGGAGCATGTCAAGCTAGAACACTCTGCTGCTGAGCTTATCGCCAGGTCTGCTGCCGGGGGGATGCGTGATGCGCTCAGCCTCTTAGATCAGGCCATTGCCTACTCAGGCGAAGAAATCTTGCTGGCGCAGGTGCAGGCTATGCTCGGCGTGGCCGATCCTCGCGCTATTTCCAGGCTGATCACCTCTATCGCAGAACTCGATAGCTCGGCTGTATTACACCTGATTCATGAGCTATCCGAGGCTGGAGCAGACCTGCGCCAGATCAACGCCCAGGTCGTGGAATATTGGCGTGCCTTGATGCTTGCCAGGGCTGGCGCGGACGCTGCTACTATTCTGGACCTTACGGAAGACGAGATGCGCGAGGTAAAGCAGTTGTCTCAGCTTTTTAGGCTCGAGGAACTGACCGAATGTGCGCGCGTCTTTGCACAGAATGACCTCGTGCAAAAGAGCCAGGGAACACCTCAGCTTGGCCTCGAACTCGCCTCACTGGAATGTATCGAAGTGCATCGTCGTGCGCAATCCGGCCAGCTCGCTCCACCGGTTCAGTCACGCCCGGTTGTCTCACAACCAGCAGCACAGGTCGAGGCTCCAGGCCGTTTAGAGGCTCGTCAGCAGCAGCCCTCGCAGGCTCAGCAATCCCGTGTATTGGAGAACGGGGAAGAGAAGGTTGGCACAGCTGTTTCTCACATCGAGGAGAAAGTGGAAAGTCAAGCAATACCTGCTCAGAGCGATGGCGAAAGGCCAGCCTTGACAGTGCAGCAAGTCAGAGATGCCTGGGAAAATGTGGTAAAGCGGACAAGGCAGAGGAGTCCCAGTGGAACGATGGCCGCTATGTTGCGTCTTTATAAGATTTTAGATGTTGAGGGTACTTCTGAGCAGCCTGTCGTCGTCATCCAGTCTGAAAAACAAGCACATTATAAGTTTGTAAAAGAGGAAGACCGCTACAAAGTTCTAGAATGGGCCTTGTCTATTGAATTTGGCATACCTTGCTTCGTGCGTCTGGTGCCACCTGGCCAACCTCTACCATCTGTCCCAATCCCAGATGCCGCTACCTATTCGACAAGTACGGCGCCAGCAATTGCGCCACAACAGTCGGCGTATCGCGAGCGACCGGTTACGCCACCCAATCCACCTGAGGAGATTTCTGGGGCAGGCGTGCAAAAGCCAACGTCGCCGTTGGATCAACTGGCATATGAGAATAGTCCATCCGATGCGGCGACACTTGCCAGAATGAACATTGTGAGAGAGAATACTAATGTAGCGTCGCATGAAGATACTATCGAACAAAAAGCCAGTCGTGATCCTGTTGTGCAGGAAGTCGTGAAAACATTTTCGGCGCGAATCGTAGAGGTTCACCCAAAGTAAGGAGCTAATTTTGCTATGAACATGCGTGAAATCCAAAAGATGCAGCAGAGGCTTGCTAAAATGCAAGAAGAGCTCGAGTCCAGCGAGTTCACCGGCACTGCCGGTGGTGGTGCAGTTACGCTCACCATGAATGGCAAGTTTGAGATCTCTGCCGTCAAGATTGATCCCGAAGCTTTTAGTGCAGAAGATATTGCCGACCTGGAAGTGATGATACTGGCTGCTGCCAAAGATGCGCATCAAAAGGCGGAGGAGGCACAGCAGAAATTGACCAGCAGCATCACTGGAGGCATGAATATTCCAGGACTGTTCTAAATTATGAGCGACATCGCGCCGCCGGTAGCGGCACTTATCGAAGAATTTTCAAAACTGCCAGGTGTTGGTGTAAAGACGGCACAACGTCTCACCTTTTTCATTCTCCGCAGTCCTACCGACCAGGCTCGTCGCCTGGCCGAGGCTATTATGCGCGTCAAAGAGAGTATTATCTATTGCTCGCGCTGTTTCAATATTACCGAAACTGACCCCTGCGTTACCTGTAGCAACCCTAATCGCGACCAGGAGCTTATCTGCGTCGTGGAAGAGCCTCTCGATGTGTTGGCGCTAGAGAAGACCGGGGCTTACAAGGGTTTGTACCATGTGCTGCATGGAGCGCTGTCACCTGTAGATGGCATCGGCCCCAAAGACTTGCGTATCGATGAACTCCTGCAACGCGTACGGGGCAGTAAAGTGCGCGAGGTGATTCTGGCGATGAATCCCGACTTCGAGGGCGAATACACCGCCAATTATATCCAGAAGGAGTTGAAGCCTTTCGATGTGCGAGTCACCGGCCTGGCACGTGGCCTACCCATCGGCGCTGCCCTGGAATATGCCGATGAAGGCACTCTCAGCAGGGCCCTCGAGGGCCGGCGCGAGATATAGAAAAAGGGCTTGACATGCTCCTGTGCTTATGGTACTCTTGTTCTACATTTACGGAACAGGTACGGAGAGAGGCTTGTTTCCGCTTTTGCGACTCTGCCGGAGAATATCTAACAGGAATTCAAATTGGTGGCACTATGCCGCCCGTCCGTTATTTCTTGCCTGAACGAGGCGACGGGAAGTTCCCCTCCCCTTGAGGGGTTTGGCCGAAAAGTAAAAGGAGGAATACAGGGGTGGTGAGCGGGACGTTACTAACTCTGCCTGTATCCTGCACCCTGTAATATGAAGAATGGCAACGAGTAAGAAGGAGAAACCCATGGCAGATCGAAGCGCTACTGTCGTATCAACTGCCACTACCGAGCGCGAGAAAGCCATAGAGCAGGCGCTTAGCCAGATTGAACGTCGCTTTGGCAAAGGCGCGATCATGAAGTTAGGGGAAGTATCAAGGATTCACGTTGATATTATCCCCACAGGGTCTATCGCACTGGACCTGGCTCTTGGTGTCGGCGGTATCCCGCGCGGCCGTATTACGGAGATTTACGGCCCTGAGGCTTCTGGCAAGACCACTCTGTGTCAACATATTATCGCCAGCGCACAACGCAGCGGGGGGTATGCAGCATTTATTGACGCTGAGCATGCGCTCGATCGCACGTATGCTGCCCGTTGTGGTGTTGATATCAATAACCTGCTGATCTCCCAACCGGACACGGGAGAGCAGGCATTGGAGATTGTCGATGCACTGATTCGCAGTAATGCCATCGATGTAGTTGTCATCGACTCTGTGGCGGCCTTAACGCCGCGTGCCGAAATCGAAGGCGAGATGGGCGACTCGCACGTCGGCTTGCAAGCTCGCCTGATGAGCCAGGCTATGCGTAAGCTTACTTCGGTCATCAGCAGTTCCAACACCGCCGTCGTCTTCACCAATCAGTTGCGCGAAAAGGTTGGTGTCATGTTTGGGAATCCTGAGACCACATCTGGCGGTAAAGCGCTCAAATTCTACGCTTCTGTCCGCCTGGATATTCGTCGCACAGACACGATCAAGCAGGGGCAGGAGGTAATGGGCAACCGTACCCGTGTGCGTGTAGTCAAAAACAAGGTAGCTCCACCGTTCCGTGTTGCAGAATTCGATATCATGTACAGCGAAGGCATTTCTCGCGAAGGTGGCTTGATCGACCTTGGTTTAGAGATGGGTCTCGTCAAGAAAAGCGGCGCGTGGTTCAATGTCGGTGACATTCGTCTTGGGCAAGGCCGCGAAAACGCTAAAGACTTCCTGCGTCAGAATAGTGACGTTGCCTCCGCACTCGAAGAGCAGATTCGTGGCAACATTTCCTCCTTCAAAGCTGGTGAAGTCGAGCAGGAGGTAGAGGAAGACGAAGAATCCTTAGATGAGGGATAGTAGCAAGGTCGTGTTGGAACCTGGCTGGGGCAAGCCCAGCCAGGTTCCAACACGACCTTGCTGTATAACCTATAAAGGCTGGTCAATCTACTCGCCGTTGGCCTTTTGTTGTTCCAGGAGCCCATTTAACTTCTCCTCCAATTCGGGCTCTGGAAGATGCACAAGTTGCTGCTCTTCTTCTGAGAGCAATGGCTCCAATTTTCCGCTTTCGATGCGCTCCGGTTCCAACACTTCTGTGACGGGTTTAAGTTCTCTCCACCATGTTGCTATACTTGCGGGATCAACTGCACCAAGTTTTCCCCTTTTTGCCTCCTGCATGGCCCAGTCTACTGCTGCCTCGTCCAGGGGTATCTCGTGGCCTGCTTTGCGGCTGAGCTTCCATTTGTGATCCATGATAGAGAAGTAAGCTCTCATAGGATCTTGCCTACCCGTGAGGAGCTTGCGCAATAAAAGAATTGTTGGTAGGTGATAGCGCGTATACCAATCCTGTGCAGCCTCTTCAAGACTGATGTTGCGCCCTTCATTATTGCTCATAATTGCCTGGTGACCAAGGATCATATTGTAGAAGCGCCGGGCATAGACGCGTGGTACTGTGATACCCAGCAGGTCATGAATGCGACGGGAGTACCAGCCAGGCAGTACCGTAACGAACCCTTGCAGGGCGTGGCCAGTTGTGCCGAGGAGAGAGTAGCCCCACTGATTCAGACCTTCCAGCAGGCGTTGTACTTGATAGAGCGTGAGAAAGGATGGAGATGCCATTAGCCGTGCATGTTCTCGACGCAGCCAGCGATAGCGCCGTTCAAAATAGTGGAAATCCTCTTCATCCAACACTTCCTCTTCTTCGGGTAATCCACGAGCCTGGCGCAGGTCCTCTGCCTGCCACATCAGTGATTCGCCAAATGATGCTATGTCTTGCTCGCGCAGTCCCTTACTTACCGGCCCAGAAAAGAGTTCCGCTGTCTCTGCGTCGGCCATAATTGCCAGGATACTTCGTCCATCTATGCGAATCAGTACATTTGCCAGGGATGGGTCACCCCAGTACACACCATGTTCGTGTAATTCGACCAGCAGCACCGCCACTGCTTCCAGGAGACGGCGTTTCGTACGCCTCGTAAAGGGCAGGCTAAAGAGCACCGAATGTGGTACAACGCGCGGGGCCAGCCTTGTCACTGTGTAGCCTCGATCCCCACTCGTGTATTGAGGACGACCGTCAGGACCGTGTTCCTCTAATAATACAGGTGGCGCTGCTACGGTGACAGTCCCGATAGGACTGAGTACTGGAATGCCACGGTGCTCGATCGCGCGCAGGTTATTTATCTCGCGCTGCGCCATGTAGGGTGCCGTCTCTTTGATGGCATAGCGTGCACCACCACTCTCCACAAAAATCACGGGATGTCGCGACTCACCTCGACGGATCTCAAGCGGAATAACCCCGTGTTCTGGCCATTGCTCCAAAGGGACGTTCCAGGGAAAGTTCTGCAATCTGCGCTTATCGTCTTTACCCATGTGAAATTGTGGCTTGGCCTGCATAGTAGCTATATCAAACTCCTGTTGTATAACGTATCCCTTAGCACTATAAAAGGAAACAACTAACTTACGATAAAATTATAACATTTAACCTACAATAGATCATAACATTGCTTTTAACGAGTGACAACCTGGATAGCAATGGATATACAAACATTCAAATACTTCTGCCAGCCACGTCTCGGCGTCCTACCTTGGCAGCCACTCATCATGACGTCATCAGATGATACAGTATTTGCTGACTTACAACCTCTAAAAGATGGCTCTACTCCAGCCCGCTCACAGATCGCCCGCTGGTTCTACTAGAGGAATAACTCCTCATCGATTCTGGGGAGCAGCCGCGTATTCCGTCCCCGGGATTGTTCAGGATTGCGTAACCAGAGCGAAACATGCGCTGGCTGCATTGTTTCCTCGACAACTGCAAGCAAGTCAGCGGTTAAGGTTGTCAAATCCACGTCCTCGTTCAGACGAAGCCGTGTGCTGAAGGCAGCGATTGTCTGGACAGCATTGTACTTACGACGGTAGAAGCGCCGATCAATCGCTATTTGGAGGCGCCGTCGCAAGGGTTGGAAGAGAGCTGCACTCACTAAGGTCGAAGCGACAACGATGATCGGATTGTGCGACAACTGCTCCTTCAGCACAAGCGCGAGGGATTGGAGCGCAATCACGCAGCCAACGTAGACCAGGGCCAGCAACACCGTCAGTGTGCCGTAGACCAACGTGCGGTTAATGATGGCATCGATCTCCCACAGTCGATAGCGTAGAATAGCAAAGCCAAAGGAGAGCGGAATAAGGATGGGTACACCGGTACTAATTGGTGAGAGAATCCGGTCACCGAGCGAACCAGTTGAGAAGAATAATGGAAAGAAGCCATAACATAAGGTAATCCCCAACTCGATGAGGTAGGTCACGGTCACACCGAAAACGATCCACTTGGTCTGCTGGCGCTCCGTTCGACTGGAGACGGAGTGGTAGCGATAGAGTTGGGCGACGACGAAGCCTCCTAGAAAGGAGTACGCCCCAAGCGTAAACAGGAAACTATAGCTCTGAGGAACGATGGACAAGCTTCCAAGGACCTGCAATCCTAGAAATAGTACCCCAAACCAGGGTATCCAGCGCGGCACAAACCGCCCAGTCGGGAAGAGGCAGAAGACAAGGAACAGCAAGTCAAAGGCAAGCAGGTTCACGACGTACGCCGGCACTCGCCAGACCGAGGGAATTACATCCAATGGATAGATGGTGGTACCTACGCCTTGCAACACCAGCATAAACGAGACCAGCAGGGCCAGCCAATCGTTGGACTTGCGCCAGAAGAGAAGCACGGCGACGATGAACCACACCAGGGCAACGAAGATACCCAGGGCGAGGAGGAACACAGCGTAGCCGACCGCGTACGACTTCTGTTGGCTCGCAAAATACACTGGAAGGCTCGCAATGAAGAGAATCAAGGCAAGGATGCTCAGTACTACCCACACCAAACGGACAAGAGAAAGCCAGGGACCCTGCAAGCGAGTGCCGGTTGTACGATGCTGGTCCGAGTTCACACGTACCTGTGCCGGTGCAGACGGAAGGTTCATAGGGGCGCTCCTTGCGCTTCTGTGCAATCAAGCTTCGGTCCGGTTCGTTACATCCAGAAGCATACGACAATTGCCAGTCGAGGTTTTCACCTGCTGACATCATACCATACATAGGTCTGGAAATCGTTACGCTAAGGCAAGGTTCAATTTGGACGAAGTGTCCTTGACCGTTTGAACAGTCCCCCCGTGTCACCCTGAGCGCAGCGAAGGGTCTGTCGCGATCGGCAGACAGATGCTGAGCGAAGCATGACAGAGCTGGACCTTGCTGTTGATGAGGAACTGTCACGTTCTTTTGAACCTTGCCTAAGCATAGCAATCTGTAGCTGAAAAATGGAGACCCACACCGTTTTCGTAGTGGATGGAGTTGAGCATCGGCAGGGGTTCCAAGGGGCCTGCAAGGCCCCTTGGCGGGGTGCGGGGCAAGGAAGCCTGGGGGGCTTCCTTGCCCCGCCGCCGGAGGCGGTGCAAGAGAAAGGAGGTCCCCGCTTTAGAGAAAGGGATCATTGCTTTGGTCCAGTAGAGCAGAGGAGTCACTCGCGCAGAGGTAACATTGCGATACAACGGACACAAGTGATACAAGTTAGCCATGTGCCGGGGGCACACCACAGCGGATGAAAAAGGGTAGAATGGAGCAAGGACGGCAGCAACGTCAAGAGGTCGCTATCACACTGGAGTTGCGTACCCGCATACAAGTTCGATCCG
>WNGJ01002301.1_pt1 | contig 31183 bp, 33 predicted proteins | sample 5400611 | NCBI WGS metagenome assembly WNGJ01 (sample SAMN13153375, study PRJNA577476) | soil metagenome | isolation source: 40 cm soil or saprolite under Garry oak tree replicate 1 | place: USA:California | collected 2016-06-15
GCTCGCGAGCTATGAGCAGCTCGCGCTCGGCCATCTCGCGGTCCTGCGCAAGGAGGACGGAGCGCTGATCGGGCGCTGCGGCTTGACCGACCTCGCTGTCGAATCCGCGGCCGCCGAGCACGGGATTCGCAGAGGATGGTTCGGGCGCGCACACGCGCCGGCTGGCGTTGCGCTGACATTCGAGTGTGAGTTCGGCTACACGCTCGACCCCGCCTTCTGGGGCCAGGGTTTCGCGACCGAAGCGGCGCGTTGCGTTCGCGACTACGCGCGCGACGTTCTGCGGCTGTCGTACGCGATCTCGGCCATTCTTCCGCAGAACGCCCGCTCGCGGCGCGTCGCCGAACGGTCGGGCGCGCGAGTCGCAGGCCAAATGGAAGTGCTCGGTCTCACGTGGGATCGCTACGTGTGGGCGCTCGCGACAGGCGGCGCGCCTCAGCCCCCGCCGGCATCGACGACCGAGGCGTGGCCGAGGCGGCTGCCTGTCGCGTAATTACGGCGGAAGGATCTCGAGATCAGTCACGAACGCCACAGGGAGGACATCAAGATGGACGCGACCAAAGGCTTTGTCGTACCCGCGGGCGGTGGGAAGCATCTCGACATGGCGGCGCCTGGCCGCTTCGCCGCCCTGAAGCTCGTCGGCCAAGAGACCAATGAGAGCATCATGCTGTTCGAGGAGACCGTGCCCGTCGGCACCAAGAGCCTGTTCCATCTGCACCGCGACAGCGACGAGGTCGCCTGGGTGCTCGCCGGCGAGATCACCTTCAAGATCGGCGACGAGGTCACCGTCGGCGGGCCCGGCACCTGCGCGTTCTTCCCGCGCAACGTCCCGCATGCCTGGAAGAGCACCGGCCGCGAAACCGGCCGCGTCCTGTTCATGTACACCCCGGCCGCAGCGGGCGGCTACGTCGAGGAGCTCTTGAACCACCGCCCGATCAACGACGACGAACGCAACCAGCTCCGCGACCGCTACCACTGGGAAGTCGTCGGTCCAAACCCGCTCTGACGAGGTGCGCGGGACCGGTCCTAACCGATGACGATACCGGCCGTCTCGCGGCGCAACATCGCTATCAGGCTCGCCGCGACGGTGTGGATATCCTCCGCGCGTACGACGCGCGGCCTGGCCATCAGCTCGAAGACGCCGGCCCGCGAGCGCACCGTGAAACCCATCGTGCGCCCGGCGCTCCCCCGCGGGGGGCGCATGACGCGGACATGCGTGGCGTCGAGTCCCGGGCCGGCCAGGGCCGCCGCGATCACGACGTTGACACCCTCGGGGAAGCGCAGCCCGACCTCCCGCGCGGTTCCCTCGAACAGGAGCTCGGGCTCGGACGCCTCCCCGGCGCCGAGATCGATGAAGACGTCCAGGCTCTCCAAGCCCCCGGCCATGGCGGTGGCGATGCCATCGAACGCGGCAAGCGCACCCGGCGCGATGCGCAGCGCGTGTCCAGTGGACGCTGAGATGCCGCGGATCTCGCGCTCGAGGACCGGATCGGCGAGAGGGATCGGACTCACCGCCCACACCTCGCAGCGCTCCAGCGCCGCCGGCACGAGGGCGCGGAAGGCCGCCGGACCGCCCGCCTCGATGATCAGATCGTGGCCGCCAGCGAGGAACCTGTCGGCGGTGTCGGTCACCGGGAACCCGTCGAGATCGCGCGGGGCACGAGCGAGCACCGCCGCCAGCGAATGAGCTCCGGCCGTTCCGGCCAGCAGCGCGCGTGCCACGGGACGGCCGATCGCCCCGCACCCGATGAGGCCGACCTGCTTCATCTGCCGCGCGTCCAGCGAAGAGGCTGGCCTCGGCCCGCGCAGCACGAGCGTGCCGGGGACGCCGATCGTGGCATGGCCAGCCGGATCGAGATCGCGACCGACGCGGTGGATCTTGTCGTCACGGATTGCGATGTCCTGACGGCGCCCGCGCACATGCGGGCGCCTATGGACACGGAGTATAGAGCGCGCGGCCGCCGGCAGCGAGGGCGCAGCAGACTGGCTCTTGTGGAGCGTACGGCTACTCTTTTTGCATTCGTGCTCTACGATGACACTCAGAGCCACCATGGCCACTCGGGCGCGCCACGTCCTTCTGAGCCTGGCCACCCTGCTGGGTGTGCTCGGGCTGGGCTGCCAGTCGGCGCCTTCCATCGGTTCCCCCGGGCCCGCCCCGGGCGGCGTCGCTGCGCCCCCTCGAGCGGCGCCGTCGGCCGCAGCCCCGGAGGCCGCCTCCGGCGACAGCTACATTCGCTGGCTGGTGGACCGCTCGATGCTCCACCAGGCGGAGCTGACGGCACGGCGTTATTCGGGCCAGGGGCAACTCTGGCAACATCCATACGCCAACCCGCAGCCGCGTGCCGCCTCGGCGCTGGCGTCGGTGTGGTTCACTGCTTACCCGCCCTCCCACATCACTCGGCCAGGCGAGTCGGTGCTGCGCAGCCTGGGTGACCCGGAGCTCTGGAGCCTCTTCAAGGAGATCGGGATCAAGGGGGTGCACACCGGTCCCATGAAGCGTGCCGGCGGCATCCGTGGCCGCGAGTACACCCCCACCATCGATGGCAACTTCGATCGCATCAGCACTGAGATCGACCCCGGCTTCGGCAGCGACGAGGAGTACAGGTCCATGGTCCGGCGCGCGCGCGACAACGGCGCCGTCGCCATCGGCGACATTGTTCCCGGCCACAGCGGCAAGGGGGCCGACTTCCGGCTCGCGGAGCGCGGCTACGGCGACTACCCGGGCCTCTATCACATGGTGGAAATCCAGTCGAAGGACTGGGGCGTGCTCCCGCCCGTACCGGCCGGGAAGGACGCAGTCAACCTAAAGCCCGAGGCGGTGGACGAGCTCAAAGCGCGCGGCTACATCGTCGGGCAGCTCCCGCGCACGATCTTCTACGAGAAGAACATTAAGGAGACCGACTGGTCGGCCACCGAGGCCGTTGCCGGGGTCGACGGCAGAAAGCGCCGCTGGGTCTACCTCCACTACTTCAAGGGAGGGCAGCCCACCTTCAACTGGCTGGATCCCACGTTCGCCGCGCAGCGGCTGGTCATTGGGGACGCGCTCCACTCCCTGGGCACACTGGGGGAAAGCATGCTGCGGCTCGACGCCAATGGCTTCCTCGGTATCGAGGTCGGTTCCAACAACGACCGGGCCTGGTCCGAGGGGCATCCGCTGTCGGTCACGTCCAACCAACTCATCGCCGGCATGGTCCGCAAGCTCGGTGGCTTCACCTTCCAGGAGCTCAACCTCACCCTCGACGACATCAAGGCCATGTCCCACGGTGGCGCCGATCTCTCCTACGACTTCGTGACCCGTCCCGGCTACCATCACGCCCTCGTCACCGGCGATGCCGAATTCTTGCGCCTCATGCTCGGGCTCCAGAAGACCTACCAGATCGATCCGGCAGGCCTCATCCACGCGCTCCAGAACCACGACGAGCTCACCCTCGAGCTGGTGCACTTCTGGACCCGCCACAAGGACGCCACCTTCACCTTCCGCGGCAAGACGATGAAGGGGAGCGAGGTGCGCGAGATCATCCGAGCCGAGATGCGCGGGCGCCTCCTCGGCACGGCCGCGCCCTACAACCTGGAGGCCGCCAATGGCGTCGCATGCACCACTGCCACCGTGGCCGCTGCTGCCCTCGGGATTCGCGACGTCGGCCGCCTCACTGAGGCGCAGCGGCGGGACATCCAGCGCGCCCACCTGCTCGTGGCTATGTATAACGCCATGCAGCCGGGGATCTTTGCCCTGTCCGGCTGGGATCTCGTGGGTGCCGTGACCCTGCCGGCCGAGTCCGTGAAGACCCTGCTCGCCGACGGTGATACGCGCTGGATCAACCGAGGCTCCTACGATCTGCTCGGCACGAACCCTGGCGCGGTCAAATCGAGCGCCGATCTGCCCCGCGCCCAGGCGCTCTACGGCACGCTTCCCGAGCAGCTCACGCGCCCCGGATCGTTCGTCTGGCAGCTGAAGAGGATGCTGCGCGTGCGCGCCGAATACCGCATCAATGAGAGCGAGCAGATCGACATCCCGGCGGTGAAAGCCAGGGGCCTGGTCGTCATGGTCCACCGGCTCCCCGACGGCAGGGGCACCCAGGTCACGGCCACGAACTTCGGCCGCACGATCGTTGCCGAGACGGTGGCCATCAAGACCGCGCGGCCCGGCGGCGTGGTCACGGACCTCCTCGAGGAGAAGGCGCTCGGCATGCTGGGTACAGATGGGCGGCTGCATTTCGCAATCGGTCCCCACGAAGGACAGGTTCTGCTCATCAAGTAGCCGTGACGAGGTCCCAAGACGTCTAGAGGAGGGCCGCTCGTGAATGGAAGCGCCAGGGACGTCCAGAGATCGCACTTGAGCTTCTGGAAGATCTGGAACATGAGCTTCGGCTTCCTAGGCATCCAGTTCGGCTGGGCGCTGCAGATGGCCAACGTGAGCGCCATCTACGAGTACCTCGGCGCCGACGCCCACCAGATCCCCATTCTCTGGCTCGCCGCGCCGCTGACCGGGCTAGTCGTCCAGCCCATCATCGGCCACCTGAGCGACAACACCTGGAACCGACTGGGTCGGCGTCGCCCCTACTTCCTCGCGGGCGCGCTGCTGGCCTCCTTCGCGCTCATTGCCATGCCCAATTCGTCGGGGCTATGGATGGCGGCAGGGCTGCTCTGGGTGATGGACGCCTCCATCAACATCAGCATGGAGCCTTTCCGCGCCTTCGTCGCCGACCTCCTACCCCCGGAGCAACGCACGCGCGGTTTCGCCATGCAGGCCCTCTTCATCGGACTGGGCGCGGTCATCGCCTCCATGCTCCCCTGGCTCCTGAACAGTGTCCTTCCTGTCGGAGAGGCCGGTGCGACCGCTGACACGACCATCCCCCTCGCGGTGACGCTGGCCTTCTATGCGGGCGCGTTTGCCTTCCTCGCCGCCGTACTCTGGACTATCTTCACGACCTCGGAGTACCCGCCTGACGACATGGAGACCTTCACGAGGATGAAGGCTGAGAAGGCCGGCATCGCTGCCGCCGCGTCCGAGATCTTTCGCGACATGATGGCGATGCCTCAGACGATGCGGCGTCTTGCCTGGGTCCAAATCTTCACCTGGCTGGGCCTCTTCTGCATGTGGCTCTACTTCGGCGTGGCCGTGGCCCGGAATATCTTCGGCGGGACGCCCGGGACTCAGGCCTACGAGCAGGGGATCGCCTGGGGTGGCAACTGCTTCGCGATGTACTCTGCGGTCTGCTTCGCCTTCTCCTTCGCGCTTCCGGTCGTGGCCGAGCGGCTGGGCCGCAGGCTCACCCACGGACTGTGCCTGCTGACGGGCGCGGTCGGTCTGGTCTCGGTCGCCTTCATCACCAACAAGTACCTGCTGCTCGTATCTATGGTAGGCGTGGGCGTGGCCTGGGCCAGCGTCCTCTCCATGCCCTATTCCATCCTGGCGGGCGCCCTTCCGCCAGGGAAGACCGGCATCTACATGGGCATCTTCAACTTCTTCATCGTCATCCCGGAGATCCTGGCTGCGCTCGTCTTCGGCCCGGTCATGGAGAACTTCCTCACCAATGAGAGTTCGCTGGTGCGCCTCCTCGGCGGTGACAACCGGCTCACCGCCCTGGTCATCGGCGGCATCTCCCTGGCGGTGGCGGCTGCGCTGTGCGCCCTCGTCACCGACCCTGCCGCCGCTCCGAGCTCCTCGCCGACCCACGGCCGCTCGGGCAGGCCGGCAGAGAGCTCCGTCTAGCCTGGCCTTCGCCACACGCCGTCCAGTGGCCAAGACATTTTCGAGGTGAACAACCATGAGCGGCTCACCGAAGACAGCCATCGTGACCGGAGCTTCGCAGGGGATCGGCGCGGGAATCGTGAAAGGGTTTGTCAAATGTTGGCGCAAAAGACCGGTGGGAGCATTGTCACGATCACAGCGGCCCTTGCTCGCAACCCGATCAGGGGCGTCACGGCGGCGGTGCCGATGATTACCAAAGGTGGTCTTGAAACGATCACCCAGCACCTTGCGATGGAGTACGCGAAAGACGGCATCCGCGTGAACGCCGTCGCGCCCGGCGTCGTCTACACGCCGCTTCACCGGGAGACTCCGAAGAACGTGATGGAGAGCCTGTCGCCGATGGGTCGGCCTTCGACGGTCAAGGACATCACGGATGCGGTCATGTACCTGACCGAGGCCGCGACGGTCACTGGTGACATCCTGTACGTCGATGGCGGCGCTCATTTCGGCCGCTGGTAATTGAATGGAGCTTTCGTCATGATCACAAACCCAACGACCGCCGAGGAGTTGCTTCGAGATGGCCCAGCATGTCTCGTACCGTACAGTGAAAGTGGACGGCCTCTCTATCTTCTACCGCGAAGCCGGTCCGAAAGACGCACCGACCATTCTGCTGTTTCACGGACTTCCGTCGTCGTCGCGCATGTTCGAGCCGCTGCTCACGCGGCTGGCGGGCCAGTTTCACATGGTCGCTCCCGACTATCCGGGCTTCGGGCACAGCGATGCGCCGACATCGAAGGAGTTCTCGTACACCTTCGACAACATCGCCACGGTAATGGATCACTTCACCGAGGCGTTGAACCTGACCAGGTACACCCTTTACATGCAGGACTACGGCGGACCAGTCGGCTTTCGGATGACGCTCGCTCACCCGGATCGCGTCGAAGCGCTGATCGTTCAAAATGCCGTCGCCCACAACGGAGGCCTCGGAACGAACTGGAAGACCAGGCGTGTGTTCTGGGCGGACCGCGCCTCACACGAGGCCACGCTGCGGACCAACTTGCTCTCGCTGGACGCCACGCGGACGCGGCACGTGGGGAACGACCCGAACCCCGAGAAGTACGATCCCGATCTGTGGACCGACGAATACGCGTTCCTGAGCAAGCCCGGCGAGGCTGACATCCAGAGCGATCTCTTCTACGACTACCGCACCAACGTGGACGCCTACCCGAAGTGGCAGGCATGGATGAAAAAGACTCAGCCGCGCCTGCTGGTGCTCTGGGGAAAGTACGACGTATCGTTTGAGCTGACGGAGCCCGAGGCGTACCGCTGTGACGTTCCGAAAGCCCAGGTTCACGTCCTTGATGCGGGGCACTTCGCCCTGGATACCGCCGCCGAAGAAATCGCCGATCTCGTTCGCCGTTTCGTGTCGAACACGCCCGGCCCTTGAGCCGCCCTCTGCATCGCATATAATTGCCGGCAACCATGGAGGATCGGTCATGACACAGGCACCACAACTCCGCCCCCTCGGTGCAGCGCTGGCAAGCGAGGCCCTCGGTATCGATCTGTCAAAGCCTCTCGAGGACGGCATCTTTGCCTGGATCCAAGGTGTCTTTGCCGAGCATCCGGTCCTGGTGTTCCGGGACCAGGATCTGAGCGCCCCCGAGCTCGCCGCCTTCGGCCGCCGTTTCGGTACCCCGCGTCGCCACGCGCTGATCAAGTATCGCCACGCCGATTGTCCGGAGGTTTCCTGGCTGACCAACGTGGACGAGACGGGGAAGACCGACTGGTACGGCGTGAAGCGCGCCACCGACTGGCACACCGATTCGACCTACGAGGACACACTACCGCTGCTGGCGATGCTGCACGCGAAGGAGGTGCCCTCGGAGAAGGGTGGGACCATGTTCGCCGACATGCGTGCGGCGTACGAGGCGTTGCCCGAGGTGAGGAAGCAGCTTCTGTCAGGGCTCACCGGTCTGCACGGCCGCAGCACTGGTCCCGCCGGGGAGCGTCTCTATGGCGACGACAAGGGCGTGACCGAGAAGAAGTATCAAGAAACGCAGTGGCCGGCGGTCACGCGGCATCCGGTAACCGGACGGCCGATCCTATTCGTCAATCCCATGCACACGCATGGCTTCGTTGGCATGAAGCGGGAGGAGGCCTGGCCGCTGATCGAGGAACTCGCCGAACACGCCACCCAGGAACGCTTTGTCTATTACCACCGTTGGCGCGTCGGCGATGTGCTGATATGGGACGAGCGGGCGACGATGCACCGCGGCGCTGGCGACTACCGGCCGGACGAGCGCCGCATCATGCTGCGCACGATCGTATATCTGAACTGAGGGCGCTCCCCTGCTCCTCGATATAGCCCAGGTCTCGGAGTCGCTGTCGGAATGAATCGATTGGCGGAAACACCTCGATGGCCAAAATCCCGATAGTCACGACGTTGCCTGCCGGCTCTGCCTCGGCCGCGAGCGGCGCAAGAGTGAGGCTGAGAGTGAGAACGGCCGCGAGCCCCATCATCCGCATCGGCACCTCGGTTGAGATGGCTGGCGGGAGTCTAGCAGACGAAGGCGATTCGACGACTGTGCTCGCTACTGTACCGGCGTGACTCGGGGCTTGTCCTTCTCCAGAACGAAGGCATTGACCGCCTTCGCCGCCACGGTACCAACGTTCTTGGTCTCGTGGATGATGTTCGCGGGCACATAGTACGATTGCCCGGCGTTCACCGTCTTCCACTCCCCACCTTCCTGGCGCGTCAACACAGAGCCTTCCATCATGGTGCCGTATTCGTCGCCCGGATGAGTGTGGCGACCGGTACCGACGCCGGGCGGAAAATCGGTGGTGAGCAAGACGAAGACCTTGTCCGGAACGCCTGTTACCGGCGTTGCCGGGATCAGGATCGTCACCTTGAATTGCGATGCCGGTTGCGCATGCGACGGCGCCGTGCCAAAGCAAACAAACGCAGCGATAGCCACAAGCAATCCTCGCATGCCTAACTCCGTTGCAGCCTGACCAGCTGGCCGCACCCTATCGGTCTAGCCAACTAATGGAGACGACTGCCGAGGAGTGTAGGGCATGCGCAGAAGTTCCGGCAGCCTTGTAACCGGCTAGTCGATCGGATCAGGCACGGTTCAAGCGAAATCACACCGGAGATTTCGGCGTAACGAGTGCGAGCAGTGTTGCAATTCGTAGCGTAGAATCGCGGCGCGCGAATTCGTGTTCTGGTTTCCGATCCTTCCCAAACCCCCGGCCCGCCAGGAGCAGATGCTGAATGGTGTGCAAACCGAGGCGGTCGATCCTCGTGGTTCTTCTGGTCGTCGTGTTGGGGGCGTGTGCGGTGGTGGGCTCTACCTTCTTCGGTCGCGTTGGCCCTCAGCCAGACGGGACCGGAGTCACCCCGAATCATTGGCTGCTCACACCCGCCGGTCTACAGGTCGAGGTCGGGGATCGACCGCTCGGTATCGCGACCACCCCGGATGGCCGGTACCTGTTGATCTCCAACAACGGTCAAGGCGAGCAGAGCCTGGTGCTCTTCGAGACCATGACTCAGAAGGTCGTCCAGACGATTCCGTACAGCAGCCCCGAGGCGCTCTTCCTGGGGATCGTCATCACGCCAGATAGTCGCCGCGTATATGCCTCCGCCGGCGGGAACAACAAGATTCGAGTGTATGACTTCGATGGACGAGCTATGGCCGAAGGCGCGCCCATTGTGCTCGGTGACGCTAAAGCCAGGATCTACCCGGCGGGCCTCGCGATCTCGCCCGACGGCGCCGTCCTCTATGCCGCCCTGAATCTCGACAATGCGATCGTGTTCATCGACACGGCGACCGGCCAGCTACGCTCCCGAGTCCGCCTCGCGCCAGCCGCGAGGGTCGAGGACATCGGCCCACTTCCGTATGCGCTGGTCCAGGCTGGCGAGAAGCTCTACGTCTCTGAGTGGAATGGCGGGGGCGTGAGCGTTATCGACATCGGTCAGCAGCGACTGCTTCGGCGGATTCCGACCGGAGGCCACGCCAGCGGGCTGGCGCTCTCGCCCAATCGAAAGCGCCTCTACGTTGCGAATGCGACAAGCGACACCGTCAGCGTCATCGACACATCGACGGACGCGGTCGTAACGACGGTGGACCTTTCCCCGTATCCGGGGGCACCGATGGGCTCGATGCCGAACGCCCTCGCAGTGGCGCCGGATGGCAACACGTTGTACGTCGCCAACGGCGGCAATAACGATGTCGCCGTCGTGGACACGGCGACCTTCCGCATCCGCGGGCTGATTCCAACCGCGTGGTTTCCGAGTGCCATCGGAATCTCGCACGACGGGCAAACGCTCTTTGTCGCGAACATGAAGGGCCTCGGCGCTGGGCCAAATCCGCGCGGACCCAACCCGGAACGACCCGCACCGACCGCTCAGTATATCGGCAGTATGGCGCGCGGGACGCTGTCGGTGATCGGTGTACCGGACGCGGCCTCGCTTCGCACGTACACGACTCAGGTCGTGAAGAACAACGGCTTTGACGAGACTCGGAAGATTCTCACGCAGGGTCCACGAGACACAACTTCGCACGCCTTGCCTCGACGCGTTGGCGACCCGAGCCTCATCAAGTATGTCATCTACATCATCAAAGAGAACAGAACCTACGATCAGGTGCTTGGCGATCTTCCCCAGGGCGACGGCGATCGCAATCTCGTTCTGTTCGGTCGCGACGTGACACCCAACCACCACGCCCTGGCGGAAACCTTTGTCCTCTTCGACAACTGTTATGCGGACGCAGAAGTCTCTGCCGATGGCCACGACTGGTCGACGGCGGCGGTCGCGACCGATTATGTGCAGAAAATGTGGCCGGCGAATTACTCCAACCGAAATCGCGCCTACGATTTCCAGGGCGGATCGAGCGCGGCGGCTCCCCTGCGCGGCTACCTGTGGGAGTACGCCGCTCGGGCGGGTCTTACGTATCGTGTGTACGGAGAGTTCTTCGCGTTCCGTTCCACGCCACCAGCCGTCGAGCCCGCTCCGTTCGCCAATGCGCTAACCGGACATCTCTCTCCCACCTACGCGGGGTACGATCTCTCGATTCGCGACCAGGCGCGGGTTGACGCCTGGGAGGCGGAGTTTGGGGAGTTCGTTCGGCGCGGCACGGTTCCGACGCTGATGATCCTCTCGCTCCCCAATGACCATACGGCGGCGACTCGTCCGGGCTACCCGACGCCGAAGGCCATGGTGGCGGACAACGATCTCGCCCTTGGCCGGATCGTGCAAACGGTGTCCCGCTCGCCTGTCTGGCGGGAGACGGCGATCTTTATCATTGAGGACGATGCGCAGAACGGACCGGACCATGTCGACGCGCACCGCACCGTATGCTTGGTTGTCTCGCCCTACGTGCGACGAGGTACCGTGGATCACCGAATGTACTCCACGGTCTCGATGCTGCGGACCATCGAACTCATCCTGGGTCTCCCGCCGATGAGTCAGTTCGACGCCGCAGCTGCGCCAATGATCACCGCCTTCCGCGACACGCCAACTCTCATGCCTTACGACGCTCTCCAGCCCCAACAGTCCCTGGCGGAGGTCAATCCGAAGAACGCATATCGCGCCAAAGACTCCGATGAACTGGCCCTTGATCGGCCCGACGAGGCGGACGCGCAGATCCTGAACGCCATCCTCTGGCACGCGGTCAAGGGAACGCACGTTCCGATGCCTCGGCCAAAGACCGCGTTCCGATCGCACCCTTTGCAGGACGACTAACAGAGCGAGGGAGTCGTGTAGCCGGCCACCTTCATCTTCTCGCGCCCCGCTGGCCGGTATGCCTTGACCGCCGGAATGACTTCGCGGGTCATGAGATCGATGCTGTGGATCGCCGCGTCATGAGACATGAGACCTTCGCGGCCCCAAAAAGTCATGTAGGCGGGGTCCACGAGATCGATGATGTGCTGGAGTTTCCTTACCACCGTGTCCGGGTTCCCGGACACGATCTGGTACGTGGCGTGGGCGCCCTCGTACGAGAGCGCGGGACCACCGGGCGTGATGTTCACCGCGCCCGTCCTCGCCTGTTCGCGCCGGCTCGCCCGCGCCGCGTGGCTGACATAGCCGGCGGGCTGCAGCCACTGGCGCGGCGCGATCCCGAACGACGTCCCGAGCTGCCAGTAGAACTGCCGGCCCTGCTCGTAGGCCTCCTCGTCCGTATCCGCCACGCTCACCCGGATCACGTAGCCGCGGTGCTCCGCTGTAGGCGTGAACCCTGCCTCGAGCGCCACGTCGTCGTAGAGATCGTAGATCTCGTCGATCACATCGAGCGGCGGCGCGAGGGCCACGTACGGATAGCGATGCTCGGCGGCCCAACGGACAGATTCCGGGCTCACCACGCCGGGAATCCAGATGGGCGGATGCGGTTTCTGGAGCGGGCGCATCCACGGGTTGACGACCCGGTACTCGTAGTGTCGGCCCGCCCAGTCCACGCCTTGACGATCACGTCGTGGGCCTCGTCGAACCGTTCGCGGTTGTAGGCGGGATTCACGTTGGTGGCCAGACTCTCCTGCCCGAGCCCCCGCACGAAGCCGCAGACCACGCGACCGCCCGAGAGGATGTCGATCATCGCGACTTCCTCCGCGACGCGTAGCGGATTGTCGTGGATGGGCAGGACGTTGCCGAGGAAGACGATGCGGCCCTTCCGCGTCGCCCGGGCGAGAACGGCGCCGATCACGTTCACGGACGGCATCATGCTGAGCGGGTTGTTGTGGTGCTCGTTGATCATGACCCCGTCGAAGCCCGTCTCGGTGCAGTACACGAGCTCGTCGAAATACATCGCGTAGAGCTCGCGCGCCCGCTCGGGACTGAAGTGCTCGTTGGGGAACAAGAGGTTGTTGTAGCCGCGCTGCCGGGCCTCGTCTTGCGGGTACGCCGTGTAGCCCATCTCGGTAAAGAAGTAGACTTCCTTGACCATGGCTCGGCCTCCTCCAGGGACCGCGTCAGGCCTGCGACGGCGTGCCGGGCGGCGTCACCATCAGGGCCGTCAGGGGTCCGGGGTCCCCAGCCAGAACGGGCTGCGCTTGTTGATCTGCTCGAGATAGGCGCGGCGCTCGGTGGCTCGCCGCGGGTACCACGTCGATAGATAGTCCGGGTCCAGCATGTGGCGGCGCGTCTCCGTCCCGAAGAAGCCGGCGAGGGCGGCGAGCGTGATGAAGCCCTCCTCCGCGCGCGGCTGGAACGCGGGCCAGCGGCGAGCATGCTCTTCCGACCGGAAGAGGTTCATGCCCGTTCAGAGAAACGGCGGCCGGCCTCGCGAGGGCCCGAACCCATAGTTGAGGTGGCCGATCACCCCGGGTGGGTCGACCCAGACGATACGACCGTCGCGCATTTCGACGGTGACCGGGTCGCCGCAGTCCAGGCACGGGGCATCGATGCGGACCGTCTCGCCGGGGAACAGCCAGGTGACAGAGGTCGCCTCGAAGCCGCACTGAGCGAACCACCGCTGGGCACCGCGCACGGTGACCCGGTACTGCGTCGGCAAATTGTTGAGCGGCGGGAACGACGCGATGTAATCCGTGTCGGGATGGAGCCAGCCGATCGGGTAGGCTTGCATCACGTCATGGAGGAGTCGGCGCCCCTCTTCGACCGGAAGCCCAAGCGCGCGGGCGAGCTCGGCATAGTGAGGCGCGCGCCCGGTCTCGACGAGCCCGCGCATGATGCGCTGAAACATCCGGTCCATGAGGAGCGGATCGGCCATCGCTGGGTCCTCGACGCTTCACTATCGCGTCTCGCTGCCGAAGTAAAGCCGTCACTTGCCCTTGAGCTTCACGTCTTCGTACGGCGGAGAACGCGTGGCGCGCGATGAGCCCCAGCCCCGCCTTCCCCACGCGCGGTCCGACGCCGTTCAGCCCTGTAACCTCATAGATCGGCGCGACGACCACGTTGTCGTAGACCAGCCGCTGGATGCGGTGCACGGCCGCCTCCCGCCGCTTCCGATCCAGCTCACGCGCCTGCTCCCGGAAGAGCCCGTCAATGTCCGGGTAGCTTCCGTGCGCGTAGATGCCCCCCCCACGAGGAGCTGCTCCATCCGTGTCGCCGCGTTGCCGAACCGACTGCTTCCGCCCTGGATCAGGTTCCTGTACTTCTTCTCCGCCACTTGATAGAAGGCCGCCCGCTCGATCGGTCGCAGCCTCCGGCGAATGCCCACCGCACCGAGCGAATTGATGACGGCTTCACCCAGGTAGCTGGCGGAGGCATCGCAGAAGTACTCACCGGCGTCGAAACCCCGGGGATGACCGGCGTCACGAAGGAGCTGCCTCGCCTTGGCCAGATCGTACGGACGCCGGGCCGACGGAGGCCTCGCCCGGATCGAACCACATCGTTCTCTCGGGCCATACGGTTGACGGACCCGTTTATGCTCCTCCCAGCCCGTAGAGCACGGCCGCATTGTCGTGAGTCAACTTGCGGCGCATCTCCGGCGACAGGTGCCGCATCTGCCGCTCGATCGCTTCTCGGGAGTGGGGCCAGACGCTGTCGGGGTGCGGATAGTCCGACGCCCACAGCAGGTGGCCATCGCCAAAGAACGGAATGAGCGAGATCGCCACGTGGTCTTCCTGGAAGGTCGCGTAGATCTGCCGCTTGAAGAGCTCGCTCGGCTTCGTTTCGAGGGCGCTGCCGCCCTTGTCGGCCCAGAACTCCTTCGCCTCCCAGAGTCGCCAGTGGCGATAGTCGAGCTCCTGAACGAGCCAGGGAAGCCATCCCGTGCCGGCCTCGGCCATCACCATGCGCAATCTCGGGTGGCGCTCGAGGATGCCCCAGGCGAAGAGGTCGACGAAAGGCTCGAGGAAGTTCGCGAGGAAGAACTTGGTGTTCTCGAAGACGCTCGCCGCCTTGCCGGCGACGCGATCGCCCGGCTTGCCGACGAACACCGTGATGTGCCAGGAGAGGATGATGCCGCTGTCCTCGAGCGCCTGCCAGAGCGGCTCCCAGGCCGGGTCGTCGAGCTTAGGGTTGACGTTGGCGATCATGAGATTCACCTGGCGCACGCCGCCCTTCGCCCTCACCCGCTCGAGCTCGGCGAGCGCGCCCTCGGGCGTCTCCGGCAGCATCGGCAGGCCGATAAGCCGGTCGGGCGCCGCCTTGCAGAAGTCGAGCAGCCAGTCGTTGTAGACGCGATAACAGGCGGCGCGGAGCACGGGATCGTCGGTCGAGATCTGGAAGATCGGCCCGAAGATCACCTGCGTCGCGACGCCGTCGCGGTCCATGTCGGCCAGACGCAGCTCGGCGACGGCCGGCCGGCGCGCGCTCGCGTCATGAATGCCGGCGCGGTCGAAGGCGTTATAGAGCGGCTTGATCGGCCGCGCCGAACCCGTCGCCGGCGGCTTGCCGTCCCAGCGGCCCCATATCTTTCCGTCGCACACCCAGACCGCCTGGCCGTCTCGCTCCTCGACATGCGGCGCGCGGTCGAGGAGCGACGCGGGCAGCCGCGTGGTCCAGAGATCCGCGGGCAGTTGGCTGAGATCCATGTGATCGTCGCAGGAGATGAGCCGGTCAGTCATGTGATCCTCCGGTCGATGGACGTATCGCCCCGCCGCGCGGCACCTGGCCGATCCTACCGCGTCCCGCCGCTCTCGCGCACCAGACATTACCCTTACCTGGGTTGCAGGTGCTCGAGCGCGACGGTCGCCGGAGGTTTCCCTGCTCGCGGCCGGCGGTCATGGCTTCCAGAACCCTTGCGATGGGATGCGGAACGCCCGGTTGAAGCGCGAGGATGCATTCTCCCACGCGATGATCATCGTCAGCTCCGCGATGGTGTCGTCATCGTAGTGCCGCTGCATGCGCGCGAACAGCTCGTCGTCGACGTCGCGGCGCGTGTCCGTGATCGCGTCGGCGTATTCGAGCGCGATCTTCTCCGCGTCGCTGAAGAGCGGGCTCTTCGCATAGTCGGTGAGTAGCGCCTCGAGCTTCTCCGTCGAGATACCGTTCCTGCTGCCGACGGCAGCATTGGCGTCCTGTCAGAACTCGCAGCCGTTCCACCAGGCGACTCGACGGTTGAGCAGCGCCCTCAGGGTAACTGGCACGCGCTTCGTCTCCTGTTGGAGGGCGGCCCACATCGCCTGCGCGGCGCGGAAGTACGCTGGGTTGCGCGCGTAGAAAAGATAGGGATAGAGCGGCGCGCCCCGGAGCTTGCGCTGTTCCTCGAGCGTTTCGCGCAGATCGTCCGGGAGCGTCTCGACGTCGACCGGCGGGATGCGCGTTTTCCCCTCCAGCATGGCCACCTCCTCTACGTCCAGCTGTGCGGCGTCCCGCGAGCCATTCGCCCCGCGCCGCTCGCGGGTGAATCACGGCCGCGATCCTACATCCGAAACGGTCGGATGCGTCGATGAACACTTCGACGGTGATCGAAGCGTCTACCGGGGTTCCTCAGCGGCGCGAGAGCGTTTCCTGCGGTCGCCTGGTTCGGACGCGTCGATGCCGAAGGTCTTGTGGAAGCCCCGCCGTCCCAACGGGGTGACGATTACGGCGTGGCTGCGCTTCATCCTTTCCATCCAGCCGAGATCGAAGTAGCGCTTGGTGATCGCAGCCCCTACCGCACCCGCGATGTGTGGGCGTCGCTCGGTCCAATCGAGACACAGTCGGCAAAAGTGGCGGCGGGTCGAACGCAGTGCAGGAAACTCGATCCCGAACTCGGTGAAAAAACGGGTGCCTGCTGTCGTGATCTCAGCGGCTTCGTCGTCGAGCACGACGTATTCGCGGGCGACGAAAGCATCGGTGAGATCGACGCTGAGGCGGCCCGCAAGGTGGTCGTAGCAAATTCGGGCCGCACTGAGCGCGCGTGCTTCACGGGAGAGCGGGCGGTATCGCGGTCTCTTCTGGAGAGCGACGGCGACGATCCCGTCGATCATGTCTGCCACTGTCGGCGTGGCGAGCCGGAAATAGCGCTGCCGCCCATTACGGACCACCGACAGCAAGCCCGCCTCTGTCAACTTCCCGAGATGCGTGCTGGCGGTTTGAGGCGTGATTCGCGCCGCAGTGGCAAGCTCGCTCGCGGTCAGAGCACGGCCATCGAGAAGGGCCGACACCATCGTCGCTCTCGCAGGGTCTCCGACCAGCGCCGCGATCTCGGCGATGATAGGCCCTGTAATCATGTCCGCTATCTAACACCCGAATCGGTCGACGAACACTTCGACGGTGATCGAAGCGGCCCACGGGGTCCAGGGTGAAGTTTGGGTAAACGAAAGGGGTTAGACTCTGGGCCGTGACCTTCCTCTGCTTCCGGCCTTCGACGGCCGTGCTCTTCTTCAGCGGCGCCGTGACACTGTTCTACACCCAATACCTCGTGGAGCCGCAGACGCTGCTGGCCGGCGACAGCGCAAGGGCAGCGCGCTGAGCGCCATGAGTGTGTCCGGGCCATGACCCTGATCGCGGCCGCCCAGCTTCTGGCGAGTCTGCTCAACGGGATGGCCCTGATGGGCTTGCTCCTCTACGGGCTGAACGCGTATGTCATGATCGCGCTGCACTGGAGAACCAGCCGAGGGAGACACGCGGTGCCCGCGCCACCCGATGTGTCCGTGTGGCCGGTGGTCACCGTGCAGTTACCCCTCTACAACGAGCGGTACGTGGCCCGACGGCTGCTGCAAGCGGCGGCCAACCTCGATTATCCTCCAGACAGGCTTGAGATCCAGGTCCTCGACGATTCGACAGACGACACGAAGGGCATGGTCGCCGAGATGGTGCAGCGTCTGCAGGCTCGCGGGGTTGACATAGCCCACATGCACCGGGTCGAGCGCACGGGCTTCAAGGCCGGAGCGCTGGCGGCTGGGCTTGAGAAGGCGCGCGGGGAGTTCGTGGCGATCTTCGACGCGGACTTCGTTCCGCCCTCGGATTTTCTTCGGCGAACCATCCCCCATTTTGCGGAGTCGCGCGTCGGGGTCGTCCAGACGCGCTGGGGGCATCTCAACCAGGACTTCTCCCTGCTGACACGGGCGCAGTCGCTGGGCATCGATGGTCACTTCGGCGTCGAACAGACGGCGCGGTGCCGCGGCCATCTCCTGCTCAACTTCAACGGGACGGCCGGCATCTGGCGGAGGTCCGCCATCGAGGACGCCGGTGGCTGGGCGCATGACACGCTCACGGAGGATCTCGATCTCAGTTATCGAGCCCAACTCCGCCAGTGGCAGATTCTCTACGTGCCGGAGATCGTCTGTCCGGCCGAGTTGCCGGTCGTCATCTCGGGATTCAAGTCCCAGCAACGGCGCTGGGCCAAGGGCTCGATCCAAACGGCCGTGAAGCTCTTGCCGCTCGTCCTGAGCTCAGAACTGAGTCTCTGGACCAAGTACCAAGCCTTTGTGCATCTGACCTACTACATGATTCACCCGCTGATGCTGGTTGTCGTGTTGCTCTCGATTCCGGCGTTCGCCGTGGGCGGGCTCGTGCCATGGAAGACTGCCTTGCCGTTGAAGTCCATCGTCTTCGCGCTGGCCAGCGTCGGCCCCGCCTGTATGCTCATCTACGCTCAGCTGGTGCTGCCGGCGCGCCGCTGGCACCACGCGCTCTGGCTTCCGAGCCTCCTGGTGATTGGTGTCGGCGTGGCCTGGAGCACGAGCCTCGCGGTGCTCTCGGCGTTCTGGAGCCGAGACTCGCACTTCGTCCGGACGCCCAAGTTTGGGATCGGCCCGGGTGGCGGGCAATGGCGGGGAAGGCGGTATGCGAGCAGCCACCCGTGGGGTGGACTCGCGGAACTGGGCCTCGGTCTCTACTGCGCTTGGACGGCGTGGGTGCTGGGAGAGCAGGGTCACTACGGCGTGCTCCCGTTCATGCTGCTCTACACTGCAGGCTTTCTCACCGTCGGCGCCCTCACGGTGCTCCAGGCGATGCCCGGGGTGCGGGGAGCCGCCGGAGACGAAACCGGGACGCAGTCTCTGGCTCGAGACGGAAGCCGCGGGCACAGCGATCTGCCCAAACTCGGCAGCTCTTGCACCACCGTTGTGATTGCCCCAGAGTCTTCCTGAAGATCGACATCGATCGGTGGAACGAGCCCGCCCACTCCTTATTGCGCGTCCACCCAGGCATCTGACCCCTTCAGCTTGACCGAGACATTCGAAAAGTAGATCCGCAGCGGCTGGCCGTCCGCCGTACCGCGGTGGTCCGTCGAGATAAGGAGAGGGCCAGCTTTCTTGTAGCCCTCCCACGTTGCGATCACGAGGCTCGGCTTCTTGGGCCCGCCGCGGTGGTAGGCCATTTGCTCGACGCGGTTGTCTTTGCCGACGAAGAGGTCCCAGGTATCGCCGGGCGTGTAACCGCCTTCCGAGGGATACTTCACCGAGATCAGCTTGGCCGAGCCGCTGCCCAGCGGCAATGCTTGCATGCCCTTGTCTTGCACATCGGCGCTGGTGTCCCAGTAAACGTGCAGCGCGAAGACCAGCCAATATTGATCGTTGACGAAACCCGGGTCGACGTCGTCCTTTACATTGGCAGGTTGGCTGTCCAGTTGAGAGCGAACGTATGTAGCCTTTACGGGCTTGCCGTCCTTATCTTTTCCTTCATAAGAGACTTGCCCGGTCTTGGGCTGCCAATCCCACGAACGGGAGAGATTCACTCCGGGGAACTCTGCGTTGAAGGTGTAGCGGATCGCATCAATTTGCCCGAACGAATCAAGGCCATAGGTCTTGGCAATCTGTTCGGCCACGGGCGGGCGCTGCTGCTGCGAGCAGGAGGTTGCAGCAAGGACCAGCGCTCCGAAAAGCAGAAGGCCGATTATCGTTACGCGGCGCGACTTCTTCATGGAGTTCCCTCCTCCGTGAAATGAACGGATACGGCGGCGTTCACTACCGTCAACCCCACCTACATTAGTTCGTTGAGCATTGGGGAATTGCTGGTTGCACAAGTCGGCGCAGCCAGATGATTGTAGCGCCAGCTGCTACGGCTCCGTACTCCACCACCATGATCCACCCAGGAACCAACCATGGATGTCCCATCGTACGGAGATGCCACACGTAGTAAGTCGGGATAATGCTCACCGTCCAGATGATGATTGGCAGCGCCGAGGTCGATCTCAGGAAGGGCAGCAGCCAGAGCAGGTACCACGGATACACGACTGGTGCACATAGAATCGATGCGGCCATCGGCCAAGCAAATGCGTACGACGGCCATGCCTCGGACCTTCTTCTGAGCCAGATTGCGGTAAGAATGCCGATGAGAACCGCCAATCCCGCTACAAGCTGCGGAGCCGCCACACGCTCGAGCGCTGCAAACACCGGGGCATTGAAGCGGAAACTCTGGACATACGTGCCGAGCGAACCGATCGGAATCTGCCCCTGTTGGAGAAATGGTATGTAGAGAAGTCCAAACACGATCGCCGCCAGCGCACCGTCTCGTACACGAACACGCTTCCAGTAGAGTGGCAGCAGGACAATCGGGAGCAATTTGACTGCGACAGCCAGCCCATATGCTAGGGCGGCAACCGTGCGCCAGCGGCGCCCCAGCGCGGCGAACGACACCACCAGTAGCAGCGCGCCGACAATGTCGATATGACCACTGCCCGCCACTTCCGTTGCCAGCAGTGGGTGCCAGGCGTAAGCGAGAACCCAGTGCACTCCTTCTCGACTCGAGCGCAAGAGATGCAGCAACACGAGAACGATCGCCGCATCGCAAACCACAAATGCGACTTTGAACGCAAAAATCGACTCGTGAATCGCTGTTACCGCTCGGAAGAAGAGCTGCGCGCCCGCCGGATATGGACTCGGTACATCCGGGTTGTTCAGCGTGCGCGTTTCGGGCGTATGCAACGCGTTGAGCGCAGGGTCGCTGGGAACGAGGATATAGGGGCTATAGCCGAGCCGTTGCACGCGGCCATCCCAAAGATATCGGTGAACGTCATCATCCGGACCCGGCGGCATCCGTAGGAACAAAACATGCCATACCGCAGCCAACACGAGCCCGATGACGACAACGCGCTTCGGGAGTTTTTGCGTGGAGAGGAACTCACGAATAGCAAGGAGGTACGCGACGCCAGCAACGGCCAGCGGAACGAGGAAGGACGGTGCACCCAGGCTGCTGAACGTGCGCGAGCAGATCGTAAGCGTCACGAGCATGATAGCGCCGAGTCCGTACAGCCTATGCGAGGGTGAGAGTTTCACAGCTCTCCCAAACACTGACGCAGGTGCGCGACTGCTTGTTCCCACTCGCCGAACCATGCCGCAGTTCTCGGCGCCTTTGCCGGAGCGAGCTGCAGCTCGCGAGCCAACCGAATCAAATCGTCTGGGATGTCGATGTCGTAGAAGGGTTCTGTGAAGCCCGTTGAAAGCTCAAGGAGCTTCGTGCGTGTCAGTAATCTGTCAAATGCGCTCCTTGTCCCCATTCCAGCTCCCTCGAAGAGCGACGGGTGAGCGACCTTGGCGCCAACGAGGTAGTAGCCTCCATCGTGCGTTGGCCCGACAACCACGTCATGCGTATCGAGTATTTCGAAAGCGCTGTCCAGAACAGACGGCGCGAGGTGTGGACTGTCGCTGTTGAACGCGACGACGTGCTGCCGCCCGGCGGCGATGAAGTGTCGAAAAACGGAGGTGAGTCCTGCAGCGAGGCCTTCACCCTTCTGCGGCACGATCTGAACCGTATTGCACAGCAGGGTTGCCAGCTCCTCCGTGTCCGACTCCGGACACATCACCGCGACCTCCACGCTCGTCAATGACTTTGCCAACGCGACCGTGTCCTCTAAAAGGCAGCGATACAGCGCCGTGACGGCGGGAGAAGGAAGGCTTTGACTGAGCCGAGTCTTGACCATGCCCGGCTTTGGGGCTTTCGCCATAATGACCAGCGTGCGGTTTTGGGGAGAAGCACGCATGGTGGTCTGGCTAGGACTTACGCCGTCGCGGCGTTCCCGCCCTTCGATGTCGAAAATAGTGGCGCACGATCCGGCTAAGGATAAACCATGCGGCTCCTATCGTCCCCTTCGCCGTACCGCTGATCTTGGACTTTCCAATTCGCGGGTAGTAGCTCACCGGGACTTCGACGATGCGAAATCCCGCGAGGGCACCCTTCAAGATCATTTCCACCGCCCAGCCGTAGGTGGTCTCTTCGAGCGCAAGAGCACGAAGTACATCGGCTCGCCCGGCGCGAAACGGGCCGAGGTCGCTGATCTTCACACCGTATAGAAGTCGGATCAGACTGGCCGCGAGACGGTTACCGAATACTGCATGCCAGGGCAGCGCCCCGGAGTTGCGGGTGGTCCCAAGGCGCGAACCCATGGTGATATCGGCGCGATCCTCGATAATCGGAGCCAAGAGAATCGGCAACTCCGAGGGTCGGTCGCTGTAGTCTCCGTCGAGGAAAACGACCACATCAGGATTTTGCGTATTCGCAAGCCCTGTCAAACAAGCGCGCCCGTATCCTCGGCGAGGCTCCTGGATGACTTGTGCTCCCATCTTTTGCGCGAGATCGGGCGTTCCGTCAGTCGAATTGCTGTCGACAACGATGACTTCCGTGACGAGATTGGAAGGCAGATCGGCAAGCACACGGCCAATGGCCTGCGCTTCGTTATGGGTAGGAATGATGACCGATACTCGCACGCAGATTCGCTCATCACCACCACGGAGACGAGGGGCGCCGCCGTGCCAGCAACGCGTCGATGCCCCAGGCTCGACCCGCGCGTCCGACCGCGAGTCCGAGCGATGCGAGCACCGGAACCAGTAGTTCCCAAATCCATGACGTGCCCCATTCCGAAACCCAAAGGCTCGCGAGGAACAGGAACGCGACAAAGGCGGCTGGACGCGTGAGCAGACCGATGACCAGCAGGACCCCCAGCGAGATCTCCGTGGCCGCCTGCATGGGAGCTGCCATGGCCGCATGGCTCGCCGTCAATCCCATAACCCACTTCCATGCCGCCGGCGAGTGGCTCGCCTTGATGTAGTAGTTGATCAGGCTTGCGTAGCCCGCCGGATTGTAGAGGCCCTTCCCCAGATTCTCGAAGAAAACCCACACGAACATCGCGCCGATCGTCAGCCGCACGATTGCCAGACCGTTTGTAGCTTGCAGTTGGTCGGCCACTCTGGTTACGTCATTTCGCAGTGAGGTTGCATTCATTGTCATGGTGAACCTCGGCCCCAGATGCTATACCAGATCGGAAACATTCGACAGGGAGCCGCGGGCACAGCCGTACGCAGCCCCCGGCCACGCGCACGGTGCCGGCCGCGATCTCCAGTGCCCTCTTCGACGCGACTGGCGCGCGCATCCGCCGCGTGCCGATCACGCCGGTCCGGGTGAGAACCGCGCTCGGGCGCGGCGGGATGGACGTCACCCGGTAGGGGCAGCGGCCGCGATCGGGTTGCGGCGCTTAATGTCCACCCGTCTCCAGGACGGAGACGGCGGCCTGACAGCACAAGACATCCTGGTCGGTCGCGCTCCCGCCCGCGACGCCGACAGCGCCGATGATCGTGATGCCGTCGAAGATCACGAGACCACCGGCCGCGGGCAGGAGGCGCCCGCGATGCGCGACAATGAGACTCTTCAGCCAGGGCTGGCGCGCTTGAGCCGCTAGATCGGCGGTGGCGAGGTGAAAGGCGGCCGCCGTGTAGGCCTTGCTGACGGCGAGCTCCGCGGTAGACGGGGCGGCGCCGTCCATCCGCCCGACGGCGATGGGAACGCCTGCTTCGTCGACCACTGCGGCGGTCACGGCGATCCCCACACTCGTTGCGTACGTGTGTGCCCGATGCACCATCTGCCAGGCCGTCTCGAAGGCGACCGGACCGACCACAGCTTTGTTCTGCCGAAAGAAGCTGGCGTTGACATCGATGGCATCCGCGTGCTCGGCGGGGACGTCGACATCCTTGAAGATCGCGTCGACGGGGCAGACGATCTCGCACTGCTCGCAATCGATACACACATCGGGATCGATGTAGAACTGCGGGGCGCCAGGTCTGGTGTGGATGCATGCGACCGGGCAAACCTCGACGCAAGCTCCATCGTTGGTGCACAGGCGCGTGATGACGTAAGGCACGGCCGCGACGGGAAGCGCCGCTACGCGGGGACGAGGGGCAGGTCGGTACGGATCACGTCCGCGACGTGAACCCGGGTGCCATACTCCGCGGTCACCAGCTTCCCGGTTCGATCGAGGGTGCCCAGCTTCGCTGCCGCGGCCAGTCGCGGAGCGTCGGGTGACATCGCCATGCTCGCGCGAAATCCCAGCTCGCGGATCCACGCGGCCAGCACGAACGTGACGAACAGCCCGTTCTGCGCCGGCACCTGACCGCCGATGCCGGGCGCCTCGCGTGGGTCATCGTCGGCGCGCACTGCGCAGACGATGGCGAAGGGATGGCCGTCGTCGTCGTTCTCGAGCGTCGTGATGCCAACGAGGTCGGTGCCCAGGTAACGTGCCATCTCCTTGACGTGGCTCGTGGTGACCTCCGGCGTGTGGAGATCGGCCTTGGTCGGAAAGACGTTGCCCTCCGGCGCCTTTCGGATCACGTCGAGCACGGAGTTCGCCCGATCTGCCGGCGGAGTGTTGATGAAGAAGTCCCAGTAGGGATCGTGGTGCCGCGCCTGCGCCCGTCGCCACGGGATCTTGAGCCAGTCCGATCGCAACGCCACTAGACGTCCCGCTTCACGAATCGGTTGGTGTTCTCCTTGAGCGGCGCGTAGTAGCCCATGCTCCCCACGGGCTCGGCGGCGTGGGCCGTGCCATGCTCCGCGGTGCAGCCGGCCACCGTGCAGGCCTGCTCCCCGGGTTTGATGCCGGAGTCATAGCCGAGCCACCGCACTCGCGTTTGCCGCGTGGTGCCCCAGAACCGGTCATCGATCGCCTTCAGCGCGCGCACGAGCAGGGGGCGCACCGGGATGGGGCACGTGCTGAGCGCCCACACGGTGAGGCTCCGCCACCAGACATTCGGCTTGGTGAACGGGCAGACGGTGGCGCACGTGAGGCAGCTTCCCCAGTGCGCGTCCATGTAGGGTCGGACCTTGTAGCAAGTGAGCCAATTGATCTTGTACTTCTCGACCCCGTTGAAGACCACCTTGTCCCCGAACGGCACGCTGTTCGTGGGACAGTTGATGGCGCACTTGCGACAAATCTTGCAAAAGTCCTCCACGCCGTTGTCGACAGGCCGGTCCGGGACGAGCGGGAGGTCGGTCATGATCGGGTCGGGCATATGGATGCGCGCGCCGAATTTCCTGTGGATGAGGAGCCCGTTGCGCCCGAGCTCTCCGACGCCGGAGGCGAGCCCGGCCGCCTGGGGGTTCGACATACCCCGGAGCGCCGCGTAGCCCAGCTCCCTGATGTAGCCCTCAAGGGCCTTGAGAATCAGCTGGGCCTTCATCTGCGAGACGTGGTAGGCGGCGTCTCCGATGTAGTGACGGTGGGCCTGCAGCTTGTCGTAGTCCCACGCCGTGGTGGCCACGATGATGTACGGGTACCGCTGCACCATCTGCTCGGGAGTGCGGCCCTGATACACGTCGCCGGAGCGGTTCTGGTACACGTCGCGCGCGGCGCTGTCCTTGGGCGGCGCGGTGGCAGCGTAGAGGAACGACGGGTGCGCCCGGGCCACGGTGACCACGTCAGCGCCCATGTGATGGGCGACCGCCTTGATGTGGCGAGTCATGGCGGCGGGATCCGACACTGCGACCTGGCTCGAGTTGATTTTGCCCTTGGGCGCCTGATTCACCACCGAGGCCAGGAAATTTCGCTGGTCGGCGAAATGGTTCGGCGCCGACACCCGGGTGAGCGGGTCCCTGGAGATCGTGTTGCGATACCAGTTGAAGAGAGCCTTGCCCAGCTCACCGCGCGAGTTCCTGGGGTGTGGCGTCTGGTTCATGTCGACGTTGGCGACAGGTCCGACGATACGAACGGAGCGGCCCAGGTACGGCGGGGGCGGAGTCTCGGTGCCAGGCGTCACGGCCATTGAACTTCCCCCTTCGCGATGCGGACTCTTCGCCCCAATGTTGTCACACGTAGGAGGCGAGCGCTACTTCGGCACAGCGCTGATCCTGCTCCTCAGTGCCCCCCGCGACCGCGATGGCACCGACGACACCACCGCCCTCCACGATGGGCAGCGCTCCCGCTCCCGGCATAATTCGGCCATTGCTCGACACAACCAGGCTATGAAACCAGGTCTGCCCGGCGACGTCGGTCAATTCCTTGGTGGGTTGCTGGAAGCTGGCCGCCGTATAGGCCTTGTTCAGGGCGATCTCTACCGTGATCGGACGAGCACGGTCCATACGACCGAGCGCGATCATCCGGCCGCTCTGGTCGACCACCACGGCGGTCACCGCGATGTCAAGCTGCGCGGCCTGGGCATGCGCGCTGCGCACCATCTGGATCGCCTTCTCCCCCGGGATAGCCATCGACTACTTCCGTGCCCGGTTGTCGACGGTGTCGTGGACCGCGTTCATGATCGCCACCTTCGGCGTCTCCTTTGGGCCACGATTATCCGGGTTCGGTATTGGGGATGCAATCACCGCCGACGCTACGGATTGTCTCCGCCTGCCTACTTACAAGGCTTCTCCTGCTTACACGCACTGATGAGAAACGTATGGCCGATGTCTCCACCGTCCCACCCGGAGAAGGGCCAGTCCTTGATGATCTTGGGGTTCACCACCACCTCGATGTGCACGTCGAAGAGCGGGATAATCTCGAAGTTCTCGAACTTGTAGTTGCCGATCCTGCGCAGCTGGGCATCGTACGCCTTGGGATCGGACATCTGCAGCAATTCTTCCCACATCCCGTAGATCGTGTCGTCCTCGAACCAGTGCCCTACGCCCTTGCCGGCGTTGAACAGGGCGACCTGCGGCTCCACTGCCTTCTTCGAAGGGACGCCGCCCCTGATGTACCAGTTCGCTCGCCGCTCCCGCACCTTGGGCTGGACGACCGCCACCAAGTCTGCCTCCTCCAGCTCCAGCTCGATGCCCACTTCGCGCAACTGTGTGGCCACCGCCTCCAGCAACTGGACGAGCTCCGGCGCCCCGGCAAACGGAAACAACCACGCCTTCGCCTTGAAGCCCTTGGGGTATCCGGCCTCGGCGAGCAATTGTTTGGCCTTCTTGGGATCGTAGCCATACATCTCGGGGAAGCGCTTCGCCCAGGTGGGGTCCCAGCCCGGCAGATCGGGATAGAAGCCCGCCACGTAGGTGGGCGTCGCCCGGCCCTTGTACAGCACCTTGAGCAGCTCCTCGCGGTTGACGGCCTTGTTCATGGCCTGCCGCACCTTCTTGTTGGTCCACGGCACCTTGGGGTCGAGTCTTCCCGTTATGCCCCCGTATTCGGTGTAGCGCTTCGTGGCCTTGTCCTCGGTGCCGAAGTACAGTCCGCCGAAAGCAATGACGGTCTGTTGCGCCACCTGCCGGCTACGGACGAGTTTGAATCCTTTGGCGATCGCCTCGTCGGTGAGGTCTCTGTTGATCTCGGTGAGGTGGCTTTCCCCCGTCAGCAACTGGGCAAAGCGCGGCGGCTCCTCGACGTTCCAGGTCATCATGATCTCTTTCCAGTCCACCACCCCCCACTTCCAGTGCGGCGTCGGGGCGCGCTCGTACAGGACATACCGGCCGAGTTGCCGCTCCTTGAAGATGTACGGCCCGGTGCCGGCCGGCCGTGTCTCGTAGCCCATCTCCCCTTCTTTGTCCCACTGCGCCTTGCTGAAGATGATCATGCTCGACGCGCTCGAGTAATAGAAAAGCAGGTCGAGGCACACGACCTTGCAGTGCATGACGATCTCGTGGTCGTTGATCACGTCGACTCGCTGGACCGCGCACATGCCCTGCTTGTAGCCAACCGTCGTTGGGTCTTTACGACCCGGGTAGTTGGGGTCGCACCACAGCGCGTGGTTGTGCACCACGTCCTTGGCCGTGAACTCGCCATAGCCGTGGTGGAACTGCACGCCCTTCTGCAGCTTGATACGCCAGGACCGGCCGTCCTTCGCCATTTCCGAGCTCTTGGCCAGCCAGGGATTGTAGCCACCCGATGAGACGTCGACCTCGAACAGCCACTCGAATGCGGGATCATGCTGAATGTTGTGGTCGGGGGTGCCGTTGATCCAGGGACGCATGTAGTCCCGATACGGGTTGATCAGACCCATCACCAGACGGTCCACCTTGGCCTTGCCGGCGGCGGGTTGGGCCTGGGGGCTCGCGCCTGTCGGGAGCAGGAGTAGCACCAGCAACAGGCAGAGCAATCCGTGGTGTTTGAAGAATCGCTTCTGCACCATGGTCGTCCCCTCCTTACGGAACTCACGTCGTGCGCATCCTCTGCCTCGATAGTGGCTACGCGGCAGGCTCGACGTAGTTGTGGGCGCTTCGAAAGTTGACGCCGAGGGACCGAACCGAGCCGAAGTCTCCTGTGACTCCGCGGGCCCGAACGGTTGACGTTTGGAAAAAGTCGAGCCAGAACCTACGCGTCGAAGACGGTCTCGGTCAAGGGCAATTTGCTTCCTGCAAGCGGCCCACAAGCGGTTGGTGGAGGCTCGGGGCGTCTCCTTTGGGCATGCGATCAGCGCGACCCTCCGAGCTCCCGCACTGCGGCAGCCCACAGGGCGGTGGACTCGCGGGGACCAGGACCAGCCGCAGGCTGCTTGCGTACCGCGGTGTGCACCATGACCAGGCGGCTCTGCGGGTCGACAAAGATCGACTGGCCGCGGACTCCGAGCAGCGCGAACATAGCGAGATTCGCTCTCCGGCTCATCGGCAAATGTCTATGCTATGGATCAAGCTCGGGCCCCGCATGATGGCTGTCTTCCCGGCCCTGACCTGGCGGCTCACACGAATTGCGCGGGGATGTCGCCACACGCAGGGCGACCCTATTCTGTCCGACGGAGCGCTGTCAAGCGCGCCGCCCCAGCGTCAACTCTCAGGACCGACCTTTGATGGGATGAAAGCGCTGCGCCTCCGCCCACGGTGAAGTTACCGTGTGCGTTGGACAACACTCGGCGGCCGCGGGCCGCGAGGGAGGCGCAGCAGATGGAATATATCGCGTTCGATGCCCATAAGCACTACACGCTGGCGTCAGTGGCCCGACCGGACGGCCAACTCGTCCGCGAACAACGCATCGCGCACGAGCGCGGGGCGCTCCAGCAGTTTCTCGAGCGATGTGAGCGGGGCTCCCCGGTGGCGGTCGAGACCGTTGGCAATTGGTATTGGATCGTCGACGAGATCGAGGCCGCCGGTTGCGTCCCCAGGCTTGTGCACGCGCGCAAGGCGAAACTCATGATGGGCGAGATCAACAAGACCGATAAACTCGACGTCCGCGGACTCAATCAGCTCCAACGCACCGGCACGCTCCCCACCGTCTGGATTCCGCCCGGCGAGCTGCGCGACCAGCGCGACCTGCCGCGGACGCGAATGGTGCTCGTCCGCCAGCGCACCCAGCTCAAGAATCGCATTCACGCGACCTTGGCCAAGTACGCCCTCCACGACCTCGAGGTCAGCGACCTCTTCGGCACTCGGGGCCGCGCCCTCCTGCGGCAGCGCCTCGAGCTCCTGCCCCCCTGTACGGCGTACACCACCCAGCACCTGCTCGAGCAAGTCGAGCGGCTGGACCACCAGGTGCGCGAGTTCGAGCAGCGGCTCCGGGCCATGTTCAAGCCAACCCCGGCGATTCAACGCCTCCTGACTCTGCCGGGCGTGGGGCTCACGCTCGCCGTGGTGATCGCCCTCGAGGTCGGCGACGTCGCACGCTTCCCCACCGCCGAGAAGCTGGCCGCCTATGCCGGTACGACGCCGCGCGTCCACGCCAGCGGCGGCAAGACCCGCTTCGGGCCGTCCCGCCCAGACGTCAACCGCTACCTCAAGTGGGCCTTCGTTGAAGCCGCGAACGCGATCTGCCTCAATCGCGGCCGCGCGCCCCACCGCCACGTTACTCACCTCTACGAGCGCGTCGCCCGACGCAAGGGCCACCAGAAAGCCATCGGCGCCGTCGCCCGCCATCTGGCCGAAGCGACGTACTGGGTCCTCACTAAACAAGAGTCCTATCGGGAACCGAAGGCAGCGGCCGTTTCGTCCACGGGGGATAAGCGCGGATAACCCATGAGAGCTCCCGGAAGCTCGACCTTTGATTGCGACATCCCCCGATACCACCATCATGCCGCTCCATGACGGCGAAGATATGGCTCCGACGAAACGGAATGATGAGTCGAGAAATCAGATCAACGACGAGAGACTCCGCCCTCACGTCGCTGATGAATACTTAAAGGTGATGTCAGACCGAAGGGTCAGATAGCCCCCCCCTTGTAGATCGTGTCACCTAGAGGCGGCAAAGTGACACGGGAAGGTCGCGTGATCCGAGAGAGACACCGTAGGAGCGAAACTCCACGATGGATCGGCGCAGCGTTTTCAGATATGGGTTATGAGCAACTTCCTGGGTGAAGTCCGGGTGACGTGGCGGCGGCCATCCTCACGGTGAGGTGAGCCGCACCCGACGAGGCTGACGTGGAAGCTGATTGAATTGGCCTGGTCGTTCGGACACGACTGGCTCTTCACGCGAGTCCCTTCGGTCCTATCCTAGGTCCGAGGCGGCCTGGAGCCCGGGCGTAGAGTCGAGAGAGCTTGAGGAGGAGGGATCACATGGCAACTCACAAGGTGGTGAAACACGACGAGTGGCTCAGGGCACGGAAGAAGCACCTGGCGAAGGAGAAGGAGTTCACCCGGATGCGTGACCAGCTGAGCCGGGAGCGGCGCGAGCTGCCCTGGGAGATCGTCGAAAAGCAATACACCTTCCAGGGCGAGCGCGGGACGCAGACGCTCAGCGACGTCTTCGAGGGACGCGGCCAGCTGGTTGTCTATCACGCGATGTTCAATCCCGACACCGCGGGGCCTCATACGCCCTGGACAGCCGACGCGCCCTGCTTCGTCTGCTCCTTCTGGATGGACAACTTCAACGGCATCACCGTCCACCTGAACCACCGCGACATCACAATCGCCGCGGTCTCGCGGGCTCCCTACCCGAAGCTTGCCGCCTACAAGAAACGGATGGGCTGGGGCTTTCCGTGGCTGTCATCGCTCGGCAGCGACTTCAACGTGGACCATCGCGTCTCGTTCACCGATGAGAAGGCCGAGAAGGTCGACTACAACTACCGGCTCCGCCCGTGGGGGCTGACCGAGGCACCCGGCATCAGCGTGTTCCTGAAGGACGGCGGCCAGATCTACCACACGTATTCGACCTATGAGCGTGGGCTCGACATGTTGAACGTCGCCTACCACTACATGGATCTCGTACCGAAGGGCCGCGATGAGGGCGACTCCGGCGCGACTGGGTGGGTTCGCCGTCGCGACGAGTATCAGGGCTGATGGACAGCGGCCGACTCCTTCTGGCGATCGGGATGGTCAGGCAAGCGAGGCCAGCCGGATTCTGTCCAGCGTGCCGAGTGCTGATGAAGGCCCTCGACGCCCGACAGGAACTGGCCAAACCTACGGTGGCCGCATTGGTCGTCCTCGCTGTCGCCGGCTTTGCGTGGGCGGTCATGGTCCAGCAATCGCGCTCCATGGCCGGAATGGACGGAATGGACATGGGCCTCGGCCCGCTCGAGTCCTTCGCCGCGACCTGGGTCGTGATGATGGCG